>MDSV01197686.1_pt1 | contig 69895 bp, 62 predicted proteins | sample 810851 | NCBI WGS metagenome assembly MDSV01 (sample SAMN05326640, study PRJNA326480) | marine metagenome | isolation source: seawater | place: Atlantic Ocean: North East | collected 2012
CATTGCCCATTTCAGGGCCTAAAATATAGGCTGCTTGTTGCGGATGTCTGAAACGAGGCAGTTCAATTGAATCTTCGACCAGTTCAACAGCCACTAAGGCGCATTTCTTTGGCAATTGAAATGTCGCTGGGCTGTCATATTCATAAAAAGGTAAATGCGCATAAGATTTGGACGTATCGGATTGTCTAATTTTTTGAATATTTAACCCAGGCTGCACCGTAAAGAAAAAACTTGCGCCAAAAGAATGAGCCGAACGCATCAATGTACCAAGATTTTGTTCTTTACTAATCCCCTCAACACCAATACCAAAATAACCGCGCATCATGATTGTAGCTCTGGAATATCTTTATATAATTCTAATGCTTCCGGATTAGCTAAAGCTTCAACATTCTTGACGGGCTTACCGTGAACGACATTTCTTACAGCCAACTCTACCATTTTGTTGCTTTTTGTCCTTGGAATATCAGACACCGCAATAACTTTTTCTGGCACATGGCGTGGCGATGCGCCAATGCGGATACGTGTGCGGATCGTTTTAATCAGCTCTTCCGTTAATGTAACGCCCTCACGCAAACGAACAAATAGGATAACACGCACATCATCATCCCAATTTTGACCAATAGCGATACTCTCTAACACTTCTTCAATTTGCTCAACTTGACGATAAATCTCTGCTGTACCAATACGCACCCCGCCAGGATTAAGCGTAGCATCAGAGCGACCGTGGACAATCAGGCCATGGGTTGGTGTTTTCTCGGCCCAATCACCATGCGTCCAAACGCCATCATACCCTTCAAAATAAGCGCCCTTATAACGTGATCCATCTGGATCATCCCAAAAAGCGACCGGCATTGACGGAAAAACAGATTTGCAAACAACATCGCCTTGCACATTATAGGGTGCTGGTTGGCCGTTTTCATCGAAAACATCAATATCTGTGCCTAAACCCGGCCCTTGTAACTCGCCACGATAAACAGGCGAGATCGGATTACCAATACCAAAACTCGCCGCAATAATATCGGTGCCGCCATAAAGTGCACATATATGAAGATCTTTTTTGATATCACTTAGAATATAATCGAAGCTTTCATGTACCAAAGGTGAACCTGTTGAGGTCAATGTTATAAGATGAGATAAATCATGCGTCTTGGCTGGGTTAATACCAGCCTTTTTAACTGCATCAACATATTTCGCCGCTGTACCGAATAGACTCATTTTATATTTTTGCGCAAAATCAAACAGCGCATTGCCATCTGGGTAAAAAGGTGACCCATCATAAAGCAATAAAGTTGCCTCACAAGCCAGCCCAGAAATAAGCCAGTTCCACATCATCCAGCCACAGGTTGTGAAATAGAAAACATGATCGCCTTTCTTCACATCACATTGCAGATGAAATTCCTTTAGGTGCTGGATCAACGTGCCGCCATGGCCGTGGACGATACATTTTGGTGTGCCTGTTGTGCCTGATGAGAACATAATGAACAGCGGGTGATTAAAGTCAAATCGTTCAAACTGGATATCTTTGGGCGTATAAGCACTAATAAAATCCGCATACAAAACAGCATTAGAAACTGCTGGTTTTTCAATTGCATAAGGCACAATCACCACTTGCTTTAAGCTTGGTATTTTTTCTTGGATAGCTGAAATTTTAGACAAACAATCATGCGTTTTGCCATTATAGTAATAGCCTGCACAGGCAATCATTACATCTGGTTCAATTTGACCAAAACGATCGAGCACCCCTTGCACACCAAAATCAGGTGACGCTGACGACCAGATAGCACCAATACTTGCCGTTGCCAGAGCGGCAATAATTGTTTCAGGCATGTTCGGCATAAGACCGCATACTCGACTGTTCTTTTTAACACCCAGCGCAACCAAACCTTGTGCAAACTGGCTAACCTGATCGTATAATTGCTTATAATTAAGGCTGGTCTCAACTTTGTCTTCGCCACGAAACACAATGGCCGTTGCCTCATCTTTTCGGCGAAGCAGATTTTCTGCATAATTGACTTTACTATCGGGAAAGAAATGGGCGCCCTGCACCATTTTCTGATTTTCTGGCAAAATGATTTGACCCTTATCCCCTATAACACCGCAATAATCCCAAACCTCTGACCAAAAATCACGGCTATGTGTATTAGACCATGTCCATAGCGCATGATAATCACTAAAATTTTGCTGATATTTATTTTCTATATACGCTTTGAATGCCCAAAGCGTTGAACCTTCTTTGCGCGCTTGTGATGGAGACCATACAGGTGTTTGATTTACAGGGGTCTGTTGTGAGGCTGTCTCCGCCATAATTGCTCCTTATTCTTAACCTATAATATAGTGACATGTAACCTAGTGATATTAGTCACGAATTCGTCTATAACAGTAATACGTAATAAGTACTCAAACAAGTGAGACAGCATGAAATCAAAGCTCTTAACATTTTGCACCGCAACATTTTTAGCCTTGTTTAGTTTTATACCGCTAACCCATGCAAGTGATAATCTGATGGGTGTGATTTTTTACGCTGATTGGTGTGGCTCCTGCAAAATTCTTACACCGCGCATTGACGAAGCGCGTAAAGATAAAAACTTGGACGATATAAAATTTGTTGTTTTCGACATGACTGACGGTCCGTCAATTGCCAATACTAAGAAAAAGGCAGAAAGCTTAGGCCTTAATGATCTATTACAAACATATGGTGCTGTTACAGGTTTTATGGTGATCTACGACCAAGATAAAAAAGAAACAATACAAACAATCACAACCGCCAACACAGCTCCAGAAATCGTCAGTGCGTTTAAAGCTGCTTCAAAAGAATAGGTATATATGTTTCGTCAACTTTTAACCTTCCTTTTTATCGTCTTCAGTTTTTCTGCTTTTGCGCAAGATATTTCTCAAGAGATAGATACAAGTCCTAAAGTCACGGCTGCGCTTTATGCCACTCAAGATGCTATTGTCCCTGGACAAGACTTTACTCTTCTTATTGAGCACCAAATTATTCCTGAATGGCATACTTATTGGCGCAACACAGGAGATTCAGGCGCTGCACCTAGGTTCAATTTCACCTTACCTGAAGGGCTTAGCCAAGAAGGCGGTATTTCTTACCCTATGCCCGAAGCGATACCTTATGGCCCTCTCGTAAATTTTGGCCATAAAGGTCAAATATTCTATGCTGCTAATTTTAAAGCCGATAAGGCACTCTCCCTTAATCAAGACGTAACAATCACAGCTAGCCTTGAATGGCTCGTTTGCAAAGAGATTTGCATTCCAGAAACCGCCAATCTTTCTATTACATTACCTGTTGCGGAACAAGCATCCCCGATAAACCAAGATCTTCTGAACAAAGCACAGACGGCCTTTCCACAAAAAAGATCTTTCGAAACAGCTAGCTTCAAAGACGAGAACAACATCTTCAGTGTTAGTTTTTCAGGTGTAAACACAGCGAATACAGCTTACTTCTTTCCTTATGAATGGGGCGTTGTTAAGAATCTGGAAACACAACAATTTACAACAAATGACAACGGTGTAACGCTCAATATTCCAAGAGACACACGTGATATAACAGCCTTTGAAGAACTAGATGGTGTTTTAGTTGTTGATGGCAATGCATACGAAGCAACCGTAACACGAAATCAAGACACACTTATCGCTGAGACTACCCCTTTAGATATTGTCGACGATATGATGCCGAAAACAACGGATATAATTGGCGTCGATTTTTCAACCTTTAGCTTTTCAACCATTCTGCTTTTTGCTTTTATCGGGGGCGTTATTTTGAACTTGATGCCTTGTGTTTTCCCGATCCTTTCAATGAAGGCATTGAGCCTCGTTCAGCATAGCCACAGCACACGCCTACAATCAATCGGCCTTGGGCTAAGCTATACATTTGGGGTTATCCTAAGCTTCTTAGCTATTGCAGGTGCCTTGATTGCACTACAATTATCAGGCGCACAAATTGGTTGGGGCTTTCAATTACAAAGCCCGATCATCGTTATTTTACTGGCCGCATTACTCTTTATCATTGGTCTGAATTTAAGTGGCTTTTTTGAAATAGGTAATAATCTTGGCGGTGTCGGCCATTCTTTCACGACAAAGCAAGGTTATACAGGTTCATTCTTTACAGGTGTTTTAGCGACTCTTGTTGCCACACCCTGCACAGCACCTTTCATGGCAACGGCCCTAGGGTTTGCCCTCACACAACCACCCGTTCTTTCCTTAAGCATTTTTGCAATGCTTGGGTTTGGCTTAGCCTTCCCTTATCTTCTCCTAACCATTATACCTGCCCTATCGCACCTTTTGCCAAAACCCGGCACATGGATGGTTAAATTCAAAGAATTTCTAGCGTTCCCCATGTATCTATCAGCAATTTGGCTGGGCTGGGTGTTTATTCAGCAAGCACCTGCTTTCTCCTTCATTCACTTAGTAATTGGTGCCGTTTTGCTGACTTTTATTATCTGGATGATTAAAGCATGGCCAAAAACACTGGTTTTACGCATCATTTCAGCTGTTGTACTTATCGCACTTATTACCTGTGCGGGAGGTTTTGCCTTCATGCAAGAAACACCGAAAACCCCGCAACAACAATTGGAACAAAAAAGCAGCTATGTTGATTTCACTACTTTAAATCTTGCTAATGCGCTAATGGGTGAGCGTCCTGTATTGGTAAATATGACGGCAGACTGGTGCATTACCTGTAAGGTAAATGAACGCTTAGCCCTTTCAACTACAGCCGTTCAGCAGCGTATAAAAGATACAGGTATCATTTATATTAAAGGTGACTGGACTAATCAAAATCCTGAGATCACGGCCTACCTTAAAGGATTTGGCCGCAATGGCGTGCCACTTTACGTTTATTATGGCGCAGCTAAAAACGGTGCACGCCCTGAAGCCGTTGTTTTACCACAGCTTTTAACCGAAAAAACCCTTTTAGAAACCTTTCAGTAAAAAATTCAAATAAAACTGGGATTTTTTATGCAAAGCAGCTAAGCTTTGCTGTGAATCTGGAAATAAAAAATTTTTGACGTAGGGCATCTCTATTAATGGCAAAAACATCCATTAAAAAAACGACGAAAAATAACAAACTATCAGCAAAAAAACTGTATGCTGATGATGTTTCACGCTTTGTTATTAATCAAGATGGCCAGATTATTTATGCCAGTGATGCCCTCCTAAGCTTTTTGGACGTAACTTTCGATAGTATTTCAAATCATCACGCAAACAGTTTTCTGTCCTTTGACTCTGACGAAGCATATTCTGTCACGAATAGCCTGTCACAAGCGACAGCCACTGATGACCCAAAAGATTTCAAAAATATTCGTCCTGGGTGTCATACATTGAGTTTCCAAATCAATGGCCGTGAAACCATAAAGAAGGATTTTCAATTTGATTGGCTAGCGACGCCAGATGCCGAATCTTACTTAATCGCCTCGACAGATACAATTAGTGATGTGGCTGAAGCCCCCGAGACTTTAACAAAATTAATCTCTCACATCACTTCACTCCAAGACAACACGCCCAGCAAATCTAAAGCGAAAAAAACGACGAAAGCGACCAAGAAAAAAGTAAGCACTTCCGAACAGAATATCGCGGCTAATCTAAAGCGCACTGAGAATATTCTATTTACTGAAATGTCGAATGAATTGCGCTCTGTAATGGAAGAAAACGGCCAATTCATTCGCTTTAATAAAAACTTCGGTCGACTTATGGGCTTTCAAGATGACGATCTCATTGGTCGCAACTTCACCGATTTCATTCATGTTGATGATCGAGCGCAAATCCGTAATGCACTTTATTCGATCTCTTCACGCAATGCCTCTGTTGCTTTATCACCTGCTGTGCATTTTGAAACACGTATGCTTGGTAAACAAGGCGGCGTTTTCTGGATTGATTGGCAGTTAAAGAATTTTGACAATATTGTCTACGCTCTTGGTAAAGACGTTACAGAAATTAAAAACAACGAAAGCATTTTAAAGAAAAAAGAAGCACAGCTTAAAGAAGCACAGGCTCTCGCCAAAATGGGGCATTGGTACTGGGATATTGAGTGCAACCATATCGAATGGTCAGACGAGATTTACCGTATTTTTAGTAAAGAAGCCAAAGACTTTACACCAGATATAGACTGTCTCAACAAGCTACTTCATCGCCGTGACACAGGCCGTGTGATACAGGCTTTCCAACGAGCAATCATTGAAAAACGTAATTACGATATCGACTTCCGAATCTATAAAGATAATGGTGATATACGATACATAAACTGCGAGGGTCGTTGTGAACTTGATCGCAATGGCGAAGTCATTGCGCTATTTGGTATTATGCAAGATGTTACAGAACGTTTGCAGCATGAACGAGCCCTCCAAGAAGCCAAAGATTCTGCTGAATCTGCCTATGCTGCTAAATCAAGATTCTTGGCAAATATGAGCCATGAACTGCGAACACCACTTAATGCGATCATTGGTTTTTCTGAAATGATGCAGCGACAGCTATTAGGCCCGATCGGCACCGAAAAATACCTTGATTACCTCACAGGTATTCGTGAATCTGGTGAGCATTTGCTTGATCTGATTACAGATATTTTAGATATGTCACGTATTGAAGCGGGTAAATATGAGCTTGATTTAGAACATATCAACCTATCAAAAACAGTGCGTTTGGCCGCTCATATGATGGAAGGTCGTGCCGTTGATGCGAAAATAAAACTATCTGTCGCTATTCAAAATGAAGACGAGAACATCTATGTTGACAGACGTGCACTCATGCAAATACTGCTTAACCTCGTCTCAAACGCCATTAAGTTCACAAAAGCCAAAGGTTCCGTTGATATTAGCGTTTCGGATACGGCAGATGATATGATTGCCATTGCTGTCTCTGATACGGGGATCGGTATTCCAAAACATAAAATTAATGTCATCACTAAGCCTTTTGAACAGGTAGAGAATGAATATTCTCGCCACCATGATGGCTCTGGTCTCGGCCTAGCCATCACAAAAGACTTAACCGAATTACACGGCGGTAAACTATCTATTGAATCAATTGTTGGCGAAGGTACAACCGTTACAATAACGCTGCCAAAAGATACGGGCAAGAAACTAAGAAAACGAAAATAAACGCACTTTTATAAAAACATCGTATCTATATTTTCTTCCGTCAGGCACGCTTTCAAACCAGCCTTATAATCTGGATAAAGTAATTTAATGCCTAATTCTTCTTTAATCTTTTTGTTACATACACGCTTATTTTCATCATAAAAACTTTTAGCCATTGGCGGTAAGTTCGCCTCATCATAATCGACTATTTTAGGGGGTTCTACACCTAAAAGCTCCGCCGCATAGGCAATGACCTCATGGCTAGCGGCTGGATCATCATCGCTAACATTATAAACAGCACCTGGATTTGGCTTATGCATTGAGGCAATTAAAGTTTGAACAATATCTGCTACATGGACACGATTAAATTTATGGCCATCTTTTAAGATACGCCGTGCGATGCCCGCATTAATGCTATCCAATGCTGAGCGACCTGGGCCATAAATCCCTGCCAACCTAAAAATATGCACTGGTAAATCATTTAGTCTCACGAGTTTGCGCCATTGCTCTTCCATTTTTGCACGGCGAGAACCCCGTTTACTTGTCGGTTTAATTTCATCGCTTTCAGATACAGTCGCCCCAGATCTGTCACCATACACACTAGTCGCCGATAAAACCCCGATCCATTCAATCGTTGGTATTTGTAAGATATCATCTAAATGGGCTTGAAGTACGATATCACCATCATCCTTAGGCGGCACAGAAATAAGTAAATGTGTAACACCTTCAAGAACATAAAGCGGATCAATAAGTGGATGTATGTCCTCAAATAAGTATGCTTGATAGCTCTTGTCCTTGAGTTGGGAACGTTTAATAGGGTCACGTGTTGTGCCCATAATTTGCCAATTCTGCCCTGAATCAGATTGCAATGTTTTTGCTAAATGCGCTGCCACATAGCCAAAACCAAAACAAAAAAGCTTCTTCTTTCCAGAATTCATCCTTTAAAAATCTCTGATTTCGTCACAAAAGTCTATGATTATTTAAACGCTTAGAAATCAACGTTCTTATACTGAGCCGCAGGTTCAAAGCCTGGAATATAATCTCTCAACAATGGCTGGAAACTTGCCCGTGATTTGATACGTGCATACCAGATCTTTGTCTGTGGATGTTGATCCCATGGCACATCACCAATATAATCAATAGCTGACAAATGTGACGCAGCGGCGATATCCGCCTGTGAGAAATCATTTCCCGCCAGCCATGTGCGTTTTTCTAAAAGATAACTAATATAATCCAAGTGATAATGAATATTGGCATGGCCTGCACGAATAGAGGGGCCATGTGGTTCACCTAATTTCAGAAAACGTTTCATCATTTTCTCACCAATCAGGTTTTCCGTTACTTCACGATTAAATTTTACATCAAACCAACCAACAAGGCGACGGACTTCTGCCCGTGTTGTCGGATCATTACCTAATAAATTAATCTCAGGATAGACCTCTTCGAGATATTCAGAAATAACGCTGCTATTATTAAGCGTCGTGCCATCTTCATCAATCAGCACGGGCACATCTCCCGCAGGATTCATTGCAAGAAAATCAGTGCGTCTTTCCCAGACTTTTTCGAGCTCAAGCTCGAAATCCAACTTTTTCTCTGTTAAAATCATCCTTACTTTGCGTGAAAATGGATGTAACCAGAGATGATAAAGTTTCCTCATTAAGTTTAACTAACCCCGTTTTATTTATTGTTTTTATCGAGTTATATTACTCTACAGGATTAACAGGACGGGCTGCAAGTTCTATTTTGATTTCTACATTTTCTTTAATGATTTCAGTTGATTGCCAACCCGCTTGGCCGATTTCAAAATCTAGGCGCGACAAGCTTGTCTCCCCCTTCATCAAAGCATTTCCCTCATCATCAAATTCAATTGAGAATGGTAATTCAATCGGTTTGATCTGACCTTTTAAACTCAATGTCCCTTGTGCAATAAAATCATGGTCTTGGTCACCTTCTGGATCATATATAATATGCGTAGTTTTAAATTGTGCTTTGCTATAATTGGCCAAAGAGAACCAATTTGGCCCTGCAATCTCTTCATCACGCTCAAGATAACCCGTATCAAAGCTCGTCATGTCAATCACTATATCAGCGTAGGATTGTTCTAAATTATCTTTATCGAAAAATATATCACCATCAAAATTTGAGAATTCGCCCCGTACATCAGAAGCATCCCACTGAGCAACAAACACTATCTCACTTCGCTCAGGGATAATTTTCCATTGTTGTACAGCAGTGTCTTGAGCTTGTGCCGTAAACGGCAAAAAACACAAGAAAACAGGTAACATACGGCGTAATGTATTATCCTTGTCGATAAAATGGTGCTTTAAAGCACCTAATAAATGCACACTTGCAATCACTATGATAGCCCATGCAATTTTAGAATGGAGCGCATTCAAAAAATGGCCAAGATCTTGGTTTTTATCAATCAAATCGGGCAAAACAAACATTCCCCAAACTGACACAGGAAAGCCATTTGCTGATGACATTAACCAGCCTGTAAGTGGCATAATTGCCATTAAGATGTAGAGTAATATATGTGAAGTTTTGGCCAATTTTCTTTCCCACTCTTTATGCGGTAAGGGCGCTGGCACCCCCTTATATAAACGCCACCCAAGTCGCACAAAGAACAGCGCTAAAATAGTGATACCGATTGATTTATGCCATGCATACAATTTGAGTTTGTCTGGAGAGAAATCAAGATCCGACATATACCAACCAAAAGGAATCATACCAATAATAAGAACAGCAACAATCCAATGTATCGCTATGGCAGGTTTAGAGTATTTTTTCATCATCTTAAGGATTCACCACTGTTTCACAGCCTTCATAGCATTCTGCCTCAACCTCAATACGTATTTCAATATCATCACCAATAGCGGGTAAATATTCTTTGATACCAAAATCAGACCGCTTAATATCAAGTGTCGCGGTGAAACCTGTTGTATATTTTTTATTAAAAGGGTTTGCGCCCTCTTTATTAAAAACTGTTTTCAACACAACAGGCTTTGTTACGCCCGAAATTTTTAAATTACCCTTTATATCAGCTGTATTTTCGCCGGTAACGTCAATAGACGAACTTCTAAATGTGATTGTTGGAAATTGATTAGGTTTTAAGAATGTGTCACGAACATGCTCATTCCAAACGTCATTACCCATTTCAACACTCGCAGTTTGGATAGTCACATTTACAGAAGACTTAGCCACCTCTGCCCTATTAAAGATTATCTCACCATCAAAATCAGTGAAGTTACCATGTGAATGCGAAAAACCTAGATGACCTACATAAAAACCGATTTGCGTATGAGGTTTTTCGAACTTATATTGCTCTATTTTTGCTTGCGCCTGTGTCGCTGTGAACATACTTATAAACACTAGCAATACTGTAAAAAATTTCATTCTAACCCCTTTATTTATTATGCATCTAATATGTTTTAATAGAATACAATGTCAATAGGGCGGCATTATGGCGTTACCACGCCTATCATTTTGCCCAACCAAATTGCACCACAACAAACCACTATTGCACATCCCCACGGAATAAGCCCATATTCACGAATACTTTCATCCTTAAGAAGCTGTTCTTTTGTTTTATGCCTAAGCAAATAAGCAATAATGGCTTGGCCAATTAAAAAGCCAACAACAAAACTAATAATCCCCAAGACATAGACATTCACCGCTGATATACTCCTAATATGTTGCTCTATCATATTATAATTTTAGCTGTAATCCAAGGCCTGACAGAGTTCTTACCCGTCAGCTCAAGTGGCCATTTGGCTCTTGCTCATCATTTTATGGATATGAGCATTCACCTGAATAATGATACGAAGCTATTGCTTGATATTGCCGTCCATATAGGCACATTGTTGGCTGTTCTTTTATATTTCCGAAACGATATATGGCTGATGATTAAAGGATTTTTTGGAGCAATCAAACATCCTTCAAATGAAGGCTTTATGTTGGTGACGAAAGTATTGCTGGCCAGCCTGCCTGTTATTATTGTTGGCTTTATTATCGCTAAGTTCTTCCCGGGTATTTTTTACGACAATGTAACACTCATTGGTTGGACAACACTCATTTTTGGTATTGTCCTATGGCTTGCTGATCGCTTTGGTAAGCAAAGTGAACATATTGAAACAATGAGCCTCGCTAAAGTCTTCTTGATTGGTTTAGCGCAAATCTTGGCACTCATTCCCGGCGTAAGCCGTTCAGGGATTACCATGACAGCAGGGCGTGCACTTGGCCTAAATGCCGAACAAGCTGCACGATTCTCCCTTTTACTAGCCATTGTCGCTATTTCAGGTGCCGGAACACTGGCTGGCCTTGATATCGCCAAACAACAAAATATCAACCTAACCCAAGATATATTTTGGGCGATTGGGCTGTCTTTTATAACAGGTTGGGCTAGTATAGCGCTGATGTTGAAATGGTTAGAAAAGCACGGCTTTGGTGTCTTTGTTATCTACCGCATTATACTAGGATTAATGCTCATTTTGTTGTTTTAAAAAAGTGATTTTTGTATCGCCGTAAATTTTCTCATCAATAATTTCGACATTCTTTAGTAACACTGCTTTCTCAGTCTCTACAATAAATAACGCATCCTTTTGGTCACTATATTTATCAAGCGTTGCTTGTGCCAAAGCCATTTCATAAGGTGGGTCTAAGAAGATTAAATCAAAATCTTGTTTAGCTTTATATTTCAATACATCAGAACGGATCAATTGGCAGCACTCTTCAGCCCTCATTTTATCTACATTTTGACGGACTAGAGAGGTATCAAGATCAACGAACACCGCTGATTTTGCACCACGAGATAAACACTCTAGCCCCAATGCGCCTGTTCCACAAAATAGATCAAGAACTTGCTTATCCTGCACACCCTCAAAACGATGCTGTAATATATTAAAGATTGCTTGACGTATTTTATCTGTTGTTGGACGTACTTTATTATCTTTAGGGCTCAACAACGTCAGGCCACGATATTGACCAGCCGTAATCCTCACACAGCACCTGCATTAAAATAACTTGGTAATAGCTCATATAAGGCCTTAGCACTATATTCTTTAACGCCTCCTCGCCCAAGGCCGCCCATAACAAAAGGTCCATAAGAGAGCCTTATAAGGCGATTAACCTCCAAACCGAGGCTCTCCATGATTTTTCTAACTTCACGGTTTTTGCCCTCAGTGATTGATACAGACAACCAGATGTTACCACCCTGCTGCTTTTCCAATATGGCCGTAACAGGTCCATATTGAACACCAGAAACTGTTAATCCTTCTTTTAGCTTATCTAAACGTTCCTGTGTTACACTTCCATGCGCGCGCACACGGTAAACACGTACCATTTTATTATCAGGGTGCTCTAAGTGGCGGGCAAATTCACCATCATTAGTCAGCAGCAACAAACCTTCTGTATTGTAATCCAATCGACCAACAGTAATTAATCTCGGCAATTTAGGCTCATATCGATCAAGCACATCGAAGATAGTTTCACGACCACGATCATCACGGTTGGTGGTTAAACAACCACTGGGCTTATGAAACAAGAACAGCCGCACAGGGTCTTTCTCCGCAATCGGCTTACCATCAACGACAATCTTATCTTTTGATGTGACCGTAAAGGCTGGCGTTGTTAGTTTCTGGCCATTAACCACAACACGGCCCTCTTCAATATAACGCTCTGCCTCACGGCGAGAACATATCCCAGCACGCGCAATAACTTTCGCTATACGTTCAGTTTTATTTGGATCAACAGGCGCCATTGTTAATGACGTTTGTGATTTATTCTGTAGCTGTGTTGGCTTTTTCCGTGTCAGAAGTGGCTTCTGCTTTGACCGCTGTTTCGATTTTTTTATCATTTTGTGCAACCGCTGTAGGGTCTGGTGCTAAAATCATCATCATTTGACGACCTTCCATTTTAGGATGGTAATCGACTTTAGACATTGTCTTTAAATCTTCTCTAACACGCTCAAGAACTTGTCGGCCTAAATCAACATGCGCCATTTCACGGCCACGGAACCTCAACGTAAATTTGACTTTATCTTCATCTTCCAAGAATTTTTTAGCGGCTTTAAGCTTCACCTGATAATCATGCTCACCAATACCGGGACGCATTTTTAATTCTTTTACTTCAATAGTTTTTTGCTTTTTACGCGCCTCAGCAGCTTTTTTCTGTGCTTCGTATTTAAACTTACCGTAATCTAATATTTTACAAACTGGAGGTTTCGCATTTGGTGATATCTCAACAAGGTCTAGACCTGATTCTTGCGCTAATAAAAGCGCTTCCCTCGGTGACATTACCCCGACCATTTCACCATCTGCACCAACAACACGTATTTCTGGTGCGCGTATAGATTCATTAACTCTTGTTCCATCGTCTTTTTGTGGTGGTCTCATAGGTCGTTTAATAAGTAATCTCCTTAGTTGTTGCTTAATGACTATAGTATAATAGCCTTACTGAATGATTAATACCTTATTTTTAGGGCATTTCAAGAGGAATTCGTATTATTTGCTCTGAATTCATCTTTCATTCAGCGAATTTTCTAATGTTTTTGCAAAAGGCTTAATCAAATAGTCCATAACCGTTTTTTTCCCTGTCAAAATATCAACGGAAGCGACCATACCAGGGATAATCGGCAGAACTTCGCCTTTGCGTTTTAAATTCGTCTCATTTGTTCTAACGCGCACACGATAGAAACTGTTCCCTTCTTTATCTTCTATCGTATCAGCAGATATATCGACAAGCTCGCCTTTAAGGCCACCATAAATAGAAAAATCATACGCCGTAATCTTAACAATAGCGGGCTGACCTGGGTATAAAAAGGCAATATCCTTAGGCCTTACACGTGCCTCAACCAATAATTTATCATCCAAAGGCACGATCTCAATTAAATCCTGACCCGGCTGTACAACACCGCCAACAGTCGTAATTTTGATATCTTTAATAATCCCATCAACAGGTGATTTAATCTCTGTTCTTTCTTTACGATCCTCTAGGGCTGATAATGTTTTATCAAGTGCTTTAACTTGCGCTAATGTTTCTGTCAGCTGCGCTTGTGCATCGGCACGTGCCGTACTCACAGCATCTTGCAATCGGCGTTGTACCTCATTAATTGCCGCATTTGCTCGCGGCAACGAGCTTTCCAATGAATTGTATTCTGCCTGCATTTCAGACAAGCGCTGATCAATTTTTAGTAATTCCAGTTGCGGTAACGAGCCTTTTGCAACAGCTGGTTCAATTTGACGTTTTTCTTGGTTCGCCAGATCAATTTGTTGCTGCATGCCACGAATCCGAGTTTGAATTTCATCGACTTCTGACCGCCGCTGCCTAAGCTGTGATTCAAGAATACTTTTTTGATCTCGCAACCGACTTAAATTGGCCCGAAACGTACGACGCTCTTCGTCAACACTTTCTGGCGCTTCACGCAAAACATCTTCAGAAAAACTGATACTACTCTCGCCATTTGCCTCGGCTTGTAGCCGTGCAATCGACGCTCTTAAAGACAGGACTCGACTTTCATTGGATTGAAACTCTGATGAAGCGTTGATATCCCGCAACTGCATCAATACCTGCCCTGCTTTAACTTCTTCACCCTCCCATGTTTTTATAGCTTCAATAATACCACCCTCAAGGTTTTGTAAAACCTGTATTTCTTTAGAAGGAATAACACGTCCATCGCCTTTCGTGACTTCATCTAATGTGGCAAAATTAGCCCATAATAGAAAAATGCCGAAAAAAGCAGCGATAGCAAATAATTGCAAATGCTGCACGAACGGCACTTCTTCATAATCCATCAAGATATCTCTACCTTGTGGCTCTCTCGACGATTGCTGAGGTGCCTTTTGCGCTTCGGCTTTTTGTTGCACAGCCTCCATAGCGGCCTTAATATCCGCTTCGTTCATCTCAACTGTTTTCTTTGGCTTTTCATCCGTCATATCGTACTCGTTTTAGCCTTTTTGCTTCGCTTGTAATTTTGCAATCACTTCATCTTTTGGTCCATAAGCCACGATTTTACCACGGTCTAACAAAATCAACTTATCGACCAAGGTTAGCATAGCACCTTTATGCGTAATGAGGATTGTTGTGCGACCTTCTGTCACCTTATGAAGTTTCTTACGTAAACGGTTTTCCGATGCAGGGTCCATTGAGGCTGTCGGCTCGTCTAAAATCAGAATTGGCGGATCATAAAGAAGTGAGCGCGCAATGGCGACAGCTTGTCTCTGACCACCTGATAATTGCTCCCCACGCTCCCCAACTGGCGTATCAAGCCCATATTGCGATTCACGTAAAAACTCGGTTACACCTGACAATTCAGCCGCACGCAATACCGCTCGATCAGAGGCCATTTCATGCCCCATTGTAATATTCTCACGCACTGAGCCATAAAAAAGCTGCGGGCTTTGTTGTACTGATCCTATATTACGGCGTAAATCGCCTGGCTCAATCTGGCGAACATCTGTACCGTCCAGTGTTACAACACCACTGCTTGGTTCATATAAATTAAGCAACAAACGTTCTATTGTTGTTTTACCTGAACCAACAGCCCCAATAATCCCAACATGCTCGCCTGGCTCAATCGTTAAGCTCACTCCATTTAACGCAGGCACCGACTGATCTGGATAATGAAAGACAACATCTTTAAAATCAACACGCCCTTCCACACGTGGTTGAGCGATGAAATGCTTGTTACGTGGACGTTCAACTTCTTTTGTCATTAATTCGTCGAGTTGAACAAGCGATTCTTTTGATTGATTAAGACGAGTCATAAGGCCTGCCACTTGCGCCAATGGCGCCATAGCACGGCCATTTAAAATAACGCAGGCAATCAATGCCCCCATTGTCACATCGCCTTCAGCGATCAAATATGCCCCAACAATGACCACCACCACTGAAGCAATTTGCTGAACATACGTTGCCCAGTTCAGAGCAAAATTTGAAATACGGCGAGATTTAACCCCAGTTCGTGAGGCTTTATCGGTTAATTCTTCCCATTTACGTTGTGTATGTCCCTCTGCGGCTTGAACCTTAATTGTTTCTAAGCCAGAAACTGCCTCATAAAGCAGTGCAGTTTTAAGTGCATTTTCATGCATTGATTGTTTCACAACCTTTTGCAATGGTCCTTGAAGCATAAACCCTGCGGCAATGACAATAGGCGCTGCGATCAATGGCACAAAGCCGACAGGCCCAGCAATAACAAAGATAATTACAATAAAAAACACAGTGAAAGGTAGATCAATCAGTGTCGTAATTGTTGCCGAAGTAAAGAAATCACGAATAGACTCAAAATCCTTCATATGGCTCGCCATAATCCCTGCGCTATGAGGACGAGCACCCATTTTCATACCCATAATTTGCTCAAAAATAGCAGCTGATATCTTTAAATCAGCCTGACGGCCAGCAACATCTAAAAAAAACGCTCGTAAATTTCTCAAGAGAAAATCAAATGTATAGGCAATAGACACGCCGATTGCTAAAACCCATAATGTTTCTTCTGCGTTATTAGGTACAACACGATCATACACATTCATTGTAAATAGCGGTGAGCCGAGAGCGAATACATTAATCATGATCGCTGCTAAAATAACGTCTCTATATAGTTTCTTATTTTCCCATATTTTTGAGAAAAACCAATCACGCTTATTATCAATTCTTGCAGGTCCTGCCCGTTCATCTGTTCGTGCCACAGGACGAATATAAAAAGCTTGCCCAGCATACATTTTGTTTAAAGCGTCTAAACCAACAACTTTTTTCTCAGATTTTGTTTCTGGGAACTGCACCACAAAGCGTGGTTTATCATCACCTTTTTTAGCGCCCTTTTTTGATGGCGCCATTTGCCACACGATACAACTTTGCGCCCCTTGTAACACTAAAACACAAGGAAAATTAGGCGTTGCAGCAATAGATTCTAATGACTTTTCCGTTAAATTTGCTTCTAAATCAGCACGTTCTGCCGCACGCATAAATAAAGTGGGCGTAATGCCCGCTTTTGAGACGGGCATACCTGCAACGAGTGCTTTGACACTTACACGTCGCCCGTAAAAACCAGCCAATTGACACAATGACTCAAGTAAAGAATGGTGTTGTGCTACACGGTCAGCTTCTAAAGACCAGCCAGACGGCATGCCTGTACCTGTGATATCTTCTTCGATATCACTCAATGTATTATCTGTCTTTTTTGTATCTTTTTTAGTCGACAAGTTATGTACTCCTGAACAGAAATAACGATATTTCTGAGGTTAGAGTATAAACCTTTATAAGTAATTAAGAAAGTAGGCGCTGATTAATTCTCAGAGGCAATTTCTGCAAGATCTGCTTCACGTGGTGCCAAAACATCCATTGAAGCAAGCAAATCACCTTGTAACGCTAGCAATCTATACATTGCGAGCATTTCAAGGAACTCTGAATTAATCATATTACTTTTTGATACGAAGCTTTCATTTTGAGAGTCTAATACATCAAGTAATGTTCTACGACCTAATTCAAACTGATCGCGATATGCACGTGTTACACGCTCATTCGCCACAACTTGATCTGCAAACTCACGTGCTTGATCGCCTTCAGCAATCATTGCAGCCCATGTTTGACGCACATCGTCCTCAATCGCACGGGCAGCATTTGCACGTTGCTCTTTTGCTACCGCTGTACGGTATATAAACTCTTTTTGACGAGCTGTATCAATACCACCTCGATAAAGATTCCAATCCATTGTCACCAAGGCACGAGCCGATGTATCACGACCTTCAACACCACCAATATCTTCCGAGTTCAGCGCATCTAACTGTAAATTAAATTCTGGGTAGAATACTGACTCAGATTGTTTTAGCTCAGCTTTTGCAACATCAATATCCGCTTCAAAGATTTTAACTGTAGGACCATCAACGATGGCACGGCGTACTGAATCATCAACATTTGCCGCTAAAGCCTGTAGAGGCACCGACGCTAACACCAAATTAGAAGGCATTTCCCCTGTTTCCAATTTGTACTGAGATTCTGCATTACGCAAAGATTGTTTCACTTGTGCTTCTGTTGCACGTGCACGCGCTAAACGTGCTTCAACTTGTGCTAAGTCAGCTTCTGTAGAAATACCAGCACCAACTGCATCACGAGTCTGATTCATAATATCAATATGCGCATCAATGTTTTGACGAGCAATTTCAAGAAGTTCACGCTGACGAACAACTTCTAAATAGGCCTCGATAATATCAAGGCCGACAAATTCAGCCGTTTCATCAACACGGTGTGCTGAAGAACGAACACGCGCCACTTGTCTTTCAACTTCACTCTGTGCATTAAAGCCGTCAAAGAGCATTTGTGTAAGGGTAATACCTGTTTGGTAGCGGAATAATGTCTCAGTATCGTCACCAACACCCGCTCTTGTATTTGGATCATCCGTATATTCAACACCTGCATCTGCTGCCGCATCAATAGATGGTAAAAATAAACCACGACCTTGGCGAAGCTCTTTTTCCGTTGCTAAACGTGTATTCGCAACAATGCCGTATTCTGGATTATTATAAAGGCCAAATTGCATAGCCTCTTTGAGTGTTACTTCTTGCGCTTGAGCAAAACCTGTACTGAACAGCAATGCAAATGACAGGGCTGTTGTTACGTTGAGTGTTTTTCTGATAATTGTTAACACGGCAAGATCCTCACTTAATGTAATTCTAAAAATATTGACTATTTATGGGACGATTATGGCCTAAAAGCAAGTAAAAATAAAGCCCACAGTTTTCACTATGGGCTTTAAATCTCTTTATGCAACGTCTTGTTGTTGCTGCTGGCTAATAATTAGCTGATCTATATCAACACTACCACTATCTGAAAGATTGGCGTTGACACCATAATCATGGCTTTGTGAAGAAATGCCTACCCCACCATCTTGATCCGATAGAGAGACAAAACTATCAATAGCGCCTTGAACAGCATCAGTTCCCTCAAGAACATCACTGAAATCAACAACATCGCCTTGGCTCAGATCTAAGTCACCCAGATCATTGGCTGAAGACGCTGCAATAACATCAGCTAATGCATCTTCTTGAGCTGCTGCCACAGAATCATACACATCTTGGTTCGTTGCTTGATCTACCTCAACAACATTAAACCATGCGTCTACAATGCTACCTTGTGAACCATCTGCAAAAGTGAATGTAGAACCATGAGAAATGAAACTATCACCATTGAAGTAACCAGTTTGTTCAACACCGTTCAGTGAAATACTAACGATACCTACATCTGAAAGGCTAACCATTTCATCCGCTTGAGAAATACCGTCATTATTCGCATCACGCCATACAATTAAGTTAGCAAATTCAGCATCTTGTGCATCAATCACACCATCAGCATTCGCATCTAAACGTGCCAATGACTCAAAACCGTTGGCAAAGGCACCGCCTTGATCGCCAAACAACTCCGACCCATCATTAATAATGCCGTCATGGTTCCAGTCAAAAGCTAGAAGCGCATCATCTGCACCCACAAAACTTGTGTGCTCTAATGTACCATCTGCATCAAGGTCAAAGTAAACGCCTGAATTATCAAGATTTACAAGCTCAATACCATCGCCATCTAAGTCAAGAACAAGTGGAGACAATGAAATATCACCGACTGTTAGATTGAAACCAGCTGTCTGAACAATTGTATTATTCGTAAGCGTAATCTCTTCACCTGACAAATTCGTTTCAACTGTTGTCACAGCCATATGCACTTCCAACGGACCATAACCTGAAACAAATTGCGCATTCATATATTCAGCCAAAGAACTGAACGTGTATTGAATAACATAACTTGCTGGTGTCGTAGCGCCAGAAGCAAATGTCAATGTTTCACCAGGCGGCACTGGTAGATATACCGCAGTACCTGTTGATAATGCGAAGGCTGGTGCCAGACCACCGAATGTCGAACCTGTGAATGTCACAACAATTTGCGTCACTGTCTCAGAACCATCTACGTCAAGTTGACTTAAACCAACAACATTAGAGAATCTTGGCGTATAGGTTGGTCCAGTGCCAGGGGCAAAGCCCGGGAACGTCCCACCATACGCAGAAGATGTCTGCCAGAACACATGTGGCGTTGTTGAACCAATTAAAGTCTGTAGATTGTAATCAATATCCACACCATCTGCGACAGCATCAACAACCGCTTTACCGTAATCAATACGAACTGGATCCGCACCATCAGGGTCATTTACTGTAACTGTCAATTTAATATTAGACGCATCAGCATCGCTATTATTTTGAGGTGGACGTACTGTGAAGCTGTTTAATACTACAGATTTTGTTGCGCCAGAGGCTGTAGTTTCATAACCACCATTTACAAATGTCCAACCCGGTGCATTGACTGACCAGCCTGTAGGAATACCTTCTACACGTAGTGTGAATGTCTCATTACCATCACCACCTTGGAAAGAAGCATTGATCGGTAAGGCATGGAACACTGAACCATCTTCATAGAAATATGCGTCGCCAATTGAAGCTGTCACATTTGTTACAGGTGGGTTGACTTGATCCAGTGTAATGTTTAACTGCGCTGTATCTGTATCGCCATCACCATCACGTAATGTGTAAGTGAAGCTGTCACTACCAGCCGCATTGCTTGAACGTGTGTAAGTATAAGCACCTGTTGCTGCAATCACTAATGTACCATAAAGGCCATTAATTGTTGCTGTACCAACAGATGGTATATTTACATTTGTCCCGTTAAAGCTAATACGGGTAATGGCTGCATTTGCATCATCATAGCCAACATCGTCGTTGTTAATAACATTACCTGTTTCAACTGTTTCAGAGGCTGAAAGGTGATCTGTATCATTAACAGCCACAGGACCATCATCGAATACGCGAATAACAATAGTATCATCATCCGTGTCGCCATCAGAATCTGTCGCTCTTACGCCAAAACGCAAATCAATAGAATCATTTGGATTTGATGTATTCGGGTGGTCAATCTGATCTAATTGAGTAAATGTATACCCGCCATTACCGTTTACATTCAATGTAAAGATTGTGCGGCCACCAGCTGTACCAACGTATTGACCACCAACGATAGCCACTGAAACAGCCTGACCGTTTGATGTCAAATTAGCAATTGAGCTTGAGAAGATACCGTTTTCATTAAATGAACCTGGTGTATCATTTCCAAAATCAGCAGTCACAGTGCCTGTAGCAACATGTGTGCCGCTTTCATCGACTGTGCGTGTACCACCTGTGCTTGTAATATCAGGATGATCATCATGATCTGTAACATTGATAATAAGATCAGCCGTTGTTGTATCATTATCATAATCACGAATTGTGTATGTGAAATTATCAACTTGCGTAGAATTCACATTCGCTGTCGATGTGTATGTATATGATCCATCAGCAGCTAGCACCAATGTACCGTAAGAACCAATGATCGTTGCTGTGCCAACAGATGGAACGGCAACATTTGTACCGCCAAACTGAACGTTGATAACGCGCGCTGGCTCATCAAAACCACTTGTATCATTACCAAGAACATTACCTGTAATGTTTTGGAACTCTTGGACTGAACGTGTATCATTCACAGCTGTCGGTAGATCATCTTGAACACGAATTGTAATGACACCGTCATCAAAATCACCATCAACATCCGTCACACGAACACCGAAATCTAGGTTAATAAAGTCCTCGCCAGCATTTGGGTGATCCAATTGATCGAGCAGATTAAATGTATATGATCCATTGCTGTTCACATTTAATGTGAAGATTGTACGGCCACCAGCTGTACCAACATATTGGCCACCAACAAGATTTACCGCAATATTTTCACCTTTAGAGGTCAATAGACCGATTGATGAGAAGAACCCGCCATTTTCAGTGAATGTCCCTGGTGCATCATCAACTGTTGCGATAACGTTCCCTGTTACTGTACGAACACCCCCTTCATCGGCAATGCCATTACCAGAAGCTGTTACATTTGTAATCACCGGGATATGATTTGGCGTTACATCAACATTTAACGTTGCCGTATCAGTATCACCATCATTATCACGTAATGTGTAAGTGAATTGGTCAGTACCATTGGCTGCATTACCATTATTGATTGGTGTATAGGTGTAAGCACCGTTTGATCCAATAACAAGCGTACCATATGTACCATTAATTGTGGTTGTACCAACAGCCGCTACAGCATGGTTCGTGCCGTTAAACTGAACATTTGTTACAGTCCCGAAATCATCGAAACCATCATTATCATTTGCAAGTACATTACCCGTTGCAGCTGGCGCTGTTTCACGGATTGTCAATGTATCATCTACAGCCACAGGACCATCGTCATATACTTTAACAACCACTGTACCAACAGTAGAATCGCCATCCACATCTGTCACACGCACACCAAAGCGTAGGTCGAGTGAGTCGTTAGGATCAGATGGGTTTTGGTGATCAATTGGACGCACCAAATTGAACGAGAAAGTACCGTTATTATTAACGTTCATTGTGAAGATCGTTAGACCATTTGCCACACCAACATATTGACCACCAACGATTGATACCGTAATCGGATTACCATTAGATGTAAGGGCTGTACCAAGAGGCAATGATGTATCAAAATTACCTGATTCAGTGATTGTACCAGGGGCATCACGACCAAAATCAACATTAATTGTACCGCCTGCTGTATATGTATTTGTCTCATCAACAATGACAGTTGCTGGTGGTGTCAAAATCGGGAAATCATCAATGTCACCAATTTCAGCTGATAATGTTGCTGTTGAAGTATCACCATCACCATCACGTAATGTATACGTGAACTGGTCAGTACCACCTGTAGTACGCGCAGGATCAACCGTATAGGTATAAGCACCTGTTGAATTAATAACCAACGTACCAAATGTACCGATAATAGACACATTTCCAGCAGCTGGAATAGCTGTTGTCACACCACCAAATGTGATTTGCGTAATAGAAGAACCAGCATTGTCATAGCCAACATCATCATTATTAACGACATTACCGTTTACAGAACCCGTCGCACCTGTGTAAACAAAACCATCATTTACAGCGACTGGCGCATCATCCGCTACAGAAATTGTTGTTGTGCCTGTAATCGCATCGCCATCAGAATCTGTCGCCACAAAACCAAAACCTAGATTGGCGATATCATTCGCATTTGCTGGGTTACCATGATCGATTTGATCGAACAAAGTGAATGTATAAGCACCTGTTGCTGGGTTAATTGTCATTGTGAAAATTGTACGAGCCCCAGCAGTACCTGTAACAGTATTACCTGCTAAAGCTGTTGAAATTGTTTCACCAAAAGATGTCAACACACCACCCAGCAATGAACCTGTTGGTGTAAAGTTACCATTAAGATTAATTGTACCTGGGTCATCATTACCGAAATCAACATCAATCTGACCAGTTATAACTTTATTTGTGGCAACAGCCCCCGTTGACTCATCTACCGATGCATCACCTGGGTTAATTAATTGCGGCACATCATCGGTTACATTGAAACCAATGTTAATTGTGCGTGTTGCATTATTATTTGTTGTATCAAAGTCTACATCAGAAGGATTATCATAGACATCTACTGATACCTGTACCGAGAATGCACCAGCCGCAGCACCCGGAAGTGTCGCTTGCAAGCCCGCTAATTGTGCTGGCGTTAATGTCCATGTATCTGTGCCTGCATCATATGTACCCGCATTCAGCGTTGTGCCTGTTGGGAAGCCTGAAATACGAATTTCAGTTACTGACTCAGAACCATCAATATCTGTGGCTACAGCTGTTAAGTTCACATCATAGACATCAGAAGAGCCAACTTGAGTGATCGTACCTGATACATCAGGGGTATCCACAACCGCATCAACTGTTACAGTCAATGGCAATGTTGATGTCGCTGTTTGAGACAAATCAGCAATTTCAGTCGCAATCGCTGTCACAGAAACCGTAATATCATTATCAGAATCGTGCGGTGGAGAAAGTACTGGACCACCAAGGAAGTTTTGGCCAGCAGATAATGTAATTTCCCATACACCTGTCGCAGGATTATATGTACCGCCAGATGTTGACACATCAACACCCCAGCCAGCAGGTATACCTTCAACACGTACTGTTAGATTTTCAGAAGAATCATTATCCACCAATTGTGCATCAATATTTAAACCGATTGAACCATCTTCAAAAACTTGCTCATCTTGAACATTTAAAATCGGCGCATCTGCAATTGGATTGATCTCTACTTGGAACGGAAGATTAACACGCAATTCATTATTTGTTAAAGTGATCTCACCATCAGAAGGATTATCATAGACAATCGCTTCAGCATTCATTGTCACTGTACCAGAAAGGTGCAATGGCGGTGTAAAGGTTAAACCAACCAATTGTGCTGGTGTTAATACATAACCACCTTGTGCCGCATCAAATGTACCAGCCGATAATGTACCGCCCGCAGGGACACCACGAATAACGATAATCGCTGTTTCAGAACCATCAGTATCATTCAGGCCAAAATTGATTGTTAAAGGAATCGCTGTATCTTCATCGCCATTTGCATTCACAATATTGAAGTTTGGCGCATCTGCAACCGCATCAACGATCACGTCAAATGTATCCGTTGCCGTTAAAGTTGTCGATGTTGCAATCTCTGTTTGCGTTACTGTCGCCAACAAATTTGTAATATCAACATCCGAATCCGCTTCTTGTGAGAATGTTGGACCACCAGAGAATGATTGACCTGGCGCTAATGTGATTGTCCATGTACCAGTTCCTGCATTATATGTACCACCAGAAGTTGTCGTATCAACAGTCACAGTTGCTGGAATATTGCTAATAGATACCGTAATTTGTAAACCTGTGTTACCAGGTGCAGAAGGTGCAGCATTAACAACAACACCAACTGAACCATCTTCAAATACCTGCTGGTCAGGTGCAGAAATACTTGGCGCACCTGGTGCAGCTGCTGCAAGAGGACCAATTTGCTGAAGATCACGTTCTGGCAAACCAAACTGAAGGGCTGTTGGTCCTAAAGGACCGATTGCATTAATTTGCAAAATATTTACAGCGTCAACCGCAGAGTCAAAACCACTACCACCAGCAGAAGCAGATGGTGTACCTGCGGCAGGCTCTAAATTAACAAGGTCTTCCCCTGTATCATCCAAAGCAAGCTCTACACTTTCTTCAATCTCTTCAGCCGTTACAGCCGCCTTAGCCACCGCTTCAGGAGCTTCTTCAACAGCTTGTGCATCACCCGCCGCTGTTTCAATTAAATTTAAATCTTCTCCAGTTAAGTCTTCACCAAAAGCATCCGGCTCAACATAAGCAAATTCTGCATCAAGGCCTTCTACAACAGAGCCTTCTAGTGCTGCTATTAGGTTGTCACCCACATTGAATTCATTACCGTTAATAGAAAAACTTGTCGGCACATCTGCGTTAGCCACAGCGTCGAAATTATTAAATAAGATTTGTGAACCATCATTGAATGTCACAAGCACAAAGCCATTACCACGCTGAACATCGGCCACAGTGTCGGCACCATATTCAAGCGCCACGTCCTGTCCTGGCTCTAAATTAACAATAATCGCTGTGTTGTCGGCTGGTTTAGTAATAGAGTTAATTTGGTCAGCTTGGTTAGTCAGATTGTTAATCTGTTGGATATTAATAGACGTTCCATCAGCAAGATTAAAAACTGTATCTGCATCAAGCGCTGTTCCATCAGCATTGGCAAACACAATGTTTTCACCTGATGGCAAGATAATAGAATAAGTACCGTCTGTGTGGGCGGTTACAGACAAATTACCATTTTGTAATAAATCCTCTAAAGAGAAAGGTAAGTTTGCCGATGCTGCACCAGATTGTTCGCTGCCAACTACTATCATTTAAAATACTCCGTTATTAAAATTACACCTTGGTTTATATTATATGTAAAACGTTATGTCAAGAAAATTGCACGGGCAACATCCCTTCATTAAGCCATACAACAAAAAACCTCTTAAAACCCTACGCATAACCAATTATTTTACTAAATTGACACCGTTTGATTAAAAAAGGCTTAAGCACCAAAATAATGTAGTTCAGTATGCACAAAAGCCTATCTATAGCAAGGAAATAGGCTTATTATTGAAGAGTTATAATAAATTCTTTGCATTTTTTATTGAAGCACTGCTACAGTATGTAAAAAAACAGAACACGGATTAGAAAAATGAATATAATTATTGTTGATGATTTATCGCCTATCACGCTTACATATAAAGCCATTCTTCTGCGCGAGGGCTATGAAGTTGAAGCCTTCACTAAACCGTTAGAAGCGTTAAGTTACATGCAACAAAATCCAGACCAATTTGATTTAGTACTGGCAGATCTTTACATGGAAGAGATGAACGGCATTGATATTATGCTGGCGGCCCAAAATATTAACCCAAATGTTAAAACGCTTTGCATCACAGGTGGCGGCGCCTACGATCAAGACACGAGTCTTATGCAAACAGCCCGCTCAGTCGCCGATACATTGGCCTTCAAACCAATACATTCAGGCCAATTAGTAGGTATGGTTAGCAATCTACTGAAAACAACACAGCGCCCTGCCGCAAACACACAAACAGCGTAACTATCAAACTGTAAATTTTAATAATTTAACTGTAACCGCTTGTGGCAAAGCCTGAAGCTTTACCAGAATGTCATCCGACAATACTGTATCAATCGACACCATTGCCAGCGCCTCACCGCCTTCTTGACGCCCCAATCTAAAATCCGCAATATTACAATTGGCAGCCCCTAAAATAGTGCCCACACCGCCTACTAGACCTGGTTTATCCTCATTACGGATATATAGCATATAAGGTGCAAGTGCTGCCTCAATAGGTACATTCTCTATGCTGACGAGTCGTGGTTGATTTTGGCCATATAATGTGCCCGTTACGCTGCGCTCTTTATTCTCAGTGACTACTCTCACTGTAATATGGCTTTGACCATGTGCACTTTTATCTGTCAACGACTCTGTAACTTCAATGCCTTTATCCTTAGCAATCACAGGCGCACTAACGATATTAATGGTATCTGTTGAAGGACGTAATATTTCTGCAATAATGGTTGAACTTAGAGGTTTCACATTCAACCCCGCAACGTGTCCTGCGTATTCAATAATGATTTTCTTAATCGCCGACTCAGCAATTTGCCCCGCAAAACTACCTAATTGTGCGGCCAATGAAAGATAGGGCTTTAATCTAGGTGCATCTTCCGCTGAAATTGAGGCCATATTGACTGCGTTCGTGACAGCACCTTGCAAAAGATAATCAGACATTTGCTCTGCCACTTGTACAGCAACATTGACTTGTGCTTCTTCTGTTGAAGCCCCTAAATGCGGCGTACAAATAACGTTTGGGTGGCCAAATAAGATATTTTCTTTTGCTGGCTCTTCTTCAAATACATCCAAAGCAGCTGCCGCCACATGACCGCTATCAAGAGCTTCTTTTAAATCCTTTTCAACAACAATGCCGCCACGGGCGCAATTAACCACACGAACACCTGGCTTCATCTTAGCAAAAGCCTCTTTGTTCAGTAGCCCTCTCGTTTTATCATTAAGTGGCGTATGCACTGTCACTACATCTGCCCGTGCGTATAACTCATCCAAGCTGCCTTTTTCAACACCAAGCTCTACCGCCTTCTCATCAGTTAAGAATGGATCAAAGGCAATCACTTTCATTTTTAAACCAATCGCACGGCTGGCAACAATTGCGCCAATATTCCCGCAACCAATAAGCCCAAGCGTTTTACCTGTGACTTCCATACCCATAAACTTCTTTTTTTCCCAAAGACCTTGATGAGTAGAAGCAGACGCTTGTGGGATTTGTCGAACCATCGCCATCATCATGGCAATGGCATGTTCTGCTGCCGTTGTCGCATTACCAAAAGGCGTATTCATCACAATAATACCCGCTTTGGTTGCAGCCGTTAGATCAACATTATCAACACCAATGCCTGCACGACCTATAACTTTAAGATTTTTAGCCTTTGCCATTAATTCAGGTGTCACGGTCGTTGAAGAACGAATTGTTAAACCATCATAATCACCGATAATTTTACCGAGATCATGTGGTGATAAATTGGTTTTAACATCGACCTCAATACCACGTTGTTTGAAAATCTCTGTCGCCAGAGGTGACATATCATCGCTAATTAGAACTTTTGGCATTTTTAGACTCCCTATTTTCTCATGCTGCTATGCAATATTAGCGAGCAGGTAAGTCAATGTAATCAATTTTCTTGATTAAGCCCCCAGATTTTATCTGATTTCTAAACCACGTATCTTGGCGTTTACCGTATTGGCGTGAATCTATTTGTGTTTTAACAATAGCCTCTTCTAAAGATACCTTGCCCTGCAAATGCTGCTGAAAAACATCAAAGCCATGGGCCTTTGTCACACCTGCATGCTCTGGCACATTACCATTTTCGATCTGCGCCATCAGCACCTTTACCTCCTCAAGAGCCCCTTGCTCTATCATTATATGCACACGCTGATTGATACGCTCATAAAGCCAATCACGTTGTGGTCGCATAATAATCATTTCAAATTCTAAGCTAGGATCAGGCAGAATATTTGGTTGATCCTGCCAATAAGATAGCGGCTGTCCTGTCACACGAAAAACCTCCACAGCACGACATATACGCTGCTTATCTGTTGGCTTTAACTTGGCGGCGATAAGAGGATCACATGCTTGTAATTCCTTGTAAAAAGCTGGTAAGTCAGCATGGCTATCGGCCATTGCTTTCAAGTGATCCTCTTCGGGAATATCAGGCACTGGCGAAAGACCATTGGTTAACGCTTTCATATAAAAGCCCGTACCACCAACAAGAATAGGCTGGACGCCCTGTTCGAATGCTTGGTTGATTTCAGTTAATGCCAACTGGCACCAACGTGCCGCATCACAAATTTCTGAAGGTGACAACAGGCCATAGAGCTTATGCGTTACAGCCGCTCGCTCTTGTGCATCAGGTTGCGCCGATAAAATAGGCACCGCATCATAAATTTGCATGGAATCAGCATTAATAATAACTGCGCCAGCTTTTTCTTTTTTCGCCATCTCAATAGCCAGAGATGTTTTACCCGAAGCCGTTGGCCCTGCGATTATTTTAACAATGCGTCTCGCCATTATTTCATTTTAGGCTGTTCTTTTTTATATTTATTTTCCGGTTCAATACGAAGAGCGACAAAGCGAACATCGCCACCACGATTGACCAGCAACAATACTGATCTTTTGCCTGTGACACGTAGATCCCCGAATATCTCAACAACTTGATCGGGCGTATTAACTTTTTGTTGGTTCGCTTCAATAATAACGTCACCTGGTGACAATCCTTTTTCAGAGGCATTTGTACCACGATTAACATTAGTAATTACAACACCTTCTATTTCTGCTGGGATATTATAAAAACTACGCAGATCAGATGACAAATTAGACAAGGCAATACCTTCATTCTCTAATTTCACTTCACCCTTTTGCATCGGTGCTTCGCTTTGCGCATCAAGCAATCCTTCATCTTCAGCCTTCTCAAGCTCTGCTACCGTGACAGGCAGAGTCATTTTCTTATCATCACGCCAAATAACAATATTAACTGTCTCACCTGCGGCTGTTTCGGCAACGATACGAGGCAAATGACGCATTTCATCAATTTCCTTGCCATTAAACTCTAAAATGATATCACCTGCTTGAACGCCTGCTTTTTCAGCTGGCCCTCCCTCAGAAGGACTTGCCACTAAAGCACCTATTGCTGTTTCTAAACCTAAGCTTTCAGCAATTTCAGGTGTCACCTCTTGAATACGCACACCTAACCAGCCACGTTTAGTACGGCCATATTGAATAATCTGGTCGATAACGTTCTTAGCCATATTAGAAGGGATAGCGAAACCAATCCCTACAGACCCACCTGTTGGCGAAAAGATAGCTGTGTTAATACCGACAACATTCCCGTCTGTATCAAACATCGGACCACCTGAATTACCCTTATTAATAGATGCATCTGTTTGAATATAATCATCATAAGGACCAGAATTAATATCACGAGCACGGGCAGAAACAACACCCGCCGATACAGAAGCGCCAAGACCAAATGGATTACCAATAACCAAAATCCATTCACCAATGCGTAATTTATCACTATTGCCAAAATTCGCTTGCGTTAACTTATGTTTTGTTGGGTCAACTTTTAAAACAGCCAAATCTGTCTTGTCGTCTGTACCTACAAGCTCGGCATCTAAGGTCACATCATCCGCAAAAGTAATGCGAATGTTTTCGCCATCAGCGATGACATGATTATTGGTCACAATATAGCCATTCTTAGCATCAATCACGAAACCTGAGCCCAAAGTTGATGGAGGAACAGATGGTAATGCCTGTTGACGCTTATCCAAAAATTCTTCAAAAAAATCTTCAAAAGGTGATCCATCTGGCAAATCCGGTAAATCGGGTAACACATTCTTTTGATCGAACTTTTGAGAGATAGAAATATTGACGACCGTTGGCAGCAATTTTTCGGATAGATCTGCAAAGCCTTCTGGCGCCAATTTCGCTGATGCTGTAAATGGCATAAAACCGATTAAGATAAAAAGACCAATGAATAAGCGTTTCATGTATTTTTTCCTATTTTTATATGATGATTTTTTCATGATGCCTTACGAATATGACGATGCTGTGGCAAAGCGTCAATCGCTATTATATTTTTCAAAAAAATTCGTCATGTCCTTCAAAACTGGCTTTTTATCTTTGAAATACCATGAAAGAGCCGCAACAATATCAATATGATCCATATCCTCATAATATTTATACGTGATATTTGCGTCTTTTTCTTTGCCCGCCTCCATAAGCTTTTCAACATTGCGCTTATAAACAATTTTATCCTGTAACCCATATAATAAAAGCATTGGTGGCGTATCTCCATCAACGAATGTTGACACCTTCATTGCCGCATAGTCATTTTCCCGTACCTTAGAAAAAATGTCCTTTATATCGGGTTCTTGAGGAATAAAATCATAAGGACCCGCCAAGCCGACAAAGGCTTTAATAATTGAGGGTGAAAGCCCTTCTTTATTCAGAAATTCTTTATTTGAGACCAGCATTGCGCCAATATGCGCACCTGATGAATGACCGCTTACAAAAAGTTTATCAGAATCACCGCCATATTGGCCAATATTACGATAGACCCACGCCAATGCTTTAGCTGCATCATCTTGATAGGTAGGATATTTCACATTTGGATATTTACGGTAATCGGGGATAACAACGATAAAACCTTCTTTGGCCAATGTTGTTGCCACAAAACGATATTTTTCTTTGCTACCTCCTGACCAACGCCCCCCATAGTAAAAAACCACGACAGGCATTTTTTTAAAATGTGCCTTATTTTTGTCATTTGGTATCGTTATCATTAATGATAAGTTGTTTTTTGGATCAAAAACAATTTTATTAATTTCAGATCCATTATAAAACCTAGCAGGCAAATTGACCGCCTGCCATTTAACGAATGAGCAGGCTGACACCAAAAAAGACATCAGAATTATTAAATACCCTCTTATCATTTACTTTCATATAAGCCAAATTAATCAGCAGGCAATAAGTAACACATGAGGCCTAACAAGCGAATGAAACAAAAAAGGAAATCTATATGACTAAACGCATATTCTTATTATCGCTATTTCTACTCCCCTTTTCCGCATTTGCTCAGATGCCTCAGCCACAAGCAACACCTGTCATTATAGAGACCGCAACAATACAAAACATTGCTGACCGCATTGAGGCCCTCGGCACATTACGTGCCACTGAAACCGTTGATATTACTGCCACAGTAACCGACACTGTCACAGACATTAACTTTGAAGGCGGACAACGTGTTGAAAAGGATGCTGTGTTGGTTGAAATGACCAGTGGTGAAGAACAGGCTATGCTTGATGAAGCGCAATCCAATCTTTTGGAAGCCAAAAAGCAATTAGACCGAGCCCGTCCCTTGGTTGAACAAGGTGCAGCGTCACAATCAATTTTAGACCAGCGTCGTCGTGATACAAACATTGCCAAAGCACGTCTCGAGGCTGTTCAATCACAATTAAAAGATCGCATTATTTTAGCCCCCTTTGATGGCATTGTCGGCATTCGCTATATCAGTAAAGGGGCACTTATTACCCTTGGTACATTGATTACAACATTAAATGATGATTCAGAAATGAAACTTGATTTTATGGTACCTTCAGTGTTCTTACCGAGCCTCAAAGAAGGTTTAGAGATTGAAGCCACAACAAAAGCTTATCCTGACCAAGTATTTAAAGGTGTGATTGATAATATTGATAATAAAATTGACCCTGTCACCCGAGCGATTGCCGTTCGTGCCGTCATACCTAATGACAATAAACTACTGAAACAAGGTTTATTAATGCAAGTTGATCTTTTTAAAAATGCTCGTCAAGCTTTGGTTATTCCTGAAGAAGCGATTTTAGCTGATGGTAACAAGAAATTTGTCTTTGTCGCCGCACAATCAAAGGAAGCGGGAAATCAACTCATTGCTCAAAAAAGAGAAATTGAAATAGGCACACGTCAAAGAGGTAGCGTTGAAATTCTACAAGGTTTGAACGAAGGCGATCAAATTATTACTCATGGTGCCGATAAACTACGTGCAGGCATGCCGATCACCAAAGACGAAAATGCCAGCTATTTGAACCATATAGAGGACAATAACTAAAATGCTGTTATCGGATATTTCTGTCAAAAGGCCAGTTTTTGCGTCAGTTATGTCGCTTTTGCTCGTCGTTTTCGGCATGGTTGCATTTGACCGTCTCTCGTTACGGGAATATCCAGATATTGATCCGCCAATTGTCTCAATTCAGACGAGCTACCCAGGAGCGGCTGCAAATGTTGTTGAAACCCGTTTAACAGAAATTATAGAAGACCGTATTGCAGGTGTTGAAGGCATTAAGTCGATCCAATCGTCTTCCCAAGATGGCCAGAGCAATGTCACTATTGAGTTCAGCACCGATATGGATATTGATTCAGCCGCCAATGATATTCGTGATCGTGTCAGTAGTATCCTTGATGATTTACCAGAAGAAGCAGATCCGCCTGAAATTCAAAAAGTCGATGCCAATGAAGATGTTATCTTATGGATGAATCTTGTTGGTAAAGACATGACCGTCCCTGAATTAACTGATTATGCCGATCGTTACCTTGTCGATCGCTTCTCTGTTTTAGACGGTGTAGCCCGTGTGCGCATTGGTGGCGAACAACTTTATGCCATGCGTGTTTGGCTTGACCGCAAAGAATTGGCAGCACGTAATCTGACGGTCAATGATGTTGAAGAAGCCTTACGTGCTGAAAACGTTGAACTCCCAGCAGGCAGCATTGAAAGCAGCACACGCCAATTTACAATTCGTACCCAGCGCTCTTTTAAAAGTCCTGAAGATTTTGCCAAGCTTGTTCTTGCACAAGGTAAAGAAACCGATGGTACCAGCTATTTGATACGTTTAGGCGATGTCGCCCGCGTTGAGCTTGGCACTATTGAAGACCGTACATTCTTTCGCGGCAATGGTATCCCTCAAGTCGGTGTAGGCATTATACGCCAATCGACCGCAAATACGATCGAAGTATCCCAAGCCGCTAAAGAAGAAATGAAGCGAGTAAATGCTAACTTACCTGAGGGCATGTCATTAGAAGAAAGTTATGATACCTCTGTTTTTGTTCAAGGTGCCATTAACGAAGTATATTCCACCTTATTCATCGCCATCGCTTTGGTTATTTTCGTCATCTATATTTTCCTAGGGTCAGTGCGTGCAACGATTGTACCAGCGATTACAGTACCCATCTCGCTCATTGCCACATTTATTGTTCTATTAATGTTTGGTTTTTCAATTAACCTGTTAACGCTACTCGCCCTCGTACTCGCCATTGGTTTGGTCGTTGATGATGCCATCGTTGTGTTAGAAAATATCGTGCGGCGTATTCAAGATTTAGGTGAGCCGCCACTATTAGCGGCCTATCGTGGTACACGACAAGTTGGCTTTGCCGTTATTGCAACCACAGCCGTATTAATTGCTGTTTTTGTACCTATCTCGTTCTTACAAGGCGATATAGGACGTCTTTTTAGAGAATTTGCGCTAACTATGGCCGCTGCTGTTGCTTTTTCCTCTTTTGTGGCTTTAACCGTATCACCCATGCTTGCCTCTAAGCTTTTAAAAAGAGAAGAAAAAGGCAATAGACTCATCGCTTTTATAGATAACAGCTTCCGTAAGATGCGCCATGGTTATAGCCGTATATTACCGAGCTTTATTCGTCCCCCCGCCATTGTCGTGATAGCCTTCATTATTATGCTGATTGGATCTGTTTTTGCCTTTAAAAACATCCCGTCTGAATACACGCCAAATGAAGATCGTGGCGCTTTCTTTATTCTAGTCAACGGCCCAGAAGGTGCCAGCTACGACTATATGCTTGATTATATGAATGAAATCGAACGCCGTTTAATGCCTTATACTGAAAGCCAGGATGGTAAGAACCCTGAAGTAACAAGACTATTGATACGTGCGCCACGCAGCTTCGGAACGATCGCTAGTTTCAATTCTGGTATTGCTATTATTGTTCTTGATAAATGGGGCAAAAGACGCAGTGGTTTCACAATTATGAATGAAATCAGAGAAAAACTTTCTGATCTTCCTGGTGTCCGTGCATTCCCCATCATGCGCCAAGGCTTTAGCAGCAATGTTGGTAAGCCAGTCCAATTTGTTATCGGTGGCGGCACCTATGAAGATTTAGCTAAATGGCGTGATATTTTACTAGAAAAAATTAACGAAAATAATCCAGGACTTGTTGGTATTGATTGGGATTATAAAGAGACAAAGCCACAGATAGAAGTCATCGTCGATTATGATCGTGCCGCCAAACTTGGCGTGCAAGGTGAAACCATTGGCCGTACATTAGAAACTATGCTTGGTTCACGCCGTGTCACCACCTTTATTCAGAATGGCGAAGAATATGATGTTGTAGTCGAAGGTGAACGTGATACGCAACGTACACCAACCGATATGGCTAATATCTATATTCGCTCAGATCGCTCTGGTGAGCTTATTCCTTTATCTAACCTAGTTAGCTTAAAGGAAATTGCTGATTCTAACTCACTGAACCGCTATAATCGTGTGCGCTCTATTACGATTGAAGCGAATTTAGCCGATGGCTATTCTCTAGGTGATGCACTCACTTATCTTGAAAAAACAACTCGTGAGTACCTGCCCCCAGAGGTTATTATTGATTATAAAGGCCTATCTCAAGACCTGAAATTCTCTGGCGATAGTATTGTTTTTATTTTCTTACTCGGTATCTTCGTAACATTCCTCGTACTTGCCGCACAATTTGAGAGCTGGATACACCCGCTGGTGATTATGTTTTCTGTACCGCTGGCTATTTCAGGCGCTCTCTTTGCGCTTTATTTCACGGGCAATACACTTAACTTATACTCGCAAATCGGCCTTGTAATGCTGGTTGGTTTGGCGGCTAAGAATGGTATTTTAATCGTTGAATTTGCTAATCAATTACGGGATGAGGGAAAACATTTTTACCGTGCACTTTTAGAATCATCGGCACTAAGATTACGCCCTATTGTGATGACCAGTATTACAACCGCCGCAGGTTCTATACCACTTATCCTCTCATCGGGGGCAGGATCAGAAACGCGCATCGTCATTGGTATTGTGATTATGGCTGGGGTTCTAGCATCAACCTTTTTTACAATTTTCGTGATCCCTGTGGCTTATAGCTTGCTCGCTAAACATACAGGCTCGCCAATGGATGTCACAAAAGAGCTGGAAAAACAAAATAAGACGCATTAATTACTGCGCGCAAACGTCATCACCATCCAGCTTAACTTGCGCTAACGATAATGCCCAGAAAGCTGGATTAACAGCGCCTAATGCCATTGTCCCTAGTTTTTTTAATGCGCTTGTTTTATTCACATTCACTCTCAAATCAGCGATTGGCCCACTGACATTCATATCCGTGGCAATTGACCCAATGGTAATGCCTTTTGGTTTTGGCTTTAGGATGATCTCCATATGGTCTTTAGGCCAATTATATGTACCAACACCGCCTAAAGTTAAGCGTTTCACATCAAGCAATAATGGCTTAAACGTCATAACACCCTCTGCCACATCACCTTTTACGATTGCACAATTCAATTTTGAGACCGTGCCGCCCTCTTTTTCAAAACTCGGCAAAAAGCTATTGAGTAGACCACCACCCCATAGATTCAACAATGTCGCATCAAACTGCCCATTTTCTGCCCTCAGATTCACAGAGCCTGTGGCGGTTTGTTTGAAGTGATCGAAATCACCACCCTTAGCCTTTAAGTTTACATCAAGTTTAGCCTTACCATCTGGCCGCGCTTCTATCTTTTGGCTTTTAGAAGATGCCCGCATCAATAAATCATAATTAAAGCCAGGCCATTTAGCGATCAGCTTAGAATTCTGTGTTGCCTCAGCACCCATTATGAAATCAATAGTTAATGGAGCATCTGCTACATAAACATCCTCTGATTTTACCTCCAAAATACCGTCTTTTCGCTTCACAAAGGCTCTAAAACGACCAATATCGGTACCCTTCATAATGAGTTCATCAACATCTACCTTAATATAAATGGGTGTTGTTTTACTTGTTCTTGTTTGTTTAAATAGGGCTGAGATTGTATCTGATAACTGTAAAGCCGTCTTTTGCACTAATGCAATATCTGAAAAAGAAATAGAATCTGTCTCAATCTTGGCTTGATAATTACGATTACGTTCACGGAACTTAACTTCTATTTCGTGCTGGCTCGGCAAAAATATATTTACAGTTGCCGCACGTCGACGCCGTGACACTTCCCCTCTAATATCTTGGTCCTCAGCACCCTTAACTACAAAACTTTGTAAATCCGTGAAACCATCCCCAAAAACACCATTGATGACCATTTTACCGAGGGTAATTTTAACCTCTTCACCCTTTGATAATTCTATTGCCTTAGCGCCATCTTGTTTCTTTGACACTTTCACCGGTACAGTACCAATACGCCCAACAATCAGAAAAGTCTTGCCTGTTTTGCTCAAACCCATTGTGTCAATAACCATAGGTTGGGTAATCACACTAGTATCAAGGGTAACATTTGTCGCCTCTAGTGTCGTAAATTTTTTCTTACCAATAAGTAAATCCCATGGATTAAACGCTACGGTTGCTTCTGGTACTTTCCAATGTGTTTTCTTTTTATTGTCAGGACGTGGCTCATAGACTTCCCAATCTTTGGCATTTAACGTGACCTTAGCAGGCGCAATTGACACATGCAGTTCACCCAAACTTTTCATCTGCTTCTGAAAAACAACAGACAAGGCAGCATTTTGGAAACCTCGTTCATTCTTAAAGAGATAAATACTTATAGTCACTGCGCACAGCAAAGCTATAGAGACGGTGACTACCGTTATAATTATCCATTTTATATATTTCTTTATTCTTTGTTTCATGTCCGCACTATACCTATATTATACAAGTTTAAAAGGCAGGTAATTAAACAAGCTGCCATTCTAGTATGACTTTCAACCCATGAGGTCGGTTGTCTTCTAGTGATATAGATATATCGTGCTGATCGACCACCCACTTTACGATAGACAGTCCCAAACCACTCCCTGTCTGTCCTGTCTTATCGGCACGAACGAAACGTTCAAAAACTCTTTTTTTATCACGATCAGAAAGACCCTGACCTGTATCATTAATTTCCATACGGCCTTTGCTCGTTAATATAACTTCAACAGAGCCATTTTGATTTGTGTATTTAAGCGCATTATCCAATATATTTTTTATTAAAATGGTGACCGCCATATCATTAGCAAAGATCCAAACATCTGACGCAATGCTTTTCGTTAATGTAATGTCCTTGTTTTTAGCTATTATCTGATACTCTTGGAGGCAATCATCAAGACAAACCGAAAGATTGAATGTTTCCTTTTGAATGTCACCGCTTTGTAGACGAGCCAGTGACAATAGCTGCTCTACCAAATGCGTTGTACGGTCAATAGAATCTTGTAAATTCTCTAGCCCCTCAATATAGCTCTTATCTTTAATATGAGCCGATTTTTTCATCAATACTTGTGTTTGTGTTTTCATTGCAGCTAGGGGTGTACGCAATTCATGGGCGGCATGATCGGTGAATTCTCGTTCGCGTTTAAAACTTTCGTTCAAACGGGTAAATAAATTATTCATTGCTACCACCAGTGGCGCAATTTCCTTTGGTAATGACTGGCTGCGTATAGGCGATAAATCACCGCTATTACGCTGATCAACATCCGCTGATATTTTAATCATAGGCTTTAATGTTTTACGGACACCTACCCCCACAATGAATAGAATTGCAGGTATAAAAAAGATGCCCGGCACAATCAATGCGCCCATTAACTGTATAATAAGCTCATAACGAGCATCATAACGCTCTGAGATTTCTATTCTCATTTTATGTTGGGCATTCTCTAATACAAACACTTGCCATTTCTGGCCATTAATACGCTGAGATGAAAAGCCAAGCGGTGCTGTCATATCCTTAAAATCTTTTGCACTTGATGAAAAACTGACAAGTTGACCATTATTCCAAATACGAAAACCTAATTTTGCCTCATATTCATGCTGAATACGCTCATCATCCATTTCAAAATGAGGAGCACCTTCTTCGATTAGCTCTTCTTTAGTTAACTGCATAAGAACTTTGGCTGAATGCACCATCTGCGCATTATAAATTTCATCAATTTCTTGCCATGAATAAAAATAGCCAATAAGCAATGTAATCACACTCGCAAGCAATAAAGGAAGACTGATCCACAGTATAAGGCGGCGTCTTAATGAATAATCCATTTTCATTTCACCACCATATAACCAACACCACGTATTGTCTTGATAAAATCAGCGCCCAATTTTCGTCTAAGCGACGAAATATAAACTTCAATCGTATTGCTTTCTATATCCTCAGAAGACCAATCATAGATATTCTGCATAATCCTTTCTTTACTAACCGCTCGATCAATATTGCGAATTAAACAATCAAAAACAGCCCGCTCTCTTGCCGTCAAAATAATACCAGCATCGCCTTTTTGTAGGTGTCCCGTTGAGGTCTCATAAATAATATCTCTATGCGTGATGGTAGGATTACTATAGCCATGACTACGTCTTAACAAAGCGGTACAGCGCGCCAATAACTCGTCTAAATCAAATGGTTTGACCAAATAATCATCAGCGCCCTTATTTAGTCCTTCAACTCGGTGATAGACAGCGTCTCTTGCTGTTAATAAAAGCACCGCTATCTCTTTTTTATTTTGACGTAGATTTTCTAAGAATTCTAAACCCGATTTTCCAGGCAAGCCTACATCAAGAACAATCATACTATAATCAGTAACAGCGATTGCCTCTTCAGCCTCTTCAGCACTCATCACCCAATCAACAGCAAATTGGTCTCTTAAACCTTGTGCAGTAGCTGTGCCTAAGTTTTTATCATCTTCGACCAGTAATAATCTCATAGCAACAACCTTAGCACAGATTATTTTTTATCATTATCATTTTGTAATGATTGCCAAATCCTTTGATCTGTAAGGTATAGATAAATGAACCCGATATCCATCCAGCATTTCAAGCGCCGCATAACGCATAATAATATAGCCATTAGGATGTTCATCGAGCCACACCGAAACTTTATTATACTCTATCACATCAATATGTTTTTCAATACGTCCTAGAAAACCAAACTCACCTTGATACTTATTAATATACGCATAATCAGCATCTTTATGGCTCTGATAAAAATCAATAATAGGATTTAGATCGTAATTTTTAAAGATTGTTTGACTAGCGACACCCTGACCAACAATAACAACTAAAATCATAGTTAAACTGGTCATCAAGATTTTTTTTGCGTTGCCTGTATAGATAAATTGCCCGATAAAAATCAATAGAAATGGCATTAAAGGCACTAGATAATGTGGTTGCTTACCTGAAATAAAACTAAAGCAAATAAACGCTGGAACCACACAAGAAAGTAAAAATCTTGATGGAGGCGTTAACACGGATGTTTTCAAAACACCTTTCCAAAAACTTGGAAAAAAGAGCCATGGTAATGAAAATGCCGGTAAAAACATCAAGTAAAAATAAATAGGACGGGCATGTGAGGATGAAAAATTGCCCTCAATGCGTCCCACTGTTTGTTCCCATAACAACCAATATAAGAAATGCCCATCAGCTTCTTGTATTAAAGGGATTAACCATAAGCTTACCACGACAAGTCCAACAGCTAGTATAACGCCCAGTGCTTTGAAATATTGTGTCTTGGTCAACACTAAAGTTTCTATTTTCCAAAACGGCTGCAAGAGAATAGGTATAAAAACATACAGCAACAAAACAGGCCCCTTCGTCAGCACACCTAAACCCACACATAATCCACACAAAATAATCGGCCAGATTTTAGTGGGGGTTTGGCAATACCGTAGAAATAAATATAAAGCGCCCAAAACAAAAGCAGCGACGATTGTGTCAAACATCATCAATGTGCTGTAAACTATGAATGAAACAGCCCCTAATACCATCCAAGGCATAATCTTAGCAAAGTCTTTGCGTGCGGGATAAAGCAATGCGGTGAGCTTCTCAGTGAGCACTAAAACTGCAGCTGCGCCGATAAAAATAGGAATCATTGCAGCCCAACGACTAACTCCGAAAACATGCCAGACAGCATTGATAGCCCAAAACAATAAAGGCGGTTTATGATGGTAAGGCTCAAAATTAAGACTAAGCATTGCTATTGTTTTACGGAAAAACATCTCCCACGCCACAGTTAAATAGCGTGTTTCATCGATAGGCAATACAGGCCTAAAAATATACGCCGCCACAAATAATGCTAACAATATAAAAAGGTATGAAAATCGATTATTCTTGGTCATTTTTTGATTTCTTTAGGAAATAAATATTACGGCAATATACAAAAAGGCCGATGCTTTGGCCCAAAATAAAGACAGGGTCTTGTCTATGAATAGAATACGTCAAAAGCACAATACCGCCGGCAAGACTAAAATACCAAAAAATATCTGGCATCACGCTTTTTTTTGCCTTTTCTGATGCCAACCACTGCACGACAAAGCGCATAAAAAACAAAGACTGGCCAACCAAACCAATAACCAGCCATACGGTACTGATATTCATACATCTACTCCAATGTGATTGAAATTATAATTGCTCTTGTGTTGTGAAACCTTTAGGAAGCCCTCTATTAAGCAACCATTTTACACCGATTAGATCAACAATACCAACCCATACGCGATTCCAAAAACCATATTTTGATTTTCCAGCAACACGTGCTCTATGCGATACATCCACCTCTACAACATGCACATGGTCTCGGATCAACAAAGCTGGTAAAAAGCGGTGCATATGGTTGAAATAGGGTAACCGTAAATAATCCTCACGTCTAATAAGTTTTAAAGAACAACCTGTGTCTGAAATATGATCTTTTAAAAACCATGATCTAATACCATTAGCCCATCGAGAAGAAAGTTTCCTCATCATTGTATCTTGCCGCTTGTGACGACGCCCAACCACCATCACTTTTGGGTAGCTTTTACTACTCTGCTGATACTCTTCATATAATTGTATGATATCTTGCGGATCATTCTGGCGGTCACCATCCATTAAGACCACAACACTGTTGCCAGCCGCACGCACACCGCTCATAAAAGCAGCTGACTGTCCTGCCCTAATAGGGTGTCTCACAACACGCAGCGCAGGAACAGTTTTCTGCATCTCTTTCAAAATAGAAGCTGTCTTATCGGTGCTCGCATCGTCAATATAGATAATTTCACTAATCGGTGTATGCGCCGCTACAGCCACCAATTCTTCAATAAGTGGTTGGATATTTTCTTCTTCATTGAAGACTGGGATTACAATTGAAATCATTATTTTTACCTCTATGACGTCATTGTCTATTACCAAGCTGAAGCGAAACTGAATATAACAAAAAAACTTGATTATTTTTTCTGCGACCTCATCTTATTAAGGAGATAACAGAGGAAAAAATAATGGCATTACTTGAAACACCGCATGTAAAAACAGATCAACCAGCGCCAGATTTCACTCTTAAAAATATTGATGACAAACAGATAAGTCTCACTGATGTTAAAGGTAAGAACGGTACGGTTATTGCCTTTATCTGCAATCATTGTCCTTATGTCTTAGGCATGATTGACCGTTTCGTAGAAACCGCTAACAAGCTATCAAAGCAAGGTATTAATACCGTTGCTATCATGCCCAATGATACAAAAAGCTATCCCGCCGATTCCTATGATAAAATGCAGGCCTTTGCAAAAGAACATGCTTTTACCTTTCCTTATCTTATTGATGAAACCCAAGAGGTTGCCAAAGCCTATAGCGCAGTCTGCACACCTGATATTTTTGGTTTAGATAAAGATCTCAATATCCAATATAGAGGACGTCTCGACAGTGCAGGCCGTAATAAACGTGATGAAAACACCGTTAATGAGCTGCTTGAAGCCATGCAAGATATTGCTAAAAACGGCTCAACGGACGCCCAACAATTTCCCTCTATGGGCTGCTCAATTAAATGGAAAGAATAGCTATAAAAAAGCAAGCAGGCCCGAAAGCCCGCTATGAGAGTTTAAAACTAAACAACTTATTATTATAATTTTTATTATTCTTGCTCAGTCAAAATTGACTATAATTTTATTTCTCGTTTTTGTAAGTATGTTACCGTTTGTAACGGTGATATATGTAACCCTAATCACCAAATATCCATGATAAAAAGGCGTAAGCTAAAAAATGCGACACAGATTAACAAAACAAAACTACACCCTGCCAGAAAGGCAATTTTGTGCTGTTTAATCACGGACAAAACATGCGGTGTTTGAACCCCATGACTTATAGGCAATGGCTTTATAGGTGTTTCTTTAGCGGCTTTATTATAGGAAAAAACCACGCGATAGCTGCCTTTAGGCATTTCAATAAGCACAGGATCTTTTGCGCCTGCACTTAAATAATAAAGCCTTAAAGCTTTCCGCAAACGAGAGGCTTCTACTCTTACAGAAGCATCCGTATCTGGATTAAAATCGGTTGGTTTATTAAAAACATCAATACCTAAAGAATACCCTTTAATATCATCCTGCTCACCCTTTAAGGTCTTTTTCACTACATAGGATATAAAACCCGACATACGTGCCGACCCTTTAAGCTCAGCACTATTTAATAATCGCTTGAGCTGGATTCTAATTTCATTATCGCTAGGTATATAGGGATCACTATACATATATTCATCCTAAGCTGTGCGCACCCACCACTTAACGAAGACTTTATCTGTATTTTTATTGAAACATCTATTTAAAGCGATAGATTTACGCTAACAGTTTTATGTCCTAACAAACGAGATCATACGCCAAAAAATATTTCTTGGCAATTAAGGAAATAAACCAATGAAATTGTACTATCCTTTTTTAACAAACATGGATTTAAGCGCCATAGCGCCAAAGCCTGGGATCTTGCAATCAATATCATGGTCACCGTCAACAAGGCGGATATTTTTTACTTTCGTACCAACTTTTAAGACTTGAGAAGAGCCTTTTAGCTTTAGATCTTTAATAACAGTAACCGTATCGCCGTCATGTAAATCTTGGCCATTCGCATCTTTAATTGTTTTTTGTGTTACTATCGTATCCGCGGCAGACCAGACATTGCCACATTCAGGGCAATTATACATGGCATCAACTTCATAAGTATATGCAGAGTCACAGCTTGGACAGGCAGGTAAAGTCATGGCAAAGTCCTTATGTTTTGAAAGAGAAAATGGTGCCGGATGCAAGATTCGAACTCGCGACCTTTCGATTACAAATCGACTGCACTACCACTGTGCTAATCCGGCCTCATAAAGTGAGAAACCTTTTATATAAATTTCTTTACCGCTCGGCAAGCTTTTTCTCGAGCCAATGAATATTATATTCACCTGAAATAAATTCAGGCTCCTGAATGATCCAATGATGTAGTGGTAAGGTGGTTTCAATACCCTCGATCACTGTCTCTTCAATTGCCCGTTTTAGACGACGAATACATTCTTCACGATTACGACCATGGACAATCAATTTACCGACCATAGAATCATAATGAGGCGGGATAGAATATCCTTCATAAATAGCACTATCCATACGCACACCTAGACCACCTGGTGCATGATAACGAGTGATTTTACCTGGTGATGGCATAAAAGTTTCTGGATTTTCCGCATTAATACGTACTTCAATCGCATGGCCACGAAAACGGATACGATCCTTATTAAGCGTTAATGTTTCACCTGCGGCGACACGAATTTGCTCAGCGATCAAATCAATCCCCGTAATCATCTCTGTTACAGGATGTTCAACCTGAATACGCGTATTCATTTCCATGAAATAAAACTTACCTTTTTCATACAAAAATTCGATCGTTCCAGCGCCAACATAGCCCATTTTACGCACTGTATCCGCTGCTAAAGAGCCAATAAAATCACGTTCTTCTGGTTTTAAAACAGGCGACGGGCCCTCTTCAATAACCTTTTGATGGCGACGTTGAATAGAACAATCACGCTCGCCTAAATGAATACCATTGCCATGCTTATCACCGAAAACCTGAATCTCAATATGACGAGGCGTTGTTAGGTATTTCTCCATGTAAACACGGTCATCACCAAAATTGGCCGCAGCCTCACGACGTGCTGTACGATATGCCTCTTCAAGATTTGCTTCTTCATGGACAACCTTCATACCTCGTCCACCGCCGCCTGAAACAGCTTTGATGATAATCGGATACTCAATCTCATCAGCTGTAGCTTTAGCCTCATCATAGCTTTCTAAAACACCATCAGACCCTGGTACAACAGGCACACCGAGTTTAATCATGGTTTCTTTAGCCACCGCCTTATCACCCATCATATCAATGTGCTCAGCCTTAGGACCGATCATTGTAAAGCCATGCTCTTCAACCATACGCACAAATTGAGCATTTTCTGATAAGAACCCATAACCTGGGTGGATTGCGTCCGCCCCTGTTACCGCTGCCGCCGAAATAATGGATGGGATATTTAAATAGCTGTCTTTTGCTGGACCAGGGCCGATACAGACAGACTCATCGGCCAAACGTACTGCCATCGAATTCGCATCAGCGGTTGAATGCACAACAACAGATTTGATACCCAATTCACGGCAGGCTCTGTGAATACGTAAGGCAATTTCGCCACGATTTGCGATAAGAACTTTTTTGAACATTTTCTACTCTATAACCACTAATGGTTCGCCAAACTCAACAGGCTGGCCATCTTCAACAAGAATATGCGCCACCGTTCCCGCTTTTTCAGCTTTAATTGGATTCATTACTTTCATCGCCTCAATAATCATCAGCGTTTGTCCAACTTTCACAGATTTACCAACTTCGATAAAAGAAGGTGCATTTGGCTCAGGTTGCAAATAAGCCGTGCCTACCATTGGTGATTTCACCGCATTCGCATGCATATCTGTAGCAGGTGCGCCTGTATTCTGAACCGCTGCTGGTGCAGGTGCTGGAGCCGCCACAGGAGATGCTGCTGGAGCCGCCGCATAAGAAACAGAACCGCCTTTTGTTACACGGATCGCTTGATCGCCTTCAATAATTTCAATTTCTGTTAAACCCGTCTCATTGATAATTTCAGACAATTGACGAATTGCTTTTTCATTAACCTTCATATTAGCTCTCTTACCGTTATATTCATTTTTGTTATTTTAAACGCGACCTTCTTTTTATTCATTTTTCAGCCAAAAGGCAAATCCTCTTTTAATGCATATGCTCATGCGTTGCCGTATCTGGGTTTTGAGGCTCGTTTATCTCTTTAGTTTCAGTATTTTTTGAAAGAGATTTTATCATTGCCTCCACTTCAACAGCGCCTGCTTTTTCAAAATTCAGGGTAATTGGGTAATGATGTTCGGCTACAAATGGCTCTTTCAAACCAAAGACCATTAAATGATAACTCATCGGACGAAATTCCACTGTGCTTTGGGCTGGTATCTCAACAAATGGTACTTGGCGCATCATCATCACACCATTGTCATCGGTGATATGTGTATGGATTTCCACACGTTCAGCCACATTCTCAGGCAACGCAGCGCTTACAAGGCTGTCCGCCTCATCACCTGTATTCTCAATAGTCAGAAAAAAACCGCCTGATGTCGCATTACCAATAGTTTCAAATCCATAGGCATTTGAAACAGCTATTGTTTGCGCCTGCACTATGACCGGAAAAGACAATAAAAAGGCAAAACATAGGCTGGCTAATAAACGATACATAGATATCTCCTTTAAAAAATTGATAATAAATTATTGCGCCCGAGCAAGTTTTTCGACTTTATCATTAATTTCACGCACCGAAAGCGCATCGTGATTAATAACTTCATCACCTATAACAAGTGCAGGTGGAACACTAACACGGGCCGTCCAGGCCAAGAATTTATTCCACTTTAAAATCATATCTGTTTTACGCGAATACATATGGTCTAAAATATATTGACCGTTAACATTAAGGCCAGACAGGATCACTTCTGGGCGCTGTTCAAGATCAGTCAATTCCATACGCATAAAGCGATTATAAAAAGCTTCATACAGGTTCAAATCTCTAGCGACTATCGCCATACGAGCCAATACTTCACTTTGCTTATATTGTGGCAACGGGCGAATAACGATGTTTACATTTCGATTTTGCGCCCGCAATTGAAGCAATTGACCATACATGCGACGAGAACCGGCATTTAAGAAATCATAATAATGTACAATCGTCACTGGCGCATCGGATAAACCTAAGCGCTCTTGCTCTGTGCTAATTTTAGCAATAGAAAGTCCCGCATATTGGACGCCCATTAATGCACCAAAGCCTAGCACAACAATAAAGCCGACAAATAAAAGCAATCCTCTCATAGCCATTCTCCCACTAAATAATCACCCTCAATAAAACGCTTACTCCTGTTTTTCTTCTGTGCGGGCTTGTTCAATGACATCTTCCAAGCCCTGTCTTCCAACATACCCTCTAATCAGTTGATCGCCAACGATAAAAGAAGGCGTACCGCGAATACCGAATTTTTCCATATAAGCTAAATTGACGTCAATTTGCGCATCAATTTCAGGTTTGTCCTTATCTGCTTTAAGTTTCTCCACATCTAAACCCGCCTGCTCTGCTAGAGACGCCAAACTACCTTCATCAAACTGACCCTTATGCGCCATTAATAGCTTATGAAAGTCAAAATATTTACCTTGTGGCTTTGAGGCCAAAGACCATTTTGCTGCTTCACGTGATGAAGGGCTCAAAATTGGCACCTCTTTAAAAACGACACGCACGTCCTTGTCATTATCTACGATACTGGCAACGTCATCGACTGCTTTTTTACAATAGCCACAATTATAATCAAAAAACTCAATAACTGTTACACTGGCATCAGGATTACCCGCCTGTGGAGACATAGGATTTTTTAATAAATAATCGTTTTCTTTATTAATAGCTTCTTGTGCAATTCTATCCTGCTCTTGCTGCTCTTTCATCCGTTGATTATCAATAGACTGCAATACGATATCCCCATGGCTAAGAATATATGCACGGATCACTTCTTCAAGGTTGGTTTGCTGCATGAAGTCCTGTGTCAAAGCTTGCTCAGCTGGTGTTTCCGCCATTGATGTAACAGGCGCCTTTTCTTGCGCTGTACACAAAGAGACTGTGCCAAGAAGAGCCACAGTTGCTACACCCGCAATAATCATTTGTTTCGTTGAAAGTTTCATAGTCCTAACCTTTCTTATTTTCAATTAATAACACTACCCTATTCGAAGGATACTTCAATAGAAGCCTTTATCCATCCTTCTTTTCTTGCCGCTGCTTAATAACAAGCAACAAATCTTGCGCTTTCAGATAATCAGGAGAGTCTTGCTTAATATCACGAGATGCTGCCTCTACCTGTCTTCGTGCATAATCATAATCTCCTCGTAGCAATCCTTCTTCAGCTAAATATAGCTTAGCCAGTCCGTCTTGGCCAACACGGCCATAAGCCGTTGCCAACAGCCTGTAAACACTACTTGTTTTATCATCTAAGTTAAGCGCTTGTTTCAAATATTTTATCGCTTGATAAGCTGAACTATTTGTACGGTCTTTTTCAAGCCAGACATGCGCCAAACCAGTCTTAATAAGCGCACTCGGCTTCTCTAAATTTTGATCTGCTTGATTGAAATATTTTATGGCTTCGTTAATGTCACCTGAATCCCGATATACTTGACCTAATAATTCCGCAAAATAAGGGTTTTTAGGCTCTTGTTTTAACAAACCTTCCAAAGCAAGCTTTGCTTCATCAAAATTACTCTGGCGATAAGCCGCAATGGCCCGTGCATAATCTGCAGCAATGCTTTTATCATTCTCTTTATATATATATTTGACACGATCCGGCGTGATAAACCCAATCAATTTCGCCTTCATTCGAGCGTGCTGCTCCTGCCATGCCGCTGGCAACTCTTTATCAACATAAGGGGATGCATCAATACGCGCTGATACACTTTCAATACGATTTGTTGTTAACGGGTGTGTTCGGACATATTCAACCTGCTGCCCTGCTGGCAATAATTCCTGATCTTCCAGCTTCACCAAAAAACTTCTAAAACCTTGGGGATTAAGATGTGCATCTTGCATAAAACTGAGCGCCGCCTGATCCGCACTCGATTCCTGAACACGACTATGAGATAAGAAATGATTAGCCCCCATTGCTTGACCTGCCGTAATTGCTGCCCCAGCGGCTTGACCACTGCCTGATGCAATCGCCGCCCCTAAGCCGATTAATGTTGTCGCCAAAGCTTGGATGCCTGCTTGATTAGCGGCCTCACGCCCACGAATTAAATGCCCACCTGTTATGTGACCTAATTCATGTGAAAAAACACCTATCACTTCACCAACATTATCTGTTTCCGTTAATAAGCCAGTATGAAAGAAAACATTACTGCCACCAGCAACATAGGCATTCAACGTTGAGTCATTTACTAAAATAATATCCACACTATGATCTGTTAACCCTGCCGCCCGCAAAATTGGTGAAAACCACTCATGCATATAGCGTTCTATCTCAACATCACGAATGAGACTAAGACGCTGCTGCGCTTGTGCAACGCTTGGCAAGAGGCCTATGAATAAAAACAACGCAATAATAGCTTTTTGCATCATATATATATACCATGCATTTTAGGTAAAAATAAGGCACGACAATGGTAGAACGTAATAAATTCACAAAAGTTAAAACAGCGCAGGGGCGTAAAAACTCCTCGACACGCTGGTTACAAAGGCAATTAAACGACCCTTACGTCAAACAAGCGAAAGCAGATGGGTACCGCTCACGTGCCGCCTATAAGCTCATTGAGATGGAGAAAAAGCTTAAACTCATCAAAAAGGGCATGCTCGTTGTTGATTTAGGCGCAGCCCCCGGTGGCTGGACACAAGTCGCTGTTGAAAGTGGTGCTCGGGTTGTCGGCATTGATTTGCTCGAAATTCCTGAAATTCCAGGGGCTGACCTTATTCAAATGGATTTTATGGCTGATGAAGCCCCAGAAAAGCTGATTGAAATGATGGGCGGCGAAAAAGCTGATGTTGTGTTATCTGACTTATCGCCCTATACAACAGGCCATCAGAAAACAGACCATATTCGTATTATGGGTCTCGTTGAGTTAGCTTATGATTTTGCAGCGCAAGTGCTCAAACCAAATGGTCATTTCTTAGCCAAAGTATTTCAAGGCGGCACACAGGGTGAGGTTTTAGATATGCTGAAAAAAGATTTTAAAACCGTCAAACATATGAAGCCACCAGCCAGCCGAAAAGAAAGCCCTGAGCAATACGTTGTCGCACAAGGTTTTCGCGGCGCACAAAATTAAGCGTTGACTCCCTCGATTTAGGCTTTAAAGATGGATGTAATTCCACCTGAACAGGGAGTTTACAGATATGGCAAGACCCGAAGGGCACTTACGTGTCATGATGAGCGCACGCGTGCTTCTAAACCTAGAAGAAGCGGACGTTATTTTTAAAACAGCATATGAAAAAACCTATGCTGAAACCCGTGATAAAACACAAGCACATACGGATGCTGTCACAGCGTATATAGCCTATGTTTGCCCTAAAGAAGGCAGCAAAGACTATGACCCTGAAACAGGTGGCCGACGCTTTGAGAAAGGCCCGCTTTTTGATCTCGCTGAAGCCCTTATCGCTTTAAATGCTGTTTCAAAAGAATCACTTATTGAGTTAATCATCAGTGCTAAAGATGAAAACCAATCTGGCGATGTTATTTTTAGAAATATTGATCTATTAGGGAGCGCCGCTTTCCGAAATGCTGGTGTACAAAGGCTGACGACCGCAGGACGCGATTTAAGCGAAGCAATTCATACCGTTTATGACACTGATTTATTGTTTAGCCGTAATGATAAAGATGTTCAGACAGCTACTGATTTAGGTATCGCCGCCACAACGATTTACTATACACCGACAGGTTTCGAGTACAAAGAGCCCAATGAAAACAAGCAAGTTAAATTGTTCTTTGACGGAGATGCCGTCGCCTTCGGTTCAAGTTCTGAAGTAAAGTATCGTAAAAATGGTCTTGATGCCTATACACAATCTGAATTTGAAGATTTTATGAAAGATATTGAGCCAGGCCCTTTCTCCGCTGTCTTAGCAAAAATATCAGCCCTCAATGAACGCTTCCCTAAAGATAAGCAGCCATTCGAGCTATCACTTATCACTGCACGAGGCGGTCCTTCGCATTCTCGTGCCTTGGCCGTGTTGAAAAAGCTCGGCATTAAAGTGAATGGGATAACCTTAGGGCGAGCAGGCGCAGATAAGGGTAAGGTTTTAGAAGCCTTCAAACCAGCTCTATATTTAGACGATCAATTCACGCATCTAAGCCACGGTGCTCAATTTTGTCCAGTAGGTCTCGTACACTACCCAACTGGCAGCCCTATGCATGAATTTCTACAAGGTGCTAACATCCCGCCAGAAATAGCTAAAATGCGTCAAGCTGAGAAACCAGAAGCTCAAGAAGAATTTAGTAAGGTTGCCGCTAAACCCGCCTCAAAACGTACAAGAAAACCTAAATCAGCAATGGAAACAGGACCAGCCTAGCCTAGTCTGGGCTTTAGGTTAGGGTCTTCTATTTTAACATTGGCTACATGTACAAGAACTAAATGCGTTTCCCATTTAGAGGTCATTGCATTAATTCTTTTTAAACGCCGCTGAACAACTAATTCAGAGTGAATTTTTTTACCGTTAGGAAAACGTTTAATATTGGAATTAATATCTTGGTCAATGCCCCACAACAATTCTCTTAAGAAATTTTGGTTAAGTGCCCTTAAATAAGGCGTGTTACGCCAAATCCCTTCTTGATCTTCGAATGCCTCATTAGGCTCTAACCCTACAAGCATTTTAAAATCTTCTTCAGTGATATCTGTTCTTTTAAATGTATGATATTTCAAATGGTCATTCTGAAAAGTTGCGGATAATGCGCTCCCTCTTTTTTCTTTAGTTGTTAGTGTAGCGCTTTCATAATTATAAGAAGCCTGTGAAGCACGTGACTGTAGTTCTTTTATTATCTTTCGAGCAATCTTCTTTTGATTATTTTTATGCATAGTAGCGACTTCTGCGTCTTTACGTTGCTGAACATTAATAGCGGCTTGAGCCTCACGCTTTTGTTTTTCTTCAGCACGTCTTTTTTCATTTGTAATACGCTTTTTAGCTCTATTTTCTTTAGCGATGGCTTTGTGCCGATCTCTATAATCTTGCTCAAAGCTCCATGAAGCCACGTGCTGAAATCGGCTATTTATAGCACTGCCAAAAGCGGACATATGCTTGTTAAACTCAGCACTAATCCGACGCGGCAAAGACCACACCGAAGCACCAAATCGAAAGACTTTACTTAAATTATTCATTTTTATTTTCCCTGTTTCTTTCCATATATAGGAAAGAAAACACAATGAGTCAAATAATGGTTCCTTAACCTGAAATTGCACCCTTTATTTCTGCGATAAGCACGCTATACTCATTGCGAAAAGGATCCTTTTCATGAGCAAAGCACATTCCATTCCAGAATCCCTTACTTTCGATGATGTATTATTAGTCCCTGCGGCCTCAGAAATTCACCCAGCTGACGCTGATACAAAAACAAAACTAACAAAAGATATCACCCTCGGCATTCCATTATTATCTTCAGCCATGGATACTGTCACAGAATATGAAATGGCTATCGCTATGGCGCAAATGGGCGGCATGGGCATTATCCACCGTAATATGGACACTGGCGAACAGGTTGAGCAAGTCCGCAAAGTAAAACGCTTTGTCTCTTCTATGGTTGTAAACCCTATTACCATCTATCCAGATGCAACCTTATCCGAAGCACTTGATCTGATGAAAACCTACCGTATTTCAGGCATTCCCGTGACCGAGCAAAATGGCAAACTTGTCGGCATTCTCACAAATCGTGATGTCCGCTTTGCTGAAAATCCCGAGCAACCTGTCAAAGAACTCATGACGAAAGATAATCTTGTCACCGCTGACAACAAGGTTAGTCGTGAAGATGCCAAAAAGCTCTTGCATAAAAACCGTATTGAGAAATTACTGATCGTTGATGATGCCTATAAATGCATTGGCCTTATTACTGTAAAAGATATTGAGAAAGCGATCCTAAACCCAAATGCTTGCGTTGATGATAAAGCACGTTTGCGTGTGGGCGCTGCCGTCGGTACAGGCACATCTGGCTATGACCGTGCGATGGCTTTGGCCGATTGCGACCTTGACGTTGTCGTTGTTGATACAGCACATGGCCACTCTAAAGGTGTACTAGACACCGTTACTAAGATTCGCAAAATACGCTCAAATAATATGCAAGTTATCGCTGGTAACATTGCCACCGCTGATGCTGCACGCGCTTTAATTGATGCTGGTGCTGATGCTGTTAAAGTCGGGATTGGTCCAGGTTCCATTTGCACGACACGTATTGTCGCTGGTGTTGGTGTGCCGCAGCTTACCGCTATTATGAATGTCGCCGAGGAATGTGCCCGTCAAAATATTCCTGTTATCGCCGATGGTGGTATTCGTTATTCTGGTGATCTTGCCAAAGCCATTGCTGCTGGTGCAGATATTGCTATGCTTGGATCTGCCTTTGCAGGCACAGATGAAGCCCCCGGTGAAGTCGTACTTTACCAAGGTCGTTCTTATAAAACATATCGTGGTATGGGATCTGTGGGCGCTATGATGCGCGGTTCTGCCGATCGTTATTTCCAAGCAGGTGTTTCAAGCTCCCAAAAATTGGTGCCAGAGGGCGTGGAAGGCCGTGTGCCATATAAAGGACCTATCGCAAACGTCTTACACCAAATGGTTGGCGGGTTGCGCGCCGGCATGGGGTACACAGGCTGCAAGACCATTGCTGAAATGAAAAAGAACGCACAGTTTAATAAAATTACTGGCGCTGGTATCAAAGAAAGCCATGTACATGATGTGGCGATCACTAAAGAACCACCGAATTACCGTACGGAGAGCTAAATATTATTTTTTATTTGCCGCATGGCCAAAGCATCCATTTTCTAGCGTCGCCATGCAGGACTGAGTCAATAGCATAAATATCAAATTGAGGCCTTAAAGCCTCAGCCTTACTATGCTAGACCCTATAATATACGTTGGCGAAAGAAATAAATAGACACGAGAAAGCTTTAAGAAGCGGTTTTCAAAACACACAACTTAATGGGATTGTTTTTTTCTTCATAAATTGAGACAACATCAAAACCAGCCTCATTTGCTATTTTTATATTATCTTCCAATGACAATTTAATTGAGTTATTGAAACAAAAACGGTCCCCAACTCGAATAGTAAAACTTTCATTATTTATAAAAAACTTTTGGGCTTCTTTTGCGATAAAAATATGTTCAAGCGTCGATGTCTCTTGGTTCCAATGAACATCAAATAAAAACTTTTCAGGATCAATATTAGTCAAGCAATCTCGCTGTAACCGCTTTAGCATATTTATAGCCAAAGCCGTCTGTCCTGCATATGCCCTCTCAATTGATCCTTTATCTTGGTTTGAATCAAAGGTTGTAACCAAGTACCCTTGGTTAATTTGTCTTCTAAGACTTACAAGCTTTTCTTTTATCACATTAAGTAATTTACCCCGATTTTCGGCACTTTCCTGATTGAACAATGTTAATCCAAACATAACCATTAAAGGTATATCACTAGATCTGTAAGTGATTGCACCCTTATAAAAATCAGCCTTATATTTCCTTAACCTTATATGAGGCAAAGATTTTTGTATGCTACTCTCGGCGTTATCCAAATGTTCCTGTGATATATCAACGGCTATATATCCCTTAGTTTCACCTAATAATTTTAAAAAAGGCACAGTTTTATTTTGTATAGCAAAATCTGTTCCTGGCCCTAATTCTATAACAGTAGCCACCCCACTCAGTTTCTGACTTATTTCTGGAGCATATTGCTGAATAATTTTTATCTCGTCGTTTAACACATAGTATTCTTGGCTTTGATTGAGAAAATCCAACCATATTTTTACCCCATCTAAAGGATCGCCTTCAAACATAGGATCAAGATACTCAAAAGCTCCCATATGACCCCTACTTTTTTTCGAAAATAATAAAATTGCCGCAGCGGAAAGAGCTTCTGAAAATGAATTGTCTTGAGATATATTAAAGTGCGATAGGCTCAATAGCTCGCTCCCATTCAAAATTAAATTTCTGCCTGTGATAATCTGCTAAAATTTGATCTTTAGTAACATATACAACAACATTTTCTGCTTGGAATATAATGGTTGCCACTTTCTTTCCGTATATATAGTAAGTAATAGCATCAAAACGGTCCGCACTAGACCATTTATAAATGGCATATTTGCTCGCCACAAAATTTGAATCGCCTTCTTTAACCAATATTTTAAACTGATAATTAGTTAGAGATGACATTCGCTGCATATGTGCATCTGCTTCATCACCTTGCCATTTTAAAAATAAAGATTCATCGACATTATTAACGCATATCTCACCGCCTACTACTGATATCGTAGCGTATACATCTCTAATAAAATCAACAAAACCTTTCTGACCAGAATAAACTTGTGTGTGGCCTGATATAGGTTGGATCCCGCCCTCTTCGGTAAATTCGTAATTCTTAGCTTCCATGTAGGCAATTATTTTTTCAGCTGTTTTAAGCGTAACTCCAGCCTCTTCTAACTCAATCATTTTGAGCAGTGGAACAGAAATACCACAATTGTTCGAAAACTCACTCTGGTTTTCGCGCGTAATAGCTCTGGCTGCTCTTATTTGCGCCGCATTGATCATTTATTTTATTTCCCCCCTTTAACTATCAGCGATAATAGCATATAAAGAACGCTTTTTAAAATTAAAAATATATTAAAAACAATTTTTGAGATTAAAAAAGTATAAAAAAACAAACAAAATGTATAATTTTAACGATTTATTAACTTATTTAACATAATTTAAGACAATCGAAATTGAAATTTTGCTGGAGGCAGAAAAATGAAACAGTTAAAAGAAATCAGAAAAATGAATAATATCATTGCTTTGGGCGACCCACGCACCATTACCGAAGCTTCAAGCCAGCTAAATGACAAAGAAAGTGACCTACAATATTTCGATGTTAAATTCTGGGTTGATGAATGCCACACACAACGAGAACAGGTTGAAGACATCATTTCACAAATTCGCCAGACAAAAGAAAGCCAGCCTATCCGTAAGCGTATTTCAGTCCTAGCCCTCCGCCAAGAACTTGCGCTCAGCTGGAAACGCTATAAACAATGCCACAAGCGTACGACAAAACTATACAATCAATATATGACTCAAATTGACAAACCACACCGATACAATCAGGACATATCCGTCAGCATTGCGGCTTAAATATCCCAGAATAAAAAAAGAGGCCGAAATCGGCCTCTTTAAAATTCTTTAAATTGCGCTTATTAATATCTATACGCATCCGATTTAAACGGACCGTCGACCTCAACACCGATGTAATCAGCCTGATCTTTGGTCAGCTTCGTCAACACAGCGCCTAATTTTTCAAGGTGAAGCGCCGCTACTTTCTCATCTAAATGCTTCGGTAGAACATATACTTTACCAGATTCATACTGGTCAGTATTCTGCCATAGCTCAATTTGCGCCAATGTCTGATTTGTGAAAGACGCTGACATCACGAATGAAGGGTGACCTGTACCACAACCAAGATTTACCAAGCGACCTTCCGCCAACATAATAATACGCTTGCCATCTGGAAATTCAATTTCATCGACTTGTGGTTTTACATTATGCCATTTCATATTACGCAACGGCTCAATCTGAATCTCATTGTCAAAGTGACCAATATTACAAACAATCGCACGGTCTTTCATCGCACGCATATGATCTACTGTAATAATGTCTTTGTTACCTGTTGTCGTCACAAAGATATCAGCTACAGGTGCTTTATTTTCCATTGTATTGACTTCAAAACCGTCCATTGCGGCTTGTAACGCACAGATTGGATCAACCTCTGTTACCGTCACACGGACACCTTGTGAGGCCAAAGATTCCGCAGAGCCTTTACCTACATCACCATAACCACATACAACGGCTGTTTTACCCGCCAACATCACATCTGTTGCACGGCGAATACCGTCCACCAATGACTCACGGCAACCATATTTATTGTCGAATTTGGATTTAGTCACTGAGTCATTGACGTTGATCGCTGGTGTTTTCAATGTGCCTTTTTTAGCCATTTCATTGAGACGAAGAACCCCCGTCGTTGTTTCTTCAGAAATACCTTTCACAGCTTCTAATAGTTCTGGGTATTCATTGTGCATCAACAATGTTAAGTCACCACCATCATCCAAGATCATATTCGGTGTCCAGCCATCTGGGCCCTTAATCGTTGCATGAATACAATCCCAAAATTCTTTCTCATTCATACCTTTCCAAGCAAAAACTGGAATACCTGCTGCGGCGATCGCTGCTGCGGCTTGATCTTGAGTTGAGAAAATATTACATGAAGACCAACGAACCGTAGCCCCTAAAGCTGTTAATGTTTCAATCAATACAGCCGTTTGAATTGTCATGTGAAGACAACCTGCAATACGTGCGCCTTTCAGAGGTTGAGATGGGCCAAATTCTTCACGAATGGCCATAAGTCCTGGCATTTCTGTTTCAGCAATAGTGATTTCTTTACGGCCCCAATCAGCCAATTTGATATCTGCTACTTTATAGTCATTTTCAACTGTCTTAGGTTGAGCTGTCATGATCCGTTTTTCTCCGCAATTTTAAGTTATATTAGGCATTTCTTTACCAATCGGGCGTATAGTGGCTTCTTGTAGGGGATAAAGCAAGATTTTTTTGCGGGTAATATGTTGGGGGAAACATGAGGCAAAACACAGGATTTAACGCTGGAGCAGAGAAGCTAGACTTCTCCTATTCTGCTGTAGACTTAAAGACACAAAAAACCTACACCATATGCAAAAAAGGCGAGCCAGTCGTTGATTACATTGCATTTTCCCTCGAAGGCTTAGAAACACGCCTTGACGCATTATGTCACATTATGAGTGGCAAAGATTTTTCAAAAAAACACAGCCTGACAGGGACAACGCTATTCTGTCTTGGCAATAATTTGGGCATAACTTTTTCTTGTTTGGGCGAAGAAGGCACTAGTAAACCAGTCGGTAAACTTTGCTTTATTGAACAAAAAGATTTCGACTCGTTCAAAAAAAATTATTTAGGCATCTATTGCCAAACACTTTCTCAACCAGACCCAGCGACATATCGGAGTAAAAAGCTTTATCCCGTTCGCACTAAGTCGGTAAAAGCAAATGCTCACCCAGAAGTGCGTGTATAAGCCCCTGACATTCCATAATTTTTATTGACTCATCTCTTGTTCATTTATTACGGTAAAAGAAACAGGGACGATCACAAATAATAAAAAACAATAAAAAATCTGGGAGATTTAGAATATGGGCGCTTCAGCAGTACGGAAACCAAAACATCAACTAAGTTGTGACCCTTTAGACGCAGGCTTTTTGGATCCCCAGAAAGCCTTCCAACGTGCTAAAAAACAATCTGAGAAATATGATAAAAAATTGCGTAATAAAATAGGTCGTCGCATTCGCCGTGCCGACCGAGCAGCGCTACGCGATGAAGTAAATGATCGTATACGCCAAATGTCTGTCTATGAACGCATCGCTTTTCGAAATGAATTAGCAGAATATTTACAAGAAGGCTCCGCACTTATCGCGGGTCAATTGAGCAAAACATGTCTCACAAATCAGAAAAATATAAAAGACTACAAACCATATATGTCCGTCTTAGAAAACAGACTATTAAATACGTCACCCGTCATGACGTTGTGTTTTTTTCCAGAAAATTTTTCACAAGGCTCTAACCATAGCCTAGATCAAGCCTTAGACGACTTCATTGAAAAATTAAATTATTACTGCAATCAAGAAATAGTTGGTAAAAATAGCACGGTCTTTAGCACGTGTCGTATCGAAAATGGTGAATGGATATTTGAAGTATATGGAGAAGACTTCAACGAAGGTTTTATATATAGCCTTCCCTATGCTCATAGAATAACGGCACTAGATAAGAATGGAAATTTTATTGATATGGATGATGGCCACAGCCTAACCTTAGATAAAACATGGAATCTAGGAAGACTCAAAATCGCCTAAAAATATTACTTTACATTGAAATAAAATTATACCATAGTCCGATCCATATCGCACGTGTCTCTGGCCCCATAAAGGTTATGCAACGGCGCTAACTTTAACAGACTTGGCACAGTTTAGGCCACTTTTGAGGTTACGCATGTTCATGTTTTTTATTGGATGGGGCCATAATCCCATCTATTTTGTATAAGGTTTAAGCGTTGGGTTACAACCCTTCGCGCTCAGGTTTTATTGCCGGCGTTCGCAGCAGCTCAACCCCTGAGAGCCACTATGTACCCGTTTATCCATCTAATATTAAGAGGGATGCGGCTCTTCGTGCGCTTGCACCAGAACTACCCTGCTACGTTAAATTCCCTAAAGTGGTCTATAACAAAGCATTGAGCTTTAAGCGCCATTTTGCCGGCACAACCATGTATGCCGTTAAATGCAATACAGATCCGCTTTTCTTGCGACAGATTTACCGTGCGGGCATTCGTGACTTTGATGTCGCCTCAATTAAAGAGATCGCTTTAATTCACGACTTGTTCCCTGATGCAAAAATGCACTTCATGCACACAATCAAACCGATTGAAGCCATCCGCCGTGCGTATTTCGATTACGGTATTCGTGATTTCTCGCTAGACTACATGGAAGAGCTAGAAAAAATCCTTGAAGCAACAGATCATGCAAATGACTTGTCCTTATTCGTGCGCTTTGCACCGCCAAAGAACGGCTCCGCTTCAATCGATTTCTCTTCTAAATTTGGTTGTAGCGCAGAAGAGGCAGTGACGCTGTTACAATCCGCCAGACCTGTATCACAAAAACTTGGCTTAGCCTTCCATGTCGGCACACAAACAACAGATATGTCGGCCTATACCAGAGCGCTTAATCTGACTCAGCAGATTATAGCAGAGGCAGGCATATCTGTTGATGCCCTTGATATTGGTGGTGGCTTTGCCGTTGATTACCCTGATTCAACAGCCCCTCAGATGGAAAATAGCCTACTCAACCTTAATAAACTTATTCGTGACATGGGTCTTGAGCATTTAGAGCTTTACGCTGAACCAGGACGTGTGATGGTTGCTGAAGGTGCTTTTCTCGTGGTGCGTGTTGAGCAACGCAAAGACAATTTGCTGTATATCAATGACGGTACTTATGGCGGCCTGTTTGATGCTGGCAAAGCCTTAGGACAGCAATTTGCAGTACGCCATATTCCAGCGCAACCTGCAATTACACAACAACATGATACAGCCTTTAAACTTGCGGGACCAACCTGCGATTCACTGGATATGATGGACGGTCCGTTTCTGTTACCAAACACAATAAAAACGGGTGACTGGATCGAAATCAGAAACTTGGGTGCGTACAGCCAAGTGCTGCGCACCCCTTTTAACGGTTTTGATGAGCATCAAACTTTAGAGATGTAGTACCAATCTTTCTTGACGTTTACGCTAAAGTGACGTATTCAAATAAGCACAAGAGCTATTCTCTTTAAGCGGGTGTAGCTTAATGGTAAAGCACCTGCCTTCCAAGCAGGCTACGAGGGTTCGATTCCCTTCACCCGCTCCATTTATTGTAAAGGTATCTATGTCCCAATTCCCAACCCATCGCATGCGACGCCTAAGATCAAAACAATGGCTGCGTGATATGGTTCAAGAACATCGCCTTTCAGTGAAAGACCTTATCTATCCGCTATTTTTACAAGAAGGCACAAATACAGACACACCAATTAAAAGCTTGCCGGGTGTTTCACGCCTAACCCCAGATCTGGCGGCAAACACAGCTAAACAAGCGCAAGATATGGGCATTCCAGCACTATTATTGTTTGGTATTATTCCTGATGAGCAAAAGGATGAGATTGGCTCCCCTGCGTTTGATCCTAATAATATTGTCTGCCAAGGGATTAAAGCGATTAAAGAGGCTGCCCCTGATATCGGTATTATTGGCGATCTTTGTTTTTGTGAATATACCGATCACGGCCATTGTGGTCCTCTCACAGAACATGGCGATGTTGATAATGACGCAACCATTGAAAATCTGGGCAAGCAAGCCGTTAATCTGGCTCAAGCCGGTGCGGATATTATCGCCCCATCGGATATGATGGATGGCCGTGTCGCCGCTATTCGTGCTGCACTCGATGCAGCAGGTTTCCAGCATGTTCCAGTGATGTCTTATGCGGCGAAATTTGCCTCTAGCTTTTATGGCCCGTTTCGTGAAGCGGCCGGTTGTGCGTTGGGTGCGTATCCGCACGCACTAAAAGATCGTAAAACATACCAGATGAACCCGACCAATACACAAGAAGCTTTACGTGAAGTTGAGGCGGATATTGCCGAGGGTGCAGATATGTTGATCGTCAAACCTGGCTTGCCTTATCTCGATATCGTCTATCAAGTGAAACAAAATTATGGCCTACCGACCTTTGCCTATCATGTCTCTGGTGAATACGCGATGCTCAAGGCAGCAGCAGCCAATGGCTGGATTGATGAAAGCTTGACGATGATGGAAACCATGCTCTCATTCAAACGGGCAGGCTGTGACGGCATCATCACCTATGCCGCCATGGATCTTGCGCAGAAACTTTAAAGTCTCAACTTTAATCAAATTGTATCTAGTTCTAAGCAAGTTTTAATCTTTGGTCTTTAGACTTAAAGATGGGAACACATATTTAGACATAGGGGCAATTACGCATGCTTAAGCTGATAAATCACGATTCAGAGCAATATTTCATTGACCATTTAAAAGCACTGCAGAGTGAAAAAGACAAAGATTGGATGCGCCTGAGTATTAATTTCAAACGTGATGATCTATTCCGCCAAATGACAGGCTCGCCCTTAACGGCCAAAAGACGCATTACACAGATCAATGAAACACATCTAGCGATCTGGTCAGCATTACAACAAAAACTCCATGAGCATCCACATGCGTCGCTTTATCTATTTGGCGATAAAGACATCATGTTGCTTATCCAAATGAATATGGATGATCCATGCTATGAGTGGTTACAAAACTATATTGGCCATTTACACACAGAGCATGAAGATATTCTTCAGACACGCCTTATGCCACTTAATACAGCAGATGTAGAAACTATAGAAGATCTAAGCACATATAATTTATCTCTCAAAGAATGGCAGATGTTTGAAACACTGAGTGACACATTAAAACGCCGCACAATCAGCAGACTCCGTGACTTACGTGAGAAGCCTGTCGTATTAGTCGTTGAAGACGATCAATATGTTGCTTATCAAATTGAGAGCTTCTTAAAGGACATTGCGGGTGTTATTTTCGTTAAAACCGCCGAAGAAGCTGTCAAAACCTATATTGATATGGCTCCAGAATGTGTGTTACTTGATATTCATTTACCAGGGCGCAATGGATTTGATGCGCTTCATTGTATCAAAAAAATTGATAATGATGCCAATGTGGTCGTCTTAACAGGCGATAAAGTAGGCCGTCACGTAGAGCGTGCTCACGATATGGGGGCGATGAGTTTCATGGAAAAACCATTGGCACGTGATTATTTAGTTTCCGTGGTTCAAAGCATGCCGCTTTACCGGAAGACTCATGCCTCACATAAACGGGGCTAAGAGCGAACGCTGTTTAGACGATCTCTGCTCTGTTTCGCCTAAGACAGATATTCTTTGAAGAGATTCGAGATCGCCTTTGTATATACCTTTCACAACAAGCACTGCTAAAGTATTTTTGAGCATAGAAAACTTCATATCTCTTTCTGCACCATATGGACATGAACGCCACATTTTACCAAAGTCCTCACTACATGTAGGTATTTCTTGCTTTTGTAAAGCCGTAGAAGAATTAAAATGTCTATATGCTTCGGTCAGCAGCTCCATTAAGCTATTACTATTATCAACGACCTCTGCGCTAATGTCTGTACCTTTACGATCTAAAACCTCTTTCACATCACACACAAAAATATCCGATTGGCCAACATTACATAGCGTTGTATAAATGCCGCTTGACGTTACATATAGAACTTGGGCAGATGAAGAGCCGTCCAGAATGTCTTTTTGATCTAAATTCTTAGTGAAAAGCCCCAAATCAGCTCTAAGTTTTTGGGCAATAGTCATACCTTGTTTGTCAGCTATAAAAGGTAGTGCTGCATATGAAAACTCAATAAATCTTTTTGCAAATGAACGTGTTGTTTTTCCCATTGGCATTAAACGTTCCGAGAGCCATAACATACTTCTTGCAGGGTCTTGAGAGTTTCTTATAACACCGACCAATAGTTTCGGCATAATTGCCTCTATATTACGGTCTAAACCCAACACAAAATTTCTTTGCATCAATAACTTATCTAGCCATGCAATTTGGGCATCTGCATCTGGTAATGTACCAATATAGCTCAACAAAGAATCTATAAAAACTGAAGCATGTTGATCAATTACTTGCCCCATTACTTTTGATTCCAATATAGCACTAAAAGCACCATCACGTTTTTCATCGCTCTCAATAGAAAGTATTGTATCAAAAGTAATAGCCAGCAATTTCTCTAAATCAGATTTCTGATATCCATAAGTTTCGTTATTAACTTTTCTCGATAACGCTAATTTTTTTACAAGCCACAGACTCATAAAATCTTTCATAAACGCTTGGTCGTGATTATAGGTGTTGGAATAGACATGCGTAAGCAGCTTATTTAGGACAATAATACCCATTCCAGACTTATAGATAGTTTTAGATACGCCGTAATTAGACCATAACATATTGCTATAGTATTTACTGGCTGTTTCTGGTTTAAGGCCTGATAAAAAACCGATATACGCAGGAACAATATCAACCACATTATTACTTGTATCATTTTTATCTACTAAGCGCTGAAACGCCTTAACACCATGCATTTTATCAAATAGTGCTTCCCGATCATCTTTTTCCGGAAACAATATGGGTGCTCGTTCAAAAAGCTGAATAAGAAAATCATTACTGACGTCTTTGCTATTTAAATAATAGCCTGCCTTACCCTTTAGTAATAAATCAAAGCCCTCTAAACGCTTCTCTTGCGGTAAAAGTGCTAGATAATTCAATAACAATTCTGACATTTTAACTGGGTTAAAATGTTTTATAAGAAATTTAAATGACTTAGCTTTCAATATATTTTTGAATGCACGCAGAGGCGTCTGTGCAGTTAAAGCCTCTGGCAGAACATGATCGACTAAACTATTGAGATAATTCAGTCCATTTACAAACTCAAAAAACCTTTTTACTGCCTTCGTATGCTTGAAAGTTCCCGCCAATATTGATTGTGCAATGCTATCAAGAAAAATATTTGGATCAGTAGCATTGTTAAACTTAAATTTTACCATAAAAATCGCCTTCAAAAGGGGGCTTTTTACAGTCGAACTCAAGTTATGTCAATGAAAAAACACTGATATTATATAATAAAACGAGCAACGAGATAAAAACTAGCGAACAAAATCACGGCAAAAGTTAAAAGCATTGCCGTAGCACGCACTGGAATGCGGTTATCGGGGTCGGATAAAGCATAGACATGCAATAAGCGCCCAAGAACCGTTGTCACACCTAATATATGTAGCAATATTGGCGACACGGCCAACATCTCCATAAATCCAAGTAAAACAAGAATAAACGGTATATATTCAGCAAAATTACCGTGCATACGGATACGCTTAATTAAATCAGCGTCCTTACCTTCACCCAAGCTGACTTTTGCTTGGTTCCGTCTGATAATCACAGAGACTGAAAGAGCCACAAATATGAGCCCTAACAGTCCTGCATAAAAACCCGTAATCATCTGCTTTACTTCCTAGTAGCGTCTTCTAATGCTGCGCCTGCATTGTGAATATCGGTACCTGCACCTTTAATTGTGTTACATGCAGAAAGTGCCAATACGGCTACTAACGCTAACATAGGTAATTTAAAGTATTTCATAAACCCTCATCTTTTATCTTAATGTAATTGTACCATCTTCAGAAACAGCAATTGTTGCAATTGCTTTATATTCTTCTTCACTCAAACTACCATCTTTATTAGCATCAAGAAATGTAAAAATATTCCAATCCATGCCATCCACTGACGTAAATTCTTCTTTGCTCAAGCTTTTACTTTTATCTTTATCCAAAGTATAAAAATTTGGCGCCGTAGATTCAATCTCTTCTACTGTTACAACATTCTCGGTCTTATATGTTGTTTCTTCAATTACTTTAAGCTCTACTGGCTCACCCCGTACATCATATTTTTGACTGTAATAAGGATCACTGCCGCTGTAATCTTGTGCATTCGCAGCGAATGTTACACTTGTTAAAGCAAAGGCAGCGCAAAGTGCCGTATTTAAAATATATTTTTTCATGATCTTATCCTTCTTCTTTATTGTTACTGTAAATAGAACGTTTATTAGTATAGGCAAGTTCCCTTTTATTATTTTTTAGCAGCGCTTATAAATCCTTTTAGAACATTAAGATGGGATGAGCCTTCTTTTAAAAAATACTCTGGATGCCAAAGCAGGCCCATCACAAACGTCTTTTCTGGCATTTCAACAGCCTCAATCACCCGATCATGGGCACGAGCAGAAATATATTTCTCATCGACACCAACAACATGTTCAGCATGGATAGAATTAACCATCATCTCTGTTGATGCTGTAAGCTTATGCAGAAGCGTATTTTCTTTGATAAATATTGGGTGTACAAGCTTGTCACCACTCTCACAGCGATGACGGGACTTAAAAATGCCTAACGTTTTGGGCAAACGTTGTAACTTACCGCCTAACATACAGCCTAAAATTTGCATCCCTAAACATAAACCCAATACGGGCATGTCAATTATCAAGGCTTGTTTGAGTAATTCAATTTCGTAGGCAGCCCGTTTAGAAGGTTTATAGGTAGGCTTTTGCCCAGGCATATACCATTCTGGGCCATAGGATATATCACCACCTGGGAATACAAGCCCATCAACTGTTTCTAAGACTTGTGGAATTGCCTCTAACTCATAGGGCAAAATAATCGCTAAGCCGCCAGCACGCTCAACCGCATGTACCACATTATCCAATAATCGATAGGCCTTTTGGCGCGGGCATTGGCGATCATTATGATTGGACACAATTCCTATTAATGGCTTAGTCATAACAATTAGAATACAAGCGCAGGCAGGGGATTGTCTAGTAGTGATTAAACTGGCTTATGCTCTTTTACTAATTTGTTTAAAGTCTCTCTAAAGGGCTTTAGCTGCTCTCTAGCCTCATATCCCAAAAATGCTACGGTCCAGAAACTATAATGATCCCATAATAAATTGACATCTGCTCGAACGTTGGTACTAAAGTGCTCAATAAGAGTAGGCGCTAATCCATGGCGATTTGCATGAATCTCCTCTAATGCACGGTCAAAACACTCCATAGCTTTTTCTACTCTTTCACCCGCATCCTTAACTGCATAAGCGGTAGGATAATCTTCCGGCGCCATTTCAATATCACCTATATGCGTCATCCAAATATCAATACCCATAACGTCTCCTTTAAAAACTATTATATCTTTTTAGAGAAATTAGATGATATGTCAACTACTTTTATGGTAAAAAAAGCCGTACCAGATAGATGATACGGCTTTTGATATTGTTGCAGATAAGATATTAAGCGGCTTGTCTTTTATGCTTACCTTCATCGAGCTCTTCGATGGTTTTATCACAAAATGCCTTTAAATCAGCTGGCTTGCGGCTCGTTGTAAGACCATTATCAACAACCACTTCTTCATCAACCCATAGACCACCAGCATTCCGCACATCTGTCTTCAAGCTTGGCCATGAAGTTACTTCACGTCCTTGCAAAACATCTGCTTCGACAAGCATCCATATACCGTGACAAATCGCAGAGACGGGCTTTTTCTGTTCAAAGAAATCACGAACAAAATTTACAGCCTGTTCATTCATTCTCAATGTATCTGGATTATGAACGCCACCTGGCAGCACAAGTCCATCATAATCAGCAGCTTGCACGTCATCAATTACATTATCTACGTCAAATTTATCTGCTTTTTGAAAATGGTTGAAACCTTGTATTTTGCCAGATTCTAATGAGATTAATTCTACTTCTGCGCCAGCATTTTTAATTTCGTCCCATGGTGTTGTTAATTCTACTTGCTCAAAACCATCTGTAGCTAAAAAAGCAATTTTTTTTCCTTTAAGTGTCTGCATAACAGTACTCCTTTCAAAAGTGCTATTCGTATTTTCTATGCCCCACAAACGCTTAGAAAGGGGGATCGTTCCGAAAAACACTGAAATTGCTGAAATAATTAATCTTTGTTGGGACGTTTTAAGCCAATTTTATAAATAACAGTCAGTGCTGTAATCTGACCGAGCACGACCAAACAATAAAAATAATTCGCATAGGGAAGCACAAAAGAAAAAGATAAAAACACTACCGAAAAAGAGAGCATGTAATAAGGCTTGAATGACCCAAAACCCCTCTGTAATTTAAGCGGCTTTTGATCAATAAAGCTTAATGGCAACCAAAAAAACAGCCCTAAAACAACCACCTTGAAAAAGGCATTAATGACCTCATAAAGAACATCAGGCATAAAACCATCAACTAATATGTGATCCGCCATCCTTAAAAGAATTAAATTTACTGTAAGGTTTAATAATAAACCAAGCAATAAACTTACCAAATAAAGACCGATAAAAATCATACACCCGTAAAGATCAGGCCACTCCATTGGAAGCATCTGTTTGTTTAAGCATGATTTTACAAGCAAAATAGCCGGAAAAAGAAACAAGAAACCATCAACAAAAACACTTAAAATAAGCCTCTCGAAAAAACCTTCCTCTAATAATAAATGTGCAGTCTGAAAAATAAAAAAATAATAAATAAAATAATAAACCAAAACAGTTAAAAGAACCCTTTTACGTTGTTTTACTAAAAGCATTACATTTTCGAAGAAAGACATACTGCATAGAATAAAGGGATTATTTAACCTAGATCAAGCCTAATCCTCGTCTTCCTCGTTCTTTTGATCTCTTAATCGTTCAATTATTTTTTTAAATGCCTGTTTTGTGCCTTGCTCAATAACCATTCCCTCAAGGATGCTTTTTGCACCCGCCGCTACTTTAGCTGCCTTTCCCAAGCCGCCCCCGACAATATCTGTTTCTGGCCAAAGGCTGTGTGCTTCTCCATTATGTTCTTCAAATTCTGGTATTTTATGCATTGGTTTTTGAGAAGGTTTAGGAGCGATCTTTTTAATTAAAATGCGCTCCGTTTCCCCCTTGGGATGCATGATGCCATCTTCTTTTAAACCATTATCTTTTTGGAAATGGCGGATAGCTCTTTCCAAAATAGTATCGGTATAGCCAAAACTTTCATCGCCGGCTTGATAGCCAATTTTATTATAGGCCATTCGTATATTCCTTATATCTTCTTCAGACGCAGCAAATCCTTTACCAACAGAGGTTGATATCAACATAGAGTAATCCTTTCTTGAGAATAAAAACAAAAAAAGCCACAGACAGGGCTGTGGCGTTATTGTGACTATATTCCTATATTTCTAAAAAAAAACGCAAGAAATTTAAATAGCATAAGATATTAAATAATATTGAAAGCCATTTGAGCAATTTTTAATCGATGGTCAGAATCTCTGCCACCCCAAACAGCTGATAAAACATTATGCACAAAGGCAAATCTTAAAATACGCTCACGGGATAAATTTAATTGCTCAGAAAATATATCTGCAAGATAGCGCATACGTTGTGGATTGAGCGTTAAATCATGCAAAGAATCAGGATTACCAAAGATATTGGCGACGTCATAGCACGGGTCACCTATTAAACCTTTTGGGTCGATGGCTACCCAACCACGTGCTGATTTCATTATATTACTATGATGGATATCGCCGTGAAGCGGTATTTCCTTAGCGGTTGTATTAAACAATTCATCGGCGACCTGTGCCGCCTGCACAATAACAGCATCCGCACCTTGTTTCTTAGCCGCTTCAAATAGCTCAAAGAATTGCTCCTTCAAAGGTTTGAGGGCAGATGGATAGGGTAATTTTCGAGGTTGCTGTAGGGCTCTAACGACATCACAGATAATCTGCGTAGCCTCTTTATCTTTGCCGCTTTTCACCAGCATAGACAGTGTTTCATCCCCTGCATATTCCAGCAAATGCGCACCGTCATCGTGGTTATAAATATCAATAGCCCCATCCCCGCTGTAATAATCTAGCAGGTAAGCCCCGTCTCTTTCATCCTCAACACCCATATCACTTAACAGTTTAAGAATAGCCGTCACACCATCCTGTTTAATGACTTTATAAATCGTTGACGTTGGGGTTTGGGTAATTTCCTGCGGGTTCGACAAATGCCATTTTCTTAAATAGGACTGCATTACAGAACTATAAGACAAGCCCTTAGAGACGTAAATGGATTTGAATTTTTGGAAAAATATTAAAGAGACATCATTTTAAATGTCCTTAGATATCGCGAATAGATTTGGAATGTTCCTTACGGACACAAACATAAAATACAGAACTTATATGAGCTGGCAACGACCTACTCTCCCGTGCCTTAAGACAAAGTACCATCGGCGCACAGCGGTTTCACCGTCCAGTTCGGAATGGGATGGGGTGTGCCGCGCTGGCAATAATCACCAGCTCGTATAAGCTCTGCATTTTAAATGAATTAGACACTTTATTTTTAGTCAGTATATTCTCGTAAACCAAAGTTTACATGAGATTACCTATAGGTGTTATTGGTCTTTAAACTCCAATTCAATCTTGCTTTTTTAAAATTCCTATTGCTAGGAAACTCAAAGCAGTGATCTTATCACTGTGATGAAAAACAAGTCGATCGAGCAATTAGTATTCGTTAGCTTCAAGTGTTGCCACTCTTCCACACCGAACCTATCAACGTCCTGGTCTAGAACGGCTCTGATAGGGAGTCCTGGTTTTGAGGTGGGTTTCCCGCTTAGATGCTTTCAGCGGTTATCCTGTCCGTACTTAGCTACCCTGCGATGCTCCTGGCGGAACAACAGGTACACCAGTGGTACGTCCACCCCGGTCCTCTCGTACTAAGGGCAGACCTCCTCAGATCTCCTGCGCCCGCGGCAGATAGGGACCGAACTGTCTCACGACGTTCTGAACCCAGC
>MDSV01022452.1_pt1 | contig 69639 bp, 76 predicted proteins | sample 810851 | NCBI WGS metagenome assembly MDSV01 (sample SAMN05326640, study PRJNA326480) | marine metagenome | isolation source: seawater | place: Atlantic Ocean: North East | collected 2012
AAGGGATATCAGGCAGTATTAATTAGAAATGATGATAGTACTGTTGGTCTTAATGATAGATATCAGAATGCAAGAAAATATGGCGCTGACGCATTTATTTCAATTCATGCAGATGGTTTTAGATTAGCATCAGTAAAAGGCGCCTCTGTTTTCATATGGTCAGAAGAATCTTCTAGTAGTGTTGCAAGAAATCTATCTGATAGAGAAAGAAAAAGGATTCAAGCCCAAATTAAAAACATAAAGTCATATGATTTTAATGAAGATGCTGCAAGAGATCTTTATCCTAATACTTATAAGAAAAAGATTGACCAAAGTAAAATATTAGGTACAAAAATATTAGATCAACTAAAAAGAGACCCATTCACAAAAATTCATAAACAAAATGTTGAATACGCCGATTTCAGAGTGCTTAAATCTGTTGATATACCTTCGGTGTTGGTAGAGTCTGGATTTATAACTAATCTTGAGGATGCAAAAAGACTTAAAACTAAAGCTGGAAGAAGAATGATAGCAAGATCAATATTTTTAGGCATACATAATTATTTTAAAGAAACACCAGTGTCAGGATCAATTTTAGAAAATTATTCTAATTACCTAAACTATGAAATTCAAAAAGGCGATGTTTTGTCTGAAATTGCTATAAGATTTGGTGTTACAGTTGAATCCTTAAATAATATAAATGGCCTTGAATATAGATCTATCTACCCCGGTCAAATTATTAAAATTAAGATTTAGGTTTATGAATGTTTAAGAGTGGTTGGTCTGGGTGGACTCGAACTATCGACCTCACCCTTTTCAGTGTTGTGTGTGATTCTGTTCAATAGATGCTCATGACATATCATAAGGATCTATGTCATAACCCCATTTAACTTTTTTTGTCTCAGGCCAAGTTTGAATCTCATTTGTTAAGAACTTAAGAACCCTATTCAAGTAAGTTTTAGTATCAGATTTTATAATCAAATGATTTCTTGTATTTCCTTTGATTTTTAAAGGTATTGAAGGAAGTGGTCCAATAATATTAATATTATCTTTATTATCTAGAAGTTTGCTAACTTTTTCTAAGAATTTAATACAACTATTTGGATTTGGAGAAATGGCTCTTAATATTGAAATATTTGAATAAGGAGGCATGCCTAAAGCTTTATTTGTTTTAAGGCACTGATCAGCAACTAATTGATAATCGCCAGTTTTAATTTGTTTTAAGTTTTCATCTTTTGGATATCTAGTCTGAATGATTACTTGAGCAAGATTATTGTTTCTTCCTGCTCTTCCAGAGACTTGGATTAGTTGTTGTGAAATTTTTTCTACTGCATTTATTTCAGGACTTAATAATCCTCCATCAGCATTGAGGATGACACATAAAGTTACTTTTGGAAAATCATGTCCTTTTGATAGCATTTGTGTTCCCACCAATATTGCTTCTTTGCTCTCATTTACTTTTTTATATATTGATTCTATTGAACCCTTAAGTCTTGTTGAATCATAATCCATTCTAATGATAGGTACTTTTTTAAAAGTATCTTTAAGAACCTCTTCAACCCTTTCAGTTCCTGTTCCAAAAGTACTTATTTCAGTTGACTGACAATCTGGACAATTTTTATTTACTGCATAAACAGACTCGCATTTATGACAAATCAATCTATCTTTTGATTTATGAAAAACTAAGTTTGATTCACATGATAAGCATCTGGCTACCCAGCCACAATTGTTACACTCATATAGTGGAGCAAAGCCTCTTCTATTTATAAATACTAATACTTGCTCTCCTCTATTAATTGCAGACTCAATAATATCTATCGTTTGAATTGCAATTCCTCCAAATAAAGGAGAATCACTTATATCTAATGGAGTAAGTTTTGGAGGCTTTCTTCCATCTACTCGCCTAAGTAGATCAAATTTATTATATTTTTTTTCCTTTACAAGCTTAAGTGTTTGCAACGATGGTGTCGCAGAACCGAGAAAAACAGGTATATCTTCTAATTGCGCTCTTTTAATTGCAAGATCTCTTCCAGAAAATTTAAAACCTTCAGCTTGTTTGTATGACTGGTCATGTTCCTCATCGATTATTATTGCTCCTAAGTTTTTTAATGGCATTAAAACAGAAGATCTTGTTCCAACAACAATTTTTATTTCTCCAAATTTTGATCTTAACCAAACTTTCAATCTTTGATTAGGAGTTTGTCTAGAATGATAGATGCCGATGTCGCCATTGAATCGATCTTTAAATCTTTTCACTAGTTGAGGTATGAGGTTGATTTCAGGGACTAAAACTAAGATAGACTTATTTTTTCTAATAAATTTTTCAGCCAATTGAAGATATATCTCTGTCTTGCCAGAACCAGTAACTCCATAGATTAAAGAAGGATTAAACTTTTCAATTTTATTTAGTTTAGACAGGCTAGTATTCTGTTCTTTGGTTAATTTAAAGCTCTTATCTGTCTTATTTAGTTTATACTCAATGACTTCATTTGAACTGATAATAAATTTATCATTCACTTTTCTCAATAAAGTAGGCAAAAAAGAAAAAAATACTTCTCCAATAGGATGATGATAGTAATCTGAAGCCCATATGATTGTCCCAAAGATTGATCTCTCAAAACAAATATAATCATCAGCGATTGAAATTATTTCTTTTATACCCTTTAATGAGCCAGGATTAGATATTCTTTTAATAACAATTCCTACGATTGACTTTTTTCCAAACTGTACGATTACTCTTGTTCCTTTCTTTATAGCAACTTTAGATTTGTAGGTGAAGCATTGTCTTAAAGGCAACCCAAGAGCAATGTCATAATAAAAAATATTCATTTTTTAATTGTAATGGATTTAATTTTTGATATAGTTCTCATCCTAAATCTATTTTATTATGAAAAAAGATATACATCCTGAATACCGAGAAGTTTTATTCCATGATACTAGCGTGGATGAATATTTTTTAATTTCTTCAACATTAAAGACTGATAAAACAAAAGAATGGGAAGGAAAGACATATCCTTACTATACTGTTGAAGTCTCCTCTGCTTCTCATCCTTTTTATACTGGCAAACAGAAAATTATTGATACTGGCGGAAGGGTTCAAAAATTTGAAGAGAGATTTGGTAAAAAGAAATAATATAATCAATTTACGCCAGAACTCCCGAAACCCTTAACACCTCTTTCTGATTTTTCAAAATCTTCAACTATTTCAAAATTTGCTTGAACAATAGGAACAATTATCATTTGAGCTATTCTGTCACCTGGATTAATTTCAAATACCTCATTAGATCTATTCCAAGCAGGAACCATCAATTCGCCTTGATAATCAGAATCTATTAATCCAACAAGATTACCAAGCACTATTCCATGTTTTGATCCAAGTCCAGATCTTGGTATAACAAGTGCAGCAAGACCTTCATCCTCAAGATGAATAGCAAACCCCATTGGAACCATTTCTGTTTTGCTTGGTTTTAATATTAATTTTTCATCAATACAAGCTCTAAGATCAAGGCCTGCAGAACCCTTTGTTTCATATTTAGGAATAGGTACTTTATCGCCTATTAGTGGATTTAATATCTTGAGCTTTACATTCTTCAATTTTGTATTTCCTTTGGTTTTATTAATGATTTTAAACTACATTTATGGGAATTTAATTTAATCCAAGCGTCTTTAAAAATTATTATTGCAAGATTACAGGTTGTAAATCTAGCAATATTTTCGTTGGTTAATGATTCTACTAAGAAATGGAGTGTTGGATTATGTCCAACAATTAAAATATTTTTAACATTTTCATCTAATCTTTTTAGATCATTAATAATATTAGTTACATCACCAAAATATAATTTATCTGTATAAGTTGCTTTCTCAATTTGAAAATCAAAACTATCAGCAGTCAAATCAAAAGTTTCTTTTGCTCTAATAGCATTCGAACATAAAACCTCATCAAGTTTTAAGTTGTTTTCTTTTATAAAGTTGCATAGTTTTTTTGTATCTCTAATGCCTCTATTAGCAAGAGGTCTTTCAAAATCACTAAGATTTGAATTATCCCATGAGGATTTTGCATGTCTTAGGACAAATATTTGTTTCATATTAAATTCATTATAGTATTGATATGTGTGCTTCTGTTCTATAAAATCGCGTTTCTATGAGTAAAAAATGTCAAGTAACAGGAAAGATCCCACAAGCTGGAAATAATGTTTCTCATGCTAATAACAGAACTAAAAGAAAGTTCTTTCCTAACCTACATACACATAAGTTTTGGGTAGAATCTGAGAATAGATTTGTAAACCTTAAAGTATCAGCAAAAGGCATGCGGATTATTGACAAAAAAGGCATAAGCCAAGTTTTAAAAGAAATTAGAGCAAAAGGCGAAAAGGTCTAAAAACTATTTATACCCAACTTCTTGGGCTAATAAAACAGCTTTTTTTTGTATAGAGCCTAATTTACTAACATTTATATTATCTTCTTTAAATGTGCCCCATTTCTCAATAGATTGATCAACTTTAGCTCCTAACAATACTGGATATTCTTTATTCGCTGATGCATAAAAATTTTGAGCTTTATCCGAAGACAGGTATTCTAAGAGCAATTTGGCATTTTCTTTATTCTTTGAAGTTTTGACTACTCCAGCTCCAGAAATATTTACATGCACTCCTCTATCATCTTGATTAGCCCAAAATAGTCTTAAGTTATCATACTGAGAGTCATCAAGTAATCTTGCTAAATAATATGTATTTACAATTGTCATGCCGCATTGACCACTAGAAACAGCTTTTAATGCATTTGTATCGTTTGAAAAAACCTCAGTTGCAAGATTTGAAACCCAACCAGAAACTACTTTTTTTGTTTTCTCAAAACCATATGTATCTATCATGCTAGCAATAAGAGACCTGTTGTATACTTTTTTAGATGTTCTTAAACATAGTTTTCCCTTCCACTTTGGATGAGCTAAGTCTTCATATGAACTAAAATCATCTTCTTTATATTGATCGCTGGAAAATACAATTGTTCTTGCTCTTTTTGAAAACCCAAACCATTGATTTCCTGGGTCTCTCAAGTAAGTAGGTATATTCTTTTCCAAGATATCAGATTCTATCTTAATAAAAATATTTCTTTCAGCTGCTTGCCATAAAACTCCAGCATCAACAGTCATAAAGATATCTGCCATTGAATTATCTCCTTCAATGTCAATCCTTTCCATAAGCTCTTGAGCATTACCCGATAATAAATTTACTTTGATGCCTGTATCTAATAAAAAATCTTCAACAATTGGTTCCAAAAGTTGTGGTTGTCTAGATGTATATATTGTTAATTCATTTTTCTTAGTTTCGTTTGCACATGAAACCAAAATAAAAATAGATAATATTATTAAAATTTTATTCATTTTATTCCTCATTTGAGTTGAGTTTATTCCGGTGTGCTAAAAAGATTATAACTTATTCTTTCCAGCAGCATGGTTGATAAAGAACTTTTTTAGAAACTGAGTTTTATTGACACCTGATAACCCAAGGTTCCTTAAAAGTTTGACATATAAATTTTTTGAGCCAAAAAGATTAACAAAAAAATCCATTGATTTAAGCATAATAAGATTCATATTCTTTCTTCTAATCTCATACCTTTTTAAAGTTATGGCTTGATCAATATTCCTACTCTTTTCATATGATGAAATTATTTCTTCGCATAAAACATCAGCATCTGCAAACCCAAGATTTATTCCTTGTCCTGCTAAAGGATGAATTGAATGTGCTGCATCGCCAACAAGAACTACAGAGTCCGAGATATAGCTTTCAAAATAATGCTTAAAAAGCTTAAAACTTAATATTGATGAATCTATATCTATTTTTGTCGAAAGTTTTTGCTCAAAGTAGGAAATATTACTAGCTACAAAATCTTTAATATCAGCATCTTCTAACTTTTGATTATCTACAGACCATACGATAGTATGTGTAGAGTCATTATTACTAAGTGGAATAGGCATAATTGCGAAAATCCCCTTTTCAGAAAATATTTGATGAGCTAAATATTTGTCTTTTACTTCACACTTAGAGGTAAAAGTAATGGCTGTTTGATTGTAACTAGATTTTTTTTCATTTAAAGAAACGAGTTTTGCAACATTTGATTTTCTTCCATCGCAACCAGCAATAAATTTAGTTTTAATTTTATTTTTATTTGTAAGTATAACTTCTGAATAATTATTTTTATTATCTTGAGTAATTTCTTCAATTTGATTCTCAAAAAGGATTTTGTTTTTATTTTGAAGTCTATCTTGCAAGTCATTAAAAAAAACCACATAAGACAAAGCATCTTCATTTATTTCTTTTGATGAAAAGTTAATTTTCCCCGAACCATCTCCATCAAGAACATTTATATCTTTGATTGAGGCATAAGGGACTTCTATACCGATATCATCAAGAAGTTTTTTTGAAAAAGGATTTAATGTTAACGTTCTAATGTTTTCAGTTTTAGAATCATTTTTTTTTGATTTCTCAATAATTATAGACTCAATATTACTTTTATTTAGTCTTAAGGAAATATAATTCCCAATTATTCCGCCACCAGATATGGTTACAATAGGACTCACAGTATTAAGACATTAATGATTCTATTTCACTTGGATCTGATGGAACTTTTTCAGTGAGATTTTCATTACCATCTTTTGTTACAAGAATATCATCCTCAATTCTTACTCCAATACCTTTCCACTTTTCATCCACATCCATTGAGCTACTAATATAAATTCCTGGTTCGATTGTTGTAATCATTCCAGGCTTAAAGGTCATAAATTCATCGCCTTCAGTATAGTCTCCTGCATCATGGACATCTAGTCCAAGCCAGTGTCCAATCTTATGCATATAAAAATCTTTATAAGCACCTGAGGTATGTAATTCTTTCGGATCTCCTTTTAATAAGCCAAGCTTAACAAGCCCCTCAGTAATTACTTTTTCAGAGGCTTCCTGAGGCTGCATTATATTATTACCTTCTTTAACAGATTCGATTGCAGCATTCATAGCATCTAGGACAATCTTATATATTTGAAGCTGTTCTTCAGAAAATTTCCCATTAACTGGGAAAGTTCTAGTTATATCTGCAGCATACATCTCATATTCACAACCAGCATCAACTAGTAATAGTTCTGATGATTTCAAATTTTGATTATTTTCAACATAATGTAAAACGCATGCATTTTCCCCGCCAGCAACAATTGGGTTATAAGCAGGAAATCTTGCACCTCTTTTAGAAAATTCATGAATGTATAAGCTCTCAATTTGTTGCTCATTATCTCCATCTTTGACAGATTTCATTGCCTCTATATGAGCTTCAGCAGAAATATCGCATGCTTTTCTTATTAGCTTAATTTCATGCTCATCCTTTATTAAACGCATATTACCAATTAGTGATGAAGCATCAATAATATTAATAGCTTTGCTATGGCGATCCTTTTTACCAGCAGCTGTAGTCCAATTAATTACCTGTTGATCAAATCCTTGTTTCTTACCAATTGCATATAGGACTTCTTTGTTGCCATATAAAATATCAGGCAGCATATTATCAATTTCAAAATTATCATAAGATTCATCAAATAAGAAATCATCTATAGCGCCGATTGGACCTGCTCTATAACCATCCCATATCTCTTTTAATTTATCTTTTGGCGGAACAAAAATTACTGATTTTATTCCATCTTCATTTTTTACGATTGCCATTAATGAAGATGGCTCACAAAATCCAGATAAATAATAAAAACTGCTATCTTGTCTAAATGCAAATGCTGAATCAGCATTTCTATATTGAAGATCTGCGCCAGGAACTAATAACACAGAATTCATCGGAAGCGATTCCTTTAAATTATTTCGTCTATTTTTATATATAGTATTATCCATGATGCTATTTTACTCTTTTATTAAACTAACTTTCCAATTCTTTAAAGTAGAATTAAACTATTGAAATGCCAAAAGATAATAAACTAAGCTTAAAAGATCTTGAAAAAAAATTAGATCTTCTAATCAAAAGATTTAATGAACAAAAAGGTATTATTGATTCATATATAAAAAGAGAGAGGGGTTGGAAAAAAGATAAGGTTTTGCATAGGAAAGAGCTATCTCGTTTAGAGAAAAATTTAAATAAGTTTAGAAATGAGTAAACTAGAAGAAGTATCGTTAAGAATCTTTGGTAGAGATCTCACAATTGCCTGCCCTCCTAAAGAAAAAAATAATTTAATTAAAGCAGCAAGCTTGTTGAATGAAGAGCTTGATAAAATTAGTGATAAAAATAATGCTCTAGTTATAGCTGGGTTAACTTTATCTAATAAACTTCTTACAAGCGGAAATAAAAAAAACCAAAATGCTGATGTTAATTATTCAAACCTAATAAACAAAATAGAAAAGGCATTACAAAAATAATCTTTTACTTAAGTTATAACTCATCTATACTTGAAATACATTCTGGTTCATTTGCTAATGTGCTAATAAATTTGAACCGATACTATATATTAGGTGATTTTCCACTGTCACTGTTGTGCATTACCTATTAGGGAAGCCTGATTTGACAAGATATTCACCACCTGAACTTTCGGTTCAGGTATAGCACATAGCGGTGATCTGGTTTGTTAGCCTCTGTAAGACTATGGTGAAAAATAAAATTAGAAAATCACTTCTTGAGCAGGGGCAGCTCTTGTCTACTGATTTCATTTTAAATACAAATCTTAAAATACAATCTTCTGCAATAGCCAATATAGATATTCCGTCTTCTAAAAATATTCTTTTATATTTTCCATATAAAAAAGAAATAAGCTTAGATATTTTAACTAAAGAAATAAATAGACATGATATTAATATATACATGCCAAAGCTGATTTCAGATACAGAAATGAGATTCAATTTTTTTGAAAAGGATGGCTTATTAACTAAAAATAAATATGGTATTGCAGAAATAAATAATGAAATTTATTTAGAGCCTATTTCTTTTGACTTAATGTTTATACCTTTTGTTGGTGTGGATAATAACGGGCATAGGCTTGGATATGGCGGAGGCTATTTTGATAGAGCACTAGAAGGATTTAATAAAAATAAAAATCGGCCAATTCTAATTGGACTTGGATATGATTACCAGATATCAGAAAAGTTATTTGGAGAGCCGCATGATATCAAATATGACATTGTAATTACTGAAAATAATATACATAGGTTTGAGTAAATTATAAAATTACGAACTTATATATGTTAAAAAAATATCTAATTTATTTCTTAACTCTACCTGTGCTTTCTAATGCGATAGTCATTGATGGAGTGCTTGATGAGGCTGAATGGGAAACAGCTCATACAATTACAGAATTTTATGAGACATCGCCATATACATTAAAAAAATATAAAGATGAAACTATTGCATATATATTTTCAAATCCAGATGGAATTTATGTTGGCTTCATAAATTATCAAGATGAATCAACAATGCTATCAAAAAAAACGATGAGAGATGAAATGTCTTCATTAAATGAAAAAAATTCTATTAATATAGATTTTGATGGTGACAGAACAAAGGCCTACATAATTGCTGTTGCACTTGGTGATTCTATATTTGATGCAACTAAAATCCAGTCAGGCGACTTTAAAACTGATTGGGATGGTGATTGGATTGCTAAAACAAAAAAATATAAAAATTATTGGACGTCTGAATTTTTTCTGCCTTGGAACATGACCTTAATGAACCAGTCTTCTCAAGATAAAAGAAAAATAAATTACACTGCCTTAAGATATAGAAGTGAAAATCAATCTTGGGTCAGCAGTGCAGGTACTATGGCAATGCGATCAAATTACTTTCAAAATCTAACACCATTAGAAATCAATAACTATACAAAATCTAAATTAAATTTCTTTCCTTACCTTGCTTCAAATAAAAATAGCTCAACTAATTTCGAAGAAACTAACATTGGTGCAGAAATTTTTTATAACTCTGGAAAAGGTGATCAGTTAAATCTTACTCTTAATCCAGACTTTGGTCAGGCTGAAAGCGATGAAGTCATTGTAAATTTTTCAGCCCAAGAAACTTTCTATAAAGAAAAAAGAGCTTTTTTTAATGAAAATCAAACTCTTTTTGATATAAGTAATTACAACAGGTATGCCGTAATTAATACAAGAAGGGTCGGATCAAGACCTTCTTACAATTGTGCTTCTGAAACAAAAGAAGATGAATGTAATGAAAACAAAAAAAGCTATTCAGACATAGATTTTGCTCTACGATATACAAAAAAACAGGATGATAATCAATTTGGTTTATTTGCGGCTCATGAGTCCGATGAAAGCTTTTCAGCTGGAAGAGAATATTATGCATTAAGAGGAAAGTCTAAGTTAGACAATAAAACAATTGGTTATATGCTTACTCATGTTATTGATGATATTGATAATTCTTCAAGCACAGTTAACGTGATTGATTACATTAATGTGAAATCAGACCAATTAACTACGTATTTTGATTTTCTTTCTTCTAAAAAGAATGAGGTTAATGGAGAAGGTTTTAGAGCTCAATATACCTATAAACCAGATAGACTATCAAGAAACTCAGCAAGTATTCTATATTTTGATAAAAAATTTTATTTAAATGACTTTGGCTATCTTCAAAGAAACGATTGGTTCCATTTTGGAATTGGACATAATATCCAAAATGTTGATTTTCCTAAAAATTCAAATTTAAGATTAAAAGAATTTAATATTGATTTCAATTATGACTCTGATACAGATGGGAACTCTAACCCATACAGAATAGAACAAAAAAATAAAATAGAGTTTAAAGATTCATCAAAATTTAGTTATGATTTTAGTTATAAATCTTCTGGTAAAAATACAACGATAACAAGAAAAGATGATTTATATCCTTTTGTAAAAATAAAAAATAATTTTAGTATTACAGGGGACTATGAAGCTATAAATTATAAGTATTGGACTTATGATTGGAGAGTGAGTTTTGATAAGGCAGAAAGCTATAATTCATGGGACTCTAAGGGCTACAAAAAAAGATTTTTTAAAATTGCAGGTTCTATTTTTCCAAGTGATAATCTTAAATTAAAATCAGAATTTAGAATAAAAAAGGAAAAGGAGTGGTTAAACTGGATTAGTGATAATAATTTAGCTGTTTATGATTTAAATCAAAGAATCATCTCATTTAATTTAAATTGGTTTAAAGGCAATAAGCATGAAATAAGACTAAAGAGTCAATTTGTTGCATTAGAGGCAAAAAACCCAAGAGCGCTTCTTGCCGAAGGTAATGGAACATTATTAAATTCAGATAAAGAAGTAAGCTCATTCTCAAATGGCATTACTTCGTTTCAAATAAGGTACAGATATGAAATTGCCCCTCTATCCAACATATATCTTGTTTATACAAAAGGCGGCAACGTTTATGAAGAGGATGACGATAGAAGTTTTTCTAATATTCTAAAAGATCCTTGGAATGGTCCTGACAATGAAATCTTATCTTTAAAGTTTAGATTAAAATATTGATTTATTTTAAAAAATCTAAATAAGCCCTATTATTACTTTCTTCTTTGAATGAAGTCCCGCATTTTTTTAAATGTCTTAACAGTAAAGATTTATTTTTATTTGGGTCTTCTATTCCGATTAGAATATTTCCATATGCTGAACCAATATTTCTATAATGAAAAAGTGAAATATTCCATTCACTTCCAAAGCTTTTTAAGAAATCTAAAAGGGCACCAGGTCTTTCTGGAAATTCACCATTAAAAATCCTTTCAATACCTTCTGATTTTTTGGGCGCTATACCCCTGCCTCCAACCATATGTCTTAGGTGATCATTAGAGATTTGATTATTGGTGAAATCACTAAAATTATATTTAAGTTTTTTTAATTTTTGTTTTAACTTTTTAAAGCTATCCTCTGAAGTAGTCCTAATTCCAACTAACACAAAAGCATCTGTATTACCTGATTTTCTATAATTAAATTCTGTTATCGATAGTTTTCCAAGAACTTTAGATAATTTCAAAAAACTTCCAGGGTTTTCAGGAATTTTTATACTTAAAATTTTTTCTCTATTTTCTCCTAGCTCAGATCTTTCAACAATAAAGCCAAGTTTTTCAAAATTTACATTTGCGCCTGAACTTATAGCCAAAAGGTTTTTGTTTTTCATTTTTTTTGAAAAAATCTTAAGGCCTGCTAAAGCAACTGCTCCAGAAGGTTCAGAAAGAATTCTTGTATCTTCAAAAATATCTCTGACAGCAGCACACACTTCATCAATATTTACAGTGATAACTTCATCCACACATTCTTTTATTACATCAAGGTTGTTTTTGCCAACTTGAGAAACAGCAACACCATCAGCAAATAAGCCAACCTTTTTTAATAAAATCCTTTTATTAGCTTTGAGGGCTTCTGTAAGACATGCTGAATCATCAACCTCTACACCTATTATTTTTATTTTCTTTTTATGTTGTTTAACCCATGAAGAAATTCCTGCTAGCAAGCCCCCTCCCCCAACTGGAACAAATATAGCATCATATTCAATACCATCCTCCAATATTTCTTTACCAACAGTTCCTTGGCCAGCAATCGTATAAGGATCATCAAAAGGATGAACGAAAGTATATTTATTTTTTCTAGAGATCTGATCAGCCTTAACTAGAGCTTCTGCCAAATTTTCACCATACTGAGTAATTTTTGCACCTAGTCTTTTAACAGAATTTAATTTATTCTCTGGCGCTGTAACAGGCATAATAATTTTGCATGGTATTTTTAATTTTTTACATGCGAGCGCAACTCCTTGAGCATGATTACCTGCAGAAGCAGCAATAATTCCTTTAGATTTTTCTTTTTGAGATAGGTTAAATATCTTGTTGTATGCTCCTCTATTTTTAAATGAAAATATTGGTTGCAAGTCTTCTCTTTTTAAAAAGATATTATTATTTTCTTTATTAGATAAATTTATCGCATGAGTTGTAGGCGAATCTATAGCTACATCATAAACAGAAGCCTCATTTATCAATTTAAGATACTTTTTTGAATTCTTAAATTTGCCTGTTTTATTTATTTTTAATCTCAATTTAAATCACATGCATTATTTTCTTGTATTATAACTGTATGAGCGATGCAAAGATAAGTGTTTCAAAAAAAGCAATAAGTTATATTGAAAAAAAGCTTACTCAAGATATGGTTTTGGGAATTGGAACTGGCTCAACTGTAAACTATTTTATTTCTGAATTAGCTAAATTTAAAAATAATTTTCTTGGAGCTGTGTCTAGCTCAGTAGCATCAACAAAGCTATTAAAAGATATAGGAATTGAAGTCTTTAACTTAAATGATGTAGATGAAGTTGCATATTATATAGATGGCGCTGATGAAGTATCTCCTGAAAATTACTTAATAAAAGGTGGTGGCGGTGCCCATACTAGAGAAAAAATAATTGCATCAGCTTCTAAAGAATTTATATGTATAGTTGATAAGTCAAAATTAGTTGAAAATCTTGGTTCATTCCCTCTCCCTATTGAAGTAATACCTGAAAGTAGGAGTTTGGTTTCAAGAAGGATTATTTCATTTGGCGGAACACCTGTTTATAGAGAAGGTTTCGTTACAGATCAGAATAATCAAATAATAGATGTAGAAAACATTGATATATCTGATCCAGAAGCATTAGAGGCATTAATTAATAATATACCTGGGGTTGTAGATAATGGTATATTTGCTTTTAATAAGCCTGAAATTGTTTTGGTTTCAGAATGATATAGAGCTAGAGAAGTTTTTCTATCTCACTAATAAGCTCAATAGAATCTGGTTTAACTTTTGATCCATAAGTAGAAATAATCTTTCCTTCTTTTGATATTAGATACTTATTGAAATTCCATTTTGGACTCACGCCACTTTCTTTGATCAATTTTTTATATAAAGGATTAGCTTTTTTTCCTCTAACTTTTGATGTTGCAAACATTGGAAAGTTAACTCCATACTCAGTTGAACAAAATTCTGCAACGTCTGTCTCGTCAGAATACTCTTGCATAAAATCTCTTGAGGGAACACCTATAACTACAAATCCTTCGTCTTTATATTTCTCATAAAGGTCTTGAAGTGAGGCATATTGATAAGTGTAGCCACACCTACTTGCAACATTTACTATTAATAAAACATTATTTTCATATTCGCATAAGTTTAATTCATCAGGAGAGTCTAAAAGTCTCATGTCAGTATCAAGAAGATCGGAGCAACTATATGAATAAAAAGATGTAAATAAAAATGCAATAAAAAAGAATTTTTTCATAATTAAAGTTATCTTACTAAGAAATAGGAGTTATTGCAGTTAAAGATGAAATAAAAATAGAAATTAAAAAAAATAGTTCTAAATTTGATTTAAGCTTTTCCATAAATATGTACCTTTAAAAGATATGGAGGGTTTAAAACCCTCCACAATTCCAGAGTGTCAGCAAATTCAAATAGGGGGAGAGGAGTGCTGACATTTACTATTTTACATATTTATAATTAATTATCAATACTATTTATAAGAAAAATGATGTTTTTTTTATGTATAATGCTTTTTCTACATATTTTTTAGGAGAAAAGCTTTGAAAGGTACAGTTTTATACGAAGTTAAAGATGAGGTAGCAATACTCACAGTAGACAATCCACCCGTTAATCCTTTAAGTGATGGTGTCAGAACAGGATTATATGAGTCATTAATTAAGGCAGAAGAGGATGATTCTGTAAAAGGGGTCGTTTTAACTGGAAACGGAAGAGCATTTATAGCTGGAGCTGATATATCTGAATTTGGCGGAAATGTTGAAGGAACGCCTCTTAATGAAGTATTTAGCAAATTAGAGACTTGCATAAAACCTGTTGTTGCTGCAATAAATGGAGTTGCGCTCGGTGGAGGCTTAGAAACAGCATTATGTTGTAATTATAGAATTGCTGCTAAAAATGCCTTTGTTGGATTACCAGAGGTAAATTTAGGGCTTTTGCCAGGTGGTGGAGGTACTCAAAGACTTCCGAGATTAATTGGACCAGCAGAAGCACTAAAAATGATGCTTACAGGCTCTCATGTATCTGCCAAAAAAGCTTTAGATATGGGTATTGTTGACAAAATATCAGAAGATATTATCGAAGATTCTATGAATTTTATTAAAGAAATGGCTGAAAATGGAGCTGAACATCCTAAAGTTAGGGATAAAAATGAAAAAATGCTTGAAGCTAGAGGAAATGAAAATGTCCTTATAGAGGCAAAGGCTATGGCAGCAAAGGCTAGAAAAGGACAGTTTGCACCTGGTCAAATAATTAAATGTGTAGAGGCAGCTATAAATATCGATGATTTTGATGAAGGAATTAAAAAAGAAGGTGAATATTTCCTAGAATGTCTAGTTCACCCTCAAAGAGAAGCCATGATTCATATATTCTTTGGAGAAAGAGCAGCATCTAAAGTTTCTGATGTACCAAAAGATACAAAGATAAAAGATATAAAGAAAGCAGGTATCATTGGATCTGGAACAATGGGCGGAGGAATTGCTATGTGCTTTGCCAATGCTGGAATACCTGTGCATATTATTGATCAAGACGAAGAAAACTTAAAAAGAGGTGTTTCAGTAATAGAAAAAAATTATGAATTCATGGTAAACAGAGGCAGGCTTACTAGCGAACAAAAAGAAGCTGTTTTTGGATTAGTAACCTCAAGTTTAGATTATAAAGATGTTTCGGATTGCGACATTGTTATTGAGGCTGTGTATGAAAACCTAGAACTTAAACATGAAATTTTTAAGTCCTTAGATGAGCATGTTAAAGAGGGAGCAATACTTGCAAGTAATACATCAGGATTAGATATAGATTCAATAGCGTCAGTAACTAAAAGGCCTGAGATGGTAGTAGGTACTCACTTTTTTAGTCCTGCCAATATTATGAGATTATTAGAAGTTGTTAGAGGTGAGGTGACATCTGATGAGACCTTAGCAACAATTATGGCCATAGGTAAGAAGCTTAAAAAAGCTGCAGTTGTTTCACTTAATGCTCCAGGCTTTATTGGTAATAGGATGTTATTTGGATACACAGCACAAGCTAATATGTTGCTTTTAGAAGGCGCCCTTCCCCATCAAATTGACCAAGCGCTAGAAACATTTGGACTAAATATGGGACCATTCAGAATGATGGATCTTGTTGGGCTAGATTTAGGATGGAGAGCAAGAAAGCTTAGTGGAAAAGAATCACCTCTTCATGCAAAAATTGGTGATGAACTTTGTGAGCAAGACAGATATGGGCAAAAAAATGGTAAAGGTTACTATAACTATTCTGAAGGTTCTAGAGCGCCTAACCCAGCACCAGAGAATGAAAAGTTATATGAAAAAATATCATCTGAGAATGCTTTTACAAGAAGAGAAATATCAGATGATGAAATAGTTGACAGATGCATACTTGCTCTAATAAATGAAGGTTCTGATATATTATCAGAGGGAGTATCACAAAGAGCAGCTGATATTGATGTTGTCTACATAAATGGATATGGTTTCCCTATATGGAGAGGTGGACCAATGCATCATGCTAACGCTATGGGCTTAGACGTAGTAATTGAAAAACTTGAAAAATATCAAAAAATAACAGGAAGTGATGTCTATAAGCCTAGTGAAATGCTTAAAAAACTTGCTCAAACTGGGGAAAGATTAGGAGAAGCTCCTAAAAAAGAGGATAGAAAAGAAAAATTAGGATTTGAGATGTCTTCAGTAGCTAATAATTTTTAAATTAAAGCAATCTCAAGCCTTAATATAAACATTTGTTCCTTTATAAACCATATCATATAGTTTTATAACATCTTCGTTAAACATTCTTATACATCCATGTGATGCTTTTTTACCAATAAGCCCTTCTTCATGAGTTCCATGAATGTAAATATACCTACTATAAGAATCAACACCCTCTCCTCTGTTTATTCCATCTTCCTGGCCATCAAGCCATAATATCCTTGATGTAACATAATCATCTTCAGAATCATCTAAAGTACTTATAATTTCTGCTTTTATTTCTGTATTTATTCTAGCGACAAATATACTATTTAAAGCAACGTTGGATCCGATTTTTTCTTTAATGATATGCCTTCCAAGAGGTGTCTTAAATGAATTTACAATGCTTCCTTCACCATATTTTGAAGATGATATTGGAAAGCTCTCTATTATTATGTCTTTTTCAAGTAGATATAATCTTTGCTCAGAAATATCAACTATTATCTCACTAGTATTTGATTCATAAGAGTTTAAGTTTAATGAAATAGATAAAAAAATAATAAAATTTATTAACTTTGTTTGTATTTTTTCCATATTAAGCTTATTAAATATAATGCAATAATAAAAAAAGTAAATATATAAGCAAATAAGTACCCAGCTTTATTATAAAAACTAACTAAATTAATTAATTTTACTTCCCCTTCTAAAATGGAAGACACACCTTTTTCTATATAACTAACAATTGTCCCTTTATTTGAAATAATAGCAGAATATCCATCATTTGTAGCTCTAATAGTCCACCTATTATTTTCTATTGATCTTATTCTAGCAATTTCAAGATGCTGATAAGGACCTATAGAACTGCCAAACCATGTATCGTTTGATATGTTTATCATTAATAGTGAACTTTTGTTCATTTTTCTAACTGTTTCAGGAAAGGCTATATCAAAACATATAGGAGATGCGATTTCAATATCATCCAATACTCTAATATTTTTTTGATTTCTGCTGCCATGCGTTACATTTGACATAGGTAAATCAAAAAATGTTATTAAACCTCTTAAACTATCAATAAAAGGAATATATTCACCAAAAGGGACTAAATGTGCCTTTTTATATAAGTCACCATTATTTATACTATATATTGAATTAAAAAGCTTATTTTCCTCAATATTCCATACGCCCATTACAATTTTTTCAGAATTAGGTAAATTATCAATAAAAATGTTAAACCTTTCATTTTGAATAGGGTATGGTAGCTCAGCTTCTGGTATGACAATCAACTCAGCATCTTTTGAAACATTGTTAATTAAATTTAAAATATTTTGCTCAATTTCATAATAGTAGTCTTGTTTATATTTTAAGAACGGATCTGAAGAGGGTTGAATGACTGCAATTTTTATTCCGTCATTAATTTTATGAGTCTTATTGTCTGGTAATATGCTAATAATCATCAAACAGATAATTATATAAAAAAAATTATTCTGTTTATTAAGAACTAAATTACAACATAATAGATAAACAAGTAATGAAGTAGCTGATACTCCTAAAATTGAATATATATTTTGAGTTATGGTATCCAAGAATATATTACCAGGAATGAGCCAAGGAACTCCATTCAAAAAATAATATCTACTAAATTCAATTAACATTAACATGGCTGAAATAAATAAAGACTTATTAAAATTACTACTAATCTTAGCTAGATTTAATAATTTACAAATGATGTAAATAGGGCATGTAAATACTAATGAAAGAATGATTATTAAAAGTAGAAATATTGTTAAAGACATAGCTATTGTGGTTTCTCCGTAATAGTAAACACTTACTATTATCCAAGACATACCAAAACCCCAATGACCTATTCCCCAGAAAAAAAGCCTCAAAAAGGCATCTTTGTTATTAGAAATTATTAAATAAATTAAGTAAGCATAAGAAATAAAAATAAAGATTTTAATAGAGAAGGGTGCGAATGATAGTATTCCTGCTAGCCCAAATAAAAATGAGACTAGAAAGTTGAAGATTCTCATGAATTTTTTATTATTAGAAATTTCTTAGTTCGTCTTTTATCTGTATCAGATACTTTTATAGTTATGTCACCAATACTAATCTTATCTCCAATTTTTGGTAATACACCATGCTCAGATATAAAAAACCCTCCAAGAGTTTCTGCATCAATTGATAAAGGGTCAAAATCTAAATCAAAAAATTTTATAAATTCTTCTAATTCAATTTTTGAATCGACAATATATTTATTTTTTCCAACTTCAATGATTTCTTCTTCATCTACATCGTGTTCATCCTCTATCTCACCAACAAGCTCTTCAAGAATATCTTCAATAGTCACTAATCCACAAATAGCCCCATATTCATCAATAACAACTGCCATATGTGATCTATCTTCCTTAAATTCTTCTAATAATGAGTCAGCTCTCTTTGTTTCCGGAGTAATATTTGGGTCTCTTAACATTTCTTCTATATCAAAATCATTAATTCCCTTAAATAATTTAGGTAAAATATCCTTTGCAAGAAGAATTCCACTTACCTCATCCCTGTCATTGCCTATAACAGGATATCTTGAATGCCCAGATTCAATAATCTTCTTTATGACTTCATTTGTATCTTCATTAATATGGATTGTAACCATATCAACCTTAGGAATCATGATTTCTTTAACTGTAATATTTCCTAATTTCATTGCTTTAGTTGCAATTGATTCTGCTTCCTTATCAATGATGTTTTGATCTACTGCCTCTTTTAAGAAATCAGTAACCTCTGAAATAGATTGTGTCTTTATAAAAAATGGATTTCTAAAAAACTTTTTTAACTTACCAATAAATCCAGAAGGGGGCTTGTTATCTTCGCTATTTGGCTTTTCGTTCATTTATGTATATGGGTTGTTAATATTTAATTTTTTTAAAAGTAAAATTTCTTTATTTTCCATGATATCTGCCATTTCATCATTTTCATGACCAAACCCCAATATATGATAAATACCATGGATTAGCATGTGAATCATATGATTATCAAAAGTTTTATTAAATTCTTTTGCCTCTCTTTCAACATATTCGTAATTTATAGCTATATCTCCTAAATTTCTTGTTATATTTTTAGAAATATCTTCATTTGTAAATGATAATACATTTGTCGGTGAATTCTTATTTCTAAATCTATTATTAAGGTCTTTCATTTCTTGGTCACTTGTTATTTTCAAATTTATTGAATAGTCTGATAATTGCTCTTCATCACAAATTATTAAAAAAACATTATTAAGTTTTTTTATAAGATTATTATTAATTAAGTGATCTTTATTTTGCGAAATAATAATACTCAATTTATTTGCCTAACTTATCTTCAAAAAATTTATATGCATCTATTATTTTTTTAACTAATGGGTGTCTTACAACATCTGCTGATAAAAAATTTGTAATACCTATGCCTTCAGTACCGTCGATTACTTCAATTGCATGTGATAAGCCAGATTTAACATTCTTTGGAAGATCTATCTGAGTTAAATCACCGTTAATAACTAGGTAAGAGCCAAATCCCATCCGGGTTAATACCATTTTCATTTGTTCTTTAGTTGTATTTTGACTTTCATCAACAATAATAAAAGAATTATTTAAAGTCCTACCTCTCATATAAGCAAGTGGAGCTATTTCAACAATACCTCTATCTAAAAAATTTTCTGTTTTCTCAATTCCTAACATTTCGTATAAAGCATCATAAAGTGGCTTAAGGTATGGATCTACTTTCTGAGAAAGATCTCCAGGTAAAAACCCAAGCTTTTCTCCAGCCTCAACTGCTGGTCTTATCAAAATTATCCTATCTACTTTTTCTTTTAATAAGGCATCTACTGCTGAGGCTACAGCTAGATATGTCTTGCCAGTCCCAGCTGGCCCAATTCCAAAATTTATTTCATGATTTAAAATATTATTAATATAAGATCTTTGAGTCTTGCCTCTTGGTATAATGCTTTTTCTTGGGGTTTTAATGACTAACTCTTTTTCTTCTTGTTGATTATGTGAATCTTGTATATATAAATGTAGGGTTTCCTTAGTAATTTCTACTCCTTTTCCTGCTGCTTCATACAATCTTTTTAAAGCATCAGCTGAAAGATTAACGTTTCTTTCTGATCCTTGTATTTTTAAATTATTGCCATTCTGAAAAATTTTTACACTAAATGTTTTTTCAATATATTTTAGGTTCTCATTGAGCTCTCCAACAAGCCTAACCATAACATTTGCATCGGATGGATTTAACTCTAGATTAGTTAAAGCAGAATCTTTTGACATTAATTTTGTAAATTACCTCTTAAACAATTTGGAAGTGCTTCATTTATTTGAATATTAATGATTTGGCCAATTAAATCAATATCATTTGAAGGAAAATTAACAATACGGTTACAGATAGTTCTAGCTTGTAACTGTCCAGGATCTCTTCTTGATTGGCCAAAAACAAGACACCTCTGTGAAGAACCTACCTTTTTTCTACTAAATCCAAATGATAATTGATTCAATCTACTTTGAAGAATATTTAATCTATCTTTCTTCTCTTCGTCAGTAACATTATCTGGCATATCAGAAGCAGTTGTATTTGGCCTTGGACTATAAATAAAACTAAATGACTCATCAAACTTTACTTCGTTTATAAGATCCATCGTGCCCATAAAATCTTCTTTAGTTTCGCCAGGGAATCCAACAATAAAATCTGATGAAAAACTCATATCAGGTCTTATCAGTCTAATTTTTTCAATTAAATGTAAATATTTTTCAACGTTATATCTTCTTCGCATTAATTCCAAGATCCTATCAGATCCACTCTGCACGGGTAAGTGAACATGGCTAACTAATTCTGGGACCCTATCATAAACTTCTACTAAATCATCTTTAAATTCATGGGGATGGCTAGTCGTATATCTTATACGTTCTATATTCTCAATCTTAGAGGTGAGCTCAATTAGTTTAGCGAGAGACGATTTCTCTCCTTTGTATGTTCCTTTGAAATTATTTACATTCTGTCCAAGAAGATGTATTTCTCTTGTTCCTTTGTCTGCTAATGCAGAAACTTCATTTAATATAGCTTCAATTGTTCTAGAAACTTCATGTCCTCTTGTTTTAGGAACAACACAAAAAGAACAATACTTATTACAACCTTCAATAATTGATACAAATGCTGATGCCTCTCCAGTACCTTGAACCGGAAAATGATCAAACTTCTCTAATTTTGGAAAAGAGATATCAACTTGATTTATATTGGTCTTATATTTCTCATTATATAAATCAGGCAGTTTATGAAGGGTTTGCGGCCCAAAAACTATATCTACTGCTGGAGCCCTTTTAATGATCTTATCTCCTTCTTGAGAGGCAACACATCCGCCAATTGCTATTTTAAGATCAGGTTTTTTATCCTTAATCTTCCTCCACCTTCCTATTTGATGAAAAACTTTCTCTTGTGCTTTTTCTCTGATTGAGCATGTATTTAATATTAATAAATCTGCCTGATCTTCTGATTCTGCCAATTCAAAATTTTCTTTTTCTTGAAGAAGGTCGAGCATTTTTGCAGAATCATATTCATTCATCTGACAACCATGAGTTTTTATAAATAATTTTTTAGTCATATTTAATATATTATCAATAACTTTATCTCTATAACCTTATTCTCATATAATTAAGTATTATGAAAACAAAAAACGTTTACAAGATAATTTTCATACAACTTGGTGAAATTTATGAAGTCTTCGCAAAACAAATTTACCAAAGTGATATGTATGGTTTTATCGAGGTAGAAGAGTATATCTTCAATAAAGAAAAACAGCTAGTAGTTGATCCTAGTTCAGAAAAATTAAAAAATGAATTTTATAAAGTTGAAAGAAGTTATATACCTATAAATTCAATAATCAGAATAGATGAGGTCAATGAGTCTGGAGAGTCTAAAATTAAGGAGAATAAAGGAGAAGTTAAGCCATTCCCTTTAAATATACAGCCTTCTAATAAAAAAGATTGATTTAATCTGGCATAAAAAGTTTTTTATAAAACTTAAGTTCTTCAACAGATTCTTTAATATCTCCTAGAGCTCTGTGAGAGCCCTTTTTTTCATAAACCTGAGCTTCGTTCATCCATCTAACTGCCGCTTCTTTAAATGAAGATACGTCTATATGCCTATAATTAAAATACTCTTCCAATCTTGGCATATATTTAGATAAGAACCTTCTATCATGCGAAACCGTATTTCCACACATGGGTGATGCCTTCTCACCTACATATTTTGATATAAATTCTAGAGTCTCAATTTCTGCTATTTGTTCACTAATGTCACTTTTCTTTACTTCTTCAATTAATCCTGAAGAGCTATGCTGATTTTGATTCCATTCATCCATTAAATCAAGAATATCAGATGGCTGGTTAATAATTAGGTTTGGGCCTTCTGCAACTATATTAAGATTAGAGTCTGTTACGAGTGTTGCGATTTCAATTATTTTTTCTTTATCTGGATCTAAACCAGTCATCTCAAGGTCTATCCAAACTAAATTATCTCTTGATTGTAAAGTCTTCATTTCTTTTTATAATCACCTGTTTAGTGTATTTTGTTCTTATTATGAAAAAAGTTCAAACTGGTCAAGTAATTGAATTCTACTCAAATAGCTGTTTAGTAAAGACAGGTCTCGGAGAATTTTCATGTATGGCAATTAAAAACATTGTTGTTGGAGACTATGTTGAGCTTGAAATCATTAAAGATAGTAAAAAGATACTTGGTAAAATTACTAAAATTAAAAATAGATTTTCAAAACTTACTAAAAGGGATGGTAATAAAGACAAGCTCTTTGCAGCAAACATTACACATGTAGGAATTATTTCCTCTCCAAGGCCAAAAACATCAAGTGAATTTATAGATAAGTGGATTTTAAAATCAAGGCTTTCAGAAATAGAACCTTTCATAATAAATAATAAAATTGATATGGAGCCAGAAGATAAATATAAAGAAAAATTAAAAGTGTATAAAGATATTAACATTGACGTCATAAATACCTCAGCCAAATATGGGAATAATATTGAAGAATTGATAAATTATTTAAAAAATAAATGTGTCCTTTTTGTAGGTAATTCAGGAGCAGGAAAATCAACGTTATCTTCAAAAATAATTGGTAAAAATCTCAAAACAAATAATTTATCTAATAATCAAGGAATGCATACAACCTCAATATCATCTTTATATGAAGTAGGCTCAAGCATAAAGATAATAGACTCGCCTGGAATGAGAGATATAGAATTAACTAGTTATAAACCAGAACAAATAATAAATGGTTTTGAAGAAATCTTATGCGCATCCAAAGATTGTAAATTTAATAACTGCAACCATATTAATAATGATGGTTGTAAAATTATAACTAGCGTGACTAATGGTGATATAAATAAAAATAGATACAATAATTTCCTTAAATTTAGAGATAATCAATAAATGAATAAGAAAACTCATTTTGGATATAAAGAAGTTGATGAAAAGGATAAAAGCAAATTTGTTGAGGATGTGTTTACTTCGGTATCAAAGAATTACGACATCATGAATGATGCAATGTCTTTTGGTATGCATAGATTATGGAAGAAAATACTTGTTGAGTTAGCAGCAGTGGGGGAAAAAGATCTTATTTTAGACATAGCAAGTGGGACCGGAGATATCTCTAAACTTATTTCTAAAGACTTTCCAAATACCAACATTCTCATGAGTGATATTAACTACGACATGCTTAATGAAGGAAGAAATAGGGCTATTAACGAGAGCTTTTCTTCAAACTGTTCTTTTTGCCAACTAAATGGAGAAATGCTGCCTTTTAAAGACAAATCTTTTGATCTCATTACTGTTGGTTTTGGACTAAGAAATTTTACAAATAAAGAAAATGGTCTTTTAGAAATGAAAAGGTGTCTAAAAAGTTCTGGCAAGCTTCTTGTGCTTGAATTCTCTGAACCAATAAATCCATTATTTTCTAAAATATATGATTGGTATTCATTCAATGTCCTTCCCAAGCTTGGTTCTTTATTAGCGAATGATTCTGATAGTTATAAATATCTAGCAGAATCAATTAGAATGCATCCAAATCAAGAATTATTAAAACAGATGATTGTTAAATCTGGTTTTGGAAGCTGTAAATTCTATAACCTTCTAAATGGAGTGGTTGCCATACATATTGCACATAATGATTAATATTAAAAAGAGATTTAACAAGCTCTTAAACGATGTCCGAGAGTCTTCTCCAAATCTGAGGAATACATTAAAAGAAATATCTCCTATAAGTTTTTGTATAAGCCTTAAAGATCAAAAGAAAATCTTTATATTCATAAGTGATAATAATTCAGATGTATCCTTTGAAGAGAGCGACACTCAGTTTGAGATAAATGGATCATTTTTAGAAATACTCTATACAATCGTATCTGGCAAAATAAATAGAAACCTCATCAAGGGTGATGCTGAATTAGCAATTGTATTTTTTAATGCCATCTATAAATCAAATATTGATTTTATTTATCTAATTGATAAATATTTTGGCAATTTACCAGCAGTATTTACATATGTTATTGTTAATAAAGTCTTTGATACTCCTGAGATATATAAAGATTCTGAGGAAAGAAATCTAAGAAAAAGTTTAAGAAATATCTCAATAAGGCTTGATAGATTAGAGGCAATTAACAGAACATGAATTTAATAATAGTGATATATGAATTATTAAAGATGTCGCTAATTGGCATTCAAAAAGGTATATTTTATAAGCCTAATGGTAAAAAACTGGCTGTATATTTAGAGTCTCTTGGTCCAATTTTCACAAAATTTGGGCAGTTACTTTCAACCAGAACAGATATACTTGATTTTGATACTGCAAAAGAACTTGAGAGCTTAACTGATAGTTGCAAGCCTTTCAGTGTAGTAACATTCAAGAAAATTGTAGAATCAGAGCTGGGCGATTCTATTGATAATATTTTTAATTCTTTCGATGAAACGCCACTTGCGGCTGCTTCACTAGCTCAAGTTCATTCAGCAGAGCTAAAAAATGGAAACGAAGTTGTAATTAAAGTGCTTCGTCCAAATATAGAAAAAAATGTTAGAAAAAATCTAAGGCTTTTGAAGGCCGCTGCAAGAATTTTCTCTTATATTTACAAAGAAAGTTATAGGCTGAAACCAAACGAAGTAATTAAAGACTATGAAACTACTATACTTAAAGAGCTTGATTTAAAGCTTGAAGCATCTAATACTAATTTAACAAGAAAAAACTTTCTTGATTCAGCTGAGCTTTATATCCCAGAAGTATATTGGGACCTAACAACTTCCAATGTTATGGTTCTAGAAAAAATAGATGGAATACCATGTACTGATATAGAGCAAATTGAGAAATACGGCATAAATAAAAAAGATCTTGCAGAAAATGGTGTAATGATTTTTTTGAATCAAGTTTTCAGAGATAATTTTTTCCATGCAGATATGCATCCTGGAAATATATTTGTCTCTAAAAAAAATCCTGAGAATGCTGGTTATATTGCTATTGATTGTGCGATAACAGGTTCGCTGTCTAATGACGAAAGATATACTCTTGCAAGAATGCTTCAAGCAGTCTTGAAGCAAAATTATAAATCTCTTTCTCAATTATTCATTAGCTCTGGTTGGGTTAATACAGAAACAAACGAAGTAGAACTTGAAAATACTCTAAGAGCTTGCTGTGAACCAATATTTGAGAAACCCTTATCTGAAATTGAATTTGGCAAGCTATTGTTATATCTATTTCAAAGCACCAGGCAATACGGTCTATCTATTCAAACATCTCTAGTTTTGCTTCAAAAAACACTTATTCATATAGAAGGGATGGGTAGACAGATATATCCTGAACTAAATTTCTGGGGATTGGCAGAGCCATATCTTGATAATTGGTTAACTGAACAATTTAATCCTGTGAAATTAAAGGACTATATTATTGAAAATAAAGAAGATCTATTATTCAAAGCATCTGAAGTCCCTGCAATTATATACGAAGCTCTTGATGAATTAAGAAGCTACTCTATCAATAAAAATTCAAATGATAGAAAAATTAAAGAATTAGAGCTTCAATTATCTAAGCAAAAATACATCAATAGAGTAATTGGAATTGTTATAATATTTGCTATAGCTATCATAGTGATAGTTTCATAGGAGAAATATATGGGTTTTGGTGGAATAAGCATATGGCAACTACTAATCATCTTGGTTGTTGTTTTACTTATCTTTGGAAGTGGTAAATTGAAATCTCTTGGATCTGATTTGGGTTCAAGCATTAAAGGTTTTAAAAAAGCAGTTAAAGAAGACAAATCTAAAAAAGAAGAAGACTAAAATTGTTTCAAATTGGCTTTCTTGAAATTCTAATTATTCTTGTATTAGGCCTTATCATCATTGGGCCTAAAAGACTTCCTGAAGTATTAAAAATTGTTCTCAAATTCTATAAAAAAATTGAAAAGAAGTTTTCTAATTTCAAGGAAGATATTGAAGCAGATATTGGAACAGAAGAGCTTAAAAAAGATGTCTTTAATGAGCTTAGGATGGAAGAATTAGAAAAAAATAAAGAACTAAATAATGACTAAAGACACCATATCAAATCATCTACTTGAATTAAGGACTAGATTGTTAAAAGTGCTAGTTTTTTTTGGCATTATAACAATACTAGGAATGCCTTTTGCAGGTGATATTTATGCCTTTATTGCATCTCCTTTAATCCAATTACTACCGGCTAATACCTCAATGATTGCTACAGAGGTTGCCTCACCTTTTATGGCGCCAATAAAGTTAGTTCTATATTTAGCATTCCTTGCTTCGGTGCCTTGGTTGTTTTATCAAATATGGTTATTTATTTCGCCAGGTTTATATAAAAACGAAAAAACTTTTACCGCGCCTTTGCTCTTATCAACAATCATTTTGTTTTTTATTGGTGCAAGTTTTGCATTTTTTGTTGTATGTCCAATTATATTTAGATTTTTTATAAGTATGGCGCCTGAATCTATTCAGGTTATGACAGATATAAATCAATATCTTGCTTTTATATTTAAGCTTGTATTTGCATTTGGCATAGCTTTTGAGATACCAATTGCAACAGTTTTAGTTGTACAAAGCGGGATTGCTTCCAAAGCATCTTTATTAAAGATGAGGCCTTATTTGATTGTCTTATTCTTAGTTATTGGGATGTTATTGACGCCGCCTGATGTATTTTCGCAATTATTCCTAGCGATACCTATGTGGATTTTATTTGAGTTAGGTTTGCTCTTCGCAAGAGACAAATAAAAAAAAAGAAAGTATTATTAATCTTATGTTTAAAGAGTTATTTGATGATGGTCATTTATTAGAATACATTGCAGAAAATTTAAAAGACCCCTGGAAAGAAACCCCTTTTGAGGGTTACGTTTATATATCGCCAAAACAAAAAGGCGAGTTCGGTGAAAGATTTGTTGCTAAGTATTTTGAAGAGAAAGGGTCTAATGTTGAAAAAGCAAGCTCGGCAACAGCCGGGTACGATAGATTAATTGATGGGTATAAAACAGAAATAAAGTTTTCTATTGCAACAAGATCAAAACATGGCGGGGTGAAAAAAGATTCCTTTATTATTAATCATGTTTCAATGGATAAAGAATGGGAAAGATTGGTCTTTATAGGAATTAATAAAAATGAAGAGAATATCAGAGCTATATGGTTTACTAAAGAAGATTTTATTAAAAATACTAAATCTGAAGAACCCTTATTTGCATATCAACAAGGTGGTAGAAAAATTAAAAATGATGACTTTATATGTACAGGCAAGAAGGTCAAAATGTTACTAGAATCCAATTGGGTTAAATCTGCAGACGAATGGTAGATTTGCACCTTGGAGATTGCTTAGAGATACTTCCTAGACTATCCGATGATAGTGTTGATATGCTATTAGTAGATTTGCCATATGGAACTACTGCATGTAAATGGGATAGCATTATTTCGCTTGATAAACTTTGGGAGCAATATAATAGAATTTGTAAAAAAGATGCTGCAATGGTTTTTACAGCCTCACAACCATTTAGTACTACTTTAGCTGCATCAAATATAGAGGATTTCAAGTATGAGTGGATTTGGGAAAAACCACAAGGTACAAACCCTATGAATGCCAAAGTTATGCCCTTAAAATCGCATGAAAATATATTAGTATTTTATAAAAAAAAGCCTACATATAATCCACAGATGTGGAAATCAACTCCATATTCAGGATTTGTTTCAGAGACTAAAAAGATTGGTGAAGTTTATGGCAAACAACAATCTAGGCATAGGGATAACCCAGAAGGTACAAGATATCCAAAAACAATTTTGAAATATAAGCAAGAAAAAGGTTATCACCCTACACAAAAACCTGTAGGTCTAATGGCATACCTTATTAAGACATACTCCAATATAGGTGAAACTATACTTGATAATACAATGGGTTCAGGGACAACTGGTGTTGCATGTAAGAATACTGGAAGAAATTTTATTGGTATTGAATCAGATAAAAAATATTTCAAGATAGCAAAAAAAAGAATTTCTGAAGAAAAATTTCTTGAAGAAAAATTATGATTTTAAAATCTTTTATTGAGATTTATTAAAGTTCTGTAAAAAAACCATGGTAATAGCAACCAAGGCATTTGGGATTGAAGCATTATTGTTCGATTATTAAATTCAAAAAGTATTGGATTAAAATACGGTCCAAATGGAGATAGGGGAGCCCATGATAGGGGCTTACCTTCTGCTAATTGATCGTAATAGAGAAACATCTCTACTAAAATATTTTGACTTATACACCATATAAATAAAATGCAAAAAGCGCTCCACTTCCATTCTTTAAAAATACTTTCATCTTTTTTATGAGATATCCACATAAGCCATGTCCCACCCAATAAAACAGCGCCTGCATCTCCCATAGAGTTCATTAACCAATTTATATTCTTTGGTAGCCAAAAATTTAGAGCCTCTGATCTTCTTATATCCACTGAATTGCCATCCACCCATCCATAAGTAAACCAGAGCTCCCATCCTAATGCGCAAACTACTACAGCTATGATATAAAATGATGGTATCCAAACAGGTAATTTAGATTTATTTTTAAAATAAATAAAAAGAGGTAAAAAGACTGCTAAATAAATAACTATTATTACTCTGATCTCTTCAGATGACATTAACTATAAGCCTAATCTATCAGTCCAATTATCATCTGATGGTTTTTTATGGTTTATTACCATCTTAATTAATTCTTCTGGCGAGTCAGAAACTAATAACTCGCTTAGATTAGCAGATGAAATAAACCCTTCTTCTACTGCTTTATTAAACCATTTAAGAAGATGATCGTAATATCCCTCAGTATTTAAAATCCCAATAGGTTTATTAATAATTCCTAATTGATTGCTTGCCATAATTTCTGCTAGCTCATCCAAGGAGCCTACTCCACCAGGAAGTACAATAAAAGCATCTGATCTTGTCATAAACTCATCTTTACGATCAAGCAAAGTTTCAGAAACAACAATCTCATCCAGTCTTGGATTGGCAAGCTCCAAAGCATGCAAAGATTTAAGTGATATTCCTAAAACTTCTACACCATTATCAAGAGCAGTATCAGAAATAATTTTCATTAACCCAACATTACCTCCACCAAAAACAACATTTATACCCTTTTTAGCAATACATTCTGCAATGGATTTAGCAGCTTTAGCATATTCTGGATTTTTTCCTTCATGTGCTCCACAAAAAATTGAAATATTCTTCATAAGTTAATCAGATCTTAAAATTAAATGTTACTGGTCCTTTATTTACCAAGACAATTTCCATAAGGGACCCAAATTTGCCTTCTTCTACTCTTGGAAATGCTCTTTTAAACTCAGCCACGAATTCATCATACAATAATTTAGCATCTTCGGGGTGTGCTGCTTTATGGAAGCTTGGTTTGCTGCCTTTATTTGTTATTGCAGCAAGAGTGAATTGGCTAACTATCATAGCCTCTTCTTCAGAATCTTTTAAAGTTTTGGATGCAATACCTTTTGAGCCTTCTAACATCTTGAAGTTGATAATTTTATTGACCATATCTATTGAAGTTTGCTGGGTATCATTTTCTTCAACACAAATAAATATTAATAGGCCATTTTTTATTGAAGAATAGGTATTATCTTCAACTATAACTTCAGCTTTTGAAACTCTTTGAACAGTTGCTAACAAGTCTTATCTATCTTCTAACTCTTCTTCCCATTGACCAAGAGAGGCAAGTTTATTCATCTCAGCTCTATGAGAAAGTTCATCTTGAGAAATAAAGACATTTTCTGGCTTACCTCCCCAAGCTTTTAATGAAGGCGCTTGGAGCGCTCGACCATATGAGAAACTTAACTTCCATGAAAACCCACCAATTTTATTCATAGCATCAAGGTGAGCTGTTGCCAAAATATCTGATTGACCTCCTGAAAGGAAAGTAACTCCTGGAAGTTCAACAGGAACATTTTTAATTAAACAATCTAAGGTTTTCTTTGCCACTTCATCAATTGATGCTTGGTTGCTGCTGTCCTTCCCAGATGTCACCATATTTGGTTTCAATAACGTCCCCTTTATATTTACGCCTTTTTTTTCAAGATGGTTAAATAAAGATTTTAATGATCTTTCAGTAGCTTGATAACATTCATCAATACTATGATCTCCATCCATTAAAACCTCAGGCTCAACTATTGGTACCATTCCATTGTCTTGCGCACACTTTGCATAATCAGCAAGAGCTTCCATATTAGCATCAATACATTTGTCGGTAGGAATACCGTCACCAATATTAATTACTGCTCTCCATTTAGTAAATTTAGCTCCCATTGATGCATATTCTTTTAATCTCTCATCTAAACCATCTAAACCTACAGTCACTGTTTCACCAGGACAGTCTTCTATTGGTTGAAGTCCTTTATCAACTTTAATACCAGGAAGTGCTTCTTGTTCAGATATCAAATCTCTTAATAAAGAACCGTCTGCTGCAGATTGTCGAATAGTTTCATCAAAAAGTATTACTCCTCCTATATTGTCTTTCATACCCTTAGATCTAAATAACATCTCTCTGTAATCTCTTCTATTTTCTTCAGTAGATTCAACTCCGATTGAATCAAATCTTTTTCCACAAGTGGGGTTACTTTCATCTGCAGCCAGAATGCCTTTACCTTCTGCAACAATAAATGAAGCTATTTCTTCTATGTTATCTAATGACATAATTTATCTCCCATTTTCTTTTGAATTTAAAACTTTTATTGCTGGCAGCGTCTTACCTTCCATAAATTCTAAAAAAGCTCCCCCGCCAGTAGAACAATATGATACATCATCTGATTTAATATATTTATTAATAGCGGATAAAGTTTCGCCACCACCGGCTAATGAAAATGCTTTAGATTTTGCAATAGTGCTTGCTAAATCTTTAGTACCTTTTTCAAAGGCCTTATTCTCAAAAACACCCATTGGTCCATTCCATAGAATCGTATTTGATTCATTAATTAATTGAGCGCTCTCTTCTTCGATATACAAATCTAAGATCATTTCATTATCTTTAACATCAGAAATCAATTTTTTATTAATATTTTTACCTTCGAAACTTTCTGAGGTAATAGCCACTTTTGGCAAAATGATTTTGCCCTCATCAAGAAGACTCTTTGCAATATCTACCATAGTTTCTTCAACAAGAGATTTTCCTACATTTAGACCAGACGCCAAAATGAAAGTATTTGCTATTCCACCACCAACAATAATATTATCTGCAACATTATTTATATGTTTTATAAGTTCAAGCTTTGTTGAGACTTTTGCCCCACCAATAATAGCTAGATATGGATTTTGATAATTATTAAGTGCTTTAGTTAAAAAATCTATTTCTCTTTCAAGTAACAATCCTGCACAAGCAATTTTTGATTGCTCTATAGCAGAATATGTAGAAGCCTGTTGTCTATGAGCTGTTCCAAATGCATCAAAAACATAAATATCGCCTAATTTAGCTAATTTATTACCCAAATCTTTATCATTAGATTTTTCTCCTTCAAAAAATCTAATATTTTCTAAAATTTGAATATTTAATGACCTTTTAAAAATATCTTTAGATTCTAGTTCCTCTATAAAGCCAACCTCTTCGTTTAGAATGCTACTTAGAGATTCAGCAACTGGTTTCATAGAAAATTTTTCTTCAAAAATTCCTTCTTCTGGTCTTCCTAGATGGCTGATTAGTAAAACTTTCGCATTATTTTCAAGGGCAAATTTAATTGTTGGGATACAAGCCTTTATTCTTGATGCATCTGCAACAATTCCATCCTTAATTGGCACATTCATATCTACCCTTATAACAAGATTTTTATTTGTAATATCTAAGGATGTTAAATTAATCATTAATTAATGATTTTGCCATTTTTATAACATTTCCAACTGTAAAACCAAAATGTTCTAACAATTGATTGCCTGGTGCTGACTCGCCAAAACTTTCAATGCCTAATACTTTATCGTTCCGATTTAATATCCTGTACCAGGAGTTGGGATGACCGCATTCAACTACTAACATTGGTTTATCTGAATTTAAGATTGTACTTTGATAATCCTCTGGCATTTCAAGAAATTTATCTAAAGATGGCATGGAAACTATATTTGATTTTATAGAATCATTTTCTAACTCTTTTGCTGCATCAAGAGCTAATTGAACTTCGCTTCCCGAGGCAATAATAGTTATATCTGGATTATCACATGAATCTAATAAATAACCTCCATTACGAATATCTTCAAGTTGTTTGGAGGTTCTTTGAATTGCTGAAGTTCCCTGTCTGCTAAATATTAAACATGTAGGTGTTGAAGTTGATATTATTGCTTCTTTCCATGCAACAGCTGTCTCAACTAAATCAGCTGGTCGCCAATTAACTAAGTTAGGCGTAGATCTTAAAGTTACCATGTGTTCTATAGGTTGATGAGTTGGTCCATCTTCACCTAATGCTACTGAGTCATGAGTGTAAACAAAAATATTAGGCAGTCCCATAAGCGCAGAGAGTCTTACTGCATTTCTTGCATAATCAGTAAAAACTAAGAAGGTTGCACCATATGGCTTTATCCCCCCATGCAGGACCATTCCATTCATGATGGCTGACATTCCAAACTCTCTTACGCCATAATTTATGTGATTTCCGGAAGGATTTTCATTTGAAAAAGTTGAGCTTGACTCAGAGAAGGTATTATTTGATGGTGTTAAATCTGAAGAACCTCCAATAAGTTCTGGCAATTCTTTAACAAAAAAATCTAAACAAGCCTTTGATGCTTTTCTTGTTGCCATTGGAGAATTGTTCGTATCACAATCTTTAAGGAATTGATTGAAGTTACTTTCAAAATTTTCTGGAGTATTGCCTTCTATTCTTCTTAGGAGCTCTTTTGATTTTTCAGGATACTTTTCTTGATAACTTTTTATCACTTCATCCCATTCTGAATTTACATTAGCACCGGATTCTTTAGCATCCCAAAAATTATAGATTTCATCAGTTAGTTCAAATTCTGCATATTTCCAATCCAAAGCTTCCCTAGTTTTTACTATTTCATCTTCGCCTAATGGCGCCCCATGAGCATCAGCTGTTCCAGATTTGTTGGGTGAGCCAAACCCAATAGTTGTTTTACAGAAAATCATTGAAGGTTTATCAGTGGTCTCTTTAGATTGGGAGATGGCATTATTGATTTCTTCAATGTTGTGACCATCTACACAAACTGTATGCCAACCATAACTTTCAAATCTTTTTACTGAATCATCTGTAAACCAGTTTTCTATTTTTCCATCAATTGAAATTCCATTTTGATCATAAAAACAGATTAACTTACCCAAATTATGTGTTCCAGCAAAAGAACAGGCCTCATGAGAAACGCCTTCCATTAAGCAACCATCTCCTAAAAAGACATATGTATAGTGATTAATAGGTTTTATATCATCTTGGTTAAATTCTGCTGCTAATATTTTTTCTGAAATCGCCATGCCAACAGCATTTGCAATACCTTGACCTAATGGACCTGTTGTTGTTTCTATTCCGCTTTCAATATCATACTCTGGATGACCTGGTGTTTTTGAACCCAGTTGCCTAAAGTCTTTGATATCATCTATTGATAATTTATAGCCTGTCAAATGAAGCAGACTATAGAGCAACATTGAACCATGACCATTAGATAAAACAAACCTATCTCTATCAAACCATTTCGGATTGGATGGATTATGTTTTAAATGATTGCTCCATAATGCGGTGGCTATTTCCGCCATACCCATAGGCATACCAGGGTGGCCAGAGTTTGCTTTTTGGACAGCATCTATTGATAAAAATCTTAGAGCGTTTATAGGATCTGTTTGATGCAAATTTATTTCCCCGTTTGCTTTTTAGGATAATAATATTTTTGTAGTTAAAATCATAGATAAAATTTGTTTTTTTGATATAAAATAGTCAGTCTGTGATCACAATCTTATTTAAAAGATAATTCTTCACATTAAAAACTAGGGGAGAGAACATATGAGTTATATATTTACATCAGAATCAGTTTCAGCAGGACATCCAGATAAAGTATGTGATCAAATTTCAGATGCTGTTTTAGATGCTTATTTAGCTGAGGATCCAAACAGTAGAGTAGCTTGTGAGACTATGATTAAAAATAATATGGTATTTATCGCAGGCGAAATAACATCGCTTGGAAGCCCAGATCTTGAGCCAGTTGTAAGAAAGACAATTAATGATATTGGTTATAACACTGATGAATATGGTTTTAATGGAGATACTTGCGAGTTTACTAATCTTGTTTTTGAACAATCGCCTGATATATCTCAAGGTGTAACCGAAGGTGAGGGCGAAAATTTAGAACAAGGTGCTGGCGATCAAGGTCTAATGTTTGGTTATGCATGTACAGAAACAGAATCTTTAATGCCACTTCCCATTGACCTATCTCATAGATTAGTTAAAAAACAAGCTGATGTAATGAAAGCTAATGGATTATCTTGGTTAAGGCCTGATGCTAAAAGCCAAGTAAGTGCAATTTACTCAGATGATGGCAAAACTATAGAAGGTTTATCAGCAATAGTTCTTTCTACGCAACATGATGATGATGTTACTCAAGATGATATTAAAGAAGGGGTGATGGAAGAAATTATTAAACCAATAGTTCCAGCAGAGTGGATTTTAGATTCAACCAAAATTTATATAAATCCAACAGGTAAATTCGTTATCGGAGGACCAGTTGGTGACTGCGGCCTTACAGGTAGAAAAATTATAGTTGATACATATGGTGGGATGGCCAGACATGGTGGAGGTGCTTTTTCTGGTAAAGACCCATCAAAAGTTGATCGATCAGCTGCATATGCTGCAAGATATGTGGCCAAGAATATAGTTGCTGCTGGCCTTGCTGATTATTGTGAAATTCAAGTTTCATATGCAATTGGGGTGGCTAAACCAACTTCAATAAACGTTAACACATTTGATAGTGAAAAAATTTCAAAAGAAGCAATTGAAAAAATTGTTGAAGAAAAATTTGACCTTAGGCCTAAAAATCTAATCAATATGCTTGATCTTAAAAGACCTATCTATCTTCCAACGGCTGCCTATGGGCATTTTGGTAGAACTGATATAGATCTTTCATGGGAAAAAACTGATAAAGCTTCAGAAATTTCTCAATAAATATAAATTACATAAGGAAAGTAAAATGGAAAATGATTACAAAGTAGCGGATATTAATTTAGCTGAATTTGGAAGAAGGGAAATTTCTCTTGCAGAAAATGAGATGCCTGCATTAATGGCTTTAAGAGAAAAATATAGAGCAGAACAGCCTCTTGCCGGTGCAAAAATTATGGGTTGTATCCATATGACTATTCAAACAGCAGTCCTGATGGAAACTTTAATAGACTTAGGTGCAGAATTAAGATGGTCTTCATGTAATATTTTTTCAACTCAAGACCATGCTGCTGCAGCAATGGCTGCAAAAGGTATACCAACGTTTGCTTGGAAAGGAGAAACAGATGAAGAGTTTGAATGGTGTATAGAGCAAACTATTTGCAAAGATGGTAAACCATGGGATGCTAATATGATTCTAGATGATGGGAGTGATCTTACTGCCATGGTCCATGAAAAGTTTCCAGATATGCTTGAAACAATACATGGTGTATCGGAGGAAACCACAACTGGAGTTCATAGGCTAAAAGAAATGCTTGAAAAGGGTGAACTCAAGATTCCAGCTATCAATGTAAATGACTCAGTAACAAAATCTAAAAATGATAATAAATATGGTTGCAGACATAGTCTAAATGATGCTCTTAAAAGAGGAACCGATATGTTGCTTTCTGGCAAAAAAGGCCTCGTTATTGGTTATGGCGATGTTGGCAAAGGATCAGCATTAAGTCTAGCTCAAGAAGGAATGATAGTAAGCGTTGTTGAATCAGATCCAATTTGTGCAATGCAAGCATGCATGGATGGATTTGCTGTAGTTTCTTGCTATAAAGATGGAATAGTAACCAGAGATGCTAAAGACATCAATATGCAGGTTATGGAAGATACTGACCTCGTAGTTACCACAACAGGAAATGTAAATGTTTGTGATTCTGCAATGTTAAGCACACTTAAAAATACTGCTGTTGTATGTAACATTGGTCATTTTGATAATGAAATAGATACAGCATTTATGAGAGAAAACTACTATTGGGATGAAATTAAGCCTCAAGTTCATAGAATTTTCAGAGATACAGCGCCGGATGGAACTCCAGACTTATCTAGTAAAAATTATATCATCCTCCTTGCAGAAGGCAGACTTGTAAACTTAGGTAATGCTACTGGCCATCCAAGTAGGATCATGGATGGTTCATTTGCAAATCAGGTATTAGCTCAAATTCATTTGTATAAACAAGGTTTTGCAAATATAAATGATGCTGATAAAAAAGCTGAGATGATAACAGTTGAGGTTCTTCCTAAAAAATTAGATGAAGAGGTGGCAAGTCTAATGGTTGAGGGTTTTGGAGGAATCGTAACAAAATTAACTCAAAATCAGGCTGATTATATAAATGTACCTAAAGATGGTCCATTTAAAGAAGAAGAATATAAATATTAATATATAAGTTCTAATTATGGGTATTTTTGCCCATAATACCGCTTATGAACATTAATAATATAATTTTGAGTCTTTCTACTCTTCTAATCTTATCAAACTGTGGAGTCAAAGGACCTCTAATTTTCTAATAATTTATAAACTTTATGAATTACTTTGCTTATAAAAATAATGAACTTTTCTGCGAAGATATTAATCTTCAAGAAATAGCTCAAAAGTTTGGAACGCCTTCATATATTTATTCAAAAAAAACTATAGAAAGCAATATTGATGTTTATAAGAATGCCTTCAAAAAAAAAGATAACTTAATATGCTTTTCAGTAAAATCTCTTAGTAATATTTCTATTTTAAATATCTTAAGAGAAAAAGGCTGCGGATTTGATATTGTTTCAGGAGGAGAACTTCAAAGAGCCCTATATGTCAAAACAAACCCAAAGAAAATAGTTTTTTCAGGTGTAGGCAAGTCAAATTATGAAATATTGGAAGGTATAAATAATGAAATACTTTCTTTTAATATTGAATCTGAATCTGAGTTAACAAGGATTGAAAAAGTAGCTTCAGAAAATAATAAAATAGTTGACGTTGCAATAAGGTTTAATCCTGAAGTTGATTCTGGAGGACATGAGTATATTAAAACTGGTAGAAAAGGAGATAAGTTTGGCATATCTTCAAATAAGCTTGTTTTAAAATTAAGTGAATATATTTATAACTCAGATAATTTAAGGTTAATAGGCCTAGCTTGTCATATTGGATCTCAAATAGCAGATCTTGAAAGTTATAAATCAACTGCTATCAATATTAAAAAACTTGCAGAAGACATAGATAAAACAGGTAATGAATTAAAGTTTTTAGATTTGGGCGGCGGTCTTGGTATTCCATACAAAGATGATAAAACTCCATCACCTGAAGAATTGGTATCTATTATTGAAGGTGAACTAAAAGACAGAAAGGAAAAAATAATATTAGAGCCAGGAAGAAGCATTACTGGTAATGCTGGAGTATTACTTACCAAAGTTGAGTATGTAAAAGATAATTTTCTCATAGTAGATGCAGCTATGAATGATTTAATAAGGCCTGCTTTATATGATGCAAGTCATGACGTCTGGAATGTTAAAAAAAATAATTCTCATATTAAAAAATGGACTATTGTTGGTCCTGTGTGTGAGTCATCAGATGTTCTAGCCAAAAATCATGAAATGAATGCTTCTGAGGGAGACTTATTAGCAATTAAGACTGCAGGAGCATATGGCTTTGTTATGTCATCAAATTATAATTCCAGAGTAAGAGCTCCAGAGATTTTAGTTGATAATAATAAATGTACTATTATTAGAAAAAGAGAGTCATTTGATGATTTGATAAGAAATGAGATTGACTTAAATGATTGAATTTGAGAAATGGCATGGAAATGGGAATGACTTTGTTATTTTAAATTCAATAGAAAAAGAACTTAAGATTAAAAAAAGTTTTATAAAGAAAATCTCAAATAGAAATAAAGGTGTGGGCTTTGATCAATTAATTCATATTGGGCTTCCAACAAAAGATAAATATAACTTTTTTATAAGATTTTATAATTCAGATGGATCAGAAGCAGGAATGTGTCTAAATGGCATTAGATGCGCCTCATCATATATTTGGAAAAATAAACTTGCGCCTATTTCTAATATTTTAGTGCAAACAAAGAACATGAATTTAGAATGCATTCCAGAACAAAATGATAAAGTATCTGTTTTGGTAGAGTTTCCATCAACAATCAATGATGAAAATATTAAAAGTAGAATAAGCAAGAGAATAGATAAACAATTCTTCTTATCTAGCATTGGAAATAATCATTTATGTATAAGAATGTCATCTATAAAGAAAGTTAATCTTGAATCAATTTATCAAAAGATTTACAAAATAATTAAAGATTTAGATATTAATGTTTCCATATACACCAAATCTAAAGGAAATATTCATATTAGAACTTATGAGAATGGGACAGGAGAAACTTTGTCTTGCGGATCGGCATCTCTATGTGTGGCATCAAAATCATTATCTAATGGCAAAGTTAAAATCATTTCTACGGGTGGAGAATTAACTTTTAAGAGAGTTAAAAATGATATATTAATGACTGGGCCTTCTAACTTTATATATCAAGGCAATATTAATGGCTAAAAAAATAGATCCAAAAGAAGTTGAGTTATTTCTCTTAGATAATTTAGACTTCTTTGAGTCAAGGGAATCATTGGTTGGAGAATTAAAATTCAAACACTCCTCTAGCAAAGCTTCTTCGTTATTAGAAAGACAGATATTAAAATTAAGAGAAGAGCATAAAAATTTAATAGATCTAATAAACTCATTTGTTGATAATGCATCAATAAATGAAAACCTTTTTAATAAATCCAAGGATCTTACATTACAAATATTAGAGTCAAAGTCTAAAAAAGAGATTATTAAAACTGTAGAAAAAAGTTTTAATAATGATTTTAATGTTGATAAATGTTTGCTTGAGTTTTATAAAAACAATGAGATAAATGAAATTGAGGAGGCGGTAGGTCTTTCAATGCACAAAGGTGCAATTCATTGCGGATCATTTTCCTCTGAGAAAGCAAATATTTTATTCAACAATGAGAAAATTGAATCAATGGTGATTGCAGTAATTGTTTTAAATAAAGAAATTGGGCTTCTAAAATTAGGAAGTTTAGACAGAACAAAGTATCTGGGAGATGAAGATACTACATTTATCGAATATATAAGAGATGTATTAGAAAAAAAATTAGCTTTATAACTTATGAATAACAGTAGTTTTATTCTTAATGACATAACAGAATATTTAATATTTGTCTCAGAAGTAAAAAATCTATCAAAAAATACTACCGATGCTTATAAAAGGGATCTAAATAAGCTGGCTAAATTTATAAAAAGTCTAAATATATCAAATTACTCTGAAATAAATGATGAAGTCTGTTCAGCATGGATAGGAAATCTTTATTCACTTAATAATAATCCTAGAAGTATTCAGCGGCATTTATCTTCCGCAAAGGGTTTTTTCAGATTTTTAAAAAAAAATAATCTAGTTGGTTCTTCTCCTTTCGAATTAATATCAGCCCCTAAGTCGCCAAACAATCTTCCAGAAGTTCTTTCGCCAGAAAATGTTGAACAACTTCTAAATTTTAAACCTTCTAATCTTATTGAAATTAGAGATTTGGCAATTGTTGAATTGATGTATTCTTCAGGATTAAGAGTCTCTGAGACCGTAAATATAAATATAAGTGATTTTGAAGAAGATATGAGCTTTTTAAGGATCCTTGGAAAAGGGTCTAAAACTAGGATAGTCCCATTAGGCAAATTTGCAATAAATGCTATCAAAAATTGGCTTGAAGAAAGAAAAAAAATCCATATGGGTAGTGATGCGCTTTTTTTAAATTCTAAAGGGACAAGATTGAGCGTTAGAAGTGTACAGTTAAGACTTAAAAAAATGGCCATTAAGCAAGGATTGCCACCTATTCATCCACACATGTTAAGACATAGTTTTGCAACTCATATGCTTGAATCTAGTGGTGACTTAAGAACAATCCAGGAACTTCTTGGTCATAGTTCATTATCTACAACACAAATATATACAAAGCTTGATTATCAACATTTAGTGAAGATATATGACCAAGCACATCCAAGAGCAAAAAAATGAATAAAAATATTAAAATGATAACTTTTGATCTTGATGATACTCTTTGGGATAACATGCCGACTATAACTAAAGCAGAAATTGATACTAGAGAGTGGATTGAAAGTAAGGTTGGTATAGTTGAGTGGGGAAATTTTGATGATTTCCTGAATCTTAGAGAGGAGCTTATAAAAGAAGATCAGTCTATTAAATGGGATATAAGCAAGTTAAGAAAAGAAATCTTTAAGAAAAAACTCAACCATATAACTCCAGCAACATTAAGAGATAAAATTGTTGAAAATGCTTTTGATATTTTTATAAATAAGAGGCATGAGATTGAGCTTTTCGATGGAGTTGAAAAAGCTCTTAAGCTACTGTCACAAAATTATATTCTTGGAGTTTTGACTAATGGAAACGCAGATATATTCAAATTTGATATCGGCAAGTACTTTAAATTCTCAATTAGCTCCTTAGAAGCAAAAGATAGCAAACCCAATCGAGCTCACTTTGATATGGCGGCCGGATATGCTGAAGGTATAAAGTTTAGTGAGATTCTTCATATTGGAGATCATCAAATCAATGATATATTTGGTGCATATGATCTTGGTATAGATACATTATGGTTTAATAATACTAATCAGAAATGGTCTCAAGACTTTCAAAAACCTGAAGAGTTTAGCTCTTGGAGTAAATTACCAAAAATTATAGAAAATAAATATGAGCAATAAAGATTTATCAGAAGCAATTAAAAGTATTATTGAAAAAGAATTTAAGAAAATTAGTGAATTAATGCCTATGGATTTAATTTCAAATATTGAAGAAAAAATATCTCCTGAAATAGAAAATATTATTGAGCAAAGTGGTTATATTAAAAAATCAAAATATAAAACTCTTGAAAGAATAGTTGATGATCTAGAAAAAAGAATTTCAGAACTAGAAAAAGATTAAAGCTGGTTTAAATAGGAATCTATTCTCTCTGCATTCATCACAAAAGATGATTTCAAATTCTTAGATGCTTCTTTAATTTCATTCATATTTACTGCTTCGCCTACTTGAATAACTCCAATCATTGCCATCACCACATGAGGATCACATTGATAAACATAAACACCTTCAGTATCTAAAGTTACACTTATATCTCGATTAAGTTCTCCAGCCCATGAATCAGCTCCTGAAGGTATCATGCCATCAATAGAGGCTGAATTATGCGCCATATCAATTAGTTTAAAGTGAATAGTATCTCCTTTAGATACTTTTATTACAGCAGGCTCAAATATCATCTGCCCGCCTTCACCAGAATTTAGCATATTTACTACATGCTCAGAACCCTCAGATAATTCAACCTTTTTTATTTCTTCACTCGCAACCGTAGTTGTCATGCCAGCTTGTGAAATAGTTCCACAATCTTGCCCTTCAAGACATAATTTAACAGGCAAGTTTAGTCTATCTATTACAGACTCATCATATTTCTTGCCATTAAAAAGTATTAAGAAACAAAGCGGCAAAATTATTAATAAGGTTTTATTTATCATAATTATCTAACTATTTGGCTTTTGAAGTTCTACGACATGATCAACAACTTTTAACATTTCAGAGTATGAACCTTTATTTTGAATCATATATTTGCCATCAACTATCATTTGAGGCACTGCTGCTACTTTTAATTGTCTTGCATATTTTATTCCTCGATTTACTCTTTGGGTTACAGCAAATGAAGTAAGGTATTGCTCACTCATCTCAGGAGCAACACCGAATTTTTCTAAGAAGTTTTGAATCGCTTTAGTATTTTGTAAAAAATTACCTTCCTTGTGAATTGTTACAAAAACTGCTGAATGGGTTGATGGATCTAATTTTAATGCCTCAATCGTATAGTAAAGCGCTGCATGAAGTTGATGAATGGCACCCCATGTAATAGGCATCTTTGTTAATCTTACGTCATCGCCTTGTTGCGCTGCCCATGAATTTATTGATGGCTCAAAAGAGTAGCAGGCGGCACACCCATACCAAAATGACTCTGTAACCTCTACAACTCCATCTCTTTTAATCTGCAAAGGATTATCTATAAGAACATAATCAATTCCTAGCCTATACTCTGCATTTACAGAGATCGTAAAAATAAATAACAATAAAAGTGTATAACTATTTTTCATAAAAATTCTCATTGGTATAACCCCCGCATATAATTAGCTAAAGCATCGATCTCATTATCACTTAAATTTTCAGCAATTCCTTGCATCACTAATGAAGATTCTCCGCTATTTCTTTCTTTTGATCTATAAGCCTTTAAGGTTGAGGTTAGATACCCAACTTGTTGTCCTGCAACTGCAGGATATCCCGCCAGCCTATTTCCTTGACCATAAACAGCATGACAAGATGTGCAAGCAGGTATTTGTTTTTTGATATTTCCAAATCTATATAATTGGGTTCCTAATGCTAATAATTCTTCATCATCCTTTGCCTGTCCCACAGCGATATTATTATTAGAGTAAAAGGCAGCTATATCTAATAAGTCTTCATCACTTAGAGTTTGAAGATAAGGCGTTACAGACATCATTAAGGCATTCATCCTATCTCCATTTCTAAAATACTTTAGTTGTTCAAATAAATATCTTTGATTTTGACCAGCTAAATTTGGCCAATCAGTGCTTATGCTATTTCCATCAAGACCATGACAAGCTACACAAGACTCTACCAGTTGTGACCCTTTATTGGAGTTCCCTGATTTAAAAGCCTCTGGCATTTGTATTCCTTTAGATTTATCATCGGCAGCATTTATACCAGCTGCTAGGATAAACAGAACAAAGAATATTAAAAATTGCTTCATTGAAAATTAAAATGTGTGTCTTGTTGGTGTGTATTATAAACATAGGTTGATATGATATAAATGATTAAATGAAAAACCTTTTTAAAAATACTGAGTTTGTTTTTGGCGTAACAAGCTATAAAAACCTACCTGAAGATTCTGGAAGTGAGGTTTTGCTTGCTGGAAGGTCTAATGCTGGAAAATCCTCTGCATTAAATGTACTTACTGATAATCCAAAATTAGCGAGAATTAGTAAAACTCCAGGCAGAACAACTGAAATTAATTTTTTTAGGGTAAATGAAGATTTAATGCTTTTAGATTTACCTGGATATGGCTTTGCAAAATCAAGCAAGGCAAAAAAGAAAGATTGGGGTCCTTTATTAGGTGAATATTTTCAGAAACGAAAAGCCTTAACTGCAGTAGTTATATTTATGGACATCCGTCATCCACTTAAGGAAAGTGATTGGGAAATGATTCACTTATGTAGAAATTTTAATGTCCCTTTTATCCCAGCACTTACAAAAAGTGACAAGCTATCAAACAATAATATCGCTAAAGCTAAAGCTTTCGTTAAAGGAAAAATTCCTGAATCAACTCCTATTGCAGTATCATCAAAAGACAAAGATGGTTTTGACAGCCTCTCTAAAAAAATACTAAACTTTATTGAGTAATGTACGAGTATCAAAAGCAAGACTGTAATTTAACACTTCAAGAGGGTTTGGATTGTTACTATAAAAATTTTCCAGAAACCACTGAAATAATGGAAGACAATAAGAAATCTGGAACTCTTTTAAGAGATCATGATTGTACACATGTGATTTTTGGACTTGATACGTCTATAGAACAAGAATCTATTCTTGATACCTGGGTTATTTGGGGTAGCAAATTCCAATGGAAATACATACTTAAATATCAGAAACTCCCTGAAATTCAGCAACTATATAAAGATTTATATAAAGAACTTGGAGTGCTTGGTTTTCTAAAGATTTTCTGGAAGCTTGGAGGAATAAAAAGAAAAGCGATGTTTAGAACTTTTAAAATGAAAAAAAAATGGCCTTTTAAAATGCCGGAAGAATACCTCTCTATGAAAATTTCAGATCTAAGAGAAGAGCATGGTATAAAAATTCTTCAACCAGAAGAAATGCAATATATTTCCATAGACAGGCCTGTCTAACTGCAATCAACTAATCTAATGAGCTTCATTCCAATTGGAGCCAATAGCAGCATCAGCGATTAAAGGGATATTTAATTTTACTGTTTGTTCCATAGTATCCTTCATTTTTTTCATGACTGTATCGGCGTCATCTTTTGGACACTCAAAAACTAATTCATCATGAACCTGCATAATCATTTGCACTTCTTGCATCTCATTCAATAAAAGCTCATCTATATCAAGCATGGCTTTTTTAATTATATCTGCTGCCGACCCTTGTAATGGAGCATTAATAGCTGCTCTTTCAGCTGCTTGTCGTCTTAATCCATTAGCCGCATTAATTTCATTTAGATAAAGGCGTCTTCCCATAATAGTCTCTACATATTTATCTTCTTTTGCTTGAGCCTTGATGTTATCCATATAATCTCTAACACCGGTGTATCTTGCAAAATAAGTATCTAAGTATTCTTGCGCTTCGCCTCTAGGAATGTCTAGCTGCTTTGTAAGTCCAAAAGCTGACATGCCATACATTAATCCAAAATTAATGGCTTTAGCACTTCTTCTCTGATCTTGGCTAACATCATCTATTGCAACACTAAAGACTTCTGCAGCTGTTGATGAATGAACATCAATATCATTATTAAAGGCATGAGTTAAATTTTTATCTTGAGATAAATGAGCCATAATTCTTAATTCAATTTGGGAATAATCAGCTGATATCAACACATTTCCTTTTTCAGGAACAAAAGCTTCTCTAATTCTTCTACCTTCAGCAGTCTTTATTGGAATGTTTTGAAGGTTAGGCTCTGTAGAAGAGAGTCTTCCTGTTGAAGTAACGGCTTGCTGATAAGAGGTATGTATTCTTTCTGTTTTTGGATTCTCAATATTTATAAGGCTGTCGGTATAGGTTGATTTTAATTTTGCTAATGTTCTGTATTGCAAAATAATCTTTGGAAGTTCATATTCTTCTGAAAGCCTTTTAAGAGTGTCTTCATTTGTTGAGGGCTGACCTTTTGGTGTCTTTTTGAGAACTGGCAAACCTTGTTTCTCATATAGGATTTCAAGTAATTGCTTTGGAGAATCTAGATTAAATTCTTCTCCTGCAATTTCATAAGCTTGAGAAGAAAGGCCGTCTATCTTTTCACCAAGCTCTCTGGAATGATCAGCTAATTTTTCTTTATCAATTTTTGCTCCATTTTGCTCAACCCTTGATAAAACATGAACTAGTGGATACTCAAGATCATGAAGTAGTTTTTCTTGAATTGGCTTTTCTTTTAGCATTGGAGCTAAAAAGTTATATAGCCTTAAAGTTATATCAGCATCTTCAGCTGCATAATCAGAAGCGATGTCCAGCTTAACTTCAGCAAAACTTATTTGCTTTGATGCTGTTCCAGTTACATCGGTATATTTAGTAGTTGTGTAATTCAGATAATAATCTGCCAACCTGTCCATTCCATGACGAGTTGCTGTGCTATTTAATACATATGACATAAGCATGGTATCAGCAAGAAATTTTGTGATCTTAATTCCATGCCTAGCCAATATTGGTATATCAAATTTAAGATTTTGCCCTACAGCTTTATCTTGATTCTTCTCTATTGCTGCTCCAAGATTTTCTACTATATAGTCCATAGGTAATTGCTTAGGGCAGCCTTCATAAGAATGAGCAATGGGTATATAACATCCTTCATTTTCTGAAACAGACAGAGAAATACCTAGTAAGTTTGCTGAGACTGTTTCTACAGAGTCTGTTTCTGTATCAATTGCAAAAATTTTTGATTTATTGATTTTGGCAATCCAGCTTTTTAGACTTTTTTCATCTAATATTGTTTCATAATTAGCGTCTTTCTTTATATTTTCTTTTTCTTTATTTTTTTTAACTGCATTGAACTCTAATCCGACAAAAATATTGTCTAGCTCTTCTTCATTGGGATCAAACTTTAAAAGGTCTTCAAAATTTTTATTTAACTCAACATCATTTTTTAATGTAACTAATTCAACATTTCTATCTAGGTCCTCAAGTGCATTTCTAAGATTCTCTCCAACAACTCCCTTTATTGATTCAGCATTTGCCTTAATGCTTTCTAGATCGCCAAATTCGTTTAGCCACTTAGCTGCCGTCTTTTGTCCTACTTTTGGAACACCTGGTATGTTATCAGATGCATCGCCAACTAATGCAAGCATGTCTATTATTTGATTTGGCTTTACGCCAAATTTTTCAAACACCCCTTTTTCATTGAAGATTTTATTTTTCATTGTATCCATCATTGTGATATCAGGATCTTGAACAAGCTGCATGAGATCTTTATCAAGAGAAGAAATGATGCATTTATATTTTGATTTTTTTGCCATTGTTGATATTGTTGCAATTACATCATCAGCCTCAACTCCTCCAATTTCTAGTAAAGGAAAACCAATTGCACGACAAATAGATTTAATAGGGCTAAGTTGTTCTTTCAAGTCCTCCGGCATAGGCGGTCTATTAGCTTTATAATCTGAGTAAATATCATTTCTAAAAGTTTTGCCTTTTGCATCAAAAACGACAACTATTGGAGAGCCTTCGCTATCCTTCTTAAGATTCATCAACATATTTGTTACGCCTTTTATAGCACCGGTTGGTTGTCCAGAAGATGTGCTTAATGGAGGCATGGCATGATAGGCTCTGTAAAGATATGCGGATCCATCTACTACAAAAATTCTATCTTTCATGTTTCTATTTTATATAATGTATTATGACCCTTGTTTTTCTATAATGGAAAAAATTAAATAAAAATGTTTAAAAAAAATTTAAATCTTATTAAAAATATATATCAATTGTACTTTGATATAGCTATAGCTATTTCAGCAATGACAATTATTTTGCTTGCAGTAATTATGGATAAGTTTTTATATTTACAGGCCTGTCCATTATGTATTCTGACAAGATATATTTTTGGCATGGTTGCAATATCAGCAATTATTGGGGTTTTATTCAAAACTAAAATTATTGGTAAATTATTAGTAATTATTTCATCCATTATTGGAATTTTAGTAACAACTAGGCAAATTTATATCCAAAATATGTCAATTGAAGATATTGCAGAGCTTTCTGGTTGTGGGATGCCTTTTAATACTCAAATAGAATATTTTGGTTTGCTGGAGGCCATAAGAAAAACATTATCAGGCGGACCAAGTTGTGCTGAAGATGGGTGGCGATTCATATTAAATTTTGCTGAATGGGGATTTTTATTTTTCTTAACATTCCTGATCATTACAATAGTAAAGATTAAAAATAAGTAAAATGTCAATTTTAGTAGTAAAACTACAAAAATAATTACTAATTTTTACTTAATTAAAAGGTTTTTTTGAATATATTGACTTATTTATACTCTTATAATTAAATCAACTACATATTATTAAATTAAACTTCTAACAAAGATAATATTATAGGTACATAATTATCTCCTCTACATATATAATTATCCCCCCAAGTACCTATAATATTTGTTAGTTATAAATGAATAGTAAATCGCCCTCTCTCAAACCCAAAGTACTAAGCACTGAGCAACTCATTGAGGCTGCTGTAAAAAATAAAGAAGGCGTGATTGCAAATAATGGTGCATTTTCTACAAATACTGGGGATAGAAGTTCTAGAAGCCCAAATGATAGGTTTATTGTAAAAGAGGCCCATACAGAAAATTTAATTGACTGGGGCGAAGTTAATAAGCCTTTTGAAAGAGAAAAATTTAACTCCTTATGGGATAAAGTTGAATCTTATTTAGCTGAGAGAGATAGTTACACTTCTGATGTTCATGTAGGCGCACACCCAGAACATTATTTGCCTGTAAAGGTAACTACCGAAACAGCCTGGCATTCGTTATTTGCTAGATTAATTTTTATATGTCCTGAAAAATTCAATCCTCTTAATAAAATAAAATGGGAAATATTAAGTGCAGCAAACTTTGAATGTATTCCTGAAGAAGATGGGACTAATTCAGAAAGTTGCATAGTCATTAATTTTTCTGAAAGAAAAGTTCTTATAGCTGGTATGAAATATGCAGGCGAATTAAAAAAATCAATGTTTTCAGTTCAAAACTTTTTACTGCCTGATATGGATGTTTTACCTATGCATTGCTCTGCAAATATAAATAAGAATAATAGAGTGACTCTATTTTTTGGTTTATCAGGGACTGGCAAGACAACTCTTTCAGCAGACACCAAATGCTCATTAATAGGTGATGATGAACATGGCTGGAGTGAGGGAGCAGTATTCAATTTTGAAGGGGGTTGTTATGCAAAAACAGTTAATTTATCAGAAGAAAATGAGCCAATAATATATAGGGCTATTAAGCATGGTAGTGTAATTGAAAATGTATTTTTAAATGATGACAACGAACCAGATTACTCTAACATTTCAATTTCTGAGAATGGTCGTTGTTGTTATCCAAGATCGCATATTGAAAATGCTGTAAAAGAAAATGCTGCAGGTGAGCCAACTACAATTATTTTTCTTACATGTGACTTAACCGGAGTAATGCCACCAGTTTCAATTTTATCCAGAAAAAGTGCTGCATATCATTTTTTAAGTGGTTATACCGCAAAATTAGGTTCTACTGAAAGAGAGGCAGGAGCACCAATTCAATCCACTTTTTCAACCTGTTTTGGGGCGCCCTTTTTTCCAAGGCCAGCAAATATATATGCAGATCTTCTTATTAAACGTGTTGAAAAGTTTGGCTCAAGAGTATTTTTGGTAAATACTGGATGGACTGGAGGTCCATATGGTATTGGGTCTAGGTTTGATATTCCTGTGACAAGAAGAATAGTGAATGCAATCCAAGACGGAGAATTGCATGATGTAAAAACAACAAAGGTGCCTGGATTAAACTTAAATGTACCTCTCTTTATTAGAGGAGTAGATTCAAAATTGTTAAACCCCATTGAGAATTGGGATAATAAGGATGAATATCAAAAACAATTAAAAAACTTAGTGTCACAGTTTCAAGAAAACTTTAAAAAATATAATGTAAAACCTGAAATAGTATCTGCCGGTCCAGGATTTGATGACTAATGCGGTATTAAAAAATAGACTAAACGAATTAAAAAACAGACAGTTTTTTAAAAAATTAGTTATTAGAAGAGGTATTGAAAAAGAATTCTTTAGAGTTAATTTAGATGGCTTTATATCTAAAAGGCCGCATCCAGAGTTGCTAGGTTCTTCCCTTACAAACAAATTTATTACTACAGATTTTGCCGAGGCACAGTTGGAGCTTGTTACTCCGGTTTTTGAAGATATTAAAAGCCTATATGACTTTCTCTATTCCCTTCATATTTTTGTTGCCCAAAATATTGAAGATGATGAGATGCTATGGCCATTCTCTATGCCGCCAAAGATCAAAGATGAATCAGATATAAATCTTGGTTATTATCATCAAAGTAGCATAGGTTTGCTGAAACATGTTTACAGAAAAGGATTAAAGGTGAGGTATGGTCCTACTATGCAATGTGTTTCTGGTATGCACTATAACTTCTCAGTAAGTCCAGATTCTTTTTCAATATTTACCCAGTCAGATGATCAAAAAGTTACGGATGATGCATATCTTGGACTTATAAGAAATTTCAAAAAATTATATTGGTTTATCTTGTCCCAGTTTGGACAAACAAACATTGTAGATAAATCATTTATAAAAGGAAGAAAACATAATCTTGAAAAATTAAATAATGAGGATATGTATCTCAAGGATGCAACTTCTTTAAGAATGAGTGAAATTGGCTATCAAAGCAAAGCCCAACATAATTTAGGAATTAAATATAATTCACTAGAGGGATTTCTCAATAAAACTAAAAAAGCTATAACTGTTCCATATCCTGAGTTTGAAAAAAAAGGTTTAAAAGACTCAGATGGTAGCTATCATCAAATTTCTGATGGAATAATCCAAATTGAAAATGAGTATTATGACTCAATTAGACCAAAAAGATCTGCATCTAATAACAAGGATATGAGACCTTATGATTTATTAAAGAATTTTGGTATCGAGTATGTAGAAATAAGAGGTATAGATTTATCACCTCATGACATTACAGGTATTTCAAAATATGACATTAAATTTCTTGATCTTTTTCTGATATATTGCCTAATTAATGATAGTCCTAATATTTCATCAGAAGAAAAAAATTTGATCGATATTAATGATCATACAGCCATTTATTATGGGAAAGATGATAATAAATCAATATATATGAATGGGGATAAAATAAATATTGGTGAAGGAAAAAAGCGAATATTTGAGGATTTAAAAGAATTAGCAATTTTCTTTGATGATAGCGAAGAATATCTTAACTCAATAGAGCATGTAAAAAATTCAACCAAAGGAGAGATGATTGATAAAACCCATCATCAAAATGGTCTTGATACAGCAAAAAATAACTTAGATATATTAAAATCAGGCTCAAATAGAAATATTAATAGTATAAAAAAAGAAGCAGAGTTATCATTAGATAAATTAAATAATCTTCCAACAAATTCTACTGAAGAAATGGAAGAATTTGTTAAAAACTATAACTTAAATCTATAGGGTGAAATTATGAAAGCTTTGCAATGTGTAGAACTAGGGCCTCCTGATAAATTACAGATCAATGAAGTGCCTGATCCAGAGATACAGCCTGAACATGTCTTAATTGATAATAAAGCAGCGAGTGTTAATTTTCCTGATGTATTGATGATCCAAGGCTTATATCAATTCCAACCAGAGTTACCATTTTCACCTGGAGGTGAGTCTGCTGGGACTGTTTCGGCTATAGGTGAAGGAGTAAAAGATATTGCTATTGGTGATAGAGTCTTTGCAATGACGGGTCTTGGTGCATTTTCAGAAAAAATAGTTGCACATCAAAATTCAGTAATGAAGATTCCTGACTCTATGAGCTTTGAAACAGCAGCTGCGCTTCCAATGACATATGGCACTTCTTTATATGCTTTAAATCAAAGAGCAGAGCTAAAAGCAGGTGAGACCTTGCTTGTTTTAGGAGCTGCTGGTGGAGTAGGTCTTGCTACAGTAGAGCTTGGAAAAGCTATGGGCGCTAAAGTTATTGCTGCTGCCTCAACTCAAGAAAAAGTTGATTTATGCAAACAACATGGTGCGGATGAAGGATTTATTTATCCAACCGGTAAACTTGATAGAGATCAGCAAAAAGAACTATCTGCAAAAATAAAAGAATTGACTGGAGGTATAGGCGCTAATGTAGTTTATGACCCAGTTGGTGACTCATATTCTGAACCATGTATTAGAGCAACAGCATGGGATGGTAGATATTTAGTAATTGGTTTTGCCGCAGGTGAAATACCTAAAATACCTATTAATCTTGCTTTGTTAAAAGGCATGAAGATAGTTGGGGTTTTTTGGGGTGCGTGGGTAGGAATGAATCCAGAAGAAAATAAACAAAACTTCGAGGAACTCTTTAAACTGCATTCTGAAGGTAAGATAAATCCTGAAGTTTCTGATTCTTTTTCGCTTGATGATGGAGCAAAAGCTATAGCCCATTTAAAAGATAGAAAAGCCAAAGGAAAAGTAATTATTACTATGTGATCAATTAAATATATGGACCTAGCTCTAAATAAAAATATTATTTACGATAAAGCTTCTTAACTATTACTGACTTACTACAGACTGATAGGTTAATGACAGTCTTGATACATCAAATGGTGGTCTAAAGATTCCTGCAAACTCTCCTTTTGGATTTAAAAGAATAATATTATTTACATGATTGTCTAAGTGAGAGTGATCCGTTGATTCGCTACTGGGCATTACATTATTTACAGATAATTGAGTAGCTAAGTTAATTAACATCGGTCTTATATTGGAAACACCAATAAAGTCATCATCAAAACCTTTTGCATATTTATTAATTTCTTCAGGAGTATCTCTTTCTGGATCAATTGAAATCAGCACCCATTGCTTGTCATCTAAAGGAAAATCTTTTTCTCTTAATACTTTTATTAATTTAGACATCTGATACATGGTTGTAGGGCACTCATCTGGACATCTTGTAAATCCAAAATACATCAAGGTCCATTTTCCAGTTAAATCAGATTTTGAGAATTTGCTCTTATTTGCTGAATAAAAAGTAAAGTCTGATATTTTTTTAGGTGTATCAAATAGGTATAGTCCATTCGAGAGAAGTTCATTATTGCTTAAAACTCTAGGAGTGGTTAGTTTGTTAATAAAAAGTCCAAGAACCGTGACCATAAAAATCACAATCAATAATATATTATTTTTTATGGTCATTGGCTGGGTATTATAAAGTGGTCTACTAATAAAGCTAAGAAGATTAAAAAAATGTAATAGATAGAAAATTGGAAACTTTTCATAGCATCTTCATCATCTGAGCTGTAATAAAGTTTTATATTAAAATATAAGTACATACTGCTAAGTATTAGAGCTGAACAAAGGTATATTGCTCCTGACATGAGTACTATATATGGCAGAAGGCTGACTATAAAAAGTATGATGGCATAAAGAACTATCTGTAATTTTGTAAATAAAACACCATGAGTTACTGGAAGCATAGGAATCGATTCTTTTGCATATTCATCCTTTCGATAAATTGCTAATGCCCAAAAATGTGGCGGGGTCCATACAAATATTATTAACACTAATAGCAACGCATATGGATCAATGGTATTAGTTATTGATGACCAACCAAGTAATGGAGGTGCTGCGCCTGCTAATCCACCAATAACAATATTTTGAGGAGTGGCTCTTTTTAAATAAACTGTATAAATGAATGCGTACCCTATCAAAGAAGCAATAGTAAGAATCATTGTTAATTTATTAACATAAAAATATAGAATAAGAGAGCCAATCACCCCAATAATTAAAGCAAATAATGATGCATGGGCTACAGAAAGTTCACCCTTTGGAAGCGGTCTTTGGTCAGTTCTTGTCATTGAGGCGTCAGTATTCCTATCTATTACCTGATTAATCGCGGCAGCAGATGCTGCACATAATGCAATGCCTATCAGGGCCACAAATAGATATCCAAAAGATGAAACAGTTTTTTCTGCAAGCAACATTCCGACGAATGCACAAATCAGCATCATATAAACGACATTTGGCTTACAAAGTTGGTAATAACTTTTTAAGAGTGTCATTTTTTCCAGGCAAGAAAATTAATAGTAAACAACGCAAGAAGCAAGCATGCTGCAATTAAGTTATGAGCAATGGCAACATATAAAGGCAATACATAAACAACATTTATTATTCCTAATGTGATTTGAGTTAATAAAAGTATGCCGATAGTTGAGGCTAATGGTGCTGCATTTGAAAACCATAATCTAGACATCAATATTAAAAAAATTATTGTTACGAGTATCGCTGAAATTCTGTGGGAATAATGAATTGCTACCCTTGCAGGATTATCAAGTAAGCCATATAGGTAATTTGGGCCAACCTCTTGATTAAGATCAAAACCACTTTTAAAATCCATTTCTGGCAAATAAGACCCTTGGCATGTTGGAAAATCAGCGCATGCTAAAGATGCGTAATTTGTACTTGTCCATACCCCAAGAAAAATTTGAAAAACTAATACCAAAAAAGCTATGCAAGATATTACTTTTAAATTTGATATATTAATTTGATTAAATATTTCAAAATTCCGAGACTTTAAATATATAAAATAAAATAGAGTGAGTGTCGTAAATCCTCCAAATAAATGTCCAGTAACAATTATCGGCAATAATTTAAGGCTTACAGTTAAATAACCAAATAAGCCCTGACAACATATAAAGAAAAAAAGAAATATTGACCATCCTCTAATTGACCTATTTTTTGTATATTTATATGAAAAATAAACCAAAAAGATGGCAATCAACCCTAGAGCAGCTGCAAAATATCTATGGACAACTTCAGGTATCGCTTTATTTATATCATATGGAAACATTGGATACCTGCTTTCTGCAATAGCAATTTCTGCCTCGTTGGTTGGGAAGACTATGAATCCATAACAGCCCGGCCAGTCTGGGCAGCCAAGACCTGCATCTACTAATCTAGTCCATGCTCCCAAGGCTATGACAATAAAAGCCATGCATATTCCAATAAAAGATAGTTTACTAATTTGATTCATTAAATTAACACCTTTAGGTCTTTTAAAATTAATTTAGGGTCAGTACCTGGATTGAAGTACATAACTGCTCTTCCATAAGGGTCAATTACAAAAATAGGATTATTGATATTGAAATTTAATACGGAGTTTCGCTGAAGTACATTTAACAGTACGCCATTTTTATCTTCTATAAGCTCAACTCTTGGATACAATGATTTAATCTTTTCTAGGTCGCTCTCAAGTAACTTGTTTGAGTAAAACAAGACACGTTTCAATTTATTTATATCTCTATTAAGTGCTACATTCAGTTGTCTCATTAAATATATAGATTCTTTGCTTGCCTCAATATCCGTAACATAAACTGATAATACCCATTTACCATCATCAAACTTTATAAGATCTTGATCCCCATATATATTTTTAAATTCATTTAAGTCAAAGTAACTTTTAAAGAAAACCCCATTGTTTTTAGTTCCTTCAGGTGAAATCCCCATCATAAAGTAAAGTGATGACAGCATTACAACCAAAATTGGAGTTAATAATATTGCACTCAAAAATATTTTATTTCGCATTTCTTTTAAATCCATACCAAACATACATTAAGCATAAAACTATAAACATCAAAAACCATTGTGCAGAATATCCATAATGTTTTATCGGGGTCATATTTGTAGGTGTAATTTTAATATATTCTAAACTGTTTTTAAGCAATGGGTCTGCTAATAAAATCATTGGATATATGGTTTCATCATATTCTTTAGAAATAACCTCAAGATTTTTTGTTTGAGAGACTTTCGGCCAATTTTCTGAAACCAAGTCATCTGATAAGACCAATCCGAGCTCTGGCGATTCTAGAATACCAGTTACATTCTCATTAATCTCCATTAAACCTATATCAGGTATTATTTCTCTATATTTATTTCTTTTAATCCAGCCTCTATCAACAAGAATTAATTGATTTGTTTCATTAATTCTTAATGGAGTTAAAACCTTATATCCGGCAATACCATTATTAATTACGTTATCTATTAATATTTGCTTTGAGTCATCCCATTTGCCTTTTACATATACCCTATCCCACTTTTTAGATTCTTCGTTAATATATTGAGGCTTCTTTTTTATATTATTCTCAAACTCATTAAGTATTAGTGTTTTTGCATTACCTCTGTCAATTTGCCAAACACCTAAATAAAAAAATAGAATTGCAAAAAATACAAAAAAAATTGTAATTTTTATACCGGGATTAAATTTGTTTTTTTCCATATCTATTAAACTTTTTATGCTTTAAAATTTTACTATGATTACAACTCTTATTTATATCGTTTTACCTCTTCTACTTTTGTCTCTCGCTGGTGGTTTAATCTTTTTGCTAATTGATAAAGGAGACACAGGTAGAAAAAGAACAGTCTATTTTCTTGGTCTTAGAGTCTTCTTTGCTGCTGTATTAATCATATTGGTAACTATTGGTCTATATACTGGAGAGCTTGGAAATAGTGTTCCTTGGGATGATTCTTAATTAAAGTATATATACGAATAAAAATAACATCACCCATACAACATCAACAAAATGCCAATACCATGAGGCTGCTTCAAAACCAAAATGATCATGATCTTCAAAATGTCCTGCAAAAACTGATCGTGCAAGCATAATTGATAGCATAATACCGCCCATCATTACATGAAAGCCATGGAATCCAGTTAACATAAAAAAAGTTGATCCATAGATGCCAGAATTTAAAGTAAGACCATAATGAGCGTAAGCTTCATAATATTCTGCAGCTTGAAGACCAACAAAAATTAAAGCTAAAAAAACTGTGATACCAAGAAAAATATTAAATTTCTTTCTATTACCTTTTTTTAATCCTAAATGCGCAATATGGACTGTAACACTTGAGCTCAGAAGAACAATTGTGTTCCAGAGCGGCAGCCATTTTAATGCATGATCCCATCCTGGCCATGCCATACTTTTATCAGCTAATTCAAACTCTACTCCCTTGTCAGGAGTTGTTATAACTGGCCATGTGGACTCGAAAGCTGGCCATAATTCAACTGCTGTTATATATGCGCCTTTGGATCCCTCTCCTGCTAGCCATGGCACAGCTAAAGTTCTTACATAAAATAAAGCACCAAAGAAAGCTGCAAAAAACATTACTTCAGAAAAAATAAACCAGGCCATTCCATAAACATATGATTGTTTTAGCTGATTTGAGTCTAAGCCTGCAAGATGTTCCTTAATTACCTGTCTAAACCAAAAAAACAATGTTAGAAATAAGCATGCAAACCCGGAATATAAAATATATACAGAATTGCTTGTTGGATCATCAAGATTATTTATTGTGCTGGAAGCCCCCATGACAAGCAAAAATAATGAGACAGCCATAAAAATAGGAAATCTACTTTGGTCTGGCACATAATAACTTCCTCCGCTCATTATGTTTTACTCCATATCCATTTGGTGATGGGCCATAGGCTCGTCGTTATATTCGGTTATATCAAAAATTGTATAAGACAGAATTATATTTTTTATATTTTCTGGTAAGTCATTTGATACAAGAAGCCTTACAGGAAGATTTGCTTCTTCACCTGGCATTAATTCTTGTTGTTCAAAACAAAAACATTCTAGCTTTTTTAAATGCTCGGCAGCATTAGATGGGGCAACACTAGGAACTGCCTGAGCAGTCATCTTTTTGTTAGTTGTATTTTTCACATAAAAAGTAGCTGTATGGTACTTTCCAGTTTGAATTTGCATCACCTGCTCTGAGGGTTTAAATATCCAGGGCATGTTTTCATTATTAGTTGAGATAAATTGCAGGGCTATTGGCCTACCATTTTCTGATACAAACTCATCATTATGCTCAGATTGAAAAACCTTTCCATTAATTCCAGTAATTTCACAAAAAACGTTATAAAGAGGTACTAATGCAAAGCCAAATGCAAACATTAACGGGACTGCAACAACCAATTTAATTAATGTTTTTTTTGCTTCTTTTTTCATTAATCTACTTTAGGAGGTGTTGAAAAAGTATGATAAGGAGCTGGAGATGCTACAGTCCATTCCAGGCCTTTTGCTCCATCCCAAACCTGGTCAGTTGCTTTTTTTCCTCCCATTACAGTTTTAATAACTATAAATAGGAATAAAAGCTGAGAAAAACCGAATAAAAATGCTCCAACACTTGAGACCATATTCCAGTCAGCAAACTGAAGCGCATAATCAGGGTATCTTCTAGGCATTCCTGCTAATCCAATAAAGTGTTGAGGGAAAAACGTTACGTTGACCCCAACAAACGAAAGCCAAAAATGTAATTTACCCAATCTTTCATCATACATATTTCCAGACCATTTAGGTATCCAATAATATACAGCGGCCATAATAGAAAATATCGCTCCTGGTACTAGAACATAATGAAAGTGTGCGACAACAAAATACGTATCATGATATTGAAAGTCTGCAGGAACAATAGCCAACATCAATCCAGATAAACCGCCTATTGTAAAAAGTACTACAAAGGCGCATGCAAATAACATAGGTGTTTCAAATGTTAAAGAGCCTCTAAACATTGTAGCAACCCAATTAAAAACTTTTACGCCAGTAGGAACAGCTATTAACATTGTTGCCCACATAAAGAAAATTTCTGCTGCTAAAGGCATTCCAACTGTAAACATATGATGAGCCCATACCACAAAAGATAATATTGCTATTGAAAGCATTGCCCATACCATTGATGCATAGCCAAAAAGTGGTTTACGTGAGAAAGTCTCAATAATATGAGAAACAATTCCAAATGCCGGCAAGATCATTATGTAAACTTCAGGGTGACCAAAAAACCAAAAAATATGTTGGAAAAGAACTGGGTCTCCTCCGCCTGCTGCATTAAAAAAACTGGTACCAAAATGGATATCCATTAACATCATAGTTACTGCACCTGCAAGAACTGGCATAACAGCAATTAATAAATAAGCAGTTATTAACCAAGACCAAACAAAAAGCGGCATTTTCATGAGACCAACTCCAGGAGCTCTCATATTCATAATAGTTACAACAACATTGATTGAGCCCATTATTGATGAGGCGCCCATTATGTGAACAGAAAATATAAAAAATGTAACGCTTGGAGGAGCATAGGTTGTTGAAAGAGGCGCATAGAAAGTCCATCCAAAATTAGGAGCGCCTCCCTCCATGAACAAAGATGACAATAATATAAAGAATGCGAAAGGAAGTATCCAGAAACTTAAATTATTCATTCTTGGAAGAGCCATATCTGGAGCTCCAATCATCATCGGTACTAGCCAGTTAGCCAATCCAACAAAAGCAGGCATTACGCCACCAAAAATCATTATCAAACCATGCAGAGTAATCATTTGATTATAAAATTCTGGTTCTACAATCTGCATACCTGGTGAAAAAAGCTCTGCTCTTATTATCATTGCCATGGCTCCACCAATTAAGAACATAGCAAAACTAAACCATAAATATAAAGTGCCTATATCCTTGTGGTTAGTTGTATATAACCATCTGGTTATACCTTTAGCAGGACCATGATCGTGGTCGTCATGATGATTTTCTATAACTGCGCTCATAATAATTTCCTATATTATATTTTTGGTTCTTTATAATCTAATATATCTTTAGGTATTACTACCTCTCCGTCTCCATCTTCAGCATTTCCCCATGCTTGTCTTGTATATGTAATTACTGATGCTATTTCAACTTCTGATAAGTAGCTAAATGAATTCATAGCTGCTCCTTGGACTCCTTCCATTAAGATTTCTATATTTCTATCTTTGTTGTTCAAAACAATGTCGCTTCCAACTAATGCAGGGAAAATACCTGTAATGCCTTGCCCATTTGTTTGATGGCAGGCAACACAATTAACTTCATATACACTTTGCCCTCTGGAAACCAATTCTTGTGTTGTCCATTCTTTGGTAGTGAGTTCTGCTAGTTTTATAGCCTCTTCTCTTTTACCATTTACCCATTCATCATACTCATCTTGCTCAACTACATTTACAACAATTGGCATAAATCCATGGTTTTTTCCACACAGCTCTGTGCACTTACCTCTGTAAATACCTGGCACATCAACTATCGTCCATGCTGTATTTACAAAACCTGGAATTGCATCTTGTTTAATTGCAAAAGCTGGCATCCACCAAGAATGAATTACATCATTAGCAGTTATCAAAAACCTGACTTTTTTTCCAGCTGGTATAACCACCATCTCATCTACTTCTTGTAAATAGTTTTCTCCCTTTGGAACAAGATTATTGATTTCATCCCAATCGGTAGATAGATTTGAGAAAAAACTTACTTCGTCTTCTAAATATCTATACTGCCACTTCCATTGATATCCGGTTACTTGAATGTTGATATCTCCTGCCTCATCATCATACATTTTGATAAGTGTTTTAGAGGCTGGAACTGCCATAGCTATAAGAATTAAAAATGGAATGATAGTCCATGCTATTTCAAGCTTATGATTGTCGCTGAAAGTCGCGGGTACAGGGTTTTTCTTTTTAGTGTGTGCGTACATTGAGTAAAACATTACACCGAAAACCAAAACTCCAATTACAACGCAAATCCAGAATATAAGCATATGTAACTCAAATACCTCATTGCTTATGTCAGTAATCCCTCTTGTCATATTTAATGCAAACCAGTCTGCATTAATAAATGGGGTTGTCATAAAAACAACCACTAAGAAGATCTTTTGATTAAGATTTTTAAAAAAATTAAAAAACATTAAGTACCCTAAAATAAGTGTGCGTTTCAATAATAAAATTGGCTTATACTATATTATAAGTTATTTATATAAATAGAACAAAGCAAATATACACTTTTTTGGTAAGTATGATATATGTTTGAGAACTTAATTTCTATTGATTTTTTCTGGTTTTTTTGAAGTCTTGAATATTTATAACCTTAATTTCATCAGCTTTATTATTTGTTTCATCTATGGGTCTTTTTTCTTTATAGTCACACTTGATACAATAAATTTGATCATCTTCAGGGCTAAGAGCAATGGTGTCTCTTCTCTTGCAGCTTGGACATATAGCTCCTGCAATAAATTGTACAAATTTTTTCATTCTCGCATTCCATAAAGATCTTGAATTACAGATTTAGTTTCAGGAAAAACCTTGAACCATTTTTCAAAAGAATGCGCAGCTTGATAAACCAGCATCCCCATTCCATCATCAACGAAGCTAGATCTATCTTTGGCCCACTTACAAAATGGTGTTTCTGCTAAAGAATAATTTAGGTCATAGAAATGGGTTCTTTTATGTGTAAATATGTCATCAATAGGTTTAAATTCTCCTGTTAAACCAGCTGATGAACCATTAATAATAAGATCATATGGTTTTTCTTCACTTAAGTCTGAGTTAATCGAGGTCATATTTGAAAATTTCCTAATTAAACGATTTGCTTTCTCCATTGTTCTATTTAAAACAGTGATATGATCGACGCCACTTTGTGCAACCCTATATAAAACACTTTCTACTGCTGCGCCAGCTCCTATTATTAATATTTTTTTATCTTTAAATTTAAACTTTTTATTATCCATGTCATTTATAAATCCAATGCCATCTGTTGAATAAAGTAACAATTCTTTATCGCTCTTAAGAATTGTATTTACAGCATTTATATATTTAGCCTCCTTAGATATTGTTCCAGCAATTTCTGCAGCTTTTTTCTTATGAGGAAGAGTTATATTCAAACCCTTTGAGTTTTTGTCTGAGAAAAATTCTTTTATGAATAAGTCAAAATCTTGTTCTTTTACTTTATAAGGCAAATACTCAATATTAATATTTTCATTTCTAGAGAACCTGGAATGAATAAATGGAGACAGGGAATGTTCTATTGGATTGCCGATTACACCCAATTTATATACTTTAGACATTCCAATCTCTATTAATAAATTTAAGTAATTTTTTTTCTAAGTCCTTATATTCTTTATTCTTTTTATAAGCCCATTTAACATCTGATGGTAACGAAGCTAGAATTGATTCTATTCTCCCGTTTGACTGCAGGCCAAAAGCTGTTCCTCTATCATAGATTAAGTTGAATTCTGCGTATCTTCCTCTTCTTATAAGTTGAAAATCCTTTTCTTCTTTTGTAAATTTAAGTACTTTCCTATTATTAATTATATTTAAATATGAATCTAAATAGGTTTGGGCTACAGATTTTAGAAAATTAACACTATCATCAATATTGAAATCCGATAAATTATCAAAAAAAATGCCGCCTATACCCCTTCTTTCGTTTCTATGGGGGATATTAAAGTAATTATTGCAGTTATCTGAAAAGATTTTATAGAAATTAGTATCCCAAACATCTAAACTTTCTTTTGCAGAGCTATGCCAGCTTAAAATATCCTCCTTATGCGGAATATAGGGTGTTAAATCGTATCCTCCACCAATCCACCAATCTTTTATGTCTCCTTTCTTGTCTAAAATTCCAAAAAATCTAATATTCATATGGCTTGAAGGAATATGAGGATTAATTGGGTGAGAAATAACTGAGATTCCCATAGCCTGATAGCCATATTTTGTATTTTTATTAATTGAGTTCGCCAAAGCAGCCTTAGGTAGCTTCTTTCCAAATATTGATGAATAATTTATTGCGCAATTATCAAAAAAATTACCACCAGCTATTACTATGGTCTTGCCTCCACCGCCCTCAGGTCTTTTCCATGAATCTTTAGAAGTGTCTGCTTTATTAGAGCCCTCTAATTGATCAAAACTATTATGAATAGTTGCTTGAATTTTTTTAAATTGTTTCTCTAAATTAGCAATCATTTTATGGTCTTATTACAAACTTTGTTTCTAAATCAATTATTTTAGAAGGGCTAACATTTGTACCTAATAATTCATCATAGTATGCCATGTCAGCACATTCAAAATAATTAATGATCTCTTCAGGATTTTTTAAATTTTCTTTGCCTGATATATTTGCTGATGTAGAAATCATGAAGCCAGAAAAACAATCAAATAGTCGCTTTATAGGTAAGTGATTACTTACTCTTATTGCTATTTTCTTGGTTTCATTCTTAAGATGATTTGGCAAAGTATTATTATATTTTATTAAAAATGTAAAAGGTCCAGGCCAGTGTTTTAATAAATATTCTTCATCGCTAGGATCTAGTTCTTGAATATAATTTTTTATTGAATCAAACGATCTTATTAACAAAATAAAGTTCTTTTTTTTATCTCTTTTTTTAATATCAAAAATATCGCTTACAGCTTTCTCATTAAAGGCATCACACCCTAGCCCCCATATTGATTCAGTTGGATGTATTAATATTTTTCCAGCTTCAAGCCAATCTATAGATGAGCTTAAATTTAATGAATTTCTTTTCAATTATGAATTTAGTTTTTTGTCTTTCTCTAAAACCTCTGATCGCATATTTTTTTTATATTCATCTAATTTAGTTGATAGATTGTCATCTCCGGTTGCAAGAATTTGGACAGCAAGAATAGCGCTATTTTTAGCACCACTTTTACCTACAGCAACAGTTGCAACAGGAACGCCTGGAGGCATCATTGCAGTAGATAATAAAGAATCTATACCTCCCATGCCGCCAGATTCGATAGGGATACCAATTACTGGCCTTGTGGAGTGGGCTGCAACTGCTCCAGCTAAATGCGCCGCCATACCTGCAGCACAAATAAACACTTTACAGCCATTATTTTCTGAGTTTTTAATTAATTCCATAACATCATGGGGCGTTCTATGCGCTGACATAACATTTTTAGTGTATTTCACCTCAAATGAGTCTAAAATTGGAAAAATTGCTTCAACAACAGGCAAATCAGAGTCAGATCCCATTATTATTGCTACTTGGGTGGTTTCATTTGTCATTTTATGTACTTTAAAATTATTAACTAGATTATAATCACGCAATTATATATAAAAAAAAAGAGTTTATGGCTAAAAACTTAAAAATATTAATATTTCCTGATCCTAGATTAAGAAAGGTTGCAAAAAAGATTACAAAATTCGACAAAAGTCTAGAATTATTAGCAAATTCTATGTTAAAGACAATGTATGATGCTAATGGTATAGGTTTAGCAGCAACTCAAGTAGATAAGCATGTAAGGCTTATTGTGATGGATTTGTCAGAAAGCCGTGACGACCCCATGGTGTTTATCAATCCAACTTATAAAATCCTTGAAAATCATAGTCTTTTTGAGTATGAAGAAGGCTGTCTTTCTATTCCTGGTTTCAACGAACTAATAGCTCGTCCTGATAAAATTGAACTAAAGTGGCAAGATATTAAAGGAAAGGAACACTTTGACAGGCCTAAGGGGCTTTTGACAGTATGTATTCAGCACGAAATTGATCACTTAGAGGGAAAGCTTATGGTTGATTATGTAAGTGCACTCAAGAGGGATCGAGTTAGAAAAAAACTTTTAAAAGAATATAAAAGATAATAAAGGATTTTAACAGATTTTATGGATATTTTATTTGCAGGAACACCAAACAGCTCTGCGAATATACTTAAGTATCTGATTGATAGCGAATTATTTAATGTCACTGGTGTTATAACTCAGCCAGATAAAAAAGGGAAAAGAGGGAACAAATTAATAGAATCCAGCGTTTCAGCCTTGGCTAAAAAGCATAATATATGCACATTTAAGCCCAAAAACTTAGAAAATGATAAATGTTTAGATAAAATCAAAGCTATTAAGGCTGACTATTTATTAGTTATAGCCTATGGGAACTTGCTACCAAGATGGTTGATAGACTTACCTGAAATCTGTTCAGTTAATGTTCATTTTTCATTGCTTCCAAAATATAGAGGGGCTTCTCCTATTCAAGCAGCATTGTTAAATGGAGATACCGAAACTGGAATTACTTTTATGAAGATCTCGGATGAGCTAGATGCTGGCAATATTATTTCTTCAAATAAAATTATTATTGACCAATTAGATAATAAAGTTATCCTTGAACAAAATTTAACATCATTATGTATTGATAATATTTTAGGAGTTTTAAATAACATACCTAATAGAGACATGAATTATGAGGAACAAGATCACTCAAAAGCAACTTATTGTTCAAAAATTAAAAAACAAGATTCTCTAATAGATTTTAATAATACATGTGAAGAAATTAATAATAAGTTCAGAGCTTATTTTGAATGGCCCGGGTTAAATTTTTTATATAAAAATATTCTAATAAAAATAAAAGATTTAAAGATCACAGATATAGAAAGTGATAACAGCCCAGGCTCTTTATATAAAGTTGATAAGACTGGAATATACTTAAATACAATGGATAAGGTGATAGTGATTACTTACTTACAGTTTCCTAACAAAAGCATTATATCGTCTCTTGATGCTTATAATTCTTATAAAGATTTTTTTAATTAAAATTTATTTTTCGCTTTACACTTGAATTATTTAAAAAGAGGTTTAATTTACACCATATGAAGGTGCTAATTTTAGGCGGAGGTCGTGTTGGGGGCAGCCTAGCTCGAGAACTTGTTGATAACAATTATGATGTATCTGTAATAGATCTTGATAAGAATGCTTTATCTCAATTAGAAGAAAATTTAGACATTATGACTATAGAAGGTCATGCAGCTCACCCTTTATCAATTAAAAAAGCTGGAGCTGATGAATCTACGACAGTTATAGCGGTTACTTCTAACGACGAAGTAAATCTCGTTGCTTGCCAAATTGCTAAGAAAAAGTTCGGTGTTAATAAAACTATTTGTAGGCTTACAGAGGGTTCTTATTCAGAAGACCTAGATGTGTTTGGTGAAAAAGTTATAGATATTGTAATTAGTCCTGAAAATGAGGTCATGTCTCATCTTAAAGAACTAATATTTCACCCTGGAGCTCAACAAATAGAAAACTTCGCTGATGGAAAAGTCAACCTTGTAAACGTAAAGGCAAAGAAAAAAGGTAAATTAGTTGGTAGGGAGCTCAAAGGCATTAAAGAGGATATGCCTGAAACAGACGCATTTGTTGCTTCTGTTTACAGAAAAGGAAAACCTTTTATACCTTCAGGGGATTCAATAATTAAAGAAAATGATGAAATTTATTTCATTTCTTCAGCTTCAAATATAGATGAAATCGTAAATGAATTTCGGGATCCAGAAGATGTATATTCAAGAATTATGATAGTAGGTGGAGGAAAAATTGGATACTCATTAGCGAAAGAAATTGAAAACTCTTATAAAACAAAATTAATTGAATCTAATAAAGGAAAATGCTCTGAGCTATCAAAAAAATTAGACAAAACAATCGTCCTTCATGGATCAGCAACTGATGAAGATCTTTTAAAAAGTGAAAATATTTCAAATATAGATATTTTTTGCGCGCTAACTAATGATGATGAAACTAATCTAATGTCATCGCTGCTTGCAAAAAAAATGGGCGCAAAGAAAACAATGATTATTTTAAATAATCCTTCATATCTAGGTCTTGTTCCTGGTTTTATAGATATCTATATTGCTCCACATAGGTTAACTGTTTCATCTGTACTTCAGGACCTTAGAGAGAGCGATGTAACACAAGATGTAATATTAAAAATGGATACTGGAGCTGAAGCGATTGAAGGCGTAGTCCATGCAAATGAATATACAGCAAATTTATTTGGTAAGCCCATAAAAGATATACCTCTACCTGAAGGTGCCTCTATTGGAGCTGTAATTAGAAATGGCCAATTAATAATGCCAAGCTCTGAAATTGATCTAGCAATAAATGATCATTTAATTATTTTTTTAGCTAATAAAAAAATGATGTCAGAAGTAGAGGTTTTGTTTAAAACAAAATAATGAACTTAAAATCAATATTAAATCTTTTTAGTATATTAATTTTATTTTTTAGTTTTTCATATTTATTACCAATAGTCGTTTCGGTTATATTTGATGATGGAGCACTTAATGTTTTTTTAATTACACTGATTGTAATCGCCCTACTTGGTTTGCTTGGTATCTTTATTACAAAAGGAGCGGGTAATAATCTTTCTCAGAAGGATGGATTCGTAATAATAGTTCTTTTTTGGATTGTTTTATCACTTGCAGGCTCAGTTCCATTTTATTTAAGTGGGATGTCTCCAATAGATTCAATATTTGAATCTATGTCTGGAATTACCACAACAGGTGCAACTGTCATTTCTGATGTTGAATCTTTACCGGAATCATTATTATTTTATAGGCAGCTATTGCAATGGATGGGAGGTATGGGGCTAATAGTGCTTGCAATAGCAGTTATGCCATTGCTTGGAATTGGGGGAGGTCAAATATATAAAACGGAAATACCAGGAGCTATGGGTGAACAAAAGTTAACTCCGCGAATAAAAGAAACAGCCCAAGCTTTATGGTCTATATATTTTAGTTTAACAGTTGTATGTGCGCTTCTATATTATTTAAATGGAATGAGTGGCTTTGATGCGATATCACATGCAATGTCTACAGTCGCTATAGGAGGGTTCTCTACCTATAATGAAAGTATTGGATTTTTTAATAGCCTATCTATAGAGCTTATATGTATACTTTTTATGTTGCTTTCAGCTTTTAGCTTTACTCTTCATTATTTTGCAATATACAAAAGAAAACTATTAAAATACTTTTTTGATCCAGAGTTAAGATTTTTTCTTTCAATATTAATAATTGTTGTTTTTTCTGCTCTTTTATTAACAATTTTTAATAATTCAGCTAGCGGCTCACCTTCATTTAGAGAAATATTTTTTCATAGTGTTTCAACTTTAACCACAACAGGTTTTTCTATATCAAATACAAGTGAATGGCCTTTTTCAATATCGTTTTTACTATTAATGGGGGCTTTCGTTGGTGCATGTTCTGGATCGGTAGGTGGTGGTGTGAAATCATGGCGGGTTTTAATAATGATAAACCATGCATATAAAAATGTTATGAAGATAATACATCCAAATTCAGTATTGTCTTTAAAAATGGGTACCAAGAGTGTTAATGACGAAGTAGCTACATCTGTTTGGGGTTTTTTCTCAATATATGTAATATCTTTCGTAATGTTGTTATTAGTAACGCTTATTTCTGGATTAGATTTTGAGACTGCATTTTCAGCTGTTGGGGCATGCTTAAATAATCTTGGTCCTGGGCTTGGAGCAGTCTCAGAAAACTATTCAAGTATAAGTGAATTTTCTAAAGTTGTTTTAGCGTTTGCTATGCTTTTAGGTCGTTTAGAAATATTTACCCTGCTTGTTATTCTTACTCCAATGTTCTGGGCAAAGTAGCTAAATATCTTTATAAAGATTTTCCTCTACATCTTTGCTTCTTCTAAATCTCTTATATTCCCAGGAATAATCAATCGGTCTTTCTCTGATCAAATTCTCAATATCATAATTTAATAATAGTTTGTGCTTACTATCATCATAAATACTATCATTACAACGTTTTATAATTATAGATAAAAAACCTTTTGTATTAGAGCTTATATAAAAGTAAATTACCGGTGCTTGGGTTTTTAGTGCAAGAGACTGCACAAGGGTGGTTGTATATGCCTCTTTATTAAAAAACTTTATATATTCACCAAGGCCTCTTTTGGGCACTTGGTCTGCAGCAAAAACAGCAACCTTCTTATCGTTTAGTGCCTTTAACAATTTCCTTACGCCCCCTATTGATGTTTCAAAAGTTTTAGAGCCGCTCGCCTCTCTATCGCGTTTAACGAAATTATTTAGTTTATTTAATTTTATTTTTTTATATAAACTTGTAGTCTTAACTTGTGAATTAATCCATTTAAGAATCATGTCTACGCTTCTATTATGAAAAGTAACTGCAATAAGACCATTATTTTGCTTTGATAGGGAATTCAATAAAAAGTTATTTTCAACTTTGAATATAGTATTGTTTGTAATGAAATCTTTCCTTCCCCAAGTATAAATAGTTTCATAGCCTGAAATAATGGTTTCTCTTAGACTAAGTTTAGATAAAAGATCAATTTCATTCTTTGAGGCCTCTGGATAGGCAATTTCTAGATTAACTTTTGTTATTTTATATGTGCTAGTTAATTTAAAGATCCTTAAAAAAAGATATATATCAACAAAATACGAGAATATACCTTTTGGAACTATTGATAATATATAAAATAATGATTTCATAATAAACAAAACTTGTGGATTATATATAATCATAAGATAATATAGAGATATATAAAAGTTTATTAAAATAATAAAAAAAACATTTACTAGACAAATGTTTACTTTTTGCTTGGAGATTATAATT
>MDSV01075499.1_pt1 | contig 69610 bp, 67 predicted proteins | sample 810851 | NCBI WGS metagenome assembly MDSV01 (sample SAMN05326640, study PRJNA326480) | marine metagenome | isolation source: seawater | place: Atlantic Ocean: North East | collected 2012
AAATATTTTTACTGGATTGCAATTGCTACATTTTTTGTGGCTTTCTCAACAAAAAAAGAAAACTCGAAAGTAAAATTGATGACCCTCGACCCCGGTCATTTTCATGCGGCTTTGATCCAAAAAACTTCCTATGAAGACATCGACACAACAGTTGATGTCTATGCACCTGAAGGACCAGAGGTCAAAGACTTTTTAAACAAAATAGAAGGCTATAACAGCAGGGATGAAAACCCCACAAGCTGGGTTGTAAAGACACACTTCAGCAAGGATTACCTCGATGAAATGATTGATGAAAAACCTGGAAATGTAATGGTGGTTTCTGGTAAAAACTCCAAAAAAATCGATTACATATTGGCGGCAGTAAATGCCGGATTGAATGTGTATGCCGACAAGCCGCTTGTTGTGAATCAAGAAGGTTTTGAAAAACTCAAAAAAGTATTTGAAATCGCAAAAGATAAAAATCTTTTGGTTTACGACATCATGACTGAGCGATTTGAGGTTACCACAGGTATACAAAAAGCCCTTTCCATGAAACCCGAAGTATTTGGAATGCTTTTAGATGGCTCACCATCAGAACCTTCAATCAGTAAAGAAAGTGTTCACCATTTGTCAAAAATCGTTTCCGGAAAGCCATTAGTTAGGCCTGCATGGTTTCTAGACACAAGCCAACAAGGAGAGGGCGTTGTAGACGTCACTACCCACTTGGTAGATTTGGTACAATGGGAAGCCTTTCCAAATCAAATTATTGACCGATCGGATATTGAAATCATTTCCTCCAAAAGGTGGACTACCTCACTGGCTCCTGAGCAGTTTAAAAACATTACTGGCTTAGACACTTACCCCGAATACCTTCAGAAAGATGTGAAGTCAGACACCCTCAAGGTTTACTGTAATGGAGAAATCAACTATACCATTAAGGGAAAGCACGCAAAGGTTTCCGTAATATGGAATTATAAAGCACCTGAGGGAACAGGAGACACTCACCAAAGCTCCATGCGTGGATCAAAAAGCGATCTCATCATCAAACAAGGTGAAGCCGAAAATTTCAAACCCACACTTTATGTCTCAGCTAAGCAAGGTGAAAACTTTGAGTCGCACTTAAATCAAGCCCTTCAATCACTTCAATCAGATTATACAGGGATTGAGGCATATAAAATCTCAGAATTACAATGGAGAATTGTAATTCCCCCAGTGCTCAAAATTGGACATGAGGCTCATTTTGGTCAAGTTACAGACAACTTCTTGAAGTACTACAAAGATGGCAAATTACCGGGATGGGAAGTCCCCAACATGATTAGTAAATATTATACAACTACACAAGCTTATAAAAAAGCGATTGAAAAATAATTATTTGTGTAAATTCAAATTAATATGACAAAAAACTTTTTTGCACCATTATTCATAGGCGTATTCTTTATAATCTCTTGTATTTCTCAAGAAAATCCGCCTGAGGTCAAAACACCGGACCAATCAAAATTTAGCACTGAAACTTTAGTTGATGGTATTGACATTCCTTGGGGTATGGATTTTATCAGTGAAAATGAAATTTTGGTAACTGAGAAAAAAGGGGTTCTTTATAGGGTTTCAAATGGAGAAAAAGCAAAAGTTTCTGGACTTCCTGAAATCTACCAAAGAGGTCAAGGAGGACTTATGGATATTGCTTTACATCCTGATTTTAAAAACAATAAAGTCATCTATTTCACTGCTGCAGTTCACTTAGAAGGTGAAGCTGGAGGGAATACTGCCCTTTACTGCGGTGAATTGAATGGCACCAGCCTTTCCAAATTAAAGCTTCTCTACAAGGGTAAGCCCAATACAAAAAAGGGGCAGCACTGGGGATCAAGAATTGTTTTTGACGATAAGGGATATTTATTTTTTACCATAGGAGATCGTGGAAATCGCGATTTAAACCCTCAAGACCTAAAGCGTGATGGTGGCAAAATATACCGTTTAAATCTCGATGGTACTATTCCAATAGACAACCCATTCGCTAATCAAGAAGGAGCCTTAAAAGCAATATACTCCTACGGTCACAGAAACCCTCAAGGCATGACTATTCATCCCAAAACTGGTGAGATATGGGAAAATGAGCACGGCCCAAAAGGAGGGGATGAAATAAACATTATTCACAAAGGGAAAAACTACGGATGGCCCGTCATTACCTATGGCATAAACTACAGTGGCACCTCCATAACTGAAAAAAGATCCATGCCAGGAATGGAACAACCTTTATATTATTGGGTGCCATCTATTGCACCCAGCGGAATGGCTTTTTCCAGTTCAAATGTCTATAAAAAATGTAAAGGAAACCTTTTTGTAGGATCACTAAAATATAAATATTTAGAACGTTTGGTCATCAAAAGAGGAAAAGTAATTAAACGCGAAAAAATCCTTGATGATGTCGGACGGGTAAGAAACGTCAAAGAGGGTCCTGACGGTTATCTCTATTTGGGGGTAGAAGGAAAGGGAGTTCTTAAGGTTGTTCAGAGGTAATGAAAATACTTTTTGGTATAATGGGTTTGTTCATCCTTTTTGAGGTGACAACGCTATACCAAAAAAAACCCCTTAAGCAAAGCATGACTGATGGAGAAGAAATTTATCAAGACTTTTGCATTCAATGTCATTTAGACACTGGCGAGGGTGTTTCCGGAGTTTTTCCTCCTTTGGCAGAATCAGATTACTTGCTCAACAATATTGAAATGAGTATAAGAGGTATTAAATATGGATTGAGTGGTCCTATAGAAGTCAATGGAGAGGAATACAATGGCATCATGGAAGAACAAGGGCTTGAAAATGAAGAAATTGCAGATGTCATGAATTACATTCTCAATAACTGGGGGAATGAATTTGAGGAAATAATTACTAAAGAAAAAGTTGCCAGCATTAATAAATAATATATTACATTTTGGGTAAAATTTACCGTTATCTCTACCTCATTATTTTTTTGATTTTTTTAGCATGGATGACCTTTCTCGACACTCACTCGTTGAAGATACACCATGAATTAAACCAAGAGTTAGATAAGCTTGAAGCACAAAAAAAGGAACTCATCCATTTGATTGAAAAGGATCAAAAAAACATTCAACAGTTAAAAAGTAAAGATAGTTTAGAGCGATTTGCTCGTGAAAATTATGGACATAAAAAAGAAGACGAAACCATTTTCTATATTGAGTTCGAGGATAGTTTGGATCCCAAATAAATTAACTCCATTTTTATCAAATCTAATTTGCAATAATTTTTTTAAGCCATAATTTTAATTGTATTTTTATCAAAATTTCAACCTTAAAATGGCTAAAATTATCGCGATTGCAAATCAAAAAGGAGGCGTAGGAAAAACTACGACGGCTGTAAACTTAGCTTCTGCAATGGCAATCTTGGAAAAAAAAATTTTGTTGGTTGATGCAGATCCACAAGCCAATGCCACTTCAGGACTAGGTATTGATGTTAAAAATCAAAAACTAGGGACCTATCAATTGTTGGAGCATACGGCTATTGCAGAAAAAACCATCATCCCTTCCAGTACACCAAATCTAGATTTGATTCCTTCACATATCGACCTTGTGGCAACCGAAATCGAATTGGTCGATAAAAAAAATCGCGAATACATGCTGAAAAAAGCCCTTGTTACAATTGATGATAATTATGAATATATTATTATAGATTGTGCGCCCTCCCTAGGCTTAATTACCTTGAATGCGCTGGTAAGCGCAGATTCATTGATCATACCTATCCAATGCGAATATTTTGCTTTAGAGGGGTTGGGTAAGCTTTTGAATACTATTAAAAGTGTACAAAAAATACATAACAAAAACCTAGACATCGAAGGATTGCTGCTAACCATGTATGATCCACGTTTGAGACTCTCAAATCAGGTGGTAGAAGAAGTTCAAAAGCACTTTGGTAAAATGGTTTTTAAAACCATTATCCATAGGAATATTCGTTTGAGTGAAGCTCCTAGCTTCGGTGAAAATATTGTAGACTATGATGCCACTAGTAAAGGAGCTAAGAACTACCTTTCCCTTGCCAATGAAATTATAAAAAAGACGAAAAAAAACAATTAATGGCTAAGAAAAATAAAAAACAGGCTTTGGGGAGAGGGCTTTCAGCACTCTTAGATGATCCTGAAAGAGAGATTAGCTCAGTCAGTGATGTCAATTCAAACCAAGTAGTAGGCAACGTCATCGATCTCGAAATTGATAAAATAGAAGTCAATCCATTTCAACCGAGAACACACTTCAATGAGGAGGCCATTGAAGAACTTGCAGAATCAATAAAAAACCTAGGAATTATTCAACCTGTGACCGTGAGAAAAATTGGTAGAAATCAATATCAATTGGTCGCGGGAGAACGTCGTTATCGAGCTGCAAAATCTTTAGATTTTGATTCCATTCCTGCCTTTGTCAGAATCGCCAATGACCAAGAAACACTTGAAATGGCCTTGGTAGAAAATATCCAAAGAAGAGACCTAGACCCTATAGAAATTGCTATTTCCTATCAACGATTGATTGATGAAATCCAACTCACTCAAAACCAATTGAGCGAAAGAGTTGGAAAAAAAAGATCTACTGTAGCCAATTATATGCGTTTGCTCAAATTAGATCCAATCGTCCAAACAGGAATTAGGGATGGATTTCTTTCCATGGGACATGGAAGGGCCTTGATAAATTTTGAGGAAAGTGAAAAGCAATTGGAAATTTATGAAAAAATTATTGCTCGATCCCTATCCGTAAGAGAGACAGAATTACTGGTTCAAAAAATTAAAAAAGGACATTCCACTGAAAAAAAAATAGCCTCCAAACCGATTTTTTATGACAAGGCTACAGAGGAACTTAAAAATTATTTTAACACCTCAATCTCCATTAAAGGAAACGAAAAGGGAAAAGGTAGTATTCAAATTCAATTTAATTCTCAAAAAGACCTCAACGATATAATCAAAAAAATCAAACGTGAAGACTAGAGTCTTTATCCTAATCCTTATCCTTCTCAACCTCCAAGTTTATGCTCAACAACTCCCTAAAGAAGAGCAAAAAACTCGAAAACAAAGACTAATCGAAAGTCCTTTGACACCCTCTCGGGCAGCATTTTATTCTGCTGTACTGCCGGGTTTGGGACAGATCTATATTGGTAAAACTTGGAAAGTACCTTTTGTTTATGCTGCTATCGGTTCATCAGTTTATGGATACGTTTATAATCAAAAAGAATTAGACCGCTATAGGACAGCCTACAAAAAGAGGAATAGTGGTTATACCGATGATGAATTCATCAAACTGATTCCAGACAAAAATAAATTGCTCCAGGGAATGAAGTTTCATAAAAACTACAGGGATATGTCATTTCTTTTTATATTAGGAACCTATATGTTAAACATCTTGGATGCTAACGTAAGTGCCCATTTGATGCAATTTAACATAAAAGACAACTTAAGTGTCAAACCTAAATTTGAACCTGACTTGTTCGAAATGGATGCCAATGTTGGTTTAAAGGTCTTGGTCAAACTTTAAAAAAAGATATGAAGTTAGCATTATTAGGATATGGAAGAATGGGCAAATCGATAGAGCAAATTGCTCTGAAAAGAGGTCACGAAATCGTTTGTAAAGTAGATAAAAATATGAGCGAGGGGAAACTACAAGAGGCTGATGTAGCAGTTAACTTTAGCATCCCTGATGCTGCAGTAGAAAACATAACGAATGCATTAGACCAAGCTGTCCCGGTCATTTGTGGTACCACCGGCTGGCTGGATGCTTATCAGCAAGTAACCCAATCGGCTCGTGAAAACAACACTGCTTTTCTTTACGCATCCAATTTTAGCGTGGGTGTCAACCTCTTTTTTAAATTGAATAAGGTCTTGGCCCAAATTATGCAACCCCACAAAGAATACAAGATTTCCATGGAGGAAACTCACCACATTCACAAATTGGATGCACCTAGTGGAACCGCTATTTCGCTTGCTGAAGGTATTATCGAAAACAGTGATATTTCCCAGTGGAAGTTGGATGAAGAGGCAAAAGATAGCGTGTCCATTCAATCATTAAGGGAGGGGGAGGTGCCTGGAACCCACAGCATTATGTACAAGTCCCCCATCGATGATATCACCATCGAACACAAAGCCCATAACCGAAAAGGATTTGCTATTGGTGCAGTCGTCGCAGCAGAATGGATTGTTGGTAAAAAAGGGGTTTTTAAAATGGATGACGTTCTAAACCTAGAATCAAATGAGTGAAATTCAATGGATTGTTTTCGCCTTGGTAATACAAGTCGTTCACTTTTTAGGAACATGGAAATTGTATAAGTCAGCCGGAGAAGCTCCTTGGAAGGCAATAGTGCCAATATATAATGTCATTATTTTACTCAAAATCATTCACCGTCCCAAATGGTGGGTGTTCTTATTGTTTCTTCCGGTCATTAACCTAATGATTTTTATGGTCTTATGGATTGATATAGTGAAATTTTTTGGAAAAAATAAAATAATAGATGAAGTTTTGGCTGTTGCAAGTTTTGGGTTTTACATCTATACCATAAATTATCAAAAAACACCAAAATATATTTCCGATAAAAAACTAATTTCAAGATCCATTTTTAGTGAAACGATCGGCTCTATTGTCTTTGCTATAGTGGCCGCTACTTTTGTTCATAATTATTTTTTTCAACCCTATATCATTCCCACTGGGTCTCTGGAAAAATCTCTACTGATCGGTGACTTTTTATTTGTCAGTAAATTCCATTATGGTGCTAGAATTCCTACAACTCCATTATCATTTCCTATGGTTCATGACACAATTCCCTTACTCAAGACTAGGTCATACTTGAATTATCCTCAATTGCCTTATTTAAGACTGCCAAGATTTCAAAAAATCAAAAGAAATGATATTGTTGTATTCAATTGGCCTGCTGATACTGTGAGAAGATTTTTCGTCAAAGAGACCGGGGTCAAAAAACCATTGGATAAAAAGTCAAATTACGTCAAAAGATGTTTGGGTATAGCAGGTGACACGCTAGAAATCATCGATGGTTTTGTACACATCAATGGAGTGAAAAATATTTTACCTGAAAGAGCAAAAGTGCAATACAATTTTAAAGCTCATAGCAATAAAGGTGTCTCTTCCAGAAAACTCATAGATCTAGGAATTAAAGATTTTTATAGAACGTTCAGAATCGAAAACATCACACAAAGCAGCTACGAAAAAATCGCCCCCTATTTGGTTGGCTCGCAAAGAGGTAGGCAAGACAACTTTTTAGCTATCACCCGCCATACGGGATTGCCTATTGATTTGGTTAGGTCTTTGGGATTAAGAGTCAGAGAAATTCTTGAAAAAACAAAAGATTTAAATTTGACTATAAATGAGGCGGAAAAAATCGAAAAACAAAACTGGATAGACAGTATTGTTCAGAGAAACCAAAAAAACAAAACTCCCAATTCCTTTGTTTTTCCAAATAAAATTCCATTCGACTGGAACCAAGATAATTTAGGGCCAATTGTCATACCTAAAGCAGGAGTAACTGTTAATTTAGATTTAAACAACCTACCCCTTTACAAAAAAATCATAACGGATTATGAAAAAAACAAGCTTAATGCCGATGATAATAACATACTGATCAACGGAAAAAAAAGTACTCAATACACATTTGAAATGGACTATTACTGGATGATGGGAGACAACCGTCATCGTTCGGAGGACAGCCGTTTTTGGGGATTTGTTCCCGAAAATCATATCGTTGGAAAACCCGTTTTGATTTGGTTCAGTATCGATGGAATAAATGATGGGATTCGAAATTGGAAAGTTCGCTGGGATAGGGTCTTTTCTACTGTTGGGGGATCAGGAAAAAGAGTGTCCTACTTCCCCTACTTTGTCATTATAATTTTGATCTGGCAAGGCAATGTTTATTACCGAAAGAGAAAAAGTAAAAAACAAGGCTAATGATTGCTGGTGTTTGTCCCGCATACCTACCCAATATTCACTACATGGCTTGGTTGGTTTCCCAAAAAGAAATCTCATTAATTACTGATAACCCCTACCAAAAACAAACCTTCCGAAATCGTACAGAAATATACGGACCCAATGGAAAGCTGAAATTAACCATACCGATCGCCCACAACAAAACTAAAGAGCGTCAAATCGATAAGAAGGTATCCATTCACTATGAAAATGGTTGGCAAAAGAATCACTGGAAATCTTTGGAAGCCGCCTATCGCTCATCACCTTTTTTTGAATTTTACGAAGATGATTTTTATCCTTTTTACCATCAAAAATTTGAAAAACTGATGGATTATAACATCGCTTTGATTGAAAAGATTCTCTCTCTTATAGATGCCGAAGTGAAACTCATTTTAAAAGGAAAAGCGGCCTATGAGTTTAATGATCTTATTATCGCAAAGAATGATGATAAAAGAGAAAACACGAACTACAATCAGGTATTTCAATCCAAGCACGGGTTTATAAGCAACCTTAGTATATTAGACTTATTATTCAATCTAGGGCCTCAAAGTTTAGAATATCTAAAGCAAGTCAAAAACTGATTTTATTTCCATTGGAGCAATGCTGAAATGGGCTTATGATCCGATAATTTAAGATCATGAGTCTTAAAATTAATCACTTTAAATTTTTGATCCGTAAAAATAAAATCAATTCGAAAGGGAAAATATGCAAGTTTATAGGTCGCTCCCAAACCACCACCGGATAGATCAAAAGCATCTAAACGATCAGCTTTTAAACGTTTGTAAACTCTGGAAAAAGCATTGTTGTTAAGATCTGTACAAATGATGGTTGGGTGTTTGTTTTTTTGGTCAACTTTTACGAATTGATCAATTTGTAGCTCCTGTTTCTGAATTACAGACTGAATTCTTTCTACAAATTTTAGAAAATGTTCTTGGATTAAAAGGGAGTCTTTTAAGTTAATACTCAATGATTCCAGATGAACATTATAAATTCTAATACTATCTCTTTTATAATAAAAGTTGGCATAAAGAGCACTATTATTGGAATCCTCAAAGTCCAATCTACCTCTATTCTTAAGTGGGTATTTCGATAAAATACAGAGTCCATTTTGGTTATTATTTTTTGAAGATACTATATATTGATAGGGATAATTTTTAAACTTTGGATTGAATTCCTTTGAGTGCTCCTGTAAGCAAACCAGATCTGGATTTTCTTTATTGATAAAGGTTTCGATGGATTGGGGAACTGATTTGGAGTCAATCCATTTAAAGCTATTGAACAATCTAACATTAAAGCTCATCACTTTTATTCCATTGGAAATGGGTATGGCGTTGTTTGGCAGTTTATAGAGTTTTCCCCACTCCTTGAATCCAATCATAAGAGAAAAAATGAAAAGAAGAAAGGGCCATTTTAATTTAATAATCCAAAAAATAAAAAAAATAACGTTTATCACTGAGATTACAGGAACCATCAAATTAAGAAATGGATACTGGTGAAAATCCCAAAAAGTATTCATCAATAAAAGCTGAAACGCTATCAAAAATACATTGATCAAGAGTAAAATTTTGGACACAAAATTAAATTTCATACTATAGGGTTTATTTAATTTTATACTTCGTGCTATTCTTTCCCAGCTCTAAATAAAAAATCTTTTTCCTCTTTGCTTAGACTGTCATAACCAGACTTACTGATTTTGTCCAAAATGGCATCAATTTTATTTTGACAACTACTTTTATTAGATGGTACTGATTTGTTTTCAGGGGCACGGTAAACCGTTTTTAGCTTTTTTGTTTCAAAAACAGTCTGCCAAGCTTTTTGAAACCCTTCACCTATGTCTCTACCTAGGCAAAGTTGCCTGGCATAAAAAAACCCCAATATAGCTCCACCAATATGAGCCAAATGACCTCCTGCGTTACCATAAGGAATTTGAATCAAATCAAGGGAAAAAAACGCAAGACCTAGGTGTTTTAATTTTAGTTTTACAAAAAAAAACCTAATATCCTGATTGGGAGTATAAGTACATATAAAAATAAATACAGCCATCACTCCAGCAGAGGATCCAATCATTGGTGGATAAGTCCCATCGAATACCGGAAACAAAGCATAACTACAAATAAAAATTAAGCCACCGGAAATGACTCCTAAAAAATAGTTATTTATAAATATACTATCCTTAAATAAATTTAGAAGAAAGCGTCCGGCATAAAAAAGAAGAACCATGTTCCAAATTAAATGAAAAATACCACTATGAATAAAACTATAGGTAAGCAGAGTCCAAGGTCTTGTTAAAAAGGTTTCAAGATTGGGAGAAAGCTGAAGCCAGTCTATGTAAGTATTGGTTGGAATTTTGAACAAAAAGAATAGAACATTGAGAATTAGGGGTAGAACAAAACAAATAGCATTGATTAAAATAATTTTTTCTACAATGGAAAAAGCAGTAAACCTATATTTGATATTACCCATAATACTCATAAATCCCAACGATTGTTATTGAACTCTTTTTTCTTCCAATACCACATCATGGCCAAACCGGTAATGGCTCCACCCACATGGGCAAAGTGAGCAATAGGACCAATAGAATAGGATGAGAACCCAAAGAAAAGGTCAGCTAAAATCAGAAACGGAACCAAAAACTTAGCTTTAACTGGAATAGGAGGAAATAAAAGCATCAATTGTGCATTGGGAAATAGCATAGCAAAGCCTACTAAAACCCCATATAGCGCTCCTGAAGCGCCAACCATTACGGAACGAAAGGAATTAAATGCACTCGACAATTCACCCTCTCCAATCATATTAATAGCAGCAGGAGGTAATTCAGCGGTTTGATAAAAAATACTGATTTGAGGGGCTGAAAGACCAAAATCACTTAGGGCATTATTAACATGATCCACTTGATAGTAATACAATAAAAGCTGAAATGCTGCAGCACCAAAACCGGTTGACAAATAAAAGAAAATAAACTTTTGCTTGCCCCACATTTGTTCTAAAGGTACTCCAAACATCCACAACCCAAACATATTGAAGAAAATATGAGAAATATCCCCATGCATAAACATATGAGTTAAGGGCTGCCAGATCTGAAATTTAGAATTTTCGGGATAGTGTAATGCGAACCAATCATATACCTGATTTCCAAGAATAATGGTAGCTAGGAAAAAAATTCCATTGATGATAAGTAAGTGTTTTACAGTTTCAGTAAGATTCCGCATTAAACCAATTTCTTTTCTAATTCTTCTTTATCTAAATTAATAAAAATCTTACGATTAAAGGGGGAGGTTAAAGCATCTTTACAAGCAAAAAGATCATCTACCAATGCTTGTTGCTCCAAGACAGAAAGCGTGAAATTTCCTTTTATAGAAAGGGATTTAGATAATATTTTAGCCATGTAGTCTGATTGACTGAAACTCGAAACCTGCTCGGAATCATCGGGAGGAGAAAATATATCTTCAAAAAGCTTTCCCAGCTTTTTGTCATCACAAATCGAAGGTACACCAGTGATTTTAAGAATTTTATCTTGTAGTTTAACAACAAATCCCATTGAATTTAAATTGGCCTCCAATTCGCCAAACAAAGCAATTTGTTGTTGTGTCAATTCAACTTCTTTGGGAAAGATCAATTGTTGACTGACCATATTTCTTTTGGTAATACTGGTAAGAAATTTTTCATACAAGACCCTTTGATGTGCTCTTTGTTGATCAATAACCAAAAGGCCTGATCGAGTTGTGGTAACAATAAACTTTCTCAGTAACTGAAATACCTTAGGAGCTTGCTCAATGGCAAGTTTTAAATCCTCATCAGCATTTTTTTCATTTGGAACCTCTAATCCAGAGTACAGGCTTTCCAATTTTATTTTTGGGGCTTTGGGGATGTCTCTCTCAGAATTTATAAAAGGATTAAAACTCGAGTCTACCTCAATCGAAGGCATTTTTAAAGAAGCCTTTTGTTGAAAATAATAGGGAATATCCATGCTAGGTTCACGTTCAAAATCCAAAACAGGAGACGCTTGAAACATTCCCAAACTGTGTTTGATCATAGATTTGATTATTGCATAAAGGTTTTGCTCCTCTTCAAACTTGATCTCCGTTTTTGTAGGGTGAATATTAATATCAATTGTTTTTGGATCAATTTGCATATAGATAAAATAACCCGGATAAAATTGATCTCTCAACAAACCATGGAAGGCAGAAGTAACAGCATGGTTTAAAAAAGGGCTCTTGATAAAACGTTTGTTGACAAAAAAGAACTGCTGACCTCTAGATTTTTTAGCAAATTCAGGTTTTACAACAAACCCTTCAATCCCAGCCACAGTAGTCATTTCCTCTACAGGAATTAATTTTTCTTCTATTTTATTTCCAAAAATATTGGCAATTCTTTTTCTAAAATTTACAGCTGGCAAGTCAAAAAGCTCTGAGCCATTTTGAATAAAAGTAAATTTAACTTCAGGATGTGTCAAGGCTACCCTATGGAACTCATCAATCATGTGTCGCAATTCAACTTTATCTGACTTGAGGAAATTTCTTCGAGCAGGTACATTGTAAAAAATATTTTTTACGGCAATGGAAGTTCCTTGAGGAGCAACAGACAACTCCTGATCCTCTATATTGCTTCCAGATATTTTAAGGCAAGTTGCCATTTCGTCTTCTGCCCTTTTGGTATAAACCTCCACTTGAGCGATGGCAGCGATGGAAGCCAAAGCTTCCCCCCTAAATCCTTTGGATCTAATGGAAAACAAATCATTGGCAGATTTAATTTTAGACGTTGCATGACGCTCAAATGCCAATCTTACATCGGTGGAAGACATCCCCATGCCGTTATCGATAACCTGAATCATGATTTTGCCGGCCCCATTTATTAGTAATTGGATTTCTGTAGCCTCAGCGTCGATAGAATTTTCCATAAGCTCTTTAACAACAGAAGCGGGTCTTTGAATGACTTCACCTGCAGCAATTTGGTTAGCCACATGGTCTGGCAAAAGCGAAATGATGTCAGCCATTAGTCTTTAAATAGAAATAAATCAAAATCAATAACGTAAAGAAAAGCCAAAACCAAGATCAAAATGATAATGAACAATCGGATAGAAATTCCTCGGTTACCGTGATTTCGCATCTTTAGGCGATCATCTTGCCACTGCTGACCAAAGTCATTCTGGTTGTAGGTGTCCCTGTATTTTGAAAATTTAGAATCAAAATCATATAGGTTTCTATCTTCCTTACCACTGTAATAACGAGGAGTGTAATTGTATCTTCGGTTTTTTTTAAGTTTAAAAAGACTGATTTTCATTGGTCGTAAATTGATCATGGAGCAAAACAGTAATCATACCAAATTTAACTAAAGTGAACTAAATTTCCATTGGGTTTGAGCAATATATAACGAAAAAACTAAAGGCTGGTCATCCTTAAAGCAGTAACTGCTGCCTCTACCCCTTTGTTACCCTTGTCACCACCACTCCTAGCCTTGGATTGTTCAATGGTGTCATCCGTCAATACACAAAATACCACTGGTACTTTTCCAATGAGGTTCAGGTCTTTTATTCCATGAGCTACAGTATTTGAAATGAATTCAAAATGTCTTGTTTCACCTTGAATAATACATCCAATTGCAATGATGGCATCAAAATCCATTTGTTGAGCTCTACTGGCTCCGTAAATCAACTCAAAACTGCCGGGTACATCAATTCTGACAATTTTATCCTCAATAACATTGTGGTCTAGCAATGTGTCTTTGGCGCCCATAAAAAGGGCTTCAGTAATGGCTTCATTCCACCCCGAAACAACTAGAGCAATCCGTAAATTTTTTCCATCAGGAATTTTTGAATGATCGTATTGGGAAAGGATGTTACCGGCAGTAGCCATCAATTGATGTTTTCCAAGAGACCTATTTGCACTTCTACCCTAAGGGCTTCTGCGGAATCCGGATACTCAGATTGTATCTTTTTGAAATAGCGAAGTGCTGCATTTTTTTTACCCAGAGAGGTACCCAAAATCCCCGCTTTTAAAAGGTATTTAGGTGAACTAAAAGAATTGTCACTAGATTCAAAAGCGGTAACATAATAATCATAAGCCTCTTCTGGCTGACCTATTTCAGCAAAAGCGTCTCCAATAGCACCTTTTGCTAAGGCTTTCAACATCAAATCATCTATATCAAATTGATCGAGATATTCAATGGCCTTGATATAATCCCCCAAATTGAGGTAAGCCATACCAGCACTATAGGTGGCCAATTTGGCCGCAGGTGTTCCTCCATAATTGTCGATAATATCCAAAAATCCATATTTCCCTTCACCACCATTGAGGGATCTTCTAAATAAAGAATCAGATTCTTGACCGTTTACGGCCAAATCAAAATAATATTGAGCTTGACTTAATTCACTGACAGCCTCCGATTTTTTGGGCTCAAAGATATAACTCTGGTAGCCCAAATAGGATAATACTGATAATGCAATAATCCCGACGCCTGCCAAAATAAAGTTTTGAAATTTCGAGATCCATTCCTCTGTGCGAGATGCAGTAGAGTCTAATTTATCAAAAACCTCTGCAGTTGTACTATCCACTTCCACCTGCTTTTCTGCTCTAGGTGCAATCGATTTTTTATAACCCCTCTTATTGTAGGTTGCCATTTTTGTTTTTTTAAGTCCCCAAAATTAACCTTTTTTAGTGCAAAATCAAAAACTCTTTAAATTATGAAAATCAGGGGTTAAAATAAATTTAAATTTTGTTTTACCTTTCTCAACTAAACTATTTTTGCATTAATGTTTTTAAAACAATTGACCCTAACCAATTACAAAAACATAGAAGCCTCTCAATTCGATTTTCAGGCTCCTATCAACTGTTTTATTGGCAACAATGGAATAGGAAAGTCAAATATTTTAGACAGCATTTACCATTTAGCTTTCACCAAGAGTTATTTTAACCCGTCTGGAGTTCAAAATATCCAGTTTGGAAAGGAGTTCTTTTTGATAGAAGGAAAATTCGAGAAATCAGGTAAAGAGGAGAAAATTAATTGCAGTCTCAAAAAAGGCCAAAAAAAGACTGTAAAAAGAAACGGTAAAATCTATAATAAAATTGCAGAACACATTGGGCTCATTCCATTAGTGATAATTTCACCCACAGATCGGAATCTGATCATTGAAGGCAGTAGCACCAGAAGGAAGTTTCTAGATGGTGTAATTGGACAAACCGATAAAACCTATTTAAAAGACCTAACAGACTACAACAAAATACTGGCACAACGTAATGCCTTACTGAAGTTTTTTGCTCAAAACCGGACCTTTGATTCAGACACTTTGGCCATTTACAACCATCAAATAAGTGAATTGGGGCATCCCATTTACGAAAAGAGAAAAGCATTCATGGAAGTGTTTATACCCATTTTCAAAAAAAGACACCTCAGTATTAGCAATGGAGCCGAAGAGGTTGGCATTCATTATGTATCAGGTCTAAGTAAAAATAAATTGCCTGATCTTCTGGATCTGAATTTAGAAAAGGACAAAATACTCCAATTCACTTCAGTTGGTATCCACAAAGACGACTTGGATCTTAACATCTCAGCGGTACCCATTAAAAAATTTGGCAGTCAAGGACAACAGAAAACTTTTCTAATTGCACTCAAACTTGCACAATTTGACTTTATCAAAGAAAAATCCGGGATTAACCCCATCGTGCTACTGGATGATATTTTTGACAAGTTGGATCAAGATAGGGTCACCCAAATCATACAATTGATTGACAAGGAAAGTCTTGGACAAATATTTATCTCTGACACCCACGAATATAGAATCAAAGCAGCATTAGAAATGAGTTCCTCTGCTAACGAAATCTTTAAACTCAGTTAGCAATGTTTAGATCCTTTATCCTCAGTTTACTTTTCTTTAGTTTAGGATGTAAAAATGAAATTACGTCAAATGAAATCTACTTACTTAGTGGATATTGGAATATTGAATACATAACCCAAAAGAATGAAACTTTTCACCCCAAAGGAAAGGCCAAACTATTGGATTATTATAAAGTTAATAAACAAGGTGGGGTAAGAAAAAAAGTACAACCTCGATTGAATAATAAGTTTTTGGTAACTGAGGATATAAATAACTTTAAGATTATCTTTAAGGATGGAAGTTGTTATCTTATTTTTCAGACATCCTGGGATCAATGGCAGGAAAAGATCGTTGATTTAAACAAAAACAAACTGGTTCTTGAGCATCAACATAAAAGATATCATTACAAAAAGTTTCACAGTGAGCATTAACCAATCATGAAGTCACCCAAAAGAAAATTTGAACCTCAAAGCATTGGTAAAGTGTTGGACGAAATAGTCCAGTCAAAAAAGTTAAAAGCAGGTATTAACAATGCAAGAATCAATGAGCTTTGGTATGAATTGATGGGAACACACATGACCAGTTATACGGAAAAAATAACGCTCAAAGGAAATACGCTTTTCGTTTCACTCAACAATGCAGCCTTACGAGAAGAACTGAGTTATGGGAAAGAAAAGATCAGGGAAATGATGAATGAACACCTGGGAAGTGAAGTACTCGAAAAAGTTGTGCTGCGCTAAAACATTTCTCTAACGGAGAAATGAAATGCTCCTTCAATTTCGGCATTTTCATTACTGTCAGAACCATGTAGGGCATTTTCACCCATTGATGTTGCAAATTGTTTGCGCAGAGTACCATCAGCAGCTTCATCAGGATTAGTGGCTCCAATCAATGTTCTGAAATCATCTACAGCATTTTCTTTTTCAAGTATGGCTGCAACAATAGGTCCTCGAGTCATAAAAGACACCAATTCACTAAAAAATGGGCGTTCTTGGTGTACAGCATAAAACATCTCAGCATCGCGTTTAGACATTTGGGTCATTTTCATAGAGATAATTCTAAATCCCGAAGCAACAATTTTATTTAGGATTTCTCCTGTATAACCTTTTTCTATAGCGTCAGGTTTAATCATTGTAAAAGTTCTGTTGGAAGACATTGTGGTGTTTTTTTGCAAATTTATAAAAAATGTTCTCGTTTGATACACCTCACCTAGTTAATTAATTTTTCACCTAACTGTAAAAACATAAGGATCAAATTTTGGTATATTTGAATAAATGAATAATCAACTGCTTAAAGCATTTCATAGAGCGCTCTCCAGCACCAAAAAAACCATCATCATTCCCCACAAAAATCCCGATGGTGATGCCTTGGGAAGCAGTCTTGCCCTTCATGCTTTTTTGATCAAAACCGGACATGATTCTCGGATCATTGCTCCCAATGAATACCCTGAATTTCTGGATTGGATGCCCAGTCAAGAGGAAATTATAAAATTTTCTCAACTTCCAGATGAATCAACCCAATTGGTGGAAGATGCCGACATCATCTTTACCTTGGACTTTAATCAATTAAGTAGAATTGATAAATTGGCCCCTGTTGTTGAACAGAGCGATGCCCTAAAAATAATGATTGACCATCATGAAAACCCCGGAGATTATGCCCCTATTACCTACTCAGACCCTAGCAAAGGGTCAACTTGTGAAATGGTTTTCGAATTGATTTCCAGTTTAGATCACGATCAAATTGATGCCTCTATCGCTACTAGTCTCTATACTGGAATCATGACCGATACTGGTTCATTCAGATTTCCATCAACCACGGCCAGAACACATCAAATTGTAGGCACACTCATTGAAAAAGGTGCAAAACCCAATACTATTCATCAAAAGGTTTATGATAATTATTCTTTCGGCAGATTGCAATTGTTGGGAACAGCCCTCAATAACCTTAAAAAAATAGATGAAATTCCAGTAGTCTATATTACACTTTCACAAAAAGAATTGAATCAAAACAACTTTAAAAAAGGAGACACAGAGGGCTTTGTAAATTATGGCTTAAGTCTTGCGGGCATCACATTAGCGGCAATTATGATTGAAAATGAATCGGAAAAGATCATCAAAATGTCTTTTCGATCAAAAGGGTCTTTTGATGTAAATCAATTTGCAAAAAAATATTTCAATGGTGGAGGACACATCAATGCAGCTGGCGGAATTTCGTCTTTGAATTTAGATGAAACCGAAGCGAAATTCAGAAATGCCGTAATTGACGAAAAATCTCAATTCAATGTTTAGGACGCTATTTTTATCCTTGTTTATTTTTGGTGTTCTGAGTTGTCAAAACCTTGAGCCACGACGTCCTATCAACAAAAAAAAGCAAGTTTTCCTAAAGGAATCTGCCAAAAGAAATAAAAACATCATTGCCATAGAGCAGTTATTGTTTCGCCAGGCCATTGAAAAAGAAGAAAAGCTCTCTTTTGAGAATACTCCTCTTGGTTTTTGGTATGCATATCAAAAAAACAACACCAATTCCGATGGCAACTATCCCAAAAAAGGCGATCGTGTCACCTTTAAATATCGCATAGAAGATCTTAGAGATAATCTACTTTACGATGAAAAAGAATTGGGAGATGTGAGTTTTTTTGTAGATCAGGAAGATTTAATCCCTGCACTCAGGGAAGGAGTAAAATATTTACGCTTGGGGGAAATTGGTGTATTTCTCTTTCCTTCCTACCTTTGTTATGGCTATCAAGGGGATGGAGAAAAAATCGGAATCAATCAACCCCTTCGTTTTACTATAGAACTTTTAAAACTGGAAAAAAACTAAAAACTTCAAAATGAAAAAAACCAATTTACTAGGACTCCTTTTTGCAACATTGATCATAGGTTGTACCGAAGAATATCCCGAATTAGACAAAGGCTTGTTCGCCAATATTGAAACCAACAAAGGTGAGATCATGCTGCAGTTGGAATTGGAAAAGACACCCATCACCGTTGCCAACTTTGTCTCTTTGGCAGAGGGAAACAACCCCAAAGTCACAAAAGAGTTTTCGGAAAAAAAATATTATGACGGAATAATCTTTCACAGGGTCATCAAGGATTTTATGATTCAAGGAGGGGATCCCACCGGAACCGGCTCGGGAGGTCCTGGATACCAATTTATCGATGAGTTTACTGATTTGACCCATAGTGGCCCCGGTATTCTTTCGATGGCCAATTCAGGCCCTGAAACCAATGGAAGCCAATTCTTTATTACCCACAAAGAAACCCCCTGGCTCAATGGTAAACATACCGTATTTGGAAAAGTCGTTCTAGGTCAAGCAGTAGTCGATAGCATTTTGCAAAACGACACCATCATCAAAATATCCATCATAAGGAAAGGAAGTGATGCTAAACGATTTGATGCCCCAAAAATATTCTCCAATTATTTTGAAGAAAAAATAACAGCTGATCGTGAGAAAACAGTAAAACAAGCCGCGATTATGAAGTTAAATCAAGAAAAATTTAACACTCAAAAAGCTAAAGCCAAAACAAGACCCTCTGGACTGCAATACACCATCACCGAAAAAGGGGAAGGCCCCAAGGTCACAACCACCAATAAAGTAACCGCCCACTATGCGGTTTACTTTTCTGATGGCATTTTGTTGGAAACCAGTAAATTGGAAACTGCCGAAGCCTTGGGTAGGGTTGATTCCAATCGCAAAGACGCTGGTGCTTATCAACCCATCAATGCCGATGTGAGTCCCGAAGCGGCAATGATCGAAGGTTTTAAAGAAGGTCTAAGACTGCTGAATGTTGGAGACAAAGCCACCTTATTTTTACCCCATCAATTGGCATATGGCGAAAATGGTAATCAAATGATTCCTCCTCGTTCTGATTTGATTTTTGAAGTTGAAATTGTCGCTTTGATTGAATAGGTAGAATTTGATTTGCTGCACATGAGTAAAAAAACAACCACCTTGGTTTGGTACTCTGCTATCCCACTGTGGTTGTTGATAAGCCTTACATGCAAAAACCCTGATATCGTTGAAAAATACTACAGTCGGATTTTCTATCCGCTGATTTTCGACTTACACCAGTTTTTTATGGACTTGATTCCCTTCTCCTTTGGAGATATTCTCTATGTATTCCTAACTTTTTTTGTACTCAGAACAATTTTTAAAAAAATGCACTATTGGCAAGTCAAACCAATGAACCTATTTTTGGATTTAGGGTCATTGCTGATTCTGGTAGTTTGGATATTTCACATCAGCTGGGGATTTAATTACCACAGGCTGCCATTGAGTGAACAACTTCAAATACCCATCTCCTATACTGAGGAAGATTTAGAAAATCGTTTGGATAAAATTATTGAGGAATCAAATCAATGGCACAATAGCCTAGTTTGTTCAGATACTATAGCAGTAACATTTCCTTTTTCAAAAGAACAGCTCTTACAAAAAATCAGTCTATATCACCCCATTTATAACGAAACCCTAGTGGGTTCCTCTAAGGTAAAAAATTCCCTAATGAGCCTACCCCTTTCCTATATGGGATATTCGGGATATTTAAATCCCTTCACACTGGAGTCACAAGTAAATGTCAAAATGCCCATCCAAAGTTTGATTACCACATCACTGCACGAAATGGCACATCAGTTGGGGTATGCCTCTGAAAAAGAGGCTAATTTTATCGCTTATCTCTCTGCCATTACCTCAAAAGATCCCTACATTCAATATGCCGGAAAAACTTTTGCCTATAGGTATTTATTTAGTGATTTGTTCAAGCTGAATCCCGAAAAAGCAAGAGGAAAGTTAAAACTTTTGAATCCCGGTATTCTTAAAAATTTTAAGGAAGTGAACGATTTTTGGAAGAAATATGAAAATCCTTTTGAAATCATTTTTGACAAAACCTATGACAGCTATCTAAAGGCCAACGGGCAAAAAAGTGGCATCGAAAGCTACAGCAAAATGGTGGGATTGATGATCAACTACCACAAAAATGAAAAGCAATTTTGATGCTGTTCCATCAATTACCCAATAACTTTGTAAAAAAAAACAGATTTGAAATACATCAGTAGTACTCACAACCCCCTAATCAAAAAACTTAATCTTTTGATGAGTAAGTCAAGGGTGCGTAAAAAAGAAAATCTTTTTGTGGTATCAGGTGACAGGGAATTGAGTAGGGCTTTTGAAATGGGATATAACATTGACACCCTGTTTTACAGGGAAGGTTATGATGAAGAAATTGTTTACGAGAATTCGGCTAATGTTTTTGAATTAAGCTCTGATCTTTTTGATCGCGTAAGCATGCGTTCGGGCTCGGAGGAAGTCATTTCAATATTGGAGGCCAAAAGTCATGACATCAAAGATATTTTTGTCAATAATGACAGTCGTATTCTGGTTCTGGAGGCTCCCGAAAAACCGGGAAATATTGGAGCTATACTGCGCACAGCAGTAGCCGCTGGTTGGGATGCAGTTATCATTGCCAATCCCAAGACTGATCTCTACCACCCTCAAATCATAAGAAATAGTATGGGAGGAGTCTTTTCCATTCCTGTTGCAACCGATAGTGCAGATAAAGTCATTTCTTTTTTGAAAAAAAATGCTTTTAACATATCTGCTGCTGCCTTGGATCACAGAGCAAAACACTTCAAAAGGGTAAATTACCAAAGGCCATTGGCGCTGGTTTTTGGGACTGAGGACAAGGGCCTTGACCAAAAATGGCTAAAAAAGGCACAAAATATCGTCAAAATTCCCGTAAAATTTCCCATTGATTCACTCAATCTATCCGTTTCGGCAGGGATATTGATGTATCACTGTGGTGATCATTGATTTTGTCTAATTAAAAGTTTCGAGTACCTTTATTAAAGCGATGATTGTCAAAGAAAATATAGAGAATAAAGAGATTGCGAAGCAGTACAAAGAACTACTTCAAATTAGCTATCAAACCTTATCTAATAAGGATAAGAGATTGATTCGTTCTGCTTTCGATACCGCTGTTGATGCCCATAGAAATCAGCGACGTAAATCAGGTGAACCCTATGTTTTACATCCCATCAGTGTCGCTAAAATCGTAGCACAAGAGATTGGTTTAGATGCTACCTCTATTGCGGCTGCCCTTCTACATGACGTGATAGAAGACACTGAATACAGTTTTGAGGACATTGAAAAATTTTTTGGAACTGATGTATTGAGGATTGTTGAAGGATTGACCAAAATTTCCAAACTCAGTAAGGAAAGTAATGTATCTCTTCAAGCAGAAAATTTCAGGAAACTATTGCTTACTGTTAACGATGATGTTAGGGTTATCATTATCAAAATCGCGGATCGATTACACAATATGCAAACTCTTGATGCCATGCCCGAGCACAAACAGGTTAAAATGGCTTCTGAAACCCTTTATATCTATGCTCCACTGTCTCACCGAATCGGTCTCTACAATATCAAAACTGAACTAGAAGATTTGAGTTTTAAGTATACCGAATCTGATCGATACGTTTCAATTAAAAACAAAATTGAAGATAGTAGGGAGTCACAAGATGAGTACATAAAATCTTTTTCTGAAATTGTTCAATTTGCCTTGGCAGAAGAAGGTCTGGAATACCAAATTAAAGGACGCAGCAAATCCATTTTCTCCATCAATAGGAAAATGATTATGCAAAACATTCCTTTTGAGAATGTTTTTGACAAGTTTGCCATTCGTATTATTTACAAAGCCACACATCGTAATGAAAAGTTTTTGGCTTGGAAAATATATTCTATCATCACGGATCATTTCACCCCAAATCCCACCCGACTGAGGGATTGGATTACCGCCCCCAAATCAAATGGATACGAGGCTTTGCACATCACCGTCATGGGCCCCAGTAACAAATGGATAGAAGTGCAAATAAGATCCAAACGGATGAATGAAATTGCAGAGAAGGGATATGCTGCGCATCACAAATACAAACAAGGTGAGCAAAAGGACATCGGGATTGACTCTTGGCTAGACAAGCTCCAAGAGGTTCTGGAAAGCAACAACGAAAATCCAGTTGATTTTGTAGAAAACTTTAAGCTCAACCTCTACGCCAAAGAGATTTTTGTATTCACACCAACTGGGGAAATAAAATCCTTGCCCAAAGGAGCCACCGCTTTGGATTTTGCTTTCAGCATTCACACCGAAGTGGGGATGAAAACCAGAGGTGCCAGAGTCAATGGCAAACTCGTTCCATTGAGCAGGACTTTGAAAAGTGGGGAAAATATTGAAGTTATTACCTCTGAAAACATTAAACCAAGTGCCAACTGGTTGGACTTTGTTCAGACTTCTAGGGCAAAGTCAAAAATAAAGTCATCGCTCAACGAAGAGAAGAAAAGAATTTCCGAGGATGGCAGAGAAACCCTCAGAAGAAAATTAAAACAACTCAAGATCACCCTCAACGACAAAACCATTGGCCACATGCTGAGGTATTTCAATCTCAATAACAGTCTGGATTTGTTTTATCGTGTCGGTTTGGGGACCATTAACAACAAACAGTTAAAAGATTTCTCAACCGAATTCAACGGGAGTTTCCTCAATTTCTTCAAAAAAAGAATAAGAAAACAAAGCCCTGCAGACAAAAAAGAAGACAAAGAGCAAATTACTCAACGATTTGACACCTTGGTTTTTGGCAAAGAAAAAGAAAATTTAAAACACTCTCTATCCCCATGCTGCAATCCAATTGCAGGTGATCCTGTCTTTGGCTTTGTCAGTATCAACGAGGGGATAAAAGTTCACAAAAAGGACTGCGCTAACGCCTTATCCCTACAATCTAATTTTGCTTACCGAATCATCAAAGCAAAATGGGTAGATTCCTCCTCCGATGAGTTTACAGCCATTTTAAAACTTTCTGGAATTGACAACATGGGAATTGTTAGTGAGGTTACCCAATCGATTTCTGGTGACATGAGTGTCAATATCAATAAATTGAGTTTTGACAGTGATGATGGTATTTTTACAGGATTAGTAAGTGTAAGTGTAAAAAACAAAACCATACTCAATAAGCTAATTAACACAATCTTAAAGGTTAAAGGTGTAGATAAAGTTCTCAGGGAATGATTTAAAGACCTATATTTGTTGAAATGGAAAAAAGCAAATCTAATCAAGAAATTGTTAAAGAGGTTTTCATAAACTTCCTAAACAAGCATGCCCACCGAAAAACTCCAGAGCGATTTGCTATATTATTTGAAATTTATGATAATGAGGATCACTTTGATATAGAATCATTATACATCACTATGAAAAATAAAAACTACAGAGTAAGCAGGGCAACACTTTATAATACAATAGAGCTCCTTTTGGAGTGTGGATTGGTAAGAAAACATCAGTTTGGCAAAAATCAATCACAGTATGAAAAGTCATATTTTGACCGCCAACATGACCATATCATTTTCACAGATTCCGGTGAGGTAAAGGAGTTTTGCGATCCCAGAATCCAAAACATTAAAAAAACAATCGAGGAAATTTTCGATGTTGAAATACACAACCATTCTCTTTATTTTTACGGAACAAAAAAAAGAGTAAACTCATAAGTTAACATGTCCGTAGACTTATTGCTAGGCCTCCAATGGGGCGATGAAGGGAAAGGTAAAATCGTCGATGTATTGACTGAATCCTATGACATCATTGCCCGTTTTCAAGGTGGTCCCAATGCAGGTCACACGCTGGAATTTGAAGGGATAAAACACGTTTTACACACCATACCTTCGGGGATTTTTCACTCCAGTTCTATAAATCTGATAGGTAATGGAGTGGTCATTGATCCAGTAATTTTCAAAAAAGAACTGGAGAATTTGGCCCAATATAATATTGATTTTTCGACAAAATTGTTAATCTCCAAAAAAGCTCATCTTATTCTTCCCACCCACCGATTACTCGATGCCGCGTCGGAAGCTTCCAAAGGAAAAGCCAAAATTGGCTCAACTTTAAAGGGAATTGGTCCAACCTATATGGACAAAACCGGAAGAAATGGGATGCGTGTAGGAGATATTCTAACCAAAAGCTGGAAAGATCGCTATCAGGCATTGACCCAGAAACACCTCAAAATGTTGGATTTTCACAATGTGGACTTGGAGTATGACCTCAGCGAATTGGAAACCCAATTTTTTGAATCCATTGAAACCTTAAAAAAATGTCAAATAGTAGACAGTGAAAACTTTCTGCACAAAGCTAAAGACGATGGAAAAAAGATTTTGGCTGAAGGAGCTCAAGGATCATTACTGGATGTTGACTTTGGAACCTATCCATTTGTTACCTCCTCCACTACAACGGCGGCAGGAGCATGTACGGGTTTAGGTGTTGCCCCCAATAAAATTAAAGAGGTCTTTGGAATTTTTAAAGCTTATACTACCCGAGTAGGAAGCGGACCTTTTCCCACTGAGTTATTTGACGATGTTGGTAAGCACATTGCTAAAATCGGACATGAATTTGGAGCCACCACAGGCAGAGCCAGACGATGCGGTTGGATTGACCTGGTTGCTCTAAAATACGCTATTCGGGTCAACGGTGTTACCCAACTGATGATGATGAAAGGAGACGTGCTCTCTGGCCTCGACACCATCAAAGTCTGTAATCAATACAAAACTGAGGAGGGACTTATTGATCACTTTCCCTTTGACATCAATCCCGAATCTGTATCTCCAGAATACATTGAAGTTGCGGGATGGGAGGAAGATCTAACCCAAATCAATTCGGTCGATAAACTCCCCAAAAATTTTATAGATTATATTCATTTCTTGGAGCGAGAACTCAAGACACCTATAAAAATTGTTTCTGTAGGACCCGACAGAAAACAGACCATTATGAGGTAGATTTTTTATTTTAGCTCCAACAACAACTTACTGTGATACAGAAGATTAAAATCGGTATAATTCAGTTTATTTTTCTATTGGCGATAGGGAAAGCAACAGCTCAAGAGGAACCAACGATTATTGAAATCATTCAAGCCGGAGGCTCCACCCAAGATGAATTCAGATTTCCCGGTGCCAATATCCTGGTTAAAAAAGAGGGGGTCAGAGTACACCTTTTTCACGAGGGCGCTCTAATCAAATCAGATGTATCCTATTTCTATCCCAAAGAAAATTTTTTCAGAGCCAACGGTGATGTGGTCTTTACCCAAGGCGATACTCTAAAAATGACATGTGATCAAATCGAGTACGATGGTAGCAGTAAACTAGCCAAAGCATGGGGGAAAGTTGTTCTTGAACGACCCGACATGAATCTAAAAACAGACACCCTCTATTTAGATCGAGCCAATTCCAAAGCCTTTTACAACTCCTTTGGAACCATCGTAGATGAAAAAAGAAAACTTACCAGTATCAGAGGAATCTACTTTATGAATGAAAAGAAATACCGATTCATCTCTAGGGTAAAAATTGACGATCCGCAATACGAACTGAAATCTCAGCATCTGGACTATTATACCGAAAGTAATAAGGCGTTCTTTTATGGAAAAACAACCATCGTGGGAGAGGAATACGACATTTACTGTGAAAAGGGAGCTTATGACACCCAATTGCAAAAAGGTGATTTTCAGGAAAATGCAGTCATCTTTTATGATAATAAAGAAATCAGAGGGGACAGTTTGTATTTTGAAAATGAAAAAAATTATGCCGCTGCAACCAACAACATCAGTGTGATTGACACCCTAAACAAATCCGTCATCAATGGCCATTACGGTGAGATTTTCAAAGCTAAGGATTCTGCCATCATAACTCGCAGGGCCATGGCGATCAATATTATTGATCAAGACTCGCTCTACATCCATGCCGATACTCTAATAGCAACAGGACCGGCAGAAAAAAGAATTTTAAGAGGATACTATGATGTCAGAGTATTTAAAAAAGATCTGAGGGGAAAATCCGATTCTCTTCATTTGGATCAAAGCACGGGTCTAATCAAGTTACTAAAACTACCCCTGAATCGTAAAGAAACACAAATTTTAACAGCTAGTCAAAAAAATGCCAAAAACCCTATTCTTTGGTTTGGAAAAAGTCAAATGTCCGGAGATGAGATATTTCTTACCTCTGACATGAAAACCAAAAAGCTGGATTCCCTTAAAATTGTTGGGAACAGCTGGATCATTGAAAAAGATTCAATAAGCAACAATGGTTTTAATCAAATTAAAGGGGGATTACTCGATGGTCTTTTTAAAGAAGGAGAACTCAGCGAGATTGATGTTAGTAAAAATACCGAGGTCATCTATTATATGTACTCAGACCAAGAAAATGAATTGATCGGTATTGACAAGACTATATGCAGCCGACTGAAAATGGTTACCAGAGAAAATCAAATTGAGGACATTACTTTCTTTGTCAGTCCGGACGGAGATTTGTTTCCAGAAAAGGATTTATCCCTCAACGAAAGAAAACTAGAAGGTTTTGTATGGAGAGAAAATGAACGACCTAATACCATCCTTGAGCTTTTTAGCGAAGAAGATAATCAATTCCAACCCAATGAAATTAGAGAGATCAGTGTACCAGAGGATTTTCTGGAAAAAATAGATGAATAAATGCTGGAAGATTTTTTAAAATATCAAGCCAAAACCACTCCTCATCCCCTGGGCTTGGTAATCGAGCATGCTAGCGGCAGCTATCTCTACGATGCCAAAGGGAAGTCCTATTTGGATTTTATAGCCGGTGTATCAGCACTTCCCTTGGGTCATTCACATCCAAAAGTAGTCAATGCCCTTAAGTCCCAAATTGAAAAATACATGCATGTGATGGTTTACGGAGAATTTGCTCAAGCTCCGGCAGTAGCACTATGTAAAAAACTAGTCGATTTGCTCCCCAGAAATCACGAAGTCGTTTATTTGACAAACTCCGGAACCGAAGCCATAGAGGGAGCTCTAAAACTCGCAAAGCGGGTGACCCAAAGATCCGGACTCATTGCCGCCCACCAATCGTATCATGGAAGCACGCACGGCGCATTGAGCTTATTGGGCTATGAACAACAAAAAAAAGGATATCGACCCCTTCTTCCCGGAGTGCGTTTTGTTAATTTTAATGAGGAAAAAGACTTAAATCAGATCGATGAAAACACCGCTGCGGTCTTATTAGAAACTATTCAAGGTGGGGCAGGCTTTATTTTACCAAAGGATGATTACTTGAAGAAAGTAAAAATGAGATGTGAGGCTAAAGGTGTGATGCTACTGCTTGATGAAATTCAACCGGGATTTGGGCGAACCGGTAAAATGTTTGGTTTTGAACATTTTGATATAACTCCTGACATCGTCATTATGGGAAAAGCACTAGGGGGAGGCTTACCGATTGGAGCTTTTTCAGCCTCCAAAAAACTGATGCAAAAGTTAGAGGATCAACCTAAATTAGGCCATATAACAACTTTCGGCGGAAACCCTGTCATTGCCACAGCTGCATTAACTACTATCAATGAGATTATTTCAATAAAATTGATTCAACAGATGGATAAAAAAGAAAAAATATTCAGAAAAAACCTTAAGCACCCAATGATCAAAAATATCCGAGGGAAGGGGTTGATGTTAGCACCTATTTTCGAGAGGCCTGAAATTCCGAATTTTTTAGTACACCATTGTATAAAAAAAGGACTTCTATTGTTTTGGTTATTATGGGAACAAAATGCCATAAGAATCTCTCCTCCTTTGAATATTAGTGAGGAAGAAATTGTCCTAGGATGCCAAATAATAAAGGAAACCCTTGATGAAATCTAAATTAATGTTAATAGTTTTGTTGAAAAGAATAAACCACCCTCCCAAATGAATCTTCTAATCTTCTATATTTTTAGGCAAACAATTAGGCCTTATGTTCGATAATTTATCGGAAGACGCAAATCCCTCCTTAACCAAATTTGAAGAAATGCTCAGAACTAACGAAGTATTGTTCTTTGATAGCCTTGAATTTGAAAATATCATTCACCATTACATTGATTTTGCTCAATTTAACCTTGCCAAAAAAGCTTTAAAAATGGGAATGGAACAACATCCTCAAAATGTAGAATTGATGCTACTGAAGAGTGAAATACTTATTTTTGATGGGGAGCACAAACAAGCCGAAGATTTGCTTGTTGAAATCGAAAGAATATCTCCTGACCACGAAGAAATATTATTGCAAAGAGCTGATATTTCCTCCAAAAAAAAAGACCACCCAAAAGCCATTCAGTTGCTTGAACAGGTGTTGGAAATAACCGATGAGCCAATCGAAACCTGGAACTTATTGGCCATGGAGCACCTCTTCTTAGAAGACTACATCAAAGCTAAAATATACTTTCACAAATGCGTAAAAGAAAATGCACTAGACTACCAGTCGCTCTATAATCTATTGTATTGCTACGAGCAATTGGGTGAAGAAATACAAGCTATTAACACTTTGAATAACCTTCTTGAAATCAACCCTTACAATGAAGTAGCTTGGCACCAACTTGGTAAGTTATACATTAATATAAACAAACCAGACGAAGCTCTTTCTGCGTTTGAATTCGCCATCATCAGTGATGAATGTTTTACAGGCGCCTATATCGAAAAAGGAAAATTACTTGAAAAAAAAGGACGATTCAATGAAGCCATTGACAACTATGAATTCTCCCTAAATTTCAACGACCCCAATGCTTTTGTCAATAACAGAATTGGCCTTTGTCACCTAAAATTAGGAAATGACAAATTGGCCATTAAATACCTTGAAGAGTCTATAAAACTAGAACCTAGCTACGAAAAAAGCTGGATCGCTATTATCGATTTTCTAATCGACAACAAAGATTACCTCAAGGCACAACTCTATGTAAAAAAATCTTTACAGTCCAACTCTGACAGCACAGCCTTGTGGAAGAAAAGTGCAATGATTCACTTCCAATTGAACTTTTATGAAGAAACAGCAGTAGGTTGTGAAACCGCTATCGATTTGGGAGATCAAGACCTAAACAATTGGACCTTGTGGATGGACTCCCTTATGCTGGTCAACGATTGGCAAAAAGCTCTTAAAATAGGAGAGCAAGCCTTGCAATACAACCAAAAAAACCCTTCTGTATTGTATCGTTTGGCTGGATGTAAATTCAGATTGGGCAACAAAAACGAGGCACACCTCATTTTCGACCGAATCAAAAATGAGATCAAGATTCCAAGAAATATAAATCATTTATTTCCTGAACTGATCAAAATTTAATCCAATACCGATAAATCTTTTAATTCGGTTTTTCGCTCTATATTGTGAAAAATTTTTATTGTTGAAAAATCCTTTTTATAGAGAAAAAATCATTTTATTCTTCAAGGGAATGGCCATGGGCACTGCCGATCTGATGCCAGGGGTCTCTGGGGGAACAATTGCCCTGATAGTGGGAGTTTACAAAGAACTCATTCAATCCATCGACTCTATCAACCTTAAAAATCTTCAAAGTCTCAAAACCGAAGGCATCAAAGCTTTTTGGAAAAACATCAACGGGGACTTTCTGACAGTACTTTTTTTGGGGATCATATCTGCCATTTTGAGCTTGTCTTTTGTCATCGACTGGCTCATAAACGAACATTCCATTCCACTGTGGGCTTTCTTTTTGGGATTATTACTGGCCAGTATTTCTCTTTTAAAAAAAACTCTGAGTCAATGGAGAGTTTTCAATACGTTATTGGCTGTTTTTAGTGCTGCATTATCTTTTGTACTAACTCAATTGAACCCTGCTGACGGAGAAATAGGATTGTTCTATTTATTTATATCAGGTTTTTTTGGAATCATAGCCATGATATTACCGGGGATCTCTGGAGCCTACATTCTTCTGATACTGGGAGCATACAGCACAGTAATCGGTCTGATTAAGGACGCCATAACAAGCCTGAGCAATCTGCAGATGGAACTCATAATCCCAACCTTTACCAAGCTTTCTGTATTTGTTTTAGGCATCATCTTGGGACTGAGAATTTTTGCCTCCATCCTAAAATGGTTGTTTGACAAAGAACACGATAAAACCATGGCAGTATTGATCGGTCTTATGGTTGGTGCCTTGCACAAATTGTGGCCTTGGCAACAAAAATTTGAATGGGTTTTGGGTGAAAACACCAAAACATTATCCAAGCCAATATCTCCTTTTGAATATCCTGAAAATCCTCAACTCGCGCTGGCCATTGTTTTTTTTATCGCTGGCCTTTTTTTGGTATGGATTTTGGAGAAAAAGAAAATTTAATCCCCCCAAAGTGAGTCAAAAAAAAACCTCTTACCGAAAAGATTTATTTCTAGTTTTAAAAGGGATTGCAATGGGAGCTGCCAATAAGGTTCCCGGCGTGTCGGGAGGCATCGTTGCATTCGTGGCCGGGTTTTATGAAGAGTTGATTTATTCCCTCCAGAAAATCAATCTAAAAGCATTGACGATTTTGATCCGCAGAGGGTGGCGTCCCTTTTACCAATACACCAATGGTCGTTTTTTGGTCTTGCTTTTTTCTGGAGTCATCATCAGCTATTTTAGTGTCTCTTTAGCTTTAGATTATTTAATAAAAAATTTTGAAATGCAGGTTTTGGGGATCTTTTTTGGTATGATCCTCGCTTCCCTCTATTTCGTTTACTTTCAGTTGGAAAAATGGAATTTAAAAACATTCTTCTTTTTTCTAATTGGATTGTCCATAGGATTGATCATTATGCTCTCCAAACCCTCCTCTGAGAATGACGGTCTCCTGTTTGTTCTTATTTGTGGAATCATCAGTGTTTCCGGTATGACACTTCCCGGCTTATCAGGTTCTTTTCTGTTGCTTTTACTGGGCAACTACACCCTTTTATTGGTCGATGCAGTCAATGCAATTTATTATACCCTTACCGATGTGATTCAATTCAACTTCAATTTTTTGGAAGATCATTCCCGAATGAAGCTACTGCAATTGGCCGTGATTTTTACCGTCGGATCCATAGTAGGGCTGGTTATGTTCTCAAATGTATTGAGTTTTGTTTTAAAGAAATTCAAACAAGTGACACTGGCGACCATTATAGGTTTTATCGCAGGTTCACTGGGGGTAACTTGGCCCTGGAGAAACGAGGTTTTTCTGAAGGAAAATGCGGGAGAAGTGCTTTACAACAGCGTAGGCAATCCGATCATTCAATATTATGATTACTACTTGCCTGATTTTTTGAACACTAATTTTTGGTTCATCACATTATTTATACTTTTAGGAATATTAATTGTTAGCTTATTGGAAAAATATGGAGTCCAAAAAAAGTAACACCAAACGTTATGGCTTGATAGGACGGAATATAGCCTATTCTTTTTCGAGAGGTTATTTCAAACAAAAGTTCGAAACCGAAAATTTGTACTACTGCAGTTATGAGAACTTTGATTTAAAGCAAATCGAAGAACTAACAAAAGTTTTCTCTCAAAAGAACATTTGCGGTCTTAATGTCACCACCCCATACAAAAGAGAAGTATTGCATTTTTTAGATCACCTATCCCCAACTGCAAAAAAAATGGATGCAGTAAATACGATAAAATTTCATGAGGACGGAAGCATTAGTGGGCACAACACCGATGTATATGGGTTTGAAAAATCCCTTTTAGAAATTATCAGCAAATGCCCTAAAAAAGCATTGATTATAGGCACTGGTGGAGCTTCCTCAGCAGTGGCTTATGTCATGGAGAAGTTGAAAATAAAATTTTCCCACATATCTAGAAGAGAGGGGATAAATTCTATAAATTACTCAGCCATTGATGAAATAATTATCAAAGAGCATCAGTTAATAATAAATGCTTCCCCCGTTGGAACATTTCCCGAAATTGAAAAAGCTCCAGAACTACCTTACCAATTCTTAACACAAGATCATATCCTATACGACCTCATATATAACCCCAGCGAAACACGTTTTCTGAGTGAGGGAAGAAAAAGAGGGTGTAAAATCTTAAACGGACAAAAAATGCTGGAATACCAGGCTGAAAAGTCTTGGGACATTTGGAATCAATAGGTAGACATTTTTTTTTTTTGTAAATTTTAGAAATTTTTTATTACAAACATTACCTGATATGGCAAATATAAAAGATAAAGCCAATGATCCTCAGGAAGAGAAAAAAGTTAAATCGTCAGAAACGATTAATCCTCCTAAAGGTGACTCTAAAGAAAATAAGTCTCCATCCAAAATGGAAACTGATGTAGACAATCGAAAAGATTTAGTCCTGGAAAATGAGGGTGAAAAAAAATCCGAAACCATAGAGGAGGAAAAGAAAGACTTTAGTCAAATGAGTTTAATCGAACTGGTTGAAGATCTACAAAAAAAAATTAAAAATGAACGATGGTTTATCAATGATAAATACATCAAGGAAATTATCAATACATTCAATGTAAATTTCAAGTCGGAAATTCATAAAAAAAAGGAAGCTTTCATGAATGAAGGAGGAAATGAAATTGATTTTTATTTTAATCCTGAATACAAAAAAGTTTTTGATCAAGCTGTCCGTGAATTCAAAAAAAATAAACGAACCTATTATCAAGAAAGAGAACAATCACAAAAACTCAATCTTGATCGAAAGTTAGAGATCATTGAGAGTTTAAAAGAACTAATCAATATTGATGAAAACATCAATACTTCATATAAAAAATTCAAAAACCTACAGGAAATCTGGCATAAGACCGGACCTGTACCAAGAACACAAAGTAACAACATTTGGCAAACCTTTAAACACCATACTGAAATATTTTATGATTTTCTTCACTTGAATCGAGAATTAAGAGATTTGGATTTTAAGCGCAATTATGAAGAGAAAACTAAAATCATCAAACAGACAGAAGCACTTTCCAAAATACCTGATATACTAAAAGCGTCTCGTGAACTCAATACCCTACACAGGTTGTGGAAGAACGATCTGGGCCCGGTTGCCAAAGAAAATAGAGAAGAATTATGGGATCGTTTTAAAGCTGCCAGTCAAAAAATTCACGCCAGAAGACAAGAGTTTGACAAAGAATATGACAATATTCTGGAAGAAAACCTCAATAAAAAGAAATCGATTTTGAACAAAATGGAGGAGATCAAAAATAATCCCCCACAAAATCATAATAAATGGCGAAAAACAATTGAAGAGTTCAATAAAATGAGGGAAGAGTTTCAATCAATTGGTCAGGTAACAAAAAAACAAAGCAAAGCACAATGGACTAAATTTAGGGAAATTAGCAGACAAATCAATCGGGAAAAGAATCAATTTTACAAATTTCAAAAAGCGGAGCAAAAAAAGAATATTGATCTAAAGAAAGCCTTGATTAATGAGGTGAAAGAAATCTTAGAGAATGACAATTGGAGAAGTTCTAGTGATCGAATGAAAAACATTCAAAAAGACTGGAGGACAACTGGATTTATTCCGCGAAAGTTATCCAATGAGCTTTGGCAAGAGTTTCGTGACCAATGCAATCTTTATTTCGAACGTATCAAATCTAATTTTCAAAGAATAAATAAAAGTGAGCTAAGTGCTTATCAAAAGAAACAAGATTTTATAAAAGGTATAGAAAGTTTTCAAATACCTCCCGAATTAGAAACCTTTATAGAGTTTTTCAATTACCAATGGAAAGAATACGTTGAGTTGGGTGAGTTGACAGGCAATACGAATACAAAAAGTATTGAAAACTTTAATAGAGCATTCTTCAATCTGATAGACAAATCGGATATGGAAAAAAGTATAAAGCCAGAAGCTAAAAACCACATTCGTTTTTCCATCATCAAAGAGGATGAAAATGAACTATCTCGAGAAATTATAAATATTAAAAGTGTTATTGAAGAATTCAATGCGGAAGCAAGACAGCTAGAAAACAATCTCGATTATTTTTCAAATTCTAGCTCTGAAAATCCCCTTTTTATAGATGTTACTTCCAAGTTAGATCAACTCAAATCTGATATCGAAAAGCAGAAAGAACAATTGTTCAGTTATAGAAAACTAAAAAGAGAAATGGCCTCAAGAAATGCATCGGTTGAAGAGGAATCTATCGAAAGCGATGGAGAAGATGGGAGGACTGAGGCCTAGGTCAGTCTTTTTTTTTAGCCTCCTGCCATAAAACCTCCATTTCTTCAATACTTAAATCACTGATTTTTCTTTGGGATTCTTTGGCTTTTTCCTCAACATATTCGAACCGTCTTATGAATTTTTTATTTGTGCGTTCCAATGCATTTTCTGGATTAACCTTGAGAAATCGTGCATAATTGACAAGTGAAAAAATCACATCGCCTAGTTCCAACTCCATTTTGTTTGAATCTCCGACATCTATTTCAGCGCTGAGTTCGTCCAACTCCTCTTTGACCTTTTCCAATACAGATTCCTTTTTATCCCAATCAAAACCTACGCCGGAAACCTTATCCTGAATTCGAGATGCCTTGACCAAAGCAGGGAGGCTTTTGGGAACTCCTTCCAAAACGCTTTTCTTACCCTCATTCAACTTGATATCTTCCCAGTTTTTGACCACTTGTTCTGCATCTTCTACATTGGTTTCACCATAGATGTGTGGATGTCGGTGGATTAGTTTATCAGCGATTTGATTCGCAACATCGGCTATATCAAAAGACTTATTTTCACTGCCTATTTTGGAATAAAAAATAATATGAAGGAGAAGATCCCCAAGTTCCTTTTTGATTTCCTCCAAATCATTATCTAAAATGGCATCTCCCAATTCATAGGTCTCCTCTATTGTCAAATGGCGAAGGGTCTCAAAAGTCTGTTTGCGATCCCAAGGACATTTTTCCCTGAGTTCATCCATAATGTCAAGCAAACGCTCGAAAGCCTGAAGTTGTGCTGTTCTCGATCCCATTTATGCTTCCCCAGTACTGGAGGGCTTTTCCTCCTTTGTCAGGTCAAATTTTAATTCGTTTGAATCCAACAGAAGATTGTACCACTGTATGATTTTCTTGATGTCGCTTACATAGACACGGTCTTCATCATAGTCTTGGAAAACCTCAAAAAAATAAGCCTCCAATTCATCTTTGGAAGATTTCGGTTTTACCCGAGCGGGTTGACCTTTTTCCAACTGAAACATTCTCTCAAAAATGTCACCTAAAGGCATTTCATCCTTCAAACCGAACACCCTGATTTCTGACAATACATTTATTTGTTGTCCCAAATTGGTGACAATTTTCTTTTGGTCGGTCAGTGCGGTCGCGATCACACCCGTTCGGGTTTGGGCGATCATTCGAAATAGTCCAGTTTTCCCTGAAATAGTTAATATTTTATCTAGATTAAATTCACTCATTTTCTTATTTTTTTGGCCGAAAAATGCATTTTGTAATCGGGATCTATATTTCCATTACTGATGTTATTCAATTTACCCTTTAATAATCTTTTTTTAAGTGGAGTGAGTTTATCAGTAAACAAAATGCCTTCAATATGATCATACTCGTGTTGCACAATCCGAGCAGACAACCCATTCAAAGTCAAAGTTTTTTCCTTTAATTGCTCATCAAAAAAATGTATTGTGATTTCCTCCTTTCTGGAAACATCCTCTCTAATGTTGGGGATACTAAGACAACCCTCTTTAAAATCCCATTCTTCGCCAGTCTCCTCTAGAATAATTGGATTGATAAAAACCTGTTTAAAATCTTTTAATACTTCAACCTCCTCCAAGGCCAATTCCTCATCTTGGGCAAAAGGAGAGGCATCAATCACAAACAATCTAATTGATTCTCCAACTTGTGGAGCGGCTAAGCCCACCCCGTTTGCGTTATACATAGTTTTCCACATATCAGCAATCAGCTTTTCCATATTGGGATCCTCGGTATTCACAGCAGAAGCCTTTACTTTTAAAACACTAGACCCATATGCCACTATCGGTAAAATCATAATACTGGTTTAGAATTTGATGTCAAATATGATTGTAAAATTAAGGTTGCACTGATTTCGTCAATGACTCCCTTGTCTTTTCTTATCTTCTTCTTCGCCCCTGTTTGAATGAGACTATTAAAAGACATTTTTGACGTAAATCGCTCGTCTTGGCGGACAACAACCACCTTTGGAAATGATTTTTTTAATTGACGAATAAAAACTAGGATATCCTCTTCTACCTTGGATTGACTTCCATCTTTCTGTTTGGGTTGTCCTACAACAAACTTTTCAACAGGAGTTTCTTTTTGATAATCACTAAGTAAGGACAGGGCCTTTTGGGTCGCTACAGTGGTCAATCCACTAGCGATGATTTGTCCAGAATCAGTATGTGCCAATCCCGTTCGTTTTTTTCCGAAATCAATTCCTATTAAGACCCCCATTGTGTTTGCAAATATACTTTTTTTGAGAAGACAATTATGGCGATTAAAACTACTGAATTGAGTATTTTTGAAAAAAAATAATATGCAAAGTATCATAGCCTCTGCTTGGGAAGATCGATCAATACTCGAAAAAAGTGAGACCCAGGAAGCCATTAGAGAAATCATTAATCAATTAGACACTGGAAAAATACGAGTGGCCAGTCCTACCGATAGGGGTTGGCAGGTAAACGAATGGATCAAAAAAGCGGTAGTGCTCTACTTCCTAATCCAAAAGATGGAAACCTTGGAAGTGGGCCCCATGGAGTTTCATGACAAAATGCCCCTCAAAAAAGGTTATAAGGATAAAGGCATACGGGTTGTTCCCCATGCCATTGCGCGACACGGGGCTTATATTTCCAGTGGGGTTATTCTCATGCCCAGCTATGTCAACATCGGTGCTTATGTAGATGCTGGAACAATGGTGGATACTTGGGCTACAGTGGGTAGTTGCGCTCAAATTGGAAAAAATGTACACCTCAGTGGTGGTGTGGGTATCGGAGGTGTTTTGGAACCCCTTCAGGCCGCACCGGTAATCGTAGAGGACAATGCTTTTATTGGATCAAGATGTATTGTAGTAGAAGGAGCCCGAATCGGAAAAGAAGCCGTGTTGGGTGCCAATGTGGTCATCACAGCCTCAACCAAAATCATTGATGTTTCTGGGGGAAGCGCCTTCGAATACCGCGGCGAGGTACCCGAAAGATCAGTGGTTATTCCCGGAAGTTACACCAAAACTTTTCCCGCAGGAAACTATCAGGTACCTTGTGCTTTGATAATTGGTCAAAGAAAAGAAAGCACAGATAAAAAAACCTCTTTGAACAATGCACTGAGAGAAAATAATGTAGCCGTTTAGGTTCTTTAAGATATGTCCAATCTCTCTATTGTTATCGTCAATTACCGTTCTTGGTCTAAATTGGAGGGCTGCTTATTGAGTCTTGACCAAAAAAGAGAAAAAGAAAAAAAGGTAATCGTCGTTGACAACCATTCCAACGATGGACTAATACAGGGGTTTATCAAAAAATTTCCTTGGGTAGATTGGATTAAAAACGATACCAATGCAGGTTTTGCTGCGGCCTGTAATCTCGGGGCTCAAAACACTTCAACCCCTTGGCTGTTGTTTCTCAATCCCGATACCCGAATGCCTAAGGACTGTTTGGAGACTTTGATCCCTTATTGTGATCAACATCCCGAATTTCATTTGATCACCATAAAACAAATGAGTGAAAGCGGAGAAAACACCCACCCCTATGGTATTTTTCCCAATGTATGGAACAGTAGCGGACTACTGCGGTCTTTTGAACGATTGATTTTCTATCCCAACCAAACCAAAAAGGCAATGGCAAAAAATCCCATCGCCTTTCCGCATTGGATTTCTGGTTCCTTTGTTTTACTGCGCAAGGAACATTTTGATCTTATTGGGGGTTGGGACGAAAGATTTTGGATGTATTGCGAAGATATAGATTTATCCAAAAGGGCTGCAGAAAAAAAACTCAGTAGGGTGCTACTCAACGAATGGGAATGCCTTCACTCTCATGGGGTTTCATCTAGGAGTAATTTAAAAACCAAAATCATGACCAAGGCAGAGTTAATTAAATCTAAGCATTTTTACATCGAAAAACATTTTAGAGGAAAAAATAAAAAATGGGCACACCAATGGTTGAAGTTCCACAAGATGATTGAATTGTATTTGTTGAGCTTTATCGACACATCCAAAATTAAGACACTTAAAATATTAATCCCTTTTTGGCGTGAATTGTTTTCTAAGGAATTTTAATATTGATCAAGCTGAGAGAAAGCACTATTTTTGTTTCATCAATGGAAGAAAAAATCAAAATACTGGAAACCGGTCGGCTACTTCTTGCCCCTACCGACACCATATGGGGCATACTTTGTGACGCCACAAACCCCTCGGCAGTGGACAAAGTCTATGATTTAAAAAAAAGACCTGATAGCAAAGCCATGGTATGTATGGTAGCTGATCTGGAGATGCTACAAAAACACATCGATGATTTACCCGAAAAACTGGATCATTACATCAATGACCAAAGACCAACTACTGTCATTTACAACAACCCCAAAGGTATTGCACAAAATGCCATTAGCCAAGAAAATACAGTAGCCATTAGAATAGTAAACCATCAATTTTGCACTCCCTTAATCAAGGCATTTGGAAAACCTTTGATTTCCACTTCTGCCAACATCAGCGGTGCTCCACACCCTAAGAGATTCTCAGATATTTCCCAGGAAATTATAATTGGAGTTGACCATGTTATTGAGATCGACACAGATAAAATCAACCCCCAACCTTCACGAATCATAAAAATTGAAGCTACAGGGGAAATCTCCCTTTTGAGGGCCTGATCATGCTAAACAAAGACTTCCATACTGTTCTTAAAAAAGAAGTGTTTCAAACCTTGGCCCGCTGTGTGGACAGTTTGTCTTTGGAGAGCTACTTGGTAGGGGGTGTTGTACGAGACCATTTGCTCGACAAAGAAAAAGCCAAAGATATTGACATTATAACTGTAGGGTCGGGTATCGAACTGGCCAAAACCGTTCAAAAAGAGTTGCCCGGTGCACAAGCGGTTCAGGTATTTAAGTCCTATGGCACTGCCATGGTTCAATGGCGAGATTTAAGTCTGGAATTTGTAAGTGCGAGAAAAGAGTCTTATTCCAGAGACAGCCGAAATCCACAAGTCACCATGGGAAGTTTAGAGGACGATCAAAACCGCAGGGACTTCACAATCAATGCCCTTGCCGTAAGCTTAAATGCAAAAGACAAAGGAACATTGCTAGATCCCTTTAATGGTTTGGAAGACCTACAAAACGGTATCATCAGAACCCCTTTGGAACCCGGCGTCACCTACTCCGATGACCCCCTGCGCATGTTCCGCGCCATAAGGTTTGCAGCCCAGTTAAATTTTAAAATTGAAGATAAATCTCTAAAAGCGATCCGTGGAAATGCCCATCGCATTGCGATCATGTCCAAAGAGCGAATCGTGGAGGAACTGCACAAAATAATGCTTACTCCTGAACCCTCCCATGGATTTTTAATGCTGGAACAAAATGGTTTGTTGGAACGCATACTCCCAGAACTGATCCAACTCAAAGGAATAGAAGAAATCGAAGGCCAACGTCATAAAGACAATTTCTATCATACCCTAGAGGTGGTCGACAACATTTGTAAGGATACTCAAGACCTTTGGTTGCGCTGGGCGGCACTGCTTCATGATATAGGAAAGGCACCGACTAAAAAATTCAACTCCAAAATCGGATGGACATTCCATGGGCACGAATTTGTAGGCTCCAAAATGGTCTACAAACTATTCAAACGTCTTAAAATGCCCCTGAATGAAAAAATGAAATATGTTCAAAAACTGGTAATCATGAGTTCCAGACCCATTATCATTGCAGAGGAAATCGTTACCGATGCTGCCGTAAGAAGATTAGTTTTTGATGCAGGCGAAATTTTAGAAGATTTAATCACCCTTTGCGAAGCCGACATCACCACCAAAAACCCTGCCCGTTTCAAACGCTATCACAATAATTTTAAGCTTGTAAGGGAAAAAATCAAAGAAGTCGAGGAAAGAGACCGAGTCAGAAATTTTCAACCGCCTGTGACTGGAGAAATGATCATGAATCATTTTAATTTAAGACCTTGCAAAGAAATAGGACTCATCAAAGAAGCCATCAAAGAAGCCATATTGGAAGGCGAGATTCCCAATGAATACGAAGCCGCATTTGCCTTGATGATAAAAAAAGGAATTGATATAGGACTTGAAGCCCATGGAAAATAGTTTTATAAAATCGGTTAAGATCAGTCTGATATTGGTTTATTTGGTCATTGCTGCCGGATCCATTGTCAGAATGACCGGAAGCGGAATGGGTTGCCCCGATTGGCCCAAGTGTTTTGGTTATTGGATTCCTCCAACCGAAAGGTCACAACTGGATTGGAAATCCGACCAACAATACACCCAAGGTCAAGTCATTATTTTGGAGGAAAAACTCAGGGTCTCCAATGAGAACTTTAGATCGTCAGATGCATTTAATAATGATCATTGGGACTACTACACTCAGCATGACTATGCCCTATTCAATGTCTACCACACATGGATTGAATATCTGAATCGTTTGTTGGGCGCACTGGCAGGACTAGCAGTTCTGATAATGACGGCTTTATCCTTTTGGAGCTGGAAAAGAAACATCACCTATCCTATCGTTTCCATTTTGATTCTTTTTGGAATAGCATTACAAGCCTGGTTGGGAAAAACCGTAGTGGATTCTAATCTGTCGCCCCATAGCATCAGTCTGCATATGGGCATGGCCCTACTGATTGTACTGGGCTTGGTTTTTTTGCTTTTTTTAAGTCAAAAAAAAACGTTTTCTATCAGCGTGAAAACCAGTTTAAAAGTTTGGGTTTGGTTTGCAATGCTATTGACTCTATTTCAGATTGGACTGGGAACCCAAGTCCGGCAATTTGTCGATTTACAAATGGATAAACCCGCTGGACAATGGCTTGACAATGCCCCTATTAAATTTTATATTCACCGGACTTTATCCCTGCTTGTTTTAGGAGTGCACATAATAATCTTTTGGATATTGTCAAAAATGAAAGTTAATTTCAGGGTCTTCAATCAAATTTTGGGATTGATAGGATTGGAGATACTCAGCGGTATTTTGATGTTTTATCTCGATTTCCCCTTCAGTTCTCAACCATTACATTTAATTTTAGCTGCGCTTCTATTTGGTGCACAATCTTTTTTTATATTACAATTAATTTCAAACAGAAATTCATATGATCTATAGAATGCGAGCAATTTTGGATACTGAAATAGATGTTATCCGGGATTTTGAAATTAAAGCCACCGCTAAACTTGAAGAGCTGCACGATTCGGTTTCTCAGTCCTTTGGTTTCGCCGGAAACGAAATGGCCTCCTTTTACCGCTCCGATGAAAATTGGAAGCAGGGAGAAGAAATGCCTTTGTTCGATATGGGATTAGGGTCGGAAACCTTCAACGAAAAACCCCTTAACAAAGTTTTGTCGGAAAATGAAAACCGTCTAATCTATGTTTACGATTTCCTCAATCTCTGGACTTTTTTTATTGAATTGATGGAAATTACCGAAAAAGATATACTCAAAGATTACCCTAGTCTAATTTTTTCCCATGGTGAAGTACCCGAAACCCCTCCCGATAAGGATTTTGAGACTGAACAAGGTTTTGACAAAGACCTGAATGAGGGGAGTAAATCAGACCAAGATGAGTTTGAAGGGGACCAATTCTATTAAAGCAAGTCACCTAAACTGACATTCTGATAATTCCTTCGCATATAATCAAACGCGGCCTGCATCAACTCACCCATAGATTTACTTTTTGTAAATGCGTCGTCTTTTGTGAAAAGAAAAATTTCTTTTTTTAGATTTTCTAGATTTTCCGGAATGGTCAGCGGATCGTTCTTCATTATATTGACCAGAAAATCAATACGATTGCCCGAGTTGATCAATCTACGAGATACGATGGAGCGTTCCTCAATTTTATATTGCACAATGGACTCATGATTCAACTTGTCCTTAATCACCATCATCAGCGGGTAATTCTCCTTAAAGAATTGAGGGCGATAGACGGAAAGTTTACCCTCAAAGCATTGTTGGTCAAAATCTATGGCTCTAATCTTATAAATCACATGATCGAAATCGTGAATGGGAATAACTACATAATTGTAGGCGCGCATGTCTCCCAATAAACGTATCATACAACGCTCATTAAACTTAACGTACTCTTTGGCAATTTGGGCTTTTTCAGCAGCGCTGCACTCTGATAAATAGTCCTTAATAAAAATATCCCCTGGAATACCGGCAATATGTTCCTCAATCAAAGTATCGTGATTGACCATAAAATTAAGGTTGTAAGGCGAAAGGATGTGTTCAAACTCCAAGCCATAAACTCGAGAGGCATCGGTTTTCTTGACATAGAAATAGGTGAAATTATCATTCAAAATATTCCGAATTTTAATCCGAAAAGGTTTTGAATTACCAAAGGTACAGTAGTCGATTGCGTCAATATTTAGATCCGGTAAAGATGAGTCTCCACCATCTGAATATAGTTGGGTATAAATCGTCTTTAGATGGTAATCTATTTCCTCCCGATCAGAATCAGAATAGTAAACCCTAACCCATAATGTGTCATTGTCATTTTTATCATAAACGATCACGGAGCCAGAAAATCGCAACAAATCCTCATAACATATCGAAGACTCCATCCAACGATCATATTTTTTCAAAAAATGCATCAAAGCTTTGGATATAGGGAAAAAAGGCTTTTTTTTTGAAATCAATTTATCCTCCACTACACTTTTTTTTACAAAAATACCTCTTTTTCCGGATTGTGTTTCTATAATCATTCAACAAGAGAAAACAATCGTATAAAATTGTTGAAAGGTAATTTAAACTTTAATTTTGCAAAATGCAATTTAAACTGGAGTCCCAATTTTCACCAACCGGAGACCAACCGGAAGCTATCCATCAGATCACAACAAGTTTTTCTGAAGGAGAAAAATTCGTAACCCTGCAGGGGGTTACTGGCTCAGGTAAAACCTTTACTGTGGCCAATATGGTTCAAAAATTGCAACGCCCAACATTGGTCTTAGCCCACAACAAAACTTTAGCTGCTCAGCTCTATTCAGAATTCAAACAGTTTTTCCCCAATAATGCAATAGAGTATTTTGTTTCCTATTACGATTACTACCAGCCGGAAGCCTATATTCCATCCAGTGGCTTGTACATTGAAAAGGATCTGTCCATTAATGAAGAAATTGAAAAGCTGCGATTGAGTACCACCTCCTCACTACTTTCTGGAAGAAGGGATGTTTTGGTGGTTGCCTCTGTCTCCTGTTTGTATGGTATTGGGAATCCGGTAGAATTTCAAAAAAATGTCATCGCTGTTGAAAAGGGAGTTGTCATTTCAAGAACCGATCTATTGCATCGATTAGTGCAAAGCCTTTATTCGCGTACAACAGGGGAGTTTAATAGAGGGAACTTTAGGGTCAACGGTGACATCATAGACATCTATCCGGGCTATGCCGATATGGCTTTTAAAATTCATTTTTTTGGCGATGAAATTGAAGAAATTGAATCTTTCGATCCCATAGAAAACAAACTTTTGGAAAAATTTGATCGGATAACACTTTTCCCCGCCAATATGTTTGTTACTTCTCCCGACATTCTCCAGAACGCCATTACGCAAATTCAAGAGGATTTGGTAAAACAGGTCGACTATTTCAATGCTAACGGTAGTTTTTTGGAGGCCAAACGATTGCATGAACGCACAGAATTTGACTTGGAGATGATTCGTGAATTGGGCTATTGTTCAGGTATTGAGAATTATTCCCGATATCTTGACGGTAGGGACCCTGGTACCCGACCTTTCTGTTTGCTAGATTATTTTCCGGACGATTATTTGATGGTAGTGGACGAAAGCCATGTAACCATTTCTCAGGTACATGCTATGTACGGCGGGGACCGAAGCCGCAAAGAAAACCTGGTCAATTATGGATTCCGATTACCTGCTGCCATGGACAACCGACCATTAAAATTTGAGGAGTTTGAAGCCTTGCAAAATCAAGTAATCTATGTGAGTGCGACTCCGGCAGACTATGAACTCAAAAAAACCGAAGGGGTATATGTAGAACAAATCATTCGCCCCACGGGACTGCTGGATCCGGAAATAGAAATACGACCCAGTTTAAATCAAATAGACGATCTGATAGAGGAAATACAAGTAAGGGTAGAAAAAGATGAGCGCACGCTGGTTACTACACTTACAAAAAGAATGGCAGAAGAATTGACCAAGTATTTTGCACGGGTCAACATCCGTTGTCGCTACATCCACAGTGATGTCGATACTTTGGAACGAGTAGAGATCATGCAAGACCTACGTAAAGGATTGTTTGATGTACTGGTAGGGGTCAACCTGTTGAGAGAAGGCTTAGACTTACCGGAAGTTTCTTTGGTAGCCATTTTGGATGCGGACAAAGAAGGTTTTTTGAGAAGTCACCGTTCCTTGACCCAAACGGTGGGGAGGGCTGCACGAAATGTCAATGGCAAGGCCATCATGTATGCTGATAACATCACCAAAAGCATTCAAAAGACCATAAACGAAACCCTGTACCGCAGGGATAAACAGCAGACCTATAACCTTAAAAACAAGATCACTCCTACTGCACTGAATAAATCATTGGACAATGCTTTGTCCAAAAATTCGGTGGCCACCTATGCCCAAGAGTTGAGTGATCGAAAAGCCGCCGAGGCCAAAAACCACTATTTGAGCAAAGAAGAGGTAGAAAAGAAAATCCGTGAATCCAGAAAGGCCATGGAATCTGCTGCAAAAGACTTGGACTTTTTTGAGGCTGCAAGACTTCGGGACGAGATCAAATCTTTACAAAAGGAACTGCAAAAAAAAAAAGCTTAGTCAGATGACTAAGCTTTTAAAAAAAACCAAAATTAATTTATAGAAATCAACTTTTTGGGTTGAGGCAGGGCCTCTGTTTTTTTGGGAAGACTAATCGTCAAGATTCCTTCCTTGTAATTGGCGCTAATTTTATCAGCAGAAACTGTTTCGGGAATACTGAATGATCTATTAAAAGAATTATAGCCAAATTCCTTAAGGGTAAAGCTAATATCTCTATCAGTAGATTTTGTCTGGTTTGCAGAAAAAATTGTCAATACATCCTCCTCCAATTCGATTATAAAATCACTTTTTTTCTTTCCTGGTGCCGCAAATTCAATATTGAAATGGTCATCGGCCTCGATGATATTCGCTGCGGGAAAAGTTGAGTTGATGTGTTTACAATCTTGATTGAAGAAAAAATCGTCAATCAAGGAAGTAAATACAGGGTTTTGTCTTTTTATTAAATTCATGGTTTTAAGATTTTAATTAAACTATTTTGTAAAAGCTAAATTCAAATCTTATACCATTAGAAAAAAATGACAATATGTCTTTTAATTTCTAAAATTTAATGTCATTTTGTCATCTTTAGCGATTCTTGCACCTTTTGAGCGGCTTCTTCAAAGGCTGAAGCAGACAAAACATTAAGTCCGGAATCGTCAATAATTTTTTTTGCTATGCCAGCATTAGTTCCTTGTAAACGCACAATAATGGGCACCTTTATAGTATCTCCCATGTTTTTATAGGCGTCTACAATTCCCTGCGCTACACGGTCACAACGAACAATTCCTCCAAAAATGTTTACCAAAATAGCAGCTACATTGGGGTCTTTTAATATTAATCGAAAAGCGATCTCTACACGCGTTGCATCAGCGGTACCTCCAACATCTAAAAAATTGGCCGGGGATCCTCCGGATTGTTTGATTAAATCCATCGTAGCCATGGCTAATCCAGCACCGTTGACCATACATCCCACATTTCCATCCAATGCAACATAATTCAAACCTACTTCACGGGCCTCAACCTCAGTAGGGTTTTCTTCAGTTAGGTCTCTGAATTCTAAATAGTCTTTATGTCGAAATAGGGCATTGTCATCCAAAGTTACCTTTGCATCAACAGCGATGATTTTATCATCAGAAGTTTTTAATACGGGGTTAATCTCAAAAAGAGAAGCATCAGCACCAATATAGGCATTGTATAGAGCAGTAATGAATTTCACCATTTCCTTAAAAGCTGGTCCGCTTAAACCCAAGTTAAAAGCGACATTTCTAGCTTGAAAACTCTGAAGTCCATGTGCAGGGTCGATTTCTTCAGTAAAAATTAACTCAGGTGTATTTTCTGCTACAGCCTCAATATCCATACCTCCCTCAGTGGAATACATAATCATATTGTTTCCTGTTGAACGGTTAAGCAAAACTGAAACATAAAATTCTTTAGGCTCTGAATCTCCAGGGTAGTAAACATCTTCGGCGATCAATACTTTATTAACTTTCTTTCCTTGTGCCGGGGTTTGAGGAGTAATCAATTGCATCCCAATGATATCTTCGGATATGGATTTGACATCATCTAGGCTTTTGGCTAATTTGACACCCCCCCCTTTGCCACGACCTCCAGCATGGATTTGTGCCTTGATTACATGCCATGAGGTTCCAGTCTCTGCCGAAAGCTTTTCCGCTGCAGAAACTGCTTCATTGGGATTGTTAGCTACAATACCATTTTGTACGGCAACGCCAAAGCTGGATAAAATCTCTTTGCCTTGATATTCGTGTAAATTCATTCTTTGAAATTTCTATCCAAAAATAGTAAATCACTACTGAATAAAACATCATTAGACCAAAAGTATAATGTTACATATAAAACAATAAGTTTAATTTTTATAACATCTGTTAATTTAGGGCTGTGGTTTGATTATTGGGATTAAATTTGTCATCGATTAAATAAGAAAAAAGTGACGAACAGTAATTTATTGGCCATTGCCTCGAAGTATGGGAATCCCTTATATGTTTATGACTCAGAAAAAATAGCTTCTCAGTACCAAAGGTTAACTTCTGCTTTTAGTAGTATAGAAAATATTAGAATCAATTATGCCGCTAAAGCCTTGTCCAATATCTCAATCCTAAAACTAATGCGACAATTGGGTTCGGGACTGGATACGGTTTCCATCCAGGAGGTGAAATTGGGACTTGCAGCAGGTTTTGATCCTCAAGCTATAATTTATACCCCCAATGGGGTTTCCCTAAAAGAAATTGAGACGGTTGCCAAAATGGGTGTACAGATCAATATCGACAACCTATCCCTTTTGGAACAATTCGGTACACGCAATCCTAAAATCCCCGTTTGTATTCGAATTAACCCTCATGTGATGGCAGGGGGCAACAGCAATATCTCTGTAGGGCATATTGACTCCAAATTTGGTGTCTCTATTCATCAAATCCCCCATTTACTTAGGATTGTAGAAAATACCGCTATGAATATCAACGGTATTCATATGCATACAGGCAGTGATATTTTAGACATCGATGTTTTCCTCAATGGAGCCGAAATTTTATTCGATGCAGCAAAGCATTTTAAAATGCTTGAATTTTTAGATTTTGGCAGTGGTTTTAAAGTTCCTTATCATGTGAACGATATCGAAACCAATATCGAGGAACTAGGTGTAAAATTATCCAAAAGATTTATTTCATTCTGTAAAGAAAACGGCAGTGACCTTCAATTGATCTTTGAACCAGGTAAGTTTTTGGTCAGTCAGGCAGGGCACTTCCTCACCCAAGTGAATGTAGTCAAACAAACCACCTCCACCGTCTTTGCACAGGTAGATAGTGGTTTTAACCATTTGATCCGACCCATGCTTTACGGCTCCCATCACCATATTGAAAACATTTCGAATCCAAAAGGAAAAAAAAGGTTTTACTCGGTGGTCGGATATATATGTGAAACTGACACCTTTGGTAGCAATCGCAAAATCGCGGAGATCAGCGAAGGAGATATATTAGTGTTTAGAAATTGTGGCGCCTATTGTTTTTCGATGGCAAGCAACTACAATTCACGTTACAGACCCGCAGAGGTTTTATGGCATGAGGGCAAATCATATTTGATCCGAAAAAGAGAGACCTTTGATGACATCCTCAATAATCAAGTAGAGATTGATTTTACTGAGGTATTTAATAATTAAATTACAACTGAGAAAAAAGCATTAAATTGTTTTTTTTTATGTTTCAATAATTTTTAAGATCGTCACGCGTTAAGACTTTTAGAGGTGGGAGAGAAAAGCTATTTTTACACTCCTTATAAACTCTTTAAGAGCCATTTAATACTTTAAAAAACACCCTAGAAAATCACCCCAGACCCCAGCAATTCTCTATCATTGTACCATGCCACAAATTGACCGGAAGTAATGGCCGATTGATGTTCATCAAACAAGACATAAAAGGCATCAGTTTTTGGGAAAAGGGTGGCTTTTTGCAAAGGCTGTCGGTAGCGTATTCGAGCCATCACAGACATGCTATCCCCATAGGATGTTTTTAGATCATCCCTTACCCAATGCACATCACCAACCCTAACCTTCAGAGCCTTTCGAAACAAACCAGAGTGATCTTTACCTTGACCAACATAAACGATATTTTCTTCCACATCAATGTCAATAACAAATAGAGGCTCAGGGGTTCCTCCAACTGACAGCCTTTTTCTTTGGCCAACGGTGAAAAAATGCGCCCCTTGGTGTTTACCCACTATTTTTCCATCTGTGGCTTGAAAACGGGTTTTTCTAGATTGATCCGTCAAGGTTTTGGGCTCCTCTTTACTCTTATAAAAATCTTGGGGTATCTCTATTATGTAACCTACTTTGGGTCGCAGTTGTTGTTGTAAAAAATCGGGCAAACTTACTTTTCCGATAAAGCAAAGTCCTTGAGAGTCTTTTTTTTCTGCAGTAACCAAGTCCAATTCACGAGCAATTTTCCGTACTTCCGATTTTTTCAAATGACCTATTGGAAATAAGGTTTTGGCCAATTGATCTTGAGTCAATTGACAGAGGAAATAAGATTGGTCTTTGTTGCCGTCAGCACCGCTGATCAATCGGTAAATACTCTTGTTTTCGACAAAAAGTGCTTCTTTTTGACAATAATGCCCCGTAGCCACATAGTCTGCCCCCAAAGACAGGGCGATTTTCAAAAAAACGTCAAACTTAATTTCCCGGTTACAAAGTACATCGGGGTTGGGGGTTCTTCCAGCAGCGTATTCGTCGAACATATAGTCAACGATGCGTTCTTTATATTCAGCACTTAAATCTAAGGTTTGAAAAGGGACTCCCAACTTTTCAGCTACCAACATAGCATCATTACTGTCTTCAAGCCAAGGACATTCATTTGATAGTGTCACAGACTCATCGTGCCAGTTTTTCATAAACAGGCCAATGACTTCGTAATCCTGCTGAGTTAGTAAATAGGCAGCTACACTTGAGTCTACACCCCCAGACAATGCTACAATTACCCTTTTCTTTTTCATGGAGTAAAGTTACGCCAAGAAATTAAAATATAATCCTAATAGCATAAGGCTATCTCCCGCGTGCTTTTTTTTGCTTTTCGGCCTCTTCCATTGCTTTTTGCAGACGTGCAGAAAAGCCTCCAGATTTTTTGGGCTTCTTTTTGTTCTCCTCAATCTGAGCATGGATTTTTTGGTCGTCAATGATATAATTCTTAATCACCAACATCAAAAAGATGGTCAACAGGTTAGAAACAAAATAGTACAAACTCAAACCACTTGCGTAGTTGTTAAAGAAAAACAACATCATAAGTGGCATCAGGTACATGATGACTTTCATATTGGGCATTCCTGGCTGTTGAGGCATGGTTTGCTGGCCGGTGGTCATCTGGGTATAAAAGAAGATAGCTACAGAGGCCAAAATGGGAAATAGACTGACATGGTCACCGTAAAATGGAATGTTAAATCCTAAGTCTAGAATCGAGTCATATGAAGACAAATCATCTGCCCATAGAAAACTCTTTTTTCGCAATTCAAAAGCAACGGGGAAAAAAGTGAAAAGGGCATAAAAAACAGGGAGTTGCAACAAAGCCGGGATACAACCTGCCATGGGATTGGCTCCGGCGCGGTTGTAGAGACTCATCGTTTCCTGTTGACGCTTTACTGAATTATCTTTGTGTTTTTTGTTTAATTCCTCAATTTCAGGTTTTAATACTTTCATTTTGATCTGAGAAACATAGGACTTGTAGGTTACAGGAGACATGGCTAAACGAACAATGACAGTCATTAATATAATGGCGATACCGTGGGGTAGGAAAGAAGATAAGAATCCATACAAAGGCAAAAAGATGAATCGATTCAACCATCCAAAAATACCCCATCCCAAGGGTATAGAAGATTCTAGATCCCTCTCATAAGATTTTAAAGTTTGATAATCGGTAATTCCAAAATAATACTCAAACCGACTTCCAAATTCCCCCGATTGATAAGCCAATGGGATTTGTACGCCAAATTTTTTGGTAAATACCTCGTCTAAAGAAGGGTCATCTGACAAGTTTTCGGAAGTAACTCTAAGTTGATCTATAGGCTTTTCGGGAATCAAAATAGCACTGAAAAAGTGTTGTCTAAAAGAAACCCATCGCACCTCCTCCGGGGATTCCTCATCACTTCCACTCAGGGATAGATAATCTATTTTATCCCTTTCATAGCCGTAAGTGAGTTCGGTATAGCGCCCCTCATAATCAATACTTTTGGAATTTCGGTAAGCACTGGTTTCCCAGGATAATAGCGCCGGCTCACTGCTGTCCAATAGAGCCGAAATTCCCGAAGATTGAATGGTAAAATCAACCAAAAAATGCTCTGCGTCAATGGAATAAACAAATTCCAAATACTGGTTGGGTGCAATGGCCGCTTTTAGGGATAGTATTTGCTTTCCATTTTCGGAACTCATTTGAGGGGAAAAATAAAAGTCTTTGGTGTTGAGTCTTCGACCATCTTTGGTGGTGAACTGAACATTGAATTGAGTGTTTCCTTCTTTGACCAATTCCAAGGGTTGATCAAGGTAATCGGTATAATCTTTGAGTCGAACAAGCTCAAGCAGCCCGCCCATAGGACTGACTTTTATTAAAAGATCTTTATTTTCAATTATTTGGGTAGTAGCTCCCTGATCGGTCATCCAATTACTGAAAATCCCAAAAGTACTTTGTAGGTTTATTTTATGAAGGGAGTCGTTTAATTGAATGGGGGGCGCTTCCTTCTGTTCAGTTGCGACTTCGGTTTTTTCGGGTTGCGCGGACGGACTTGTTCCCTCTTCAGGTTTATTAACATACAGCATCCATGTAAGGATCATCGCAATGAGCACGAATCCAATGAATTGGTAGGGGTCAAATCTTCTTTCTTCCATGAGTTTTAGTTCGGTTGCTGTAAGCTAAGATAGTCAATACTCGCTTTTATAAAATCAACAAATAAGGGATGTGGATTGGAAACTGTACTCTTGTATTCGGGATGAAACTGCACACCTACAAACCAAGGGTGATCCTGATTCTCTATGATTTCTACCAGATCCGTTTCCGGGTTGACACCGGAAACTTTTAAAGCTCCTTTTTCAAACACCTCAGTTTTAAATTGGTTATTAAACTCATAACGGTGACGGTGGCGCTCCGTAATTTGTTCTTTTCCATAAACCTCAGCAACTTTACTGCCTTCGGTAAGATTACAATTCCATGTTCCCAAACGCATTGTGCCCCCTTTGTTGACCACTCCTTTTTGACTTTCCATTAAGTCTATTACAGGGTAATCTGTGTTTTCATCGATCTCAGTAGAATTGGCATTGGAGTGGGATAACACATTTCTGGCATATTCAATAACCGCCATTTGCATACCCAAACAAATTCCGAAAAAAGGAATATTTTTTTCCCTCACATAAGTAATAGCATCAATCTTACCTTCTATTCCTCTACCTCCAAAACCAGGTGCCACAATAAGACCTTGAAGATCTTTTAGCTCTTCTTGGGCGTTGATCTGATTCAAGAATTCAGAATGGATGGTTACCACCTCCACCTCTGCCTCATTTATCGCTCCAGCATGAATCAAAGCTTCCAATATCGATTTATAAGAATCCTGTAACTCTACATATTTTCCCACTAAACCAATTTTTACTTTTATATTGGGATTTTTATATTTTTCCAAAAAGGACTTCCAATGGTCGAGATTCAATTCGGATTTAGGTGTTAATTTTAATTTATCCAAAACGACTTGATCCAATCCCTCCTCCAACATTTTCATTGGAACATCATAAATTGTATCTACATCTATAGATTGAATTACCGCCTCTGATTTTACATTACAAAAAAGGGCCAGTTTTTTACGAAGTTCGTCAGATAATTTGTGTTCCGTTCTACAGACTAATACGTCGGCTTTAATTCCACTTTCCATTAAAGTTTTAATAGAATGTTGTGTCGGCTTTGTTTTCAACTCTCCTGCTGCAGAGAGATAGGGAATTAATGTTAAATGAATGACCATTGTATTTTCCTCTCCCAATTCATAAATCAATTGTCGGACGGATTCAATATAGGGTAAGGATTCAATGTCTCCAACTGTTCCACCAATCTCAGTAATCACAATATCAAAATCACCCCTATTTCCAAGGATTTGCATTCTTTCTTTGATTTCATTAGTAATATGTGGAACTACTTGCACAGTTTTTCCCAAAAACTCCCCCCTTCGCTCTTTTTCAATCACGCTTTGATAAACCCTTCCTGTAGTTACATTGTTGGCCTGCGATGTTTTGATGTTCAAAAATCTTTCGTAATGTCCCAAGTCCAAATCAGTTTCCGCTCCATCATCAGTGACATAACATTCTCCATGCTCATATGGGTTGAGCGTGCCTGGATCTACGTTGATATAGGGATCAAATTTTTGAATAGTGACCCTAAAGTTTTGGGCCTGTAATAACTTAGCCAATGATGCCGCTATGATTCCTTTTCCTAGGGAAGAAGTAACCCCTCCTGTAACAAAAATATACTTTATATCCGGCATCCAGTTTGATTTCTACGATGATTAACCGGGCTCAAATTTACAAAATACCAAGTTACTTTTATGGCATTTCTACTATTTCTTTAGCTCGATAATATCATAACCCTTATGTTGCAATAAAAAATAGCCTGTGTTTTCAAAATTATTATTTCGCTTTTTATATAAGAAACGGTGCTCTTCGTAATCCGTTTCTCCAATCTGATCTATTGATCTGAAATTACTGGAGTAGGCTTTTCTTAGGATCAAATCCATCGTAAAGTCATAAGCGCGGATGGCAGTTCTATTGGGCGGTTTACCAAATGTCTTAATGTAGTTAATTTGAAAATGATTGTATTCACCTAGTTTTAAGGGTAATCGATCTGTGGTATAGGTAAACTTCAAATCCCCCAGTTGCCTTAGCGTCAAGTTAGGGTTTTCATACACATTACCCCTGTAGGTGGTAAACAATTGAACGGATCTAAGTTCCGAGTTCTGGGCACTCATCTGAGAGCTGGCACTGGAAATCAACGAAAAATCTTGGCTTTCCAGTATTACCTTGTTGGGAAGCGAATCCACCAAAAGGGAATCAACCAAATCAGGGAGCAAATAATTGCTCTTTTCCGGACGTAAAACTGTAGCCTTTGGAAACAATTCCAAAAGTTCTTTTTCCACCGAGCGGCTTAACGAATCCGCCACCAAAACAATATTGTCTTCTCGATCCAATTTATTGTCCAAATACTCGTACATTCTTTTTCTTAGAAAATTTTTGGATGTCACCGATTGATAAACCGCCTCCCTAAGAACTACGGGATTGGTCGAAAGAGGAGCGAATTTAGGAATCTTACGCACTTGGGTATTAGTGGACAGGTAGTCAAAATTGGAGGGGATCAAAGGGCCGATAATGGCATCGGTATCCGAAAAATCATGGGTGTTGACAATTTCATTAAGCTTAGAAATATTGTTTTGCGTATCAAAAACATTTAGCTTTACAGAGACTCCGAAGTGACACAAGGTGTCAACTGCAAGCAACACACCAGAGTAAAAATCTACAGATAGGGTATGCAAGTTTCGACTTTGTAATAACCTACGGGTATCTTCAATAGAGTCGTATTCTATCTCATTGGCCTTAAAAGGTAACAATAGGGCCAATTCAATTTTATGAACTTCTTTGATGGAATCCAAAAGTGAAATACGTTCTACCAAAAGGTCATCCTGAATCTTAAGCTCTCCAGTGGCTTCGGCGGGAACCCTCAATATCATACCTGCCTGCAACCCAAGTTCTGATAGATTAGGATTGAGGGAATCCAACACCTTTTGGGTGACCCCTATTTTTTTTTCGATGCGATAATATCCTTCCTTGGGAAGCACTTTATAATAATTGTAATCACTGTCCCAAACTGGATCAATAGTTTCACTTTCAGTTGTTGAAGCTAAAACCGGAACGCGAATTTCCTGACCCTCCTTAAGTCCCTTTCTGATTTGAGGGTTTAGGGCCTCTAATTCCGGAATGGTCATCTGGAGATTATAAGCTATGCGCCATTTGGTCTCTTTGAGCTTTACGATATAGGCTTGTGTACTATCATCTACTTTAACCGGCTCGGTTACTTTCTCAACCACTTCCGGATATATGGGGATGCGCAAAACCATTCGCTTTCTCAAACCAATTTTTTTCAAAAGGGGATTGTAGTCATTTAGCTGCGTTTCTGTAATGTTGTATTTTCTAGTAATACCGAAGATAGTCTCTTTTTTCTTGACCTTGTGAGAAAGAAACTTTACTGGAATCTCCTGTGCGGTGGAAAAGAGAATTCCAAACATTAAAAGAACAAGGAAAAGAATTTTATTTTTTTTCAATTTATTTTTTCTTCAGGTCTATTCCCATTCAATCGTTGCAGGAGGTTTAGAGCTTATATCATACACCACCCGGTTAACTCCCTTTACTTTGTTGATGATCTCATTGGATATTTTTTGCAAAAATGCATAAGGTAAATCTACCCAATCTGCTGTCATCCCATCGGTTGATTGAACTGCACGAAGGACTATACACTTTTCATAAGTGCGTTCATCACCCATCACCCCAACGCTATTTACAGGCAATAGCATTGCGCCTGCCTGCCAAACTTGGTCATACAGATCCCAAGATTTTAATCCATTGATAAAAATTGCATCTACCTCTTGGAGCATGTGAACCTTTTCTAAGGTGATGTCTCCCAAAATTCTGATCCCCAGTCCGGGTCCGGGAAAAGGATGACGACCCAATAATTCGGTATCGATACCAATACTGGCTCCTACTCGCCTCACCTCGTCTTTAAACAACATCTTAAGAGGTTCTACCAGCTTTAGCTTCATATAATCGGGTAACCCACCTACATTGTGATGGGATTTGATGGTTGCCGAGGGACCGTTTACAGAAATGGATTCAATTACATCGGGATAGATTGTGCCTTGGGCCAACCAGCTAACCCCAAGTATGTTTTTGGATTCATCATTAAAAACATCTATAAAGGTATTGCCGATGATTTTTCTTTTTTTCTCTGGGTCGGCCTCTCCTTTTAAAGCCTTAAGGAATTGAACCGAGGCATCAACACCTTTGACGTTCAAACCCATGCCTTCGTATTGATTCAATACGCTTTCAAACTCGTTTTTTCTCAATAAACCATTATTGACAAAAACACAATGCAACTGCTTGCCGACAGCTTTGTGCAATAAAAATGCCGCTACAGTGGAATCAACACCACCTGACAGTCCCAAAATCACTTTTTCGTCACCTACGATATCGACAATTTTTTTTACTGTCATTTCCACAAAAGATTCGGGGGTCCAGTTTTGTTGGATTCCGGCAATTTTGATCAAAAAGTTTTCCAAAAGTATTTTCCCATCTTTGGTATGGTATACCTCGGGGTGGAATTGGATTCCAAAAGTGGTTTCTCCCTCGATACAATAAGCCGCGTTTTTAACATCCTCTGTACTGGCCAGAAGTAATCCTCTATCGGGTAATTGGTCAATGGTATCGCTATGACTCATCCAAACTTGACTGCCTTTGCTAATGTCTTCAAAAAATGGCTCTCCAGATTGGACAAAGGATAGATTTGCTCTACCGTATTCTCGGTTGTTGGAGGGGTTGACCACCCCTCCAGAAAAATGGGCTAAATACTGTGCTCCATAGCAAACTGCAAGCAAGGGTAGTTTGCCTCTTATAGCCGAAACATCGAAATAAGGCGCCTCCTCTGAAAGAACAGAATAAGGAGAACCCGAAAGGATCACAGCATTGAATTCCTCAATACACTTCGGTGAATTATTAAAAGGATGGATTTCACAGTAGATGAACAGTTCTCTGACACGTCTAGCGATCAATTGGGTGTATTGTGACCCAAAATCAAGAATCAATACTTTGTCTTGCATCTTTCAAAAATACAATATATTCAGTTGGTTTGAATTGGTAATAAAAGGATTTTATTAAAAAAATGTTGATGAAACTCAGACCTCGAGTACAGAGAATTCAGCAGATAAAGGATCAAAATTTTCCATCAGAAAATCGATGAATTTACTGCCGTGTTCTAGATAAAAACTGCTGAAATTCTCCACCCTTTCTTGCAACTGTCCTCCTGGAAAAAGCTGTTCCTGCAATAAAACTAAACGCTCTACTTGATCCTTTAACTTAACTTTTTGGGCTTTTAATAGACGATTCTCCAAACGGTCAATTCCATTAAACTGTTTTACCTTTTGGGCCTTGACTGCACCCTCAAAAGAGATATCTGTTTCCTGAATCAGTGACTCCAAATATTCAAACTGTACTTCGAGGAGTTTTTTAAATGGGGACAAATCTAAATCAATGTTACTAATCTGCCTTACTTTTTTGTTTATCAACGAATTTCTTTTAAGAAAAAGGTCTTTCAATTCCAGTTTAAAATTTCTGATTTTACGTACATTTTTCTCACTGATCAATAAAGCTGCGTTTCGCAAAACCATAATAGGAAAAGGAACTTTCTGAGCATCAAAAAAAGATTTAAGTTCTAGCCAATAAGCTAGCTCCCCACCACCTCCGATATAGGCTATATTAGGCAGTATAACCTCCTGATAGAGTGGACGCAGTAAAACGCTAGGAGAAAAATTTTCAGAAGATTTATCAAGTAAACCTATCATTTCTAATGCATCAATACTTTCTTCTTTTCCATCCCAGGTATAACCGTTTTCATTTTTTAACAACCGATGCCTTTTTCCTTCTTCCAAAAAAAACAAATTTAAATCTCTAGGTTTAACTTGAGGCTTGTAATTAGGATTATAATTCTTTTTTAGGGTATCAATTTGGGAAAGGACACTTTGCGCACAGCTTTTTCTTTGTAATTCCTCCTTTAAATAAGGAATAAAGTGTTTTTTTAAGGCCGTGTCATAACCATCAATAATCAACAGTCCATAATCCTCAAAGAGAGAATTCACAAAGATTCTCGTCGCATGAGACAAATCACCTCCAGCATCATAGCTTTTTTCGATCAAAGCTTTTAATGCCTTCGCGTTGATACTTCTGCCTAGTTCTTGTTTGAATAGATCTAAAAGGGACTTCAAACTTTTGGTTTTTATTTTCCCTACTGCTCCCCTCGACTCATCATTCCATTGGAATTTTTTGCCTCGGAAAATAAAAGCGCTGATTTCCTCAACATCATGGTCTTCTGTCGCCATCCAATAAATGGGAACAAAATCCATATCGGGATATTGGTCTTTTAGTTGTCGACAAAGTTTGATAGCACTGACAATCTTATAAATAAAATAGAGGGGGCCGGTCATCAAACACATCTGATGCCCGGTGGTAACTGTAAGGGTGTTTTCGTTTTCAAGCTGTTGGAGGTTTTTAGCTACTGAGGAGGACATTTCTATATTGCTATACTGCCGGCAAAGACTCTCACAAAGTGTTTTTCTGATCTGAAGAGAGAAAACCTTCTTTTTTGTTAACGCTTGTTGGTAAAGATTTATAAAACTGGGCACACCACTGTGAAATGCTTGTAATTCCTTTTTATCGTTCAGATAATCACATATCAGTTCGGAAAAATATCCTGTTTTGACAAACGGAATCTGATGCGCTTTCATGACCATTTTAGCTTAAAGATAGGAGTGTTTTTTTATTTCCAAAAGGATTGATTTTTATAGGAACACCATAAAGGTCAAAATCTGTTGCATCTAAAATTTTAACATCTAAGAAATATCCAAGCTTGAGATAGTGTTTTTTTGCATCGATTAACACTTCGTTGTCAACGTCTGGAGAGTCGATTTCAGTTCTGCCGACGAAGTAGTCACCTTTTTTTCGATCAATGACACAACGGTAGATTTTACCTACCTTTTTTTGGTTCTGTTCCCATGAGATTTCAGATTGTATTTTCATGATTTCATTTGCTCGATCCTGCTTTACTTTCTTTGGCACATTATCTTCCAATTGATAGGCATGGGTGTTTTCTTCATGGCTGTAAGTAAAACATCCCAAGCGCTCAAACCGCATGACCTTTACCCATTGCTTTAGGGTTTCAAAATCAGCTTCTGTTTCACCGGGATAACCAACAATCAGAGAAGTTCTCAAAGCTATTTCGGGTAAAATTGATCGGATATTTTCAATCAAATCCGTCGTCTTTTTTTGAGTCGTTCCCCTTCGCATGGATTTTAGAATGGGGTCGGAAATGTGCTGTAACGGAATGTCCAAATAATTGCAAATCTTAGGCTCCCTTTTCATTACCTCTATAACCTCCATGGGAAACCCTGTAGGAAAGGCATAGTGCATTCGTATCCATTCTATACCAGACACCTTAGCCAAAGCACAAAGTAAATCAGCCAATCGTCTTTCTTTATAGAGGTCAAGGCCGTAATATGTTAAGTCTTGTGCAATTAGCAGTAATTCTTTGACTCCATTTTCCGCTAGTTTTTCAGCCCTTTGAACCAATTCCTCTATCGGGGTGGAACGGTGTTTGCCGCGCATGAGTGGAATGGCGCAAAAAGAACAGGGACGGTCACAGCCTTCAGAAACCTTAAAGTAAGCGTAATTTTTGGGGGTTGTCGTCTGTCTTTCTCCTAACAATTCGTGTTTGTAATCCGCCTCCAATGCCTTCAGTAATTGGGGTAAATCAGTAGTGCCGAAATAGGCATCCACTTGCGGCATTTCCTTTTCCAAATCAGGCTTGTAACGCTCAACCAAGCAACCTGTAACAAAGAGTTGATCAATTCTGCCTGTTTGCTTTTTTTGGATTTGCTCCAAAATAGTATTAATAGATTCCTCCTTGGCATTGTAAATGAAGCCGCAGGTATTGACCACTACAATATTCCCTTCCTCCTCGTGAACCACATTTTTGTTATTGGCATTTAACTGACCCATCAAAACCTCCGAATCATATAGGTTTTTGGAACAGCCCATGGTGATGATATTGATTTTATTTTGCTTTCTACTTTTGGTTCTCAACAGCTTTTATTTAGTTCAGTTCAATATCTAATTGTTTTTGTAAAAATGCCAGTGCTGCAAGTTCAGCTTGTTGGTGATTTGGGGTGCTTAAATGAGAAATCATTACATGATCTCCTACTTCAGAAAAAGCCACTTTTTGTTTTTTATCTTCGGAAGTGCCAAGCTGGTCAAACATTCTCAACATGGCAGGAATAGAGACCACCTTGTCCTGCTCCTCTTCATTTTTATAATAATATCCCATAAAAACTGGAGCAGTAATTCTTTGAAAAATATCGGGACGCATCCCTGTTTCCAAAAGCTTTTGGAGCTCAACAGTAGATTCCAAGCGGTAGCGGGTAGTCCAATATTTTTGTTTTTGCTCCGTAATCTTGTTCATGGTGTAATATTTACTCCCCAGCACCCATTGGGCGATTTGAAGCCCCCAGGGTAAAGTCAATAGTTTGGATTTGGGATCGTAAATTTCGATATTTGGACTAAACAGTAACAAAGCGGCAATTTGAATATCATTACCCAAAACCAAGGATAAAGTGCCGCCCGAAGAACAGGAAATAATTATTACCTTTTCGCCTATTTTTTTAGCAACTGCCAATGCCTCTCTTGCACTATCAAGATATTTTTTACCAGTAAAATTTAACAGGGGTTCTTTTTCAATCAATCCATGATCACTTAGACGGGGCAGGTAGAGGTTTGCTTTCAAAGCACGGGCAATATTACGGTGTACTGGATCACCCTCTTCGGTGCTGGCAGAAAAACCGTGTAAGTATAGGATGCTATATGCAGTTTTTTTGGGGATGGAATCATAAAATTCTAACTCAGAGGCATTATCTGGTTTAATGTTGTGCAAAGCCGACTCTTTGGCATCTATCCAATCTTTAAGTTCAGTAATATGGAAGGGGGGGGTGGGTAGTGGCTTATCTAAATCGGGTGCCTTTAATTCTGGCCCCAAAACAAAAAGTCCAAAAAGAACAGATGGTATAAAAAAAGTTTTTTCTATGATTTTCATTGATCTTGCTTAACTAAAAAAACTCCCTACAAAGGTCCCAGAATGAAACAACTGTAGGTCCTCCAATCCTTCGCCAACACCAATATACTTTACTGGAATTTGGAATTGATCGGAAATCCCAATAACAACACCTCCTTTGGCTGTCCCATCAAGCTTGGTAATTGCCAATGCCGTTACCTCTGTGGCAAGGGTAAATTGTTTGGCTTGCTCAAAGGCATTTTGTCCCGTAGACCCATCTAAAACCAATAGAACTTCATGGGGAGCATTTGGAACTACTTTTTGCATTACTTTTCTGACTTTGGTCAATTCATTCATCAAATTAATTTTATTGTGCAATCGCCCTGCTGTGTCTATGATGGCCAAATCACTTTTTTGAGATATAGCAGACTGCAAAGTGTCGAAAACAACTGAGGCAGGATCACTACCCCTTTCTTGCTTAACGATTTCTACATCTACTCGATCTGCCCATATCTGCAGTTGATCAATGGCGCCAGCCCTAAAGGTATCAGCCGCTCCCAACATTACCTTTTTCCCTCCAGCCTTGTAATGATGTGCCAACTTTGCTATTGTGGTAGTTTTTCCAACTCCATTGACACCAACTACCATAACCACTTGAAGCTGGTTAGGTAAATCTGAGTCAAAACTCTTTAATTCCTCATGTTGGTGTTGTTTGAGAAGGCTGGTAATTTCTTCACGTAAGATTTTAGCAAGTTCGGAAGTACCCAAATACTTATCTCTAGCCACTCTTTCCTCCAAAGCATCAATGATTTTGAGCGTAGTTGCCACCCCTACATCAGATCGAATCAAGACCTCTTCTAATTCGTCGAGAAGCTCTGAGTCAATTCTTGACTTCCCCGCAATGGCTTTTCCTAATTTAGAGAAAAAAGACTTTTTTGAAGCAGCAAGACCCTGGTCCAATTGCTCTTTTTTTTCTGGACTAAAAATTGATTTTAAAAAACTCATGGGTACACAAATAAAAAAAGCTACTATAAAAGTAGCTTATATTTTGGATAGATTTAAAAAATTATTTTTTACCCAACCAATCATTGACACGATCTGGGGTAATCATGGTTTCAACAAAAGAATAAGAGTTAGAATTGTTTTTCTTAAGCATCTTAATAGCTTTTGTCAATTTTTTAGAGCCCGTTTGAAGCGTTGCTACTGATTTCTTTGCCATAATTACTTAATTTCTTTGTGAATGGTCATACGCTTAAGAATGGGATTGAATTTTTTAATTTCCAATCGATCCGGGGTATTCTTTTTGTTTTTGGTAGTGATATAACGCGAAGTTCCGCGTTGGCCAGATTCATTATGTTCTGTACACTCTAATATCACCTGAACTCTGTTTCCTTTCTTTGCCATGTTGAAGTTTATAAAATACCTTGATTTTTTGCCTCTTTAATCACAGCACTAATACCTTTTCTATTGATCGTTTTCAAAACGGATGCTTTAATTTTCAAAGTAATCCATTTGTCCTGATCGGGGATGTAAAAACGTTTTTTGATTAAATTTATGTCAAAGCGTCTTCTGGTTTTATTCATTGCGTGGGAAACATTATTTCCAAACATTACCCTCTTACCCGTAATATCGCAAACTCTAGACATGTTGATTATTCTTTTAACAGGTTGCAAATTTACACTTTTTTAGAAAGTTTCAAAAATTTAAATAAGAATAAAAAAAATCACTTAAGAAGGGCTCTGTATAGCATTTCAAAGGCTTTATTAACAGTTTTGTGAATCACTCGGGTTCGGTTATTTCCCATATCGAATTTCAAACTTTCTAATCCATAGGGGGTAGCCAATCCAATAAAAACAGTACCAACTTCTTGTCCTTGATCGCCCATACTAGGTCCTGCATTTCCAGTAGTGGAAAGAGCAAAATCAGAATTATACTTTTTTTGAGCCCCTAAAGCCATAGCTGATGCCACCTCAGCACTGACAACACCATGTTGTTTAATTAGACTACTTTCTACCTCCAATATACTAGTTTTTGAATCAACAGAATAGGTAACTGCACTGCCTTTAAAAAAATTAGAAGCCCCTGGCTGAGAAGTAAATCTTGTAGCGATAGCTCCTCCTGAACAACTCTCAGCACAAGAAATTGTTTTACCCAATTGATTCAATTTTTCTGCAATTAAAAATTCGATGGACTGATCTTCTTCTGTGCCAAAATAAATATCCTTAATTGAAGGAATGACTTTTTCAATCTGAGCATTAACTTTTGTTTTTAAGGTCTCGAGTTCAGGGCCCTTGCTTGACAATCGCAATCGTACCATCCCCAAACTCGGCAAATAGGCTAACTTAATCGAATCAGGTAGATTTTTTTCCCAGTCTAGAATTCTTTCGGCGATAACACTTTCTCCTAAACCAAAGGTTAAAATGGTTTTGTGGTACAAAGCAGGCAGAACAAAGTGCTCTTGAATTTTAGGCAAAACTTCGTTTTTAACCAAAGCCTTCATCTCATCAGGTACGCCAGGTAGGGAAATAAACACCTGTCCTTTATCGATAAACCACATACCAGATGCAGTCCCAAGTCGGTTGTGAAGAATCGTGGCCTTGGAAGGTAAATTGGCCTGATCAAGATTTATATCGCTGATGGGAGTGGTGACGAATTTACTTAAAATATTTTCAATGTGTTCCAAAACAAGCTCGTTCTTGATTAATTGATCGTCAAAATATTCGCAAAGCGTTTGTTTAGTTACATCATCCTTTGTAGGACCCAATCCTCCAGTCATTATGATAATGTCTGCCCTATTTCGGGCTTGGTCTAGAGCGTTTATTATGATCTCCTTTTGGTCAGAAATACTACTGATCTGTATGATTTCCACCCCTATTCTATTCAATTCTTTAGCCAAAAAAACTGAATTGGTATTAACTATTTGACCAATTAAAATCTCATCTCCTATACTTACCAGTTCAGATTTCATTCTATTTAATTTTCACCTTAAATGCTTTTTCTCCTTCCAAAGAACCTTCCAAAATATCATTTGGATAAACGGGGCCTACTCCGGCCGGAGTTCCGGTAAAAATTACATCTCCGATCTTAAGCGTAAAGAATCGAGACACTTCTGCAATCAAAGATTCAATGCTCCAAAGCATTTCAGAGGTATTTCCTTCTTGGATGACAGCACCATTTTTTTTCAGTTCAAAATCTAGTTGATTCAAATCTGTAAAATGATCTTTAGTAAACCAATTACCGATTAGAGCAGATCCGTCAAAAGCTTTCGCTTTTTCCCAGGGTAGACCATTCTGCTTTAAATGTTTTTGTAAATCACGGGCAGTAAAGTCAATTCCTAAACCAATTTCTTGATAATACTTATGGGCAAATTTTTCTTCTATGCATTTACCAATGCGATTGATCTTGACCAAAACCTCAACCTCATGTTGAATTTGATTCGAAAAAGGAGGAATATAAAATGGTAGCCGCTTTTGAAGCTTTGCTGTATCAGGCTTAATAAAGACAACAGGGGACTCCGGTTTATCATTCCCCAACTCCTCTGCATGCTGTGGATAATTTCTCCCTATGCAAATGATTTTCACAAAAAAATGATTAGGTGTTTAATTTTCTCAAGCGTATGGCCGTAAGAACTTTTTTGGTATACATGGGAAAATCGGCATTGAGCAACCAACCGAAGTATCCTGGTTCTTCTTCCAAAACACACTCCACCGTATTGCCTTTATGTTTTCCAAACGAAAAGCACTCCTCTCCTTCTTCATTAAATACAATAAATCCGGCAAAATCAGCAGATTTTGTTCGGGTGGAAAATACATTTAAGGAATTAATATCTCCTTCCAACTCATCGTATCGCTCTAATTGAGCCATCAAAACATCATGCGTAGCTTGGGTATCGGCCATGGCAGAATGAGCATCAAGTAATTCATCATTACAATAAAATTTTAAAGCCGCCGCTAGGGTACGTTGTTCCATTTTGTGGAAAATAGTTTGTACATCAACGGTTTTAAAGTCGGCCATATTAAAATCGATATCTACCCTGAGCATCTCCTCTGCAATGAGTGGAATATCAAAACGATCAGAATTGTATCCAGCCAAATCCGAATTTTTGATAAAGCTATAAATAGTTTTTGAAAGTGTCTTGAAATTGGGTTCATTGGCCACATCGGCATTATAAATACCGTGAATAGCAGAGGCCTGGGGGGGAATTGGACATTCGGGATTGACCCGCCAAACCTTATTCTCTTTTGTTCCATCGGGAAATAGCTTTAATACCGCAATTTCAATAATACGATCTTTAGTAACATTTACTCCTGTGGTTTCCAAATCGAAAAAACAGAGGGGTCTTATTAGTTTTAATTTCATAAATCAAAGATTATATTGAAATATTTTTATCCCAATTATTAAGATAATCTGACATATTCTTGATAAAATTACCTCCCATAGAACCGTTTATAATGCGATGGTCATAGCTAATAGAAATAATCATTTTTTTACGGATGGCAATAGAATCTCCCTGTGAAGTTTCGATTACTGCAGGTATTTTTCGAATCACACCCACTGCAACAATTCCCACTTGTGGTTGACTAATGATTGGGGTTCCTGTCAGCGATCCAAAGTTGCCAATATTGGTAAACGTAAAGGTGCCATCTTGAACTTCTTCGGGTTTTAGTTGTTGAGTTCTAGCACGGCGAGCCAAGTCATTTACAGCTTTAGCCAAACCTGACAAATTTAAATAATCTGCATTCTTAATGACTGGTACAATAAGGTTTCCATCGGACATAGCTGCAGCCATTCCAATATTAATGGATTTTTTCTGCACAATGTTATCACCCTCTACCGAACTGTTCAAAAGTGGATAATCCTTTAGCGCTTTGATTAAAGCCATAACTATCAAGGGCGTAAAAGTCAATTTTTCACCTTCTCTTTCCAAAAATTCATTTTTTACTTTCTCCCTCCAATCCCACAAATTGGTCAAATCAGCCTCTATAAAAGACTGAACGTGAGCTGAGGTCTGTTTGCTTTGGATCATGTGATCGGCTGTAAGCTTTGCCAAACGAGTCATCTCAATGATTTGATCACCATTGCTTTTGGATGTAGTATTGGACTCAGGGTTTGTATTTGTTAAGGGGACTCCAGAAGGAGCACTACGGGAAATAATTATTTGTTTTTCTGTCTTAGGTATAGAAAAATTAATCCGTTGGGACAAAAAGGCTAAAATGTCTTTTTTGGTTATCCGATTGTCTTTTCCTGTACCCTCAATCCGCTTTAACTCCTCTTGGGTAAGCCCTTCTTCCTTGACAATACTCTTAACTAAGGGGGATAGAAATTTACTATTATTACTAGATTTTTCAGGCGACAAGATGGCTTTAGCATCGTCTAAGGTTTTGGATACACTTTCAAATTGGGGCAACGGTTCGGGTAGGGTAATTGTCTGATCTTTAGTGATGGGAGCTTCTTTTTTCTCTTTCTCTTGAGGTGAATCAACTTTAGAAAGAGCTTTATTATCCAGTTCCTCGCCTTCAGTTTCAATAACAGCCATGACCTCACCCACTTGAACAACTTCATTTTCTGTAAATTTTTTTTCAATCAACACGCCACTGACTTCACTTGACACGTCTGAATCTACCTTGTCAGTAGCAATTTCTAAAACAATATCTTCAACCTCTATTGACTGTCCAACCTCTTTCAACCATTTGGTCAAGGTAGCTTCCGCAACGCTCTCACCCATCTTGGGTAATTTCAAAAAGTGTTTGCCCATTTTTTTAAGAAAATACAAAATTACCAAATTTAAAAGGGAAATTTCGGCTTTTGGGACAAAGTAATAAAAAAGGAACCTATTTATTTACTATCGAGTTTTCATAAGGAACTCTTTTAAGAATGCTCCTTCCCAAAGTTACCTCATCGGTGTACTCTAATTCATCGCCCACAGGAATCCCCCGGGCAATTGCTGATGTTTTAATATCGTAGGGTGCCAGTGTTTTATATATATAGAAATTAGTTGTATCAGCCTCCATGGTTGCACTAAGAGCAAAAATAATTTCTTTTATTTTGCCTTCTTGGACTTTTTTCTCGAGAGAATCTAAATTTAAATCCTGAGGCCCCACTCCATCAATTGGAGAAATGATTCCACCCAAAACATGATAGTAGCCTCTGAACTGACTCGTGTTTTCGATAGCGATAACATCCCTGATGTCTTCAACCACACAAAGCAAAGAATCGTCCCGTGCAGGATTCGAACATATTTCACAAATTGGAAAGTCCGATAAATTATGACAGGAAGAACAAAAATTGATATGCTCCCTTAAATCTTTAATCACTCGTGTTAAGTTAGAAGTATTTTCTTTGGGCTGTTTGAGAAGGTGTAATGCTAATCGCAATGCTGTTCTCTTACCGATGCCAGGTAACTGGGCAATTTCGTTAACTGCATTTTCCAATAACTTAGAGGAGAATTCCATATTGTAAATTTAGGAATAATTCTCATCCTTTGAATTTGTATCTTTAATCTATTCTTATGCTACAACCTGCTTTTATTTTGATTTTGATTTTGGGGTATTTCTCCCTGTTAATGATCATTGGTTACCTGACCAGTAAACAGGCTAACAACCAAACATTTTTTACAGCCAATAGAAGTTCTCCTTGGTACTTAGTTGCTTTTGGAATGGTAGGTGCATCTCTTTCCGGAGTCACCTTTATCTCGGTACCCGGTTGGGTTGGGGAATCTGGATTCACTTATTTCCAGGTGGTTCTTGGCTATTGGGTAGGCTATTTTGTCGTGGCTTTTGTTCTACTCCCCATCTATTACCGTCAAAATCTAACCTCAATCTACGAATACCTTCAGGAACGTTTCGGATACAACAGTCACAAAGTTGGAGCGGTATCTTTTTTTATTTCAAGAGTTTTAGGGGCCAGCTTTCGGCTATTTTTGGTAGCTATCGTTTTACAACAATTCATTTTTGATAATTTGGGAGTACCCTTTGAAATTACTGTAGTGCTATCCATTGTTTTAATTTGGGTGTATACCCAAAAGGGAGGTATCAAAACCATCGTTTGGACCGACACCCTACAAACACTTTTAATGTTGGCTGCTGTGTGCTTGACTCTCTATAATCTTGGAAACATACTGCATCTGAATCCATTTGAAATCCTCACAGACACCAAACTTAAAAGCTACACCCATACTTGGGTAACAAAAGATTTTTTAGCTAGAAATCACTTCTTGAAATCATTTATTGGAGGGGTGTTCATCACCATTTGCATGACAGGATTGGACCAAGACATGATGCAAAAAAATCTCACCTGCCGAAGTCTTAAATCAGCACAAATCAATATGGTCGTATTTAGCCTGGTTTTGATTTTTGTTACTTTTTTGTTTCTACTGCTAGGTGCTATGATCTACCTTTATGCCGAACAAAATCAAATCATGATACCTCTTATGGAGGATAGCCCCAAGGCCGATCTTTTATTCCCTGAGGTGGCAATCAATGGTGGTTTAGGATTGGAAGTTGGAATTATTTTTATTTTAGGATTGATCGCAGCCGCTTATAGTAGTGCTGACAGTGCACTGACCTCTTTGACAACCTCCTTTTGTGTCGATTTCCTAAAGTTGGATCAATATTCCAAAAGTGACCAAAAAAGAATCCGAAAGCAAACCCATTTAGGCATGAGCTTATTAATTATATTAGTGGTTATCATATTCAAATATATCTTGGATCGCAATGTAATCGATGGACTACTAACTATGGCATCCTATACCTATGGGCCACTTCTGGGCTTATTTGCTTTTGGTGTTTTTACCCCTTTTCAAATTCAAGACCGGAAGGTTTGGGTTGTAGTCCTACTATCCATATTATTGATTGTACTGGTAGGGAACTTATCACCTGAAACATTGGGCGGTTATCAAATAGGATATGAGTTGCTGCCCTTCAATGGTCTATTGACCTTTTTGGGGTTGTTGTTAATACGCCAAAAAAAACTACCACCTAATCAAAGCGCTTCCCCAAGTGAATCCACTACCGAAGGCAGCTAATACCACCAAATCACCGGATTTTATTTTACCTTCCTCACATGCCTCTGTCAAAGCAATGGGAATAGAACCTGCAGTAGTATTTCCATAACGCTTTATATTATTATAAACCTGATCTTCCGATAGGCCAAACTTTCTTTGAATGAATTGGGAAATACGAAGGTTCGCTTGGTGGGGAATCAACATATCGATTTGATCTGGAGTCAATTGGTTTTTTTGTAAACCTTCCATAATTACCTCCGAAAAACGAACCACTGCATTTTTAAAAACCAATTGACCATTCATCTTTGGATAGTATGAAATATCACTGGGGTCTTTTGCTTCCAATATCTCGGGAACCCATCGGTTAGTACTGGGACCAATCAAGGCCAATTCCTCGGCAAATTTTCCTTCGGAATGCAAGTGGGTTGAAAGAATTCCCTTTTCAGCATCTTCTGATCTGCTTAGCAAAACTGCTCCGGCTCCATCCCCAAAGATAACCGAAACACCCCTTCCTCTGGTTGTCATGTCCAAACCACCAGAATGGTTTTCCGAACCAATGATTAATATATTTTTGTACATGCCTGTTTTGATAAACTGGTCGGCGGTAGACAATGCATAAATAAAGCCGGAGCATTGATTGCGAATATCCATTGCGGGACAAGTCGAGATTTCCAAATGTTGCTGAACAATCACACCAGAACCAGGAAAATAATAATCGGGACTCAAGGTTGAAAAAAGGATTAGATCTATATCATTTTTGTCAATATCTGCTCGCTCAATTGCAATTTTAGCGGCCTTGGCTCCCATCGTTGCCGTAGTATTTCCATCTCCTTTTTTGATATGACGCCGCTCC
>MDSV01160506.1_pt1 | contig 69319 bp, 65 predicted proteins | sample 810851 | NCBI WGS metagenome assembly MDSV01 (sample SAMN05326640, study PRJNA326480) | marine metagenome | isolation source: seawater | place: Atlantic Ocean: North East | collected 2012
GCCAGATAGCTCAGTCGGTAGAGCACTTGTCTGAAAAACAAGGGGTCGGCAGTTCGATTCTGCCTCTGGCCACAATAAACATAGGCTCTATTGGTATTCACAAACAAACAAGAAAAAACTTTGACCATTTCTATGACCACACCTATTGAAAAAGCCTATAAACACTTTGTGTCTTTCTTTAGTTTCTAACTTACTTTTTTTATTAAAATAATGATATGAACAGATTTCTTTTTAAACTTATTAGAAAGATATTCCATAAAATCTGCATACTTATAGAAGTTAATTTACCGACTAAATATTTAGGAACACCTTATGGTGGATGGTATTTTTCTGAAAAAAGTTTATCAAAAAAACCAACACTTTTATCAGCTGGTGTTGGTGAAGATGTATCTTTTGATATAGAAATTTTAAATAACTTTAGCGCAAAAGTATATTTTGTTGATCCCACTCCAAGATCTATTTCTCATATTGATAAAATTATTGACAATTTAGGAAAACAAAAATCAGTTGAATTTGATATTAAATCTGGCAACCAACCTATTGAAGCATATGATTTATCTTCAATTCAAAGAGATGATTTTCTACTTATAAAAAAAGCTTTATACAATAAAACAGATTTAACTATAAAGTTTTTTAAACCTTCAAATGAAGAATTTGTTAGCCATAGTATCTCTAACTACCAAAATCAATTTAGTAAAAAGACTGACTATATAGAAGTTACAACTACAACTGTTGAAAATATAATTAATCAGTATGAAATTGACCATTTAGATATTTTAAAATTAGATATTGAGGGTGCTGAAAACCAAGTTATCCCAAACTTATTGAAAAAAAAGATATTTCCCACACAGATTCTTGTAGAGTTTGATGAGCTCTCTACAAATTTTATCTCCCCATATTTGAAAGCATTAACAATATTTTTAAAACTCAAATTACATTCTTATGAATTAGTAAAAACTAATCAATTTCCTAACTTCTTATTTGTAAAAAAGTAGATATAAATTAATTTTTATAGTCTTAATGAGTATATTAAGTGTATTGGATATGAAGAAAATCTTCATCAAAAACTTTGACCAATCTTTGACACGCTCACTTTTGAAGCCTCTTTTAATCTACGCTAACTGCGATATATTGGCTCTGTATAACGAGCGTATATTCAAACAGAATAAGTTAAAATCAACTAAGGTCAAATGGTTAGCCCATATCTGAAAAACAAGGGGTCGGCAGTTCGATTCTGCCTCTGGCCACAAGTAATTTTCTTAATTTATTTTAAAACTCCGACAAAACTCCGACACGCTCACTGTTGAATAGTGTTTTATTCCACGCTCACTGCGATAAAGAGCCTCTACATAACGAGCGTATAATCACACGGAATAAGCTAAACTGATAAAAGGTCACAAGGTTTGCCCTTATCTGAAAAACAAGGGGTCGGCAGTTCGATTCTGCCTCTGGCCACAAATGTTTAATCTTAAAAAAGTTATTAAAGCACGAAAAAAATTAGATTTAATTACTAAATTTTTATTTAAATTGTTTCAAATAAATCTTAGATATAAAGAAAAGCGAAAAGATTACGGTATTGAAATTTTTGAATATTTTTATTTACCTTGGAAAACAGATGAGCAATTTACTAAGAATTATGAAATCATTAAAAACTATACTTTAAATCCTAAATCAAGACTATTCACCATATTTGAAATGTCGAAAAGATACCTTATTGATAACTCATCATTTATTGAAGTAGGATCTTGGAAAGGTGGTGTTTCTGGTCTAGTTTCATTAGCAAACAAAGATAAGAATATAGATTATTTTGTTTGTGATACTTTTAGTGGAGTAGTTGGGTCATCAGAAGTAGATACTTTTTTTAAAAATTCTGAATATAAAGATGCAACCCCTAATGATGTTCGAGAAGTTGAAAATAAAACTGGTCAAAAATTCAATATTGTAGAGGGTATATTTCCTAACAGCATTAGCAATTTTGTTATTAACAAACCAATCTCATTTGCTCATATTGATGTTGATACATATGTTTCAGCTAAAGAAAGTTTAGATTTTTTACTTAATAATTCAATTAACGGAGCAATGATAATATTAGATGATTATGGTGGTTGGTTTACAGACGGAATTACTAAATTTGGAAATGAATTAAAGCAAAACAAACAATTAGTTGTTATTCCAAATCATTTAGGTCAACTTATTATTTATAAGTTATAATCAACTAAGGTCAAATGGTTAGCCCATATCTTGAAACCAAGGGTTGGCAGTTCGATTCTGCTTCTGGCCACGGATGTTTAATTTAAGACTAAAAAATTTTTTTTCTAAAAAAATATTGATATTGTTTATAGTCTTATTCTTTATAGTTGGTCATTTTTTCACTAATTTGGATTCAGCAAATGTACCTTTCTTGAGTAATGAACAAAAACAATTTATACAAAAATATTTTTTCCCCTACCAAATTATTTCGCAGCAGGAGCAGGTTATAAATGAAAACACATCTCTAATCAATGGTAGGTATTTAGAAATTATGGATCTTAAAGATATAGTCAGCCATCTATCTGTAAGACTTGAGTTAGAAACAAAAGAATCTGGAAGTGATATTGAAGTAATTCAAACAAATATTAATTTATCGAATGATTTAACTTTAGAAAAGTTTCAATTGCTCTCAGGATTCTATTCTGGAATACATCTTGAATATCCTGGCTCTGGTTATATTGATTTTCACAAAGATAACACTATTATCATGTCATCTCGCGGTTTACTAGTTTTCAAAAAAGATTTCATTGATGACAAAGCAAGTTTTAAACAAATAAGCACTAACATCAATAACTTTATAGGTTTGGATCAATACGATAAAAACAAATGGTTCTCTATAAAAGATATATTAATTTTCAATAATCAAATTTACGTAGCTTTTACTGAAGAAATTAGAAATGATTGTTGGAATACAAGCGTTGTATCTGCAGACATGGATTACAAAAAGATTAAATTTAAAGAATTATTTTCATCCCAAGACTGTGTTCATTCAATCAACAATATTGATGGACAATTTAATGCACATCAATCAGGTGGAAGAATAATCCAATTTGACGATAACCATATCTTGCTATCAATCGGTGATTATAGAAGCAGGCATCTTGCTCAAGATAAAAAAAGTGTGAATGGAAAAATAATTAAAATAAATATATTAAACAGAAGTTATAAAATTATTTCAATGGGTCACAGAAATCCGCAGGGTCTATATTTTGACAAAAATAAAAATATAATTTTAGAAACTGAGCATGGTCCAGAAGGCGGCGATGAGATAAATATAATAGAAGTCAGTAAATTTAATCAAGATGAAGTTCAAAACTATGGATGGGCAATTTCATCAGCTGGAGAACATTATGGTGGAAGGGTCGAAAAAAATTTACAAATTTATGAAAAATATCCGCTTCATAATTCACACAGTGATTTTGGATTTATCGAGCCTGTTAAGTCATTTGTCCCATCAATTGCTATTTCAGAAATTGTAAAAATTGGACAAAATAAATATGTAGTTAGTTCTTTAAAAGACAAAGCTCTTTATTTTTTTGAATTAGATAAAAATAGTTTTTTGATTAACTTAAATAGAGTAGAAGTGTCTGAAAGAATTAGAGATATGCAATTCAAAAATAATCAGATATATTTGTTTATGGAAGACACAGCTTCTATTGGAATTATTAACTTAGGATAAGCTACATTTTGCAACTTCTTTTTCTTTCATAATATAAGTCATTAACAGATATCATTCAAATAAGATTTTCTCAAATTTTTTATTCTTTAGAAAGCAATATTAAAAAATCTATAACTATCATTATTCAATTTAAAATACATAGGAAATTATTTAATTAAACTTGAAGTTGTATGTGTGGAATATATTTTTCAAATGATAAAAAAGAAATAAAAATTAATAACAAATTTTTATTAAGAGGTCCTGATTATTTTAATAAATATAATGAAAATAATTTTTCACTGTCACATTCGCTTCTTAGTTTAACTGGTGAATTTACTCCTCAACCAATCCAAAAAAATGGTGTAAGCCTTATTTTCAATGGACAAATATACAACTATGACAAAATCAAATATCTTTCTGACGGTTACTTCATTTTGGAGGAATATTTTGAAAGGGGAACTGATTTTTGGAAAAAACTTGATGGAGAATATGCAATTATAATTCTTGATTCAATTAAGAATAAAGTTATATTTGCAACTGATGTCTTCGGGACAAAACCATTATTTTACTCACTAGAAGATAATGTAATTTCCATTTCTTCTTTAAAATCAACATTAGAAATAAATCAAATTAGACACATAGTAAAATGTAAACCAAATACAATTTACTCTTTCGATTTTAATTCAAATAAATTGCAGGAATCTAACAATTATTTCAAATTTAATCTAGAACAATATAAAAATTCTTACGATGGCTGGAATGAGAAGTTTTTGGATAGTATAGATAAACGTTTCAATAATATAAGACATGATATTGTACTACCTTTAAGTAGCGGTCACGACAGTGGAGCTATTGCTTGTGCTTTTGATATTTTAAATATTTCTTATTTTACTTACTCAATCTTTAACAAAGAACATAGAAAAGTTCTCTCAAAGAGGTTGCTAAGAAGATTCCTTAGGTCTCCAGCTAATACTCGATTTAAGAAAAATCTAAAAAGTAGCGATATGAAATTTAAGCTTACAAAACATTTAGAAGAGAATTGCGACTCATTTTATTATGGAAAGGATATTGATAATTTATCAATAAATGGAATGGATGATCCAGGTGCTAGAGGATTAAGTTATATTTTAAAAAAAGCAAAAAAGCATAATTCAAACATAAAGATAGTTGCTTCCGGACAAGGTGGTGATGAAATATATTCAACAAATCAGGACTATACTTTTGATAAACCAAACCCAAAAGTATTTGACGATAATTTGTCCAAAATATTTCCTTGGCAGAATTTTTTTTATGGTACACAAATGAGTTACCTTTCAAAAGAAGAATCGATTGGTGGAAGTTTTGGACTTGAAACAAGATATCCTTTTTTAGATACATCCCTAGTTCAGGAGTACTTAAATCTAACTCCAGAATTAAAGAATTGCTTTTATAAAGCACCGATAACAAATTTCCTAGAAATTAATAATTATTTTTACACATCTGGAAGTAATAAATCTGGTTTTAACCCCGGATCTTAAAATTTATTGAATTACTTACTAAGATTTATGGCTAACCCTTTAATGTGTGGAATGATTTAAACAAATTTAAGTATATTAGTTATAATTGTTTAAGAATTAAGCATCTATCAAGTGAAAGTCTTATATGACAATTAAAAAAGTACTGATTATAGGGGCTGGCTGGGCTGGAGCAACAGCTGCCCATACATTGCGTGAAAATAATTTTGACGTTTTAGTTGTTGAGAAAGACAATGAAGTTGGTGGTCATTCCAGAAGTAGTCGTATAAATGGTGTAGTTTGGGAACCGTATGGTGCGCATATTTTTCATACAAGTAATGAAAGAGTCGCAAATTTTGTAAATAGATATGGCATGAATTCAAAATTCGAACATAAAGTAATCACAAAAATAATGATTGATGGTGAATATAGAAATTTTTCATGGCCACCTCAAATTGATGAGTTAAAGACTTTAAAAGATTGGAATATTATTAAATCAGAACTTTCAGAACTCCCCAAACAACCAGCAGGAGAAACATTTATTGAATTTGTCACTTCTATGTTGGGAAAAACTTTATATGAAATATTTATAGAAGGTTATTCAATTAAACAATGGGGAGATGAGTTAAAAGGGTTATCAAGCAGGTTTGCTCCAAAAAGAATTGAGCTACGTAATGATGGATATAAAAGGCTGTTTAAAGACAAATATGAGTATTTTCCAAAAGAGGGTGTTACTCCAATAATTCAGAAAATATTAAATAAGATTGAAATTATGTATTCTAAAGAATTAACAATTGAGAATATATATGATGTATCGGAAGGTTTTGATTATATTATATTAACTTGTCCGCTAGATTCTTTTTTACAAAAAGACTCACTAAAGTGGAAAGGAATCAAACTTGAACCAAAGTATTATAAGACCAGTGAAGATGAGACAGTTTCGGATAATTATGTTGTTAATTATCCTGGTTTAGAAGTTCCTTACACCAGAACAATTGAGACTAAACATGCAACAAAGCAAAAAATAGTCGGCACTATTGTTGCTGAAGAGTTTCCAGGAACTAATGATAGACATTACCCCATACAAACTCCTGATAACATATTTGAAAAAGAAAATGAAAGTTTGAAGCAACAAATTTCAAAATTGCTCGATCATAAAGCGGTCTTTGCTGGAAGGTTGGCAAATTATAAATATATAAACCAAGACCAAGCAATACTTGAGGGTTTTGAGGCGGCAGATAAAATTATTGAGGCATAAAAATGTCTGATGTAAATATATGTATTCTCGGCGCCGGGGGGCAACTGGGATCTAAATTAGTCCATAAATTTTCTAATAACAAAAAAATTAATGTTTATGCTGTCGATAAATTTTTCAAATATAAATACAGCAATGTTAGTTACGTAGATTTAGATGTAAAAAATGATTTTGATAATAGGTTTGAAATAATACCCAATCAAAGTACGGTATTTATCGATTGTATTGGATTGCAACATTCTTTTTTAAGTAAAAAAATTATGTTTGTTAATTATGAATTAAATAAAAAATTGTTTGATTATATAAGGTATCACTACAAAGATTTTCACTTCATATACATTTCTTCTTTATCTGTGGATTACGGTGAGAATAAAAAACTTTATCCCGGAGTAGGTAAGCCTATTAATATTTACGGAAAATCTAAGTTACAATTCGAGAATTATCTTTATGAAAATAAAAATGATGATTTTAGGAGTACAATAATTCGTCCGGCAGCATTTTACGATAAAGATGTATCCAAAAATTTATTTAATTTTTTCGATCTATTGATAAACAAAATATTTATTTTGCCAAGAAAAAAAATTAAGAGAAGTTTTTTATCCTTAGAGTATTTTGCAGACTTCTTAGAAGAGTATATTTTGAATGGAGAAACGAAGTCTCTATTTGAGTTAGGCGATAAAAACCCCATTGAATTTAGATCACTTATAAACTTTATTAAAAATTTGAATTTGAATACAACTTCAAAAATATTTTTTATACCAACTTTTTTATTTAAAATTGCAGGATACATCGGGTTTTTATTTGAAAAGCTGGGTTTACACATTGGGTTTTTAACTATTTTAGGAGAATTTGGCTACAGTTTTGTTGCATCAAATGATGTCAAATTAAACCAACGAGAAAAGCATGATACTTACGAAAATTTTGAAAATATTATTATGAAACTATTTAATTCGGCAGAGGAATAATTGATTTAACTTTTCTAGATACAAATGAAGATAAAATTTTTAACCAACCTTTTTCTAAAGTCTTTTCTAAGGAACTAAATAGATAGTCAATGTCTTCTTCAGATATTGTAGTTGATGGTGCTATTTTAAAAACTATTTGCTGGTTTGAACCGTAGTATGTTAAAAGTCCGTAATTGTCGTATAAATATGAAATAATACTTCCTGTTAATAATTTTTCAACAAATTGTTTATCTGAAGAAATTGATTTTGGCAGTAATTTAATAGCTTGCTTAAGTATCTCTAGATCAGCATTAAACACAATTCCTTGAAGTAAACCTTTTCCTCTTACTTCAGATATTTCATTTGGATATTTATTTTTTAAATCAGATGCTTTTTTTGCAATTTTTTTACCAAGCTCCAATGCTTTTTTAGGATGGTTCTCCTCAACAACAGTATTTATTGCCTCGAGGGCAGTGACAGATTCTTCTCCAAAACCATAATAAGTTGTACTGTGCAGTGTCGCATCCTTTAAATTATCGTATGCTTTCTTAAAAATTTTCTCACTTGCAATATAACCAGAGATACTTGCCTTACCTCCACCAAGAGTCTTTGCGCTAACTAGTATGTCTGGATTAATATCTAAACATAAACATTCATAGTTATTTTTATTTTGAAGCAGTTCTGTATCTTTACAAATTCTCATAAAATTCATTAAAGAACCAGTCTTGCCCCATCCTGTGTAAACTTCGTCATAAATTAAAACTATATTGTTTTTATTACACAGTACTCTTAATTCGCGAAGAAACTCATTAGAAAGCTCAAGGAGGCTTGAAGCTGAAAAAGGTTCAACCATAACTGCGAAATACTTAGTTGGATTATTTTCTATTAAGTTCTTAATGCTAGATATAGAATTGTATTCAAATTCTTCAACATTTTGAATTTTAGGAAAATTAAAGTGTAATTCCGGTGATTTGGTAAAACTAGCGGCACCTAAAAGTTTTCCATGGAAGGAAATATCTGAAACAAGGATAGAATTTCTTTCACCTTCATGATACTTGTAAGCCATTTTGACCGCACCTTCAACAGCTTCAGATCCTGAATTTGGAAAAAATGAGTATTCTAAATCTCCAGGCATTAACTCAGCAAAATTATGACTAAGAGCAGCCATGTAGGGTGAAAAGAAATTCTTATGAACTTCCATTCTCTTATTTTCTTGAAACTTTTTTCTTTCCTTAATAATCCTGGGATGGTTATGTCCATGACCTAAAACACCTATCCCTCCGGTAAAATCTGTTATTCTTTTTCCATTATTTAAATATATATAACTTCCTTCTGCATAATCAACTAAATCATTTCCAAAGCCGAAGCTTCCAATCAGCTCAACTTGACTTTTAGATATATATTTTTTATATAGTTTATGAACTTGGTTTATATCAAGATTTTCTGCATCTTCAACTGACAAAAGTTTTTTATTTGGTTCCATGTTATACATATTAATATAAGCTTAAAAATTTAATAAGCCTAAAGAATTCATAAATTCTACAAAGATATAATTTCCTTGAAGGATTTGAATGAAAATAATAGAATATTTTTATACTTACTCAACGGCTGTTTTCCCTGCCAAGTTACCCCAGAGTTTTTACTTTCATAAATTAATTGAATACTTTTTCTGTCATATTCAAGATTTAATTTCGTTGTTAATATTGTTCCAGCAATATTTGGTGTTAGGATATTTTTAGGTAAAACTTTTAATAATGCTAAAAAGTCTTTTTTAGTATAAAGTCTTAATGGACAGTTAGCATCTCTCCAAAAGTTACCTGTTTTTAGAAAGACTAATATTTCTGCGCAAAATGTTATAAAAGCTCTGAACAATCCTTCCTCAAACCTTTTTCTTTTGCAAATTACAGAATTTTGAAAATTGAATAATTCATTAAAATCATTAGATTCTATCTTCATATCAGAATCTAAAGTTACAACATGAGTAGTTTCTTCCATGTATTGGCTGGATAAATCAAACAGTCTCAACAGAGATTTGCCATGTCCCATGTTTTTTTTATTTTCAAATAAAAGTATATTGTCTTCATTATTAGTGTTCTTATATTCTTGTATTGTTTCAAAGCTTTTATCAGTTGAACAGTCATTCAAAAATAAAATTTTATAATTATAACTTTCTATTTTTGAGGATTTTTTAATTAATTTGACAATTTCAATTAAGTTTATTTCTTCATTAAAAAATGGGACTAAAAACAAAATGTTTTTCATGAAAATCTTTTTTTCCACAGCAAACTTCTGTACGTTAATATGTTTTTAAAAGTTGGGTAACTAAAGTACGAAGAATTGTTTTTATCATTAGTTTTAAATTCTATATTTTCATTATACATTTCAATTAGAGTCTCAGCAGTAAGGTCAGGAATTTTACTAAATGCTTTTTGATACAAACTGAGTAAATCATCTTTCTTATTTATTTCTATTTTAACTTGCTTTATTATTGCTCCATCATCAAAATTTGCATTCATAACATGAATAGTTACACCTACATACTTTTCATCATTAATAAAGGCATGAAAAATTGGAAATATTCCCCTGTAATGTGGTAGTAATCCTAAATGAATATTTATTGGATAAAGGTTAGGTTGAGATAAAATATCATTTTTAATTTTTTCGGGACAGTTAAAGGATATTAAAATATCAAAATTTTTCGATTCTATAAATTTTAAAGACTCATTGGAGTTTATCTTACCTGTATGAAAAACGGGGACGTTATTTTTATTAAATAAGTTATTTATCTCACCTCCAAAAAGATTATTTTTTAATACTTTTAAAACTGTTTTTGCAAATTGAAAGGGACCGTATATAAAAAAAGTTTTTAATATCCTCTCTACGCTTACAAAATCAGTGTGAAGTATAACAAACTCAATATTGAAATCTTTTAAAAGTCTTTGAACAAATAATTTTGAATAAAATGGTTCTTCTATCATAATTATTCCAATTTTTAATTTATTCATTAATTAGATTTTAGAAACTTTATATAAATAGCTATTTAAAACAAAATCAAAATAATGTTGTATTAGGAATTTTTTTTAGGTAATTATTTTACACTTTCAATAATTTGTTGTTTTATTTTCTTTTCATAAAGAATGTAATATAAAATTGCTATGAAAACAAAATTTGAAAAGTATCTTTCATCTGGAATAAAAACTAGGCCATAGTAGTTTAAGAAATTATAAAGATTATTTATCAAATATGAAGTGTTAGTGATCGCTCCATCAAATAAAGAAAGCATATTTAACAAAATTAAATAGGCAATAGTAATTAATTCAAAGTAAATTAATTTATTTTTGATATTTGAAATTAAAAATAAATTCATAGCAATAAACAATATAGGTAAATTTTGTTGAGCTATGGTGGGAGCAAAAATAAAAAATAGAATTAAATATTGATATATAAAGTAATCAATTTTTAATTCATAATTTTTTTTAATTTTTAGTGAAAGAAAAATAAAGAAACATAAAATTAGTAAATTTTTAGGAGTAACTAAAGTACCAAATCTAAGATATTCAAGTTTAAAATCAAAATTTAAATTTAATAAATTTATTAAAGGCATATTATTGAAGCCTTTATACCCAAGTATCTTACTTAAGACATAGTAAAAATCATAGTTTGGAAGGTAAGCGTTACCTGTAAAAAATATTATAAACAAAATAATACTTGAGATGAGGTTTCCGATGTAGAAATAAATCAATTTTTTACCAGCATTAAGAAATAATAAGAAAAAAAGTGATGGAATCATTATTGGTTTTATGCTGCTAAAAAAGAAAAAATATATTCCCATAAATATAAGAGTTTTAATATTTTCGCTTTTATAAAAAACATTTAAACACACTATAGGCAAAATTATTACAAATACATCAAGCTGGTTTGTGAACCCTCCTATAAATCCAAGTAAAAGTGATGTATGGAAATATCTAAAATGATTTGATTTGATATATTTTTTGAAACTTAGAAGGAACAAGGATTGAATAAGAAAGTAGGTAAAAATAAAAAAGACTCTTTCTAAATCAAGAAAACTGTAAGTTGACAATCCTAGGCTTTCAGAGATTTTAAAAATTGGTATTTCAATTAAGAACCTTGATGGAAAATACGGATAGAAATCTTTTACAGAATAAACATCTAACCTTTCACTAGTCATTAACGCATGACTTTTTATAAATGGCCAGTCAGTATTGTGGCCAAGGGTACTAAAAACTACTCGTATAAAGAATCCATAAAAGAAAAGAATAAAATAATTGTCTAAGAATTCACTTTTACCATTAGCTAAATTGTATCTATTTGATAATTTCATATACCGATTAAGTCTATGCAGTAAATATTTTTTTTATTGTATATTTATATATTAAATAAATTTTTTCTTTGAGTTTATCAATATTGTTAATTAGTTCAGTTTCTTGCTCTTGGTGATGTCTTATACCAATATAGTATTTTGATGAGAAGTAGGGTTCCCCGTATTTTGACATTAATCTAAAATAAAAATCACAATCTATCAAATATCTCAAATTTATGTCAAAACCTTCTTTAAATTCAGATCTGTATGCAATTGCAGATGGTGCCCCTATGGTGTTTTTACCAAACAATAGTTTTTTATTCCACATAGGAACTCTTCCAGTTAGGGGTACTATTTTATTATTTATTTTTGATCTAAAATCATAACTTGACATTGCCATCCAGGAAATTTTTTTATAGTTAAAAATATCATTTATATGGTTCAAACAGTTTTTATTTAAAAGAATATCATCTGAAAACATTGGTTTTACTATATCTCCACTTGCTTCACTTAAAGCATTACTTGCATTTCTAGCAAGAGTTTTAAATTTAGAGGGAATATGCAAAATCTTAAACTCATCTTCAAATTCATTTATGACTTTTTTATATATATCTTCATTACTTGAGTCAGAGATTATTACTTCAAAATTTTTATAATCTTGTTTTTTTATTGAGTTCAGTAATTCTCTTAAAAAAAATTCTCCGTTATCTGTTTTATGAATAGGTATAGCAATTGAAATTAAATAATCTTTTGTAATACTGTTCAATATATTTTTAAGTTTGTGTCTTAAGTACTTTAATTATATAACGTTTAAATAAATTGATAATCTTTAGAAATATAATTTTTATGAAATTCCCAAACCTTTTCAATTTCAATATAAATAATGAAAATATATTTGGATTTACTTTAATCCATTGTTCTCTCAACAAATCTTTTGGTTTAAAAAAATATTTATAACCAAACCATGATGATGAATTTGGACATACTATAGTTCCATTATTCTTTTGCAAATATGCTCCCCACCATGAAAAAGTGCTATTACTAATTATTCCACTTTTGCAATAAGTCATCGCACATAGTTCAATTCCTGATTTGTTTACTTTACTTTCATTAGAGTAAAAATCATCAAAATACAATATTTCTCTGTTTTTTAAATCTAAATTATTTTTAGACCAATTTACATCATCAGTAAAAACTATAAACTTTTCGTTTTTACTAAATTTATTAATGGATTTCTTATAATACGATTTATCTAAATTGAAATGATATTCTTTTTTGTTTATATAATCACCTCTTCTTACATGTATAAATGAAAAGTTTTGAAGATTAAGTTCATTTCTTTTTAAAATAGTATTGAGCTGCACTACTATATCGTCACTAAATTCAAAATTTGATTTAACTTCACTATCTATTTCTTGTAAATATTTGAGTGACTGAAAATATCCTTCAATATTTGTATTTTTACATAATTTAAAATATTGCTCTGAGAAATTTATACCGTCGTTTCTATCTGGGTAGAATGTATCGAAAGTAGAGATACCAAAATTATTTTTATCTACACTTCGCAATTTAAATGTTTCAAATAGTAAGGAATAGTCACCTTCTATATCCAAAGGATTTGGAAGCATAAATTGAAAGCCATTTATTTTTGCTATACATAGTAATGCTGAGAATTGAAACATCTGATTACCTAAGCGGCCAGTTCTTCCAAGAGAATTAAATGATACAGTTTTCATGATAAAATTATATTAATAAAATTTTGAAATCTACAAAGTAAAAAAGGACTTAATGAAAGAAAAAATACTATTAACAGGAGGTAATGGGTACATTGGTTCGGTTTTTTTAGATATGTATTTAAGTGATTATAATTTCAGAGTTATCGACTCTAATTTTTATGATTACGATATTTTAGAAAATGTTGAATTTATAAAAAAGGATATTAGGCACATTCAAGAAAAAGACTTAGAGGGTATCGACTATGTAGTACATATGGCAGAGCTTTCAAATGATCCACTTGGAGAAATAATACCTAATATAACAAACGAAATTAATCATTTAGGAACCAAAAATCTGCTAAATATCTGTAAGAAAACTGGTATTAAAAAATTCATTTATATGTCATCTTGCAGTGTTTATGGAATTAACGAAAATTTAGTAAATGAGGAAAGTAAATTAAACCCATTGACAAATTATTCAAAAGCAAAGGTAAACAACGAAAACTTTATATTTTCGCAAGATTTTCCATTTGAAGTTATAATTTTAAGAAATGCAACAGTCTTTGGTTTCTCAAAAAACTTAAGATTAGATTTAGTTATTAATGAATTAACTTTCACTGCGGTAAATGAAAATATTATTAATTTAAAATCAGATGGAACACCAGTAAGACCATTTGTACATGTTATAGATCTAGTAAGGATTATTAATATATTTCTCAACAACAGCTCAATTAAAAATACCGAAGTAGTAAATGTAGGTAGTAATAGATTAAATTACTCGATAATTCAAGTTGTTGATGTGATAAAAGACTTACTTCAAATACAGAATATTAACATAGGCAAAGAGGACCCTGATCAAAGATCATATAGAGTAGACTTTAGTAAATTGTCAAATATGTTTCCACAGTTTGAATTTCAATATGATTTAGCCAAAGGCGTAAGAGAGTTATCAGAAAATCTGCAGGGTTATAGATTTAATGAATCGTCAATACGTGTTGATTATTTAAAAGACAAAATTAAAAAAGGAGATTTGGATCATAACCTTTTTCCAAAATTAGAATTATGATTATTGGCCTAATAAAAAGGAAAGAGTATAAAGTTTTATATCTTTTTATAAGCCATCAAAAGGATTATTTGGAAACTTTGAATAGGTGTATAAAAAACTATAAAGACTTTCTTGTAGTAGTGGGCGGAGAAAAATCAAATTATATTTCTGACAATACTTTATATTTAAATGTTGATGATAATTATGAAGGGCTACCTCAAAAAGTATTAGAATCTTTGAAGTACATTGCTCAGGATGAAAATTTTTCTAAATACACCCATATATGTAAATTAGACTCAGATATGAAAATTCTAAAGAAGTTTTCTTCCAGAATTTTGGCTAAAGAAAAATATTTTGGAAAAGTCCAATATGTTGATGGAAAAAGAGACTGGGGAAAACAAAAATTTACAAAAAATTCTAAATTTAGTAAAGAAAACTATTCTGGACCTTTTGTACCCTGGTGCTTAGGTGGATATGGATATGTAGTTTCCATTGATGCAGTCAAACAAATTCTTCACACCCAAGTAGATTATGATGAAGAACCTTATGAAGACTTATTAATTTCAAAGCTTTTAGTAGCCAAAAATGTAGCACCTTATAATTTCAAAAATCTGAATAATTATATTTATTCATCAACCCACAATCTATGAACAAATAAAATAAATTTAACTAATATTTCTATATGACTTACTTTCGAAAAGTAATAAAAGAAGTATTTTTTGTATCAAGAATCACTCAGGTTGGTAATAAAAAATTAAGAATCATTCTTTCTGTTATCCTTTCAAATCTCCAAACTCTCGCAGATATATTAATAATTTTATTTTTTGCTAATTTGCTTGTTGGTGATGCCACCGAAATTGAAATAATTAATAGAATAATTGAAAATATTTATCTATTACCAATATTGATTTTATTAAGATTTTTAATTTCATTTATACAAACTACAAATATTGTAAATCTACAACTTAATGTTGAAAAAAATATAAAAACTTATTTAATGAAGGAAATATATAAAAAAGGTAATTATTCAATATCTGATGCTACATACTTAATCAACACTTTAAGTGGACATATAGGGTACTTTTACGGAGCTTTAACAGGCATGATTAATGGTTTAATTCAAGTTATTGTGTACTCTTCGTTCCTTTTTTACACGAACTTTAATACAGTTTTGTTATTTTTAGGTGGAGCTTTGATATTAGCTTTTCCCATAAAAAAACTTTTAAGCTTAGCCAGAAAATATATGCATGAAGCTTGGACGAATGGCCAGGTTGCTCAAAAAGAAATCCAAAGTGTTATAGAAAATTTATTCATTATAAAAATATTAAATACTGCTTCAAAAGAGCTTGAAACATTTAAAGACACTCTAGATAAGATTTTAGATGCAAATCAAAAAAATCAAATTTTTGGAACTATAAACTCTCTTCTTCCAAATGCAACTACAGGACTTACAATTTCATTTTTAATTATATTTTTTGGTGCTATGAAAACTTTAACACTCGATTTTTTAGGAGTTACTTTGAGAATGGTTCAAACAATAGGATCGTTGATCACTCAAACAAATATGTTAATTAATTCACACATACATCTTGAAAAATTTGTTGAAGTAGATAATGATAAATTAGTTGTTCCAGAAAATTATTATGTAATTAAAGCAAATCAGGAAGAAGCTTTAAGAATTTCAAATTTGAATTTTAGGTATTTTAATTCTGAGGAAAATATTTTTACAGATCTCAATTTATCAGTACCTAAAAACCAACATATTGTTTTAACTGGTCCAAATGGCTCTGGGAAGAGCACACTACTTGGTTTAATTGCAAAAGTTTTTTATCCACAATCTGGAACAATTCATGCAAATACTGACAAAATAGGTTATGTCGGAGTAACACCATTAATTTTTAATGATTCAATTAAAAATAATATTCTATATGGAAATAATTTTGATGTAGGCGATGAGGAGATAGTCAGCATGATAAATGAGTTCGATTTATTTCATCAAAACAATTTTTCACTCCAAGACAATGTAAATAATAAAAGTTTGTCTTCTGGCCAAATGCAAAAAATTGCATTTATAAGGGCATTATTAAATAAAAATGAACTTTTATTACTTGATGAGTCAACGTCCAACTTAGATATTGAAACTAAAAATTTGATTTTTAATATTCTTAGAAAAAAGAATATTACGATTTTTAACTCAACCCACAACTATGAAGATTTTGAATATGAAACTCATCTAAGAATTACATACTCTGAGGGTGAAAGAAAAATTATTAGGATCTAATTTTAATGATGTCCCCAGTCAAAAACGGAGCAAATATTTCTGTTGTAACTTGTTCAAGAAACAGAACAAGGCATCTAAAAAATGTTGTTGAATCTACAAGCAGTCTAGACAATCTTCTAGAACATATAATTATTGACTTTTCAAGTAATCCAAAAATACCTGGTAAAGAGCTTGTAGAAATAAATCCTAAGGTAAGAATCCTAAGAGTTGAAAATGAAAACTCATGGTGGTTAACCAGGGCATATAATTTTGGTTGTTTTTTTGCTAAAGGTGATTATCTATTAAAACTTGATGCAGACACGATTATTAATTCTGCAAACATTAGTAAAATCCCTATACAGAAAAACGATCTAATTGTTTTTGAATATGATGGCACTGGTCGAGGTAACTTTATAGTTAAAAAGTCTACATTTGAAAGATTAAATGGTTTTAATGAATATATTTTTAACTGGGGTTATGATGATGTGGATTTGATTAATCGAATTTCGGAACAAACTGATAAAATTTTGATTTTTGAAGCTGATAATTATATTGACGTGAAAGGCAACACTACTGAAGAAAGATTTAACTCAAAAATATTAAATGAACAAGCAGCAGCACGTGCACTCTCTAAAACAAATAGCATTGTGTCTCAAGATATAATTTGGGATTCAACAAAAAAATTCTTATACACAGAACTTGATACGAATATATATAAAATTAATCACTTTTTTTCTACCAAAGAAAAAGGATTAAAATTTACAAATTACATCAAGTCAACTTTTTTAAGAATTTATTTGAATGAATTATTTGGTACAACCTTATTTAACAAAATTAGCTTTATTTACAATCTAATTCCATTATTTTTAATTAATAAAATATTGCAGATAAAGCTAATTCCAAAAAAACCTATTTTTTGATAAAAATATTATTATGCCCAACGCCAAGATAATAACTTACTTCAGAAGAATTTTTTAACTCTTGCATAGCTTTTGATGGTCCAGGGTGCCCTTTGAAAATATTCTTATTTCCTAAACTCAGGTTAAAGTCCTCATAAAGGGATGAGTCGTCAAGGATAAGTAGCCCACCCTTTTTTAAAAATGGTAAGCAGTTGTTGATATCTTTTTTTACAAATTCATATTCGTGACTTCCATCAATATAAATAAAATCCCAAATTTTTTCTGAAATAAAATTTTTAGCCTTAGTGACATTTGAATATGAATTTAACAAGTTTGGATTACTAAGTTTAAAATAATCAAAATTTTTTTTAATATCCCCATGATAATCTAGGTCCTTATATTCGGATACGGAATCACTACTGTTATCAAGGGGACTTATACCCCAAATCTCAAACTCTTTACTGTAAGAGGAAACAAGAAGTTCAAAAAGGGATATAATTTGACCTCTGTATACACCGATCTCTAATAAATAATTTGGTTTAAAATTCTTTATTAGAACTTCCCACATTGCATGAAAAGCGTCTTCACCATAACCTCTTTTATTTTGCTTAAAATACCAACGATGAGTTTTCACTAACTTAGAAGATTTAAATTTAAAGTAATTGTCAAAATATTCATAACTATCGTCTCTTGAAAGATTTAATACTTGACTAATTGGTAGTTCTTCAAATTTTATGTATTTGAAAAGTTCAGCAAATTTAAATCGGCGTGGTTGAAATATTTTTCGTATAGTATTTTTAAACATCTAATCTATATTATTTTATTCATTAATTTAATTCAAAAATATAATGTTTCTTGTACTTTCATTTGAATATAAAATAAAATGTCTATGTGATAAGTAAAATTAAAAAATTTTTATATGTTAACAACAAAATTTTTATTTCTTCACTAATAAATTTTGCATTTAAAAATATTTTGGTTTTTTTTATCATTGATATTTTAAATTTTGACCCTAAAAAAAGTTATATTTATATAATTTCTATAATTTTCATATTTTCATTTGTAAGTAATTTAAAAATTGGTTTTTCTAAAAAGTTTAAAGTAAATATATTAATTAAATGGTCTTTAGTCAACTTTTCACTTTTAATTTTAGAAAATTTTATATTTGTTCAATTTGAAAGTATTTATAATTTGAAAGTGGCATTATCTATAATTTTGTCAATAATATTTTATATAGTAAGATTTTTCCTTCACAAAAAATATGTTTTTAATTAAATTTAACGTCTTTTTGTTTCTTCGAGATTTTGAATAGCTTTTAAAATAATACCAGTTAATAAAAAAACTATTCCAGCAATTCCAAAACCAAGAACGAGGTTTGTATTTTGAATTGGCTTGAGAAAATCATTACTAAAGTAGTTTATTAACTGAAAAATAGAGACAAGAATAGCAAAAAGTAAAAAAGACAATCCTGTATTACCAAAGATGATTAAAGGTTTTTTTATAACCATCATTAAAAAGATTTGAAGTATTGCTTTAAAGGGGTAAGTAAATTTTACAAAACTGCTCCCATAAACTCTCTCTCTAAAATTTATGGGTACTTGGCAAAACCTCAATCCTGCAAGATAGGAAGAATATATTATTTGTTGTGTATAGTTATAATTTGTTAAAATATAGAAGTTTTTTAGAAATTTTTTATTACCAGCAAAAAAACCTGGTTGTGAATCAGTTATATTGTATTTTGTTAATTTTCTCATAAGATATGAGAAAAATTTATTTCCAAATCTTCTGTGTTTCGGCATTTTATAATCAATATTTCCACTAAATCGATCACCATAAACTAAATCAGATTCATTGTTTATTAATGGTAATAAAATATTTTCAATCTCGTTAGGGTCGTGTTGCAAATCACCGTCTAATTTAACTACGTAGTCAAAGTTTTTTTCCTCAAAAAATAATAAACCATCTCTAACTGCAGCACCAACCCCCATATTGTAACCGTGGGTAATTACATTAATATCACTAAGTTTCAATAGCTGACTTGAAGTGTCATCAGTACTTCCATCATCTACAACAAGTACTTGAAATGTTTCAAAACTATCTTTTAAAAATTTTAATTTTTTTATAGTATCAACAATTTGATAAATACTTTCAGATTCATTAAATACTGGAATTAAAATTCCTAATTTATTTGTTTGTTTCATTTTTTAATACTAATTAGAATTTAAAAATTAAAAAAGAAATCAATTGCTATTTTTGGATAACTCTTTATAAAAGGCATATTCTTTTTTTAATACAACATTTATGTGGTATGTATTATTAATTTTTTTATAAGAATTTTCAACTAGTTCAAGATATTTTTTTTCATCATCAAAGATATTATTAATTATTTTCTTGAGTTCTGAAAAGTCATTAAATAAAATACTGTCCACATCATGATTAAGTAAGAACTTTATATTATTGTTTTCATAAGAAACAACCAAAGTTCCTGATGACATGGCTTCCAAAACTGCTTTTGGATTACCTTCGAAAAATGATGAAGAAATAAAAATTTTATAATTTTTATATATACCCAACAATTCATCATGTGAAAGATTTCCTAAAAAATTAACTTTAACTGAGCTGATACTTGCCTCACTCTCTAACGATTTTTTTAAACTGCCTTCACCTACAAGGTCCAATACAATATTTGAATTATTTAAACTCTTAATGAGTTGTAAATAATTTTTTTGATATTCTAACCTTCCAACGGATAAGATCTTATTTCTGTACCTTTCTTCAAAGGGTTTATTTGAAGTTTCTAAAATATAATTAGGGTGAAATCTCAATTTCTTAGTAAAATAAAATCTTTTTTTAAAACTAAATTCATCTGCTAAAGAAGTTACAGTAAACATATCAGCGGCAATCAAACTTATTTGAGTCAATAAATAATAAAACAAGATAGTAATTTTAGATTTTTTTTCATATATTTTGAACTGCAAAGCATCATAACCAGTCCTAATAATTAGTGGCTTATTTAAAATAAGCTTTAAAATTATGCCAATCCAAGCTCCATTAAGTTGATTTGTTTTTATTAGATCAATATTTTTTAAATTTTTTTTAATTTTAAATGGCAATAAAAAGCTCGAAAGAAAGCCAATGTATCTATTTTTTGAAAAATTGATAATTGTTTTTGCAGGAATTACATTAATAAATTTGTAATCTTTTACTATTTCTAAATCATCTGAATCTCCAAACGTTAAAAATGTAAACTCAACGTTATAGTTTTTATTAAGCAATTCATAAATTTTTAATTCTCTCTTAAGTAGTCCGGTTTCTTTCCAAGTTTTAAGAGAAATTCCATATGTAAAAATAAGAATAACGTTCATTGAGTTAATATTAACTAAGTAGAATCAAGTTAAATATATATATGAAAAAAATTTTAGTAATTCATAATCAATATAGAGAAACTGGCGGTGAAGATATTGCGGTTAAAAATGAAATTGAGTTACTCAAAAGCTCTTACAATGTTGAAACTTTAATTTTTAACAACAATGTAGAAAATTATTTTTTACAATTTTTTTATTTTTTAGTAAACAGAAATTTTAAAAGCGAAAAAAAACTTAAAGACAAATTACAAAACTTTAATCCCGATGTAGTTTATGTACACAATACATGGTTTAAAGCATCTGTTGGTATTTTAAAAATACTAGAAAAAAGTAATATAAAAACAATTATAAAACTACATAATTTTAGATATTTTTGTACCAGGCACTGGCTAAAGAATGGCCATATAAAGCAAAAAAAATATTGTGAAGCTTGCGGTTTTGAAAAAAACAGGTCTTTTGTTTTTAATCAATACTTTAAAGAATCAAAAATCAAGTCAATTTTTATGATTATTTATGGCAAAGCGTATTTTAACTATTTAAAAAGCGGAAAATTCAAAATTGTAGTTTTAACAAAGTTTCATGAAGAGTTTCTGCACGACCTTGGGCTTGCAAGAGAAACTATATCTGTTCAGAGAAATTATCAACCTAACAATAAAAATCAGGAGAGAAGTTCAGAAAGTAACACCTTACTATATGCGGGAAGGATATCGAAAGATAAGGGAGTTGAAGAATTAATATTGTCTTTTTTAAGAGTTAAAGATAGCAGTTTAATTTTAAAAATTGCAGGTGATGGTCCAGATTATTTAAATTTAAAAAATAAATATGTTAATCCAAGAATTGAATTCCTGGGTTGGTTAAATAATAAAAAAGTAATTGAGCTAATTCTTGAATCAAGAGCTGTTATTACGGCTACCAAACTTTACGAAGGACAGCCAACCATTCTAAGTGAAGCTTCAATGTTGGGAGTGCCGTCAATATTTCCAAATTTTGGAGGAATGTCAGAATTTTTTGAACCTGACTATCCTTTAAAATTCAAACAATTCGAATATAATGATTTAGTCAAGAAAATTGAACTAATACAAATTACTGATAGTTTAGATAATTTAGGAAAACAAAATCAAGAGTTTGTTAAGAGACTTTTAAATAGTGGAAAGATATTGAATAATTTTTGTGAATTGATAGATGAATAACCCATTAGTTTCAGTTATTGTTTCTACTTATAATAATTCGAATTTTCTAGAAAAGTCTATTCAAAGCGTGTTAGATCAATCTTATAAAAACATAGAGATACTAATTTTAGACGATAAATCGACCGACAATTCTAAAAAAATATTAGAAGAGATTTCAAATAAACACGTTAATTTAAAAATTCTACATAACGATAAAAATCTTGGATTAACTAAGTCTTTAAATAAATTAATAGCTCTTGCTAAAGGAGAAATAATAGCTAGACATGATACTGACGACCTAAGCATGTCAGATAGAATAGAGAAACAAGTTTCATTTTTGGTCGACTATAATTTAGATTTTTGCACAACTAGGGCAATTAAGATGAATACTACGAAGAAGATTCCTAATTTAAGTTTCTATTTCCCTCCAAAATTATTAATTAAATTTAAAAATCCTTTTATCCATGGAACTTTAGCAATTAAGAAGAAGGTTTTAAGAGAAGTAGGAGGTTATAATGAAAAATTTATTTATGCACAAGACTATGATCTGTTTAATCGCTTAATTAACTCCAACTATGACTATGATGTTATAAAAAAACCCCTATATATTTTGAATACAAAAAATAATATTTCATCACTTAAGAAGGTTGAGCAATCTTATTATGCTGAATGTGTACGAAAAAATATCAAACCTGACAATACAAAATATGAAAATCTACATTAATAAAGCTAGAGAATCTTGGGTAGTTGACAGGTTTAGGAGTGAGTGGCTAAAGCATAGCAAAAATAAAACACGTTTCTTAAAACAGGCTGATGTAGTTTGGATAATTGCACCTTGGACTTGGCAGAATCTAAATACCAGTATATTAAAAAATAAAAAAATTGTTTGTACTATTCACCACATAGATTTAGACAAATTTGATAAGAAACAAAAAGAGGAATTTTATATTAGGGATAAATTTATTGACGAATATCATGTTCCTTCAAACAGTAGTTATAAGCAACTTAGAAAGCTTACAGATAAAAAAATAAATGCAATTCCTTTTTGGATTGATAATGAAAAGTTTTTTCATATAAATAACAAAAAAGAAATTAGAAATAGATACTTAATACCTGAAGACAAATTTGTTGTAGGTTCGTTTCAGCGAGACACTGAGGGCTCGGATTTAGTTTCTCCTAAGCTATCAAAAGGGCCTGATTTATTAATAAAGTATCTTAATGAGATGAATGTGGATAACGAAAATCTTTTTATCTTGCTTTCAGGATACAGACGACAATACATAATAAAAGAATTAAATCGATTAAATATTGATTATAAATTTATTGAGAGGCCGTCCTTTAAAGTGCTCAACGAACTTTACAACACTTTAGATTTATACATAGTTGCATCTAGAGTAGAAGGTGGACCTCAATCAATTATGGAATGTGGTCTAATACAAGTTCCAATAGTTTCAACTAATGTAGGACTCGCCGAAGAAATTTTAAGTAAAAAATCTATAATTGTAAATGATATAAATTCTGCAACTCCAGATACTATATATGCAAGAGAAAAAGTTGAAAAACATATCTTACCAAAAGGAATTCATGAATTTGAAAAAATGTTTAAGAGGATAAATGAAGATTAGTATTGGCACAAATATAAAGGATGGACCATGGGGAGGCGGAAATTTATTTGCAATCAACTTGACCAATTTCTTAATAAGCCAGGGCCATAAAGTAATTTCAAATTTGGAAGATGATGATATAGACATAATATTACTAACAGAACCTAGAAAAACTTCTGAGTCTTCAGCTTTTACACATATAGATGTTAATGATTATTTAAATTACAAAAAAAGTAATACTTTGGTTGTGCATAGAGTAAATGAGTGTGACGAAAGAAAAGGAACAAATTTTGTAAACAAGTATTTGATTGATGTAAACAAATCTGCAGATTATACAGTTTTTGTAAGCACTTGGTTAAAAAAATTATTTATAGAACAAGGTCTTTCTCGATTTAATAAAAAAGTAATTTTAGCTGGAGCAAATAAAGAAATTTTTAATGCAACTGGCTATGTGCCCTGGAACAAGTCTGAAAAGTTAAAAATTGTTACCCATCACTGGGGTGCTAATTGGAATAAAGGATTTAAAATTTATAGCGAATTAGATAGTATGTTATCTTCTCCTGAAATAAATGAAAAAATTGAGTTTACTTATATAGGAAATTTACCAAAAAATTTTAGTTTTAGTAATGCAATTCATGTAAATCCGCTTTCAGGAAAAGAGCTTGCTAAAAAGTTAAAAGAAAATCATGTTTATATCACAGCATCTTTAAATGAACCATCTGGAAACCACCATATTGAGGCAGCGCAATGTTCGCTACCTTTGCTGTTTATAGATTCAGGAGGAATTCCAGAATATTGTAATAATTATGGACTAATTTTTAATGAGAACAATTTTAAAAAAAAGTTATTAGAAATTTATGAAAATTATGATTTATATTTAGAAAAAATTTTAAAGTATCCTTTTAATTCAGACAAAATGTGCTTTGAATACTTGACTCTTTTTGAAAATTTAATAGAAAATAGAGATGAAATCTTAGCCAATAAAGAAATAAAAAAACTTAAGATAACAAATAAATATATGTATAGCTTAAAGAATTTTAAATTTAAAAATTAAAAGTATTTAATATGTAATTTTGATATGAAAAAACTATCCTCAAATTTTGCTTTTACACTCTTTTTTAGCCTCCTTGTTTTTACAAGATCTTTTGCTGGAATTTATATATTTAACTACAGAATTGGTGAATACCTTGTTGCATTTGGTTTAATCCTAACTATTTTTTTGACACTTTACTTTAAATTGTCTTTTGAATTTGATAAGTTCACTTTAAATATTTTTAGAGCAATATTTTTAGCTTTTTTAGTTACTATTTTTGCCACAAATTCCGACTTACTTTGGACTTATACATTCAGAGTTACATCTTATATTTGGACAGCTTCCTATGTTTTTGTTGGATATTATTTATTCAAAGATATTTTCACTAAAACAAACTCATATATTTTATTTTTTGGAGTTTTAATAATATATATATTTGGAACGGGAAATTATCCAGATATATTAATTAATTTATTTAAACAAATGGCTGACAAGTTCACATTTGTAAAAGCTTCCGATATGGTCCTTGCAATTATAATTACAAACTTGATTTCTTTAAATGTTCTTAAAAAAAGATTTTCATATATTTATTTTTTAATAACAGTAGCTTCATTCTTACCACTGATTGTTCAAATGAGTAGAGGTTCTGCTGTTGCGCTATTTTTATTCTTTTTGATGTATATTTGTTTTAATTTTAAATTTATTTTTTTTAATTTAAAAAATGTTTTATTGACAGTTTTGGCAGTTCCTCTTATATTTACATTTTCAACATATAGGATTACTCAATTTGACCTTTCAGAGGTGCCTATTGAGCAGTTAGATCAAGTACTTGTTGATTCATTTGATGATGAGGTTGGAAAGATCAAAAGGCTTACAAGACAAGGTGACGAAGTAGATCCTTTCTTATCCTTTTACATAGAAGAAAGAGAGCATGTCACGGGAAAACATTTAAAGTTAATTTCAACTGATGGCACTTTTAATTGGAGACTTGATATGTGGCAGGAACTATATTATTTCCAAGATGATGAGAATAAATTATTTTTAGGTTATGGTACTACAAATAAGCTACCAGTATTTTTACTTGAATATGACGAACAAAACAAATTTAATATAGGCCATGATAAAAGCAATGAGCAAATTCATAATTACTTTGTAAATATTTTTGGAAGAGGAGGCTTTTTACAATTAATTTTATTTATAATCTTCCACATTAGTTTGTATTATTTTTATTATAAAAAGTTCAGTAATCACTACATTTTACTATTATTCATACCTTCAATTTTCAATTCTCTTACTGACATCTCAATGGAAGGTGTGCAGTTTCCAATTAATTATTATTTAACATATGGTTATTTATTGGCTAGCGGAATTAGAATGAATCAAGAAATATAAACTTATGAAAACAGCTTTTATAACAGGAATTACTGGTCAAGATGGATATTATTTGTCAAAACTACTTCTTGAAAAAGACTATGTAGTCCATGGGACTATAAGAAGAGCATCATTAATAAACACAGAGAGGATAGATCCCTTAATAGCAAAATATGGAAAAGATAAGCTAATTCTTCACTATTCTGACTTACTAGACTCTTCCTCCCTTACAAATTTATTAAATAAAATTGCTCCTGACGAGGTATATAATTTAGCAGCACAATCTCATGTTTCTGTATCATTTAAAAACCCAATTTACACAACACAAGTAGGAACCCTTGGTTCAATTTCTCTTTTAGAAGCTTTAAGAAATTCAAGCAAACCAGTTAAGTTTTATCAAGCATCATCATCTGAGATGTATGGAGGTGCTGCCAAAGTAAAACTTAACGAGGATTCTCCTTTTGATCCCAAGAGCCCTTATGCTGCTTCTAAAGTTTTTGCCCATGATGTAACAAAACTTTATAGAGAATCTTATGACATGTTTTGTGTTAATGGAATATTGTTTAATCATGAATCACCAATGAGGGGTGAAACCTTTGTGACAAGAAAAATTACTAGAGCAGTTGGTCGAATAAAAATGGGAATTCAAGAAAAAGTATTATTAGGAAATTTAGACGCCTCTAGAGATTGGGGTTTTGCAGGTGATTACGTTGAGGGAATGTGGATGATGCTTCAACATAAATCAGCAGAAGACTGGGTTTTAGCAACAGGAGAATCTATAAGTGTAAAAGAGTTTGCCAAATTAGCCTTTCAAGCAGTGAATCTTAATTGGGAAGATTATGTAGAAATATCTGAAAGGTATTTTAGGCCTAATGAAGTAGATTATTTACTTGGAGATTACTCAAAAGCAAAAAAAGAGCTAGGTTGGGAGCCAAAAACCTCAATATTTGATCTTGTCAACATGATGGTTGAAAGTGACTTATTACTCGCAGAGCAAGAAAAAGTTTTAATTGATAAGAATCTTTTTAAGCCTACTTGGGATAATCCTAAAATTTAATAGCTTTTAAATACCAATCGTAAGTTAACTCCAATCCTTCTCTTAAAGAATATTTTGGAGACCAATCAAGACTATTTATTATTTCAGAATCTAACAGTTTTCGGGGATTACCATCTGGCTTATTAGTGTCAAATATAAGTTCACCTTTGTAAGAGGTAATTTCTTTTATTAAAGAAGCCAAATCTTTTATAGAAATCTCTGAGCCACTTCCAACATTTATTAAATTTTGTTTAGGATTAGTTTCAATAATTTTTTTTATTGCAAAGGACAAATCATCTACGTAAAGAAACTCTCTCAATGGTTTACCTGATCCCCAAATAGCAAATGACTTTTCATTGTTTACCTTTGCCTTATGCATTCTATGAATTAAACCTGGAATTACATGACTATCATTATCTGAAAAATGATCATTTGGTCCATATAAATTCGTTGGCATTAAATTAACTATTTCATGCCCAAATTCCTTACTAATTGCATCACCAATTTCAATAGCTGATAATTTAGCCATAGCGTATGGAGAGTTGGTAGGTTCAAGCTTACCAGTCATTATTGAAGCTTCTTTTATTGGATTTTTTGCATCAAGTGGATAAATACAACTACTACCCAAGTTGATTATTTTTATATTTGGAAAAGCGATACTTGATTCAAGAATATTCATATTTATTTTTAAATTATTAATTATGAATTTAGATCTTTGAGTATTGTTAGCGTATATACCGCCTACCATCGCAGCAGCATTTATAATTATGTCTGGATTAGTTTTTTCAATAAAGTATTTTGTCTGATTTAACTCAAACAAATCAGTATCTTCTCTTGATGAAGGCACAACTTGATATGAGTCATATTTGCTTAGTATATTTACTAATGAACTGCCAACCATGCCTTTTGAACCAAAGATTAATATTTTCAAATTACCTCCACCTTGATGCTCTTAGATATTAATATCTATATAAATGGTAAATCTTTATCCTCAATTAATAAAAATACCAGCTTTTATGACTAAGTTCATAGAAATTAATAATTTGAATACCTTTAAAAAGTTTTATTTAATAATTAAGGGAAAATTAACAATTATTGTTTTGGGTTCAAAATCTAAGAAAATTATTTGTTTTTATCTAAATAATTTTTTTAGATTTGAAGGAAACATAAAACATGATGGAGAGTTTTATTTTAAAGAAGTTCATTTAGAAAAAATTTATTATCCAAATGAAAGAATTACTAGGATACTAATAAATCAAAATGAATTTTTAGAACACATTTATGATTCCTATTTATTAGATAAAATTAACTTTAATAAATCTGATTTTGTTGTTGACTGTGGAGCTAATGTTGGCGAGGTTTATTTAGCCTTTAAAAACAAGGGAATACAAATTGATTATTGTGGCATTGAACCAGATAAAAATGCTTATATCTGTCTTAATCGAAATACATTGACAGATAATTTAAATATTTGTCTTTCTGAAGCTAGTGGAAAGGTAGATTTTTTTGTTGATGGGTTAGGTGCAAACTCTTCTATTCATAAGTCCTCTACAACGCTTGAAAAAATTCAAATTTATTCTGATACTTTGGACAATGTATTTTCAAACAAAAAAATAAAATTATTAAAAATTGATGCCGAAGGTCATGAGTTAGAGGTTTTAAAAGGAGGATCAGAAGTTTTAAAGAATATTGAATATATTTCTGTAGATTGCGGACCAGAAAAAGGAATAACACAAAACATTACATTCGTTGAAGTTAATAATTTTCTTTTAAAACACGGTTTTAAATTGAAAGACATTAATAAGGATAGGCTAATAGTCTTGTATGAATACAATGGATAATTTAAACTTTGAAGATATAGAAGTAAATTTAAAAAATTATATCTCAAATTTAGAAATCGAAGATTTTAATTTTAAACCTTCAAATACTGGAAGCAGTACTAACGGAAGAAAACTACAGTTAGGATTTCTCTGTTATGCACTAAAAACAATGTATATACTAAATGATTCTAGATTAGAAAATGAGGAGTACGTAGGCGAAGTTGTAAATAAAATTAATTCTTTTCAAACAAAAGAAAAAAATAAATTTCAAGCATATTATGTTGATGAAAATTATAAAAAAGCATTTCAAAAAATTTATCCTAAAAATCTTTTAAAAAACACAATTAAATTTTTCCTGCTAAGAATAAAATTTAATGAAATAAATCCAAATAAAAAATTGATGGAATTTTTAAGAGCTGAAACCAAGCAATCAATTGCAACTATAAGTCAATTCAAGAAAAGTCCAGAGATTGCTTTTGATAATTATCCAAAAGACGAAGCTGAAGTTAAAAAATTCATATCTAAATTAGATTGGAGATTTCCATGGAATGCAGGTGCACAAGTTGCTGGAATATGTGTCTTTATGAGCTTTGACAAGAATAAAGAAAATTTAAGTTATTTTATGGATTTAGAAATTGTAAAATTTGTAAAACCAGACGGTGCTTATTATAGAGGAATTGTTGAAAATCAATCTGAAAAAATTAATGGTGCTATGAAGGTAATTTCAGGACTTGATTGGTTAAATATCCCAATACACAAACCAAAGGAATTAATTGACCTGTGTCTCTCACACGAGCCAAACAGTGAAGGGTGTGATATTGTAGATGTAATTTATGTTTTATTTAAATGCTTTGAGCAGACTGATTATAAAAAAAATGAAATTAAGGATTATATTGAAAAATTAATTCCAAAAATAATGACTCACTACAAAAAAGATGAAGGGGGTTTTTCATACTACTCAAATAAAACCCAAGAGTTCTATTATGGAGTAAAAATATCTGAAGGCAAAGATGAAGCAGATATACATGGCACAACTTTATTAACTTGGGCTTTGTCTATGGCTTTTTTAATTCTTGGACATCCTTATCCCAGCTGGCGAATTATCAAGCCTTAATATAATGGACAGGTAAAGTAAAAAAATTAGAAAGACACTCAAGTTAAACACGGGAAGTCTATTGAAAGCCATTAATTTAGGGACTTTTATGTTATTAATACAGTCATCATAAGCTTCAAAATCTTTATTTATACTAGAAACATTTTTTTCAATTAAAAATCGTGAAGTTTCAAGCTCAGTATTTTGTTTATTTATGTAATATTTGCAGAATTCTATTTTTTTGTTTGTACAAGTATCTTTATTCTGTTTTAGGTCATTGATAATATATATATTTAGTTCACACAGAACATTATTTCGATTTAGTTCATCTATATTTCCAAGATATTCAGAGCTATCTTTTTTAGGAAAACCATAAATATACAACGATGATATTAAGAAAATCAATAATATAGATATATTTTTTTTATTGTTTTTAAAATATTTAGCAAGCAAAAAGGAAAAACTAATAATTAAAAATGGACTGTAATAGAATGTTTTAAAAGTATCAGCTACTAATGGATCAAAATCTTCATAAGGTACACCCAATGAATGAATGTATAGAACCAAGATACCTATTATTGGAGATAGAACTATCCTTTTATTAACAGTTTCTTTATCTTTATATCTTAAAATTAAGATATAAAATACTACTGTAAAAATTAAACCTAAATAAATCCTCAAATTTTGAATACTGTTTTTCAGTGGTCCATTATAAAGTATTTCCCTATTTTTAAAATCAACCTTGATAAGTTGAACATCTTTGTTGGGTTCAATTATATTTTTTCTAAATTTTTTAAACAAGCTTGCATCTTTATTCCAATTTAAAAGAAAGTAATCATCAAATGTATCTAATAATGTAACACCTAAGACAGTAGAAGTTTGCACAGACCCAAGAGGTGAGCCTACACTTTTTCCCTGTGTATTTCTGTATAAAATATCAATGGAAGCTTTATATTTGTAGTTTTCAGTAATATCTTTTCTCTCAAGAAAAAGATTATTGTTAATATTAGTATTTTCTACCAGCAAGGGCACAAGCACAAAAAAAGAAATTAATGTCAAAAAAAGCATTTGCCTCAAACCGAGTTTTTTAATAACCCCAAAAAACGTATAAAGAACAAATAACCCAGAAATAACCAAACCAGTACCTTTTGTTGTGATAATTAAAGCAAATGGAATAATCGATGCAAAAACATATAATTTTTTTTCTTCTATAAGAAACTGTTTTAGCAAAAATATAAGCCAAGGCAATAGTGCAAAATTCAAAACTTCTGGCTTCATTGCTAACTTGAGAGATTGCAAAGGTGGAAAGAAATTAATTATGATTATGATATTTAACATCTTTGCTTTGTCGATTTTAAGCTGCTTTGTTAAATTGTATACACCAAAAATTCCTAATAATATTAGGAGATTATTTGTAAGCTGTATAGCGAAACTTATATCAAATTGTAAGGTTGCTGGACTTGTATATTGTGAGAAAAAATTTAAAACTATCGCAACAATTGCGTAATAAGCAGCACCTTGATCTAAAAAGCTAAAATTTGAATAATCATAAAAATACTCCAGGTAAATAATATATTTTTGATAATCCGCACTATAAGTTGATGTATAAAAAAGATTATTAATTACAAAAATATACGCGTACAAAAAAATAAAAATTAAAACTTTGAGTTTCACATTATTAATTATTTTCACGGTGTATTTGAACTATTAAATTTTATATAGGATGAAATAAAGTAAAACAATAACTTCCAACCATCTCTAAATCTTGAAATTTGAGTTTTTCCATATTTTCTAGATCTATAGTGAACAGGGTATTCTAGTATTTTTTGTCCAGAAAAAGCAGCAGAAAAAATAAAATCAAAATCACCAAACGGGTCTTTAATTTTTTTCGATAGTCTCCATCTATTCAAATATTCTAAATAAGATTTTTTAAAAACTTTTGTACCACAAAGTGAATCAGTAAGTTTTTGCTGAATAACTACAGATATTAAAAATTGAAAAATTATATTCCCAATATTATTGAGAAATCTCATCGACCCTTTTTCTTTTCCATAAATTAACCTAGTTCCGTTTACAAAGTCTGCACTGCCATTTTCAATTATTTCGAAAAAATCTGTAAGACTTTCTGGGTCAACACTTAAATCAGAATCCAATATTGCTATTAATTCTCCGGTACAGTTTTCAAATCCTTGAAAAACTGCATTTGCTTTACCATTATTATTTTGTTCTAAGACTTTTATATCTAAATTATTATATCTATTTTGTATTTCATAGGCTTTACTTAATGTATTATCCTCAGAGATTCCACATATAAAAACAATTTCTATTTCACTATTATCAAACCTTGGTAAACGTTCTATAAGCTCTTCTAAATTACCTTCTTCGTTTTTGGCAGGAATAATAATAGATTTTTTAAGTAAATTATTATTAGTTCCAATTTTTCTAAATATAGAATACATTTGAATTCCAAGACCAAAATATGAAAAAATTGTCTCTAATGTTTTATTTATAAAATTTCCTAGACCAAACATTTTAAATGGAAAAATTTGTCTCGAATTTGTTAAAACTAACTCTAATCCTGTTGACTTAGCTATATTATTTATTTTTTTTGGATTAATGTAGTTTCTTTTTCCAGAAAATTTCTTTAGTTTAATAATTTCAAAAAAGCTTAGTAGTACGTTCCATTTTGGATTAATAGAAGTAATTAAAACCTTACCCTCATTTGTTAATAAGTTTCTTATATTAATTAAAAAATTGTAAATATCATCTGATAGTTCAAATAAGTCAGTAACTATAATTATGTCAAAAAGTTCATTAGACTCTAAAATGCTTTCAAATACTTCATGGTTGTTAAATTCTATAACTACAGTTTTGTCAACGTTGATATTTTTTACAAAACTAGAAGACTTGTTTACTAAATGCAATGATCGAAGGTTACTGTTTAAATATCTATCTATTTCCTTGCTGTGTTTTAGATAAAAGTTACTCGAACTTACTTTAATTGTCATTAAATAAGTATATTTTATTTATTTTTTATTAAGTTAAATAATTTGTTAATTACCATTATTTTGATGCTCAATTTTTTATATTGCTTAGATTCTAATTACAATCAGCAATTCTTATCTTCATTACAATCACTATTAGACAATGTGAGTGAAAAAATTAATTGCTATGTTATTCACAAAAATCCAGAATCACTAAATATGTTGATGAACAAAATAAATTTTGAACATCAAAATTTATATAATCTAGAGATATATAAATTTAACGAAGATATAAAAAAGTTCCCAAACTTAGAAGCTAATCATATTTCGGAAGCAACTTACTATAGGTTTTTTATTGATAATTATCTAGATACATCCATAGAAAATATAATTTATTTAGATTGCGACATAATTTGCTTAAATAGCCCTGAAAAAATATTATATGAACTTATTACTAAAACTCAAACTTCTGAATATACAATTGCCGCTTCAACAGAATATATTAAATCAAGGAAAACCAAGGAAGTTTTTAATAGATTAGAAATGGAAAGCAATAGTTACTTTAATGCTGGAGTGATGGTAATAAATGTAAATAAGTGGGTAAAAAATAATACGCAAAGGGCATTAGTAGAATTGATGAACTCTATATTTGATAAAGTTGATTTTTGGGATCAAGATGTGATGAATTGTTTTTATGATGGGAAATATCTAGAGATTTCAAAATATTTAAATTTCAAAGATACTGATATAAAACATGTTGGCAATGGGGACTCAAGATCAATAATATTTTTACACTACGCAGGAAGCAACAAACCTTGGACAATCCCCGGTTGCTCATCTGAATCTGCAATGTATTTTCATAATAACTTTTACAAAGCTTTCAACATCAAGTATTTATTGAAGAACAATTATAGAAAGCAAGCCCTGAAAGATTTTTTGGAAATAATATTTACATTTAGATTTTTAAAATTAACCTACCCTTTAAGTTTTATTAAGTTAGCTATAAAGTCATTTACAAGATGAATTACGATTTTGAGATTAAGATAGTTCATTACAAAAAACTTGTTGAAAGAAAAAAAGTTTTAGAAAATGAATTAAAAAATAAGAATATTAATTATAAATTTATAGAAAACTTTGACAGGAAAACTTTAAGTAATGAAGAACTAGGCAAATTTACAGATGATATTAATGATGCATATAAAGCAAATTTTTTATCACATGTTGAGTGTTATAAAAATCTAGTTAATTCAAAATACAAATATTTATTGGTTTTAGAGGATGATTCTTTTCCAAAACCAAGTTTCTATGTAAAAGTTAATAAGTACTTAAAACAACTTCCTCAAGATTTTGACCTTTTTTATATAAGCGAGGGAAAGACTAAATTTAAAATACCATTGTATAAAAGAATCCCATTTAAAAAAGTGTATAAAAAGCAAAATAAGTTTACAAATTGGGGTGGCCATGGTGCTACAAAGTTTGCTGATGGATATTTCATATCTCAGAAATGTGCTCAAATAATGATTGATGAATTTAACAAAACAGATTACAAAGTAAATACTTCTATAGATTGGTGGAAAAATGAAATAATTGAAAAATATAATTTAAGTGTATTCTGGGGAGAGCCAAGTTTAATTTATACTAATTTATACGAAACATCTTTTTCAGGAAAGTTTGGGCAGGGGAAAATTGACACATTATAAAAAAAATATTTTATATATTTATTTCAATGCAAGAAGAGAACGAATTGGCAAAAATGAATTATCACCTTCTGAATTTTTTTACGGATATGAGTATTTTCGTAACCAGAAAAATAATGTTTCTGTATTAGAGTTTGATGGTGATGGAATTAAATTCCTTACAAAGTTCTTGGCTTTTCTGCAAAGAGTTTTTACTAAATTATTTAAGTTTCAATATGAATTTTCTGGAATGTTTAGAGCTGGCAAGTTTCATAAAATTATTTCAAATGACATTATAATTGCGACCAATAATAGAATTGCCCATTCAATTTTGCCAGCTCTAGTATATATGAAATTTAAAAAAATTAACTGCAAGACATCTGTTATTGCAATGGGAATGTTAAATTTTCCAAAGAATATATTCCAAAAAAATATTCACATTTTATTAAATAAATTTTTAATGTTATTTGTTGAGAATCTAATTTTTATTGGAAAAAAAGAATACGATATGGCTCAAAAAATTTTCTATAAGCAAAAAAATAAAATTAAATTTTTACCTTTTGGTGTAGATAAAGAATTTTGGTCATCAAATAATTTAGAAAAGAATAAATCAGCACCAATATTATTTATAGGTAATGACAGCAATAGAGATTTTGATTTTATTGTTAAACTAGCAAAAGAAACACCCGAAGAAAATTTTATAATTATCTCAGATTATTTTGAAGAAAATTATTTTGATCAATTAAATCTTAAAAATGTTGAATTTTACAAAGGGTCTTGGAATAAGAAAATTTTAACAGATGAATTATTAAAAAGTATGTATCAGAAGGCAAAACTGACTATTGTACCTTTGAAAAACAGCATTCAGCCATCTGGTCAAAGTGTATCTTTACAATCAATGTCAATGAATACACCTGTGATAATCACGAAAACAGATGGTTTTTGGGATAATAATTATTTTATCGACAAAAAAAATATTTACTTTGTTGATAAAAATACAATTCTTAATTGGCAAAATGCCATAAGTGACTTAATCAATGATGACAATATGTATAATTCTATTAGCAGTAACGCAAGAAAAATAATAGAAAAAGAGTTTAATGTTCAAAACTTTAGTAAAAAACTATATGAATTAATCAATGTAGAGTAATTTATGAAAATTTCCATCTTTACATCTATGACAAATCCTGAAGAACGAAAAGACCCATGGAGAGAGGCTGTCCAATGCTATGAAGACTTGGCAGATGAATTAATTACAGTAGGAGAAGATTGGCCTTATGAGTTTAAATTTGATCATATAGGAAAAACTTTTCAAAAAGGATTTGATGAAAGTAATGGTGATTGGGTCATACGAATGGATTTAGATTATTTCTTTCAAAAAAAGAATATGCAGAATATCAGAAATTTTCTTCAATCAAATTCCGATGCACCCGCTATAGCTTTTCCGCAATTTCAAATTTTTACACCGGATCGCTTCCAACTCAAGACAAAATTATGTATCGCAATTAATAAGAAGAAATTTCCACAAATAAAATTGGATGGAGGAGGTGATTTATGCCAACCTACTCTTGATGGTGTACAGTTAGTTCACTGGAAAGTTCCAAATTGTAATGTCCCAATATTTCAATACGATTCTGTATTTAGAACAAAAGAAGTAATTTCTGAAGATAGAGCACGTTTTGCACGAGCTTGGTTTAATTATTTTAATTCTTGGGATGACAGAGGTGGACCAAGTTCAGAGGAAGCTTATAAAGCATGGTTTAATATGATAGAAGATAGGTACCAGTATCATGTATTTCGACTTAAAAATTTCCAGCATCCAGATTACATAAGAGATAAAATAGAAAATTTAGAATCTAATCAATTTGGTTATAATGCATTTGGATTAAAAGATTCAATAAAAAGAAAACTAAAACACTATTTTGTTGCTTATAAACAGAAGTATTTTTAAATTTTTAACCAATTAGATTTTAGTTTTCTGTACTCTTCTCCACTTTCTACTCTATTCATATTACTGAAATCGTTATTCACAGGCTCTGATGTAACACTAGATTTAAATAAATTTTTATTTTTACCATACGATAATTGGGTAATTGGAAAAGGATAAATTGAATAATTAATTACATTGTTTTTTTCAGGAATTTTTCTATGAATAAAATTATCACTTGTTGTGTCTATTAAGCCAAAGTCATTCAAAAATAATTTAGCAAATTTATTATTAACTAAAAAACAAGGATTAGCCATATTTTCTAGATTATTTTTTATAAATGAAGATTTTCCAGAAAAAATTAATTTTAAATAAAATTTTTTATTTACAACAGTGTGAGAACCAATTCTAATTAACAAAGGATCAGGGGTTTTTAAAAGTTTTTTTTGACTTATAAATTTGTTTAAATTTTTAAAGGATATATAAGAATTAAGTGTAAATTTAAAATCATCTTCAAAAATAATTACATTATTTAAATTATTATCTACAGTAATTTCCATGATTTTTTTAAAAGACAAAAAGTTACCGACTTGCTTTGGTGTTAAGTAATTGTTTTGGTGATTACATTTTTCTTGATTACATCTAAACCAAGGTGGAAAAGCCTTTACTTTATTACTGTTGTATAAATCCTTAACAAGAGCACTCGAGTGTGCCACAGCATCAACAAATTCAAAATTATCACACTTATTTTTTAATTCTTTTTTGACATGTTCTTTTCTATATAAATCATCCTTTAAATTGATAATGAAAATTCTGTCTATCTTATTAAATAACTCATACATAATTTGGCTTCTTATAACAGTATAAAAATAAGCAAAAACAAGTAAACTAGCAATAACTAAAAATCTTATGAGTATATTTTGGAAAGACACAATACCCGAGGGCTATTATGATAATTTACTTGATAATGCAGACTTTGGTTTAACTAGCATTCAGAGCAATTGGCATAAAGCAACTTTTAAAAATGTTAAAAAATTTGTTAGTTCGACTGATTTTATTCTAGATTATGCATGTGGTTCTGGAAATTTTTTTGGCAGTTTTCAAGATTTAAAAGATGGCTCCATGGGTGTTGATATTTCTTTAAAACAAGTTAAATATGCAAATAAAAAATATGGAAATAAGGCTATTTTTAAAACCTTAGATGAATTTGAAATTGATAATTATAAAAAAAATTTTAATAGGATTACTTGCCTTGGGTTAATTGAGTTTATTGAAAAACAAGACATTGAAGAATTAATGAATAAATTCTATAACTCTCTAAAAAATGACGGGAAATTAATTTTGACAACACCCAACTTTACAATCTCAATGAAAATTTTAGAAAAAATATTAAACAAATATGGCGAAGTTAATTACAAGGATCAATATAAAAATAAATTTATTATTAACGATCTCGAAAATATTCTTTTAAAGTCTCCTTTTAAAAATGTAACTATTAAAAAAATAATTACACCTTTTATTTTCCTATCTTTTTTTAATAGTGAGTTAGGTCTAAAAATTAATTCCTTTGCTGAAAGAATATTTAAAAACAAATTTGGTTTTCTTTTTATAGTTATTTTACAAAAATGAGTAATATAAAAAATTTTGAAATCAGCGTTGTATTGCCAACCTTAAATGAAGAGAAAAATCTTCAATTTTTAATTCATGATTTCATCAAAATGTTTCAGAAACAACAAATTCTAAAATATGAAATACTAGTAGTAGATGATGGGTCTAAAGATGGAACAGAAAAATTATGTATAGACTTTAATGAGAAAAATAAAAGAGTAAAGTTTTTTGGAAGAAAATCTTCACCCTCTTTACCTTTATCGATATACGAGGGTATAAATATTGCAAAATATAAAAATGTTATGTGGCTGGATGCTGATGGTTCAATGTCAGCAGAATCAGCATTAAAATTAATTGAAAGGTATATACAGTCCAATAATGAAATTGTTATTGGTTCTAGATTTGTTGAAGGAGGTGGATATAAAGGCGTACAAGATTTAAGTAATAATTCACTAATACAATCTATTAGAAATATTATCAATTCAAAAGATACTGTTTCGGGAATGATAGCTTCTTCGTTATTCAATAAACTGCTGAATATAATTCTAAAAATTGAAATCAAGGATTTAACAAGCGGATTTATTATAGGGAATAAGACACTATTTAAAAAACAGTACTTCGAGAATATGGTGTACGGAGAGTATTTTATTTACCTTATATCAAGTCTTAAAAGAAAAGGCATTTCTATTGATGAAGTAGGTTATATTTGTGGCACTCGTCAACATGGCAAATCAAAAACAGCATCTTCAATTTTTCAACTTATAACTAGGGGACTACCATATCTTAAAGCCGCAAACAATTGCAGGAAGTTAGAAAATGGAAATATTTGATTCAAATCAAAACCTTTTAGCTATGGTGATAAATTTTGAGAATTATAAAGAACGTTCGACTTTTTTTACAGATGACTCACAAGATTTTCAAGCAGCTTTATTTAATCTAAAAACTGGTGATAATATAAAAAGACATATACACAATGAAAATACTAGAAAAATTAAATCAACATCAGAAGCAATATATGTAATTGATGGAATAGTAGAAGTAGAGATATATGACAATTCCAAGGAATTTATTAGAAAAATTGATATTAAAAAAGGACAATTAATTTTATTATTTCAAGGAGGTCACGCAATGAATATTGTTGAAGACTCCACATTTTTTGAAATAAAACAAGGACCATATATAGAAATTAAAGACAAAGAGAGATTTTAGTGATAAGGGTCTTCCAACCGTGGATATTCATGAGGGACTATACGCATCTTTTTTTAGCACTATTTGGTAAACAAATTTCTGGAACCAGTAAATATATTTCAAAATTTGAGAAGCGTTTTAAAGAAATGCATAATACAAAATATGCTGTAGCAGTTTCTAATGGTTCTGTTGCATTAGATTTAGCGCTAAAGTCACTAAACCTACAAGAAGAAGATGAAGTTATATTACCCTCATTTACCATAGTGTCATGTCTGTCAGCTGTGATTAGGGCGGGGGCAGTACCAGTTTTTTGTGATGTTGATGAAAACCATTGGAACATGACACTTGAAAATATTAAAAAAGTATATACAAAAAAGACAAAAGCAATTTTAAATGTTCATACCTATGGACTGCCATCTGAAATAAATGAAATTAAACAATTCTGCTTAAATAATAAAATATTTTTAGTTGAAGATTCAGCTGAAGCACATGGCATAAAGTATGACAAAAAATATTGCGGATCTTTTGGAGATATTTCAACATTTAGTTTCTACGCCAATAAGCACATTACATCTGGTGAAGGCGGGATGATAATTACAAATCATGAAGATTTATACAAGCAAGTGCAAAAAATGAGAAACTTAGATTTTGACAATAACAAGCGTTTTGTTCATAGAAAAATGTACTGGAACTACAGAATGGGTGGTCTTCAAGCTGCCTTAGGCTATTCACAAATAGGATCAATAAAGAAAGTTATAAGGTACAAAAAAAAGCAAGGAAAAGAATATATATCCTTGTTAAAAGATTACACAAATCTTTTTCAACTTCCTGTAAGTAAATTTCAAAATATAGATAATAATTTTTGGGTTTTTGGGATAATTTTAAAATACCCAAAAATTAGAGACGAATTATTGAAAAATTTATTATTAGCAGGGATTGAAACTCGCCCTTTTTTTTGGCCTTTGCATTTGCAACCTTTTTATTTAGAACAATTCTCAAAAGAAAGTATCAAACTTCCTATTTCTGAAAATCTTGGAAAAAATGGATTATATCTTCCAATGGGCTCTCATATTACAGCTAAAAAGCAAAAATATATAATAAATCAATTAGTTTCAGAAGTAAATAAGCTAATTAATTAAAACTTATGACAAAAATGAAATTTTTAAAAGATATAAATTTTTACCTAGCTGGTCTATTTTTTTATTTCACTTTTTTTCAAATTGGATATCTATCAGTTTATTTATTACTGATTTTTCTTTTTGCTAATTTTGATAAGTTAATAAGTTATAAAAATATTTTTTTTAGTGTAACAATTTGCTTCTATATTTTAAGATTCTTATTTGCATTATCTTCAACATTTGATAATTTATGGAAACACATGTCCCTAAATAATTTCTCTTCCTATGAAAGATTTTGGGATCTACAGCTTAATTTAATCTCTATGAAATGTATTTTTAGTAATGTAGAAAATTATTACTTAAAGTTTTCCCCAACAAGTTTTAAATCCTGTCCTTATTCAGCAAAATACGGCCCCCTCTCAACGAAGGTTCCATATTTTGGTGACATTTGGGTAGGAACTATTATTTTATCTTTAGTTGTAATACTTTTTCTGTTGTATTTTTATGTTAGTTTTTATTCCCAAAACTCTAAAAACTTTTTTCTTGTTACTTTTTTATTTATGTCACCCTCCTTTAATTTCTTAATTGAGAGAATGAATATTGATATATTTATATTTATTTTTTCAATACTATGCATAAATTATTATGAAAAATTTCCAAAAGCATCCATAGTAGTAATTCTTATATTGTCATTGTATAAAATTCACCCGATAGGACTTTTGTTTGGTTTATTGTTTTGTTCTCATTTGAAAAAAAATAAGTACCAGTTTAATTACATACTTAACTCGATAATTATATTTTTTATTTTGTACTTTTTAGATTCTATATTTTTTTCAAATAATATATTAGATACTGAATGGAGACCTGCTGGCTTAGATATAACTTTTGGTATATTATCTGATTCAATAATCATATCTAAATATATAAATATAGAATATTATTTTATTTACCCTTTTTTAATTTTAGTACCAGCAATTCTTGCACTATTTTCTAGTAAAGAGGTTATTACTTTTGATAAACAATTAGAAAATAAAGATATTGTTTATTTTTTTTCATTTTCTTTCTTTTTTCTAATTAACTTTTTATATGCTAATTATGACTATAGGCTTCCATTATTTTTGCCTTTAATTTATATAATGAGTAAATATTCAAAAAATAATTTTACTTATATATTTATATTTTTAATGCCCTTGAGTATTCCGCCACTATTAGGGTATGAGTTGGCTATTTTGAATAAAACTCTTTTAATAATTGGCAGGGCTTCTCTTTACTTTTTTTATTATGTTGTTTTGACTACTATCAAAAATTATTTTTTTTCTTCAATGGACTATTCCTATTTAAATGACCCAGAAACAAAGTAATTAAAATAACATTTAAGACTAAAAATAACAAAATATTTATAAAATCTGTTGAAATTATATTACTAACATTATCTAAAAAACCCTGGTTTTCTATTGGTAAATTAAATTTAAACAAAGTTTCTATAAGAAAATCATAGTTGAAGAAATATATAAATAATTTAATAATAAAAGCTGCAAAAAAACCATTCGCCAATATTTTTAAATATGCTTCGGGTATTAATAGTGACCTTAATACTCCGGTTAAATATTCTGGTTGAGAATAAGGTACATCTACTTTTCCAAAAGAATTAGTTATGGGAGTATTAATAAGCTGCGTATATGAAGTGGTCTCAAAAAATAAGTAGGAAATAAATCCAAAAACTGAAAATACGCATAATGCTGTGGAAATATTTTTCTGATCAAAATCTTCAATTACATAGTATATATAAAAAATTGAAAATGGAATTATGCTGTACAAATATCTGAATCCGTAAGAAGAAGCTGTTGTTTCCCATATTAAAACAACAGATAAGACTTGTGCAAAAATTAATAAAGTTATAAAGTCAAGACTCTTTTGTTTGTTTTTAAAGAAATGTATAAAAACTATGATTATAGAAAAGGCAATACATGGTGCAGTCCATAGAATTCCAAATTCATTGCCAAACATAATTAAAATGAAGTTTTTTATGTTAGTTACAAAAAAGTTACTACTCAACTCAATAAATTCCTCGAATCTATTACTTGAATAAACAAATTGGGGGTTAAATGTAACTACACCATATATTAATTTTGAAAGACCCATAAAAATTAAAACACAAGTAAAAGTAGAAAAGTAGAAAAATTTATTTTTATATAATAAGTTACCTTTTCCAAACTTTTTTAAGTAAAAGGAATTTATAAGTAGTGGTAAAACAAGTAAATAGTAATTTGTCCATCTGCATAGTATTCCAATTAAAACAGCCAGTGGGATTAATGTTGCATACAAATTAACTATTTTTAATTTATATTTTTTTGAAAATTGTAGCGTTAATAAAATTAATAATGCTGATGAAAAAACCTCGTATACGTGAGTCATACTAAATCTTTCAAAAGCATAATAACTTAAACCAGTTCCAAAAAAAATAATTAATAATTTCTTAAAATTTACTTCTGGGTTAATTATTTGTATCGATTTGTATAGAAGCAAGAAAGCAAGAAAAAAATAAACAATTGATGAAAAGGAATAAAAAAGCATTACAAAGTTGAATTTATTCCCTCCGGGAAAATAGTTATTTAACACGCTACCTACAAAATAAAAAGGTGATGACAATATACCAGATCCGACAAATGCAGCAGGAGCTATTTTGTTATTATAGGTAAATCTTGCTTTTGAAGTATCTATAATTTGATTTGAATAATCAAAATCTCTATCTATTGCTATTGTTTGGGCATGGACAAAATATTCAAAACCATCACCACAACAATCTATTTCATCTACTAATCTATAATCTGTTTTCACTAAAGAAAAAAACAATAAAAAAATAAGAGAAATTTTGAAAATTTTAATAGTCATAATTTATTTTTATAATTACTTTATTTTACTTCTAAAAAGCAAACTTGAATGGAACACAAAAAATATTTTATATAATATTGAATATAAAGAATGAAAAATTTAAATCCAGTAACAGTTGTACTTCCAAGTAAAAACCACGAAAAAAGTATATTTCTTAATATTGAAAAACTCCTACGTTTCTTAGATGAAAATTTTGCTGAATATCAAATAATGATAGTTTCAAATGGTAGTACTGAACAAAACGTAAAGCAACTAGACAATGAGGTGTTCAAAAACGAAAAGATAGATATTTCTATTATCGACCCCTTAGGTAAAGGGTATGCTGTAAAACATGGGTTGAATAATTCAAAATTTAATCATGTAATATTGTTTGATTCTGATTTTTCTTATGACGTTGAATTAATTCATAAAGTTTATCAAAAGGGAGTTCCCATTGCCCCATTCGTTAGTGCAAGAAGAGTAGTAAATAGAGAATTATTTTCAACTCTTTCGCTCATTAGATATTTTGCTGGAATTACATTTAACTTTGTTGTGAGAAAATTTTTAAAAATTAATTCAAAAGATACTCAAGCTGGATTTAAATTTATTGATAAATCAAGATTTCAACAATTTAGCAAATTTTATTCTAATGACTATCTATATGATGTAGAACTTTTTTTACTTGCACAAAAATACAATATTGAAACAAAAGAAATCTTTGTTCGTAGTTTAAACACCCCGCTTGGTTCAAATATTAAATTATTTAGTGATTCATTAATTATGCTTAGGAATTTATATAAAATCAGAAAATATTATCTTGGCTAAAATTTTTTAAAAGTGAAAGTTCAGATTTTCTATTTTTAGAAGTTACATATTTGAAATGATTAGGTTTAAAATTGCCCTTTTCAAGTTTAGTTCCTGAACCAGGGTGAAAAGTTATTTCAAATGGAAGACCACTTTTAGAAAGTTTTTTTATATGTTTTAATAATATTTTTTCATTGTATATTCCTGAATAAAGCAATCCTGCAAAGTTTTTAGCTCGATATTTATTTTTTCCTAATGAAAGAATCTTAAGTATTTTAACTGCAATTAGATTTCTCCAGAAAGTAATATTTTTTAATAACTTAAGAGAGTAAATGATTACTTTTTCATTAGGTATTCTTAACTGGATATGAAATTCCTCATTCCTTAAAAATTTAAATATCCAAGGAATAACTTGAATGTGATGGTGGCCATCGATACTTATAACCTCATTTCCAAATATTTCTTTAAACATTGAAATTTGATTATGTATTTCACTTTTACATATCTTTTGTAATTTTTTATTAGCAAAAAATAATTTTGAAAAACTAAGATTATTTAAAATCTTATAATTTACATACTGTTCACTTAGATTTAAAGATGTTAAATTTATGTGAAGACTTATATTTTTAAGTTCGCGTTTTTTTATATTTTCAAAGTCTTCAATATTAGCATGGATCATCACAGAGACACTGTTAACAATCCCATCATCAATACAAGATAAAATATCTTGGCTTATATTTTTGCTATATCCATAATCGTCTGCATGAATAAAAATTTTATCTTTCATAAATATATATCAAGAATACAATCACAAAATTATAAACGAACATTAAGAAATAATTAAATTAAAATTAATATGTAAGGAGTAACATATAAACCTCAAATATAAATTCATTGTTATAAAAAAATATTACTTAAATATTATGTATACAATTTTGGATACAATTTTTTTGTTGACGATCCAATTTTTCTCATTAATCAAGCACATTAATCATAAAGATAGCCTTACGATTATTACAGGTTCTGATACCAGCCACTTTCAAAGTTTAAAACAGTTAGTAGAATCAATAAAAAAATATGAAGAAAATTCAAAATTAATCATATATGACCTTGGGTTAAAAATTGAAGAATTGAATGAATTAAAGAAAAAATATAATAATATACAAATAAATAAATTTGAATTTAATAACTTTCCAGAATATATCAGTCTTTCTTCACAAGATAGCGGTGCATATGCTTGGAAACCAATAATCATTGAGGAAGTTTTAAATTCTTCAAAAGGGTTAATTTTATGGTGTGATGCAGGGAATATACTCACCAGGAATCTTAATCCTTTAAAAAGACATTTGAGGACTATTGGGTTTTATTCGCCCCTAAGTAGTGAAAACATAAAAAAATGGTCTCACCCTAAAACGCTGAATCAATTAAATTTTCCAAAAAATAAATATCACAAAAGAAATTTAAATGCTGCAGTTGTTGGAATCAACTATGATTCAAAATTTAAAAATTTAGTGAGTATTTGGAAAAGCTCAGCTCTTAAAAAAGAACTCATTCTTCCCGAAGGAGCTAACTCATCTAACCACAGATGGGATCAAACTCTTTTGACTTTGATATATTATAAAGATTTTCGCTTGCTTTATTCTTTAAAAACACACTTTGTTTTTGGCATTAAGATTCATCAAGATATTGATTAGTTAGAATCTATTTATGAACTATATTTTTTATTATAAGGGAGTTATCCAAAGCCATATTTATGAAAGTTTAAATTCTGTACTTTCTAATGATGAGTCAGCTAATATTTTTTTTTGTACTGATCAAAATATAAATTCAAAATCTGAAAGATTTAATTTAATTAATTTAAATGAAATAAATTCTGAATTAATTGATGAAATTGATAAATTAGAAAATTTTGAAAATCTCGACAATAATCCATTGTGGAAAACTTCTTTGATGAGAATTTTTTACATTTATGAGGTAGCAAATAAAGTAAAATTGGACTCCTTTATTCATTTTGATAGTGATGTTTTAGTTTATAAGCCTTATAAAGATTTGATTAAAAATTTTGATCAGTCAAAAATTAATATAACACAACTATCAAAAGACATGCTTATATTTGGCTATTGTTATGTTGCCAATTTAGATAATTACAAAAAAGTGTGTGAATCAATAATTGAAATATATGAAAAGAAATCACATTATGAAAACAAATATTATGGAGGCAAAAGTCTTGTTGAGATGAGGTCTCTTTATCTAGCTTATGTAAAAAATCCAAATTTATTTAATATCTTACCCTCCTCTCCAAAAGATAATAAAGAAATTCTGTTTGACCCGCTTTCATTTGGTCAGTACCTTGGTGGAAGACATTATAAAAGATTTTCAAAAGGTTATCTGGATCCAGAACATTTAACTTATAATTTTATGAAAAATAAAGAAATTTTTCCAAAGTTTAAAAAAGGTAAAGCTTATATTGTTCATGACGATGAAAATATTGATTTGGCAAATTTACATGTACATAGCAAAAAACTTTCAAGATACAGGCCTAAATCTTACACTAACTATTTTTAATTATGAAATATGATTTTTGTGGAATTCCACCAACAGGTTTTAATTATCAACCACCAAGCAGTGACAACTTTGTCTTTTTTGCGGACCCAAACTTTGTTCCTATTAATTTAAAAAACTTTTTTGGTTCAGTTGTAACAGTAAATTCTTATTATGAGTGTTTTTATTATGGAGAATTAGGTTGGTCAACGTCAGGCTTGACTATATTTGATGTATCTTTGTATGCTTTTATTTTTTTATTTTTAATGGCTTTTTTTTATTTCTTACAAAAAAAGCAGGAATCCTTTTTAACTTTTAATAAAAAATTTAAAACACTTATGAAATCAAAGAATTCAATTAAATTATTCACAACTATATATTTGTTAATACAAATAAGAATAATTTTTGAATATGTAAAAAATAAGGCAATAAATTTAAGACCATTTATAGACGAATATGTCTCTTTAAGTTCGAATTATCATATTTTTAAAGAATTAGATTTTAGTGCTGGTGGCTTTTTGGGAGATACTTTTAGTGTTTACCTGACGTCAGGCCCAATCTCAGCAATTGGATCAATATTTGGTTGGTCTTTGTTCAAAAACATTTATATTTCAAGAATATCAAATTATTTTTGGATTGTTTTTTTATTATTTATATATTTCTTTATTATCAAAAATAAATATAAATTAAAGCAAAATTATTTCATATTTTTTATATTTCAATTAATTTTATTAGTCCCTTGGTGGCAAGGAGGAATATATTCTTTAGGAGAAATACCCTCTTTAATATTTGTATCAATGGCAATGCTTACTTTTCAAAAGAATAGAAAATTATCGTTAATATTATTTGGCGTATCAATATTTTTAGGTAAATTTTTAAATATTATTATTTTTGTTACTTTTTACGCCACTACATTAATCATAGATCGTTCTTTTAAAGCAGTGATTAAAGATGTGACTATATTTGTTGTTGCTTTACTGCCCTGGTTTATATTAATAAACCTAACTTATCAAAAAGGAAATATATTTACTTACTTTTATGATTTGTACTATTTTGTAACTGACAGTAGTGCCTCGGGTGTACAAATAGATAGTATTTTCAATTTTTCAGCATTGAAAATAAGTATATTGAACTCGGAATATTCTTCTTGGAATGTGTATGAAAAAATAAGAATCGGAATTCTCCCTTTAATAGCTTTATACTTAATAATAAAAAATAAAATTTATATAAATAAGATTTTTGGAAATATATCTTACCCAATTGTTGCTTCAATACTCTCTATATATTTGTGGTTTTGGATCTTGAACCCCTTAAAGTGGATGAGGTATAGTCAACACTTCACAGTTTTATCAATAATATTAATTTCTAGTTTTGTACTGTTTGAGGTTTTCTCAAATAAAATTGACTATTTTTTTAGTTTTGGTTTACTAACTTTTTATCTTGACAACACAAAGAAGTATTTTATCTATTATCTACTAGTTTTTTTCTTAATTTATTTAATGTCACAAAAAAACTTCTCTAAACCAGTATTGATAATTCTTATGAGTTTCTTAATAACGTTTGATATTAGTACTTCTGTTTTTAAACAGGAATTACAATTTATTCCAGATGCAACTATTCAAGATTGTGAAATAAAGTTTAACACAGACATATGTAGAGAAAGTTACTTTAGGTCATTAAATGAGTAAATACTTAATTATTCTTGCAGGCTCTCCTCGTGGCGGAGAAAAAACATTTTCTTCAATGTACAAATATGTAAAAGAACACCTAGACGCTGACCTTGCGATTTGTACAACAGAAGATATGTATGATAAAAAAGTGTCTTTATTCACTATTGCCAAATTTAGATGGATTTTAAAAAATTATGAAAATTTTTTTGACTACTACGAAGAAAATTTTGAAGGAAACTGGAGAGAGTTTTTTGATAAAGGAAAAGGGACTGGTCTTTTTGAGTCTGGCTCAATACATTTTGTTTTTAAAGACTACATTTTGAAAAATTATTTAGATGTTCTGGAAAAATATGATTTTATTATCTATACAAGGTTTGACCAGTTTTACCTGGATCTCCACAGAGAAGGTGAAAAAAATAAAATTCTAATACCTGAAGGAGAGGACTATTTTGGTATATGTGACAGGCACGCAATCGTTCCAAAAGAATATATTTCAAAATATCTAAATATTTGTGAATTTATTAATTCAAACGAATCCTTAAGTGTAAATTCAGAATATTTAAATTGTGAAACAGCTTATTTACAACATTTGAAATATGAAGGTTTAACAAGTCACCTTAAAAGATACTCAAGAACACAGTTTACATCCGCATTTATTGGAGATAAAACTAATTGGAGAATTCCAAAGTATTATTTGTATTTTTATAATAAATTAATGATTAAATATCCAGATGAATTTATAACCTCATTTAATAATTTAGTAAATAAGAGAGGACATTTTTTTCTATTATTTAATAAAAATATGTTGTATCTAAATTATCTATATTTAAAGTTAAGACGTTTTATTGGACTTATTAAAGGAAAGCTTTAATTTTGATAAAATATATCCTTTAAGTTTTTGATAAAATAATTTTGCTTTGAAGATTTTTAAAAATTTGAATATATTTAATTTTTGAAATTTAAAATATAAAGAGTTTGGTTTTGTCCAAACCTTTCTCCATTTTTGTCCTCCTGCAAAATGTCTAATAACCACATCATCGTATTTAACTTTATTAATGTAGTATTGACATGAAGATTCACCTGGAAGTTCAGTAACATTATAAGTTGAAGGAAATATGTGTACATTTTTGTGTAATTCTTCCAAACTGTATACAGTCCAATCATTTACGTTTGAATGCCAGCCATTGTTTGGTAATTCCCAAAAAGGAACATTAGAATGTCTCTTTATACCAGCTAGCGAGTACCAAGATGCTTGTTCATTGAATTCTCTCCAGTGACTACTATATGTTTTCTTCCCTTCATGAAAAGATACTTCATCAATCAATGAGTTATATCTATCTTGATCGTGAAGTAATTTAAATAAATTTGTTGTCCAGTCATTTTTTATCATAGATAAAAACCCAAAGCAATGAGTATTACCAGTGTCTATAGAGTAAGCAAAGCTTTTATTATCAGGTGGTAATAAATCCTTTTCTTTATCAATAATCAAGGCATCTGCATCAATAATGATTAATCCGTCACCCTCATTCAAATTATTATTTAAGACTTCTTCGACTTTGAAAGTTTTTACCCAATGCAACCCACCGCGTACTGGCTCAAGTTCATCTGTAATTTCGATATATTCAAAATTGTGAATCTTGCAATACTCCTTAAATGTTTTGGCGGTGACATTTTCAAAAAAATCTTGCTTAAAACTATCTTTGTAACTCGCAATTCCTAAAAGATAGTTTTTATTCAATTTAATTTCCGCTCAGTCCATCAGGATAATAGATTGTATGGCCAAAATATATGGAGGGTTCCACATCTTTGTCTTCAACTTTACAATTTGGAATATCCCAACACTGAACAGTTTCAGGATAAACCCCCCAACCATAATTACTTTGTAGATAACTAGTGCCATATTCAATTGATAAAATGTATGGTTTATACTTTAAGTTTACAAAACTTTCATAAGAGTACCCTCTCGGTATTTGAGCAATAGAAGACACAAAAACTATCAAAAATAAATAATTTACTATCTTTTGGTTTTCTAGTTTAAATTCAGAATCTTTATATTTGTATGCAACAAACGCTATAACTAACATCCATAAACCAAAACCATATCTTACATTTCCATAGTTGGATAAATACCAAAAAATAATATTTAAAGATATAAAAAATATAAAAATATTGGTTATAAATATGTTTTTTTCTGATTTTGTGTATTTGAAAAATACAATAAACATGAAAATTATCATTAATAAACTTATCGGAAAGTTTATAAAAAATTGGGAGTTTTTAGAAAAGTTAAACCATATATTAAATTGTTCACCAATACTAAGTTTTGAATTTAATGAAATAGGGCTGTAGATCATTGTTTCCTCAACATAATTAAGTTGCACCTCTTCAGTCCACGGTAAAAAACTCAAACATGTAAATCTTGCAGGAAAAAACAAACAACTAGTTGTAATTACATTTTTTATTAACCACATTACAGACACAACTAAAGGCAGTAAATTAAGTTTTAAAATTTTAAGTATGCTTATTTTGTTTTTTAAAATAAATTTATATATATAGGGAACTAAAAGAAATATTAAATAAGCACCAGTTTGCTTAATTTGTACAGCAAATAATGAAAAAATCATTAGAAATAATAAGGTTGAGTTTTCAAATTCTTCTTTTATAAAAGCGTTGATTATCATTATTGATAATACAAAAAATAAAATACCTAAAGCAGCATCATATTTACCAACTGAAAGTATTGGAACAAAGCCATTTCCACCACCCATATATCCAAAGTTGTCTAAAAAGGCAAACAAGATAATACCAAGTGATATGTTTTTATAAAATTTATTTTCTTTTTGAAAATAAAAATAAAATATTAAATTAAATAAGAAACAAAAAAATATAATTTCAAGAACTCTTAACATTATAAAATTATTTTCTATCCATAATATTGAAGAAATGTATTCAATGATACTTGACCAACCAAACCAAATATTTAAATTTGTTAAACCAAATATTATCGAACTGTCTCTAATTATTAATTGATGCGGGACATGATATAGTCCAGTATCCCAACCCATCCACACACCATAGGTTGAAATGCCAAGGAAACCAGGAGTAAAAATAAAAGAAATTAAGTTTTCTAGATTAAAATATTCTTCGAATTTATTTTTAAAAATATCATACACAATAAAGGAGAGAGATAACGCTATAAGTGGAATTACAAAGTATTTTATAGGATAAAAAAAGTTTATAAATATTATTAAATTTCCAATAAAAAAAAGTGAAATAAGTGGATAAAAATATTGAATTTTAATATCTGAAATTATTTCAGAAAAAAGAAATCTTTTTAATAAAATATTATAAATTGCTCTTCCTAGCAATGTTACAAAGGAAAAAGAAGCAATAGTTACCAAAATATTCATAGCTCAATATTAACATTTCTCAAAAACAGTATTATTAACATATATGAAATTCAATGTTGCAGTAATTGGTGGAGCCGGACATATAGGGTTGCCTATGAGTTGCTTTATTCAAAATAAAGGAATACCTACCTTAATTGTCGACAAAAATAAAGATGCATTAAACCAAATTAAAGAATCAATTCCGCCATTTCAAGAAAATGACTTCGAAGTAAATTTAGAAAAAGCAATTAGTAATGGAATGAAAGTGACAACTGATATTTCTAAAATAAGTAATTGTAATTTAGTTATAGTTACTTTAGGGACATCTTCAAAAGCTGAAGACAAAAATCTATTTAATGAAGTTATAAAAGATGTATTTCACCAGATTCAGAAAAATACAATCGTTATATTAAGAAGCACAGTTGAAAAAGGCTTACTGGAAGAAATAAATAATCAATACAACACCAAAGAAGTTTTAATTGCCTATTGCCCTGAGAGGCTTGCTGAAGGTTTTGCATTTGAAGAAATAGAATCACTACCTCAAATTGTTGGAACTAAAAATGAGATTGATTTTAAAAGAGTAAAAGAATTTTTTGATTTATTAGATATTAATTCAATTAATGTAAGTTATTCCGAAGCAGAATTTATTAAGTTATTTATAAATTCTTACCGATATTCACAATTTTCATTAATTAATAATTTCTCAAACATAGCATATAAAAATTCAATTGATTTTAAAAGAGTATTAGATATTTCAAAAAATAATTACCCAAGACTAAAAGGGGTTCCAGACCCAGGTTTTGTGGGGGGGCCGTGCTTGATCAAAGACAGCAAAACGTTTATTGATTCTTTTGAGGATGAACAAGGGATTATTAAAAACTTAATGCACGCAAACGAAGAGTTTATGGAATTAATTATTAAAAAAATCAAAAATAAGTTTACTGATAAAAAAATAATTCAACTTGGAATCACATTTAAGCCTAATTCAGACGACCTTAGAGACTCACAATCTTTAAAACTTAATCGTAAGTTAATTAATGAAGGGTTTAAAGTTGAGATTGTTGAACCAAATATTCAAGGATACAAAAATTATACTGATTTAAAAGATTTTTCTAACAATATTTTAATATCTACATTTCATGATGAGTTTAAAGATATAGATTTTGAAAACAAGAAGGTGATAATAATTGGAAATAAGTAAAAGTTTAATAATTCCATGTAAAGATGAAGGCACTGAATTTATAGTTATTCTAAAAAGATTTTTAGCTTTTATCAAAGAGGACACAGAAGTAATTGTTGTTGTAGACAATAAGAATGATTCAACGATATCTGAAATTAATAAAAGTGGTTTAGATGTAAATTTACTTATTAACTCTTATGGAAATGGTCCAGCACATGCTGTCAGGTATGGCATTGACAAATCTTTGGGAAAGTCAGTTTGTATAGCCATGGGGGATGGAAGCGATGACCCCAAACAAGTGGAAGACCTTTTTTTACTCATAGAGAGAGGATTATCTGTAGCTGTTGCAAGTCGCTACATTAAAAATGGAAACTATATTGGTAAAAAAGGACTTAAGTATCTTCTCAGCAAGTATTCGGGTTTAGTAATCTATTATTTATTCCGTACGGGAACTAAAGACCCTACAAATATGTTTAAGGCGTATAGTAAAGATTTTATGAATTCAGTAAAAATAGAAAGCACTAATGGATTTACGCTTGGATTAGAAATGATTGTAAAAGCAAAACTAAACAAAAGGCCTATTGGTGAAATTCCAACAATTTGGATTGACAGAGCACATGGTGAGTCAAAGTTTAATTTAAAAAAATTTCTTCCAAGTTACTGTTATTGGGTTTTTAGGTTATTATTTCGTAGAAAATGAAAAAAATACTATTAACAGGATCAGAGGGTTTTATTGGCGGTTACATTGTAAAAGAATTGTTAGATCAAGGTTATTACGTTTATGGGATTGATAATTTATCAAAATATGGCCAAATTATTAGAAAACATTCAAATAATAAAAACTATGAGTTCATTCAAGGAGATGTGAAAAACAAAACACTATTAAAAGAAATTTTACCAGATTGTGATTATTTAATTGCTGGTGCGGCAATGATTGGAGGAATTTCATATTTTCATGAATTCGAATATGATTTACTATCAGAAAATGAAAAGATAATCTCCTCGACTATAGACGCAGCTATTGATGTTTTTAAAGAATCAAAAAAGCTCAAAAGAGTTGTCTATTTAAGCTCATCTATGGTTTTTGAATCAACAGATATTTATCCCACAAAAGAAGAGGACTTATACAAGATTCCACCGCCAGTTAGTTCTTATGGATTTCAAAAATTAGCTGTAGAATATTTTGCTAAATCAGCTTTTTCACAATACGAATTAGAATACTCGATTGCCAGACCTTTTAACTGTGTTGGTATTGGAGAAGTCAAAGCCAAAACAAAAAAAGATTTAACAGAAAGCTCTAAAAAATTAGCATTAAGCCATGTTGTACCAGACTTAATTTTAAAAACTTTAAATTATGATGGACAATTAGAAATTCTTGGGAAGGGTAATCAGATTAGACATTACACTTACGGTGAAGACTTAGCAAAAGGTATTTGTACTTTGTTAACACATGAAAATGCTAAAAATGAAGATTTTAACTTATCGACTAGTGAATCTACCAGTGTTTTAGAATTGGCGGATATGATATTTAATAAAATTTATCCAGGTGAAACTCCAAATTACAAGTTTATAGATGCATTTAAATTTGATGTTCAAAAAAGGGTGCCATCAACAGAAAAAGCTAAAAATATGTTAAATTATGAAGCAAACACAACTTTGTCTGAGATGCTAGACATTGTTATCCCTTGGATTAAGGAAGCTAAAAAGAATAACTTCTTTTAATTTTTTTTAGTCAATTTCAAATATTTGTAAGTTATTTTGTTGTATATTGTATTTTTAAGAATTACTTTTTTGTAATATTTTAAATCATTTTTATTACTTACTTTTATTGGTTTTTTTAAATAATTGTGTCTTTGGAACATCCCTAAGTTTATGTTTGGAGTAGAAATTAACATTTTTGTATGGTTTTTGGTGTGAGTTGCTTTTTCGTGGCCTAACCCAATGTTTTTAACTAAATTAAATTTAGGTATAGTTGAGAGTTTATTTTGATAAAAATTAGAAAAAGTCAATCCAAATGCCCAACTGTCTAAATTGTTATAAACAACATCGTGGAATCTTTCAAGATAATAATCTTTCTCAACCTCAGAATAAAAAGTGCTGCTTAAATCCCTTTTCATAAATTTTTTTAAGTTAGTTTGGTTTAATTCCACCTGATCTTCCCATTGTGATTTCCATGTTGCCCAACCCCATATGTTTGAATACTTTGAAAAATTATAACTATTACGTCCATTAGATTTAATTAAGTAGTTGTAGCCAGAAATTAAATTAATATTTGATACTCCAGAATATAGGTCTAAAACTTTTTCAGAATATTTAAAAAACGATGGACTTGGAAGTGTATCGTCTTCTAATATTATTAATTCTGAGTACAACTCAAAACACTTATTAATAGCATTTGTAACTGCAGATTTGCATCCTAGGTTTTCATCATTGTATATTTTATGAAATTTAATGTCTTTCAAATCTTCATTAAAAGAATTTCTTAAATTATTAATAATTATTTCATCGGACTTATTCTTTGCACCATCAGAAGCAATTATCAAATTTTTTGGATTTACTTTTTTAATTTGATTAAAGACATGCATTGTTGTGTCATGTTTATTGTAAGTGAGAAAAAGAATTGGTGTTTTAAACTTATTTTCCATGTTTGTATATAGACATATTAATAATATTTTAAGAAAAATATATAGGTCTTGTCCTAATATTTTGAAAGTTGGAAAAAAACTTTAGGCTATCTTTAACACCATGACCGTGTTTCCTTACTGCCAAAAATGGGTATTCAAACTGCTCATTCTTTTTGTCTAAAAAATGTGTTTCATTAGGCAAAGTGACCCCACCAAGAGTTTTTGTAAGTAAACTAAAAATACTTTGGTCGTGACGATTATCTTTAAATTCTATATTTCTATTTAAATCATTATATTTGTCTGTAATTAATTCTGAATCATCATCAAGTAGTTTTACGTATTCATTTAAATAGTTTTTTGTATGATCATTATTTTTAAAGATCATATGAGTTGCTTCTAGCTGGGTTGTTTGTGCAATATCAGAGTTATTACCTATGTTAAAGTATTCCATAAGTTTAGAGCTAGTCCATTGGACTTCTTTATGTTTTGACTCGCATTCAATTAAGAAATTGCCAAATTCTGTACTATTCAAAGAATCAATATATTCATGGAACCTGTTTTTTGCGTAGTAGTTAAAAGAAGAACCTGCATCACTGTACACAACTATGTCATTTTTACCTACAGTGCTTATCATATTTTTGATTATCTCGTGTTTCCATATCCAATATCCAGCTCCCCTTGGTTGGGCAAGTATTTTATTGTGTTTATTCTTAAACTCATTTGAAAGTGAACGATGACTCATTCCAATTACGTTTTCAAATATTCCAGATTCACTTGCAAGCTCCATAACGTGCTTTTTAGCAACTCTGAAGTTTTTTGTTCCATATGTAATGAAATAAATTTTTTGTTTAGAAGTTGATTTATTGATTTTGGACTCTACGATTTTATTTAAGAAGTACAAGTCAGAAGATTTGGAGTTTTCGCCTCCAACATTCCAAGCACTGTCTTTTCTTAACCTATGAAAATGAGATAAATTTCTATTAAATATTATTTTTCCACCATTAGCCAAGTAACAATATGATAACGCAATAGAACACGCTGCAAGAGTGTCAACGTTTTCCTTACTCGTTTCTTTTGTGTAATTAATGTAATCAGACTTGAGAAAAATAGGGTTGCCGATGTTTAGAATTGATTTTAAAGTCCTATCTTTAAAAAAACTATTCTCTGAATCTAGCTCATTTTTAACTTGATATAGTTTCAATGAAATATTATTTTTCGTGAAGAGGACATCATTTTTCCTAAAAAATAAAATATTTTCCAGATATTTAAATTGTCTAAATAAATTAATCTTTGAAGGAATATAGATTTCACCGTTTCTAATGAGATTTAGATTATTTTTATTATTTAAAAATTTTATAGTTTTTCTTGAAATGACATTATCGCTATCAATTTGGTAGATTAACTCATTTGTTGATAGCTTCACCCCTGCCAATTTATTTTTGAATCCGCCAAGAGAGTCTTCATTTCTGTATAGCTTTATATTTAAACTATTAAATTTATTTAAAGAAACTATTTTGCTAAGCAGATCGTACTCATCTTGATTGGAATTGTCATCTACTATTATTATTTCATTAAGGTATAAAAATTTCAGCGCACTATTTAATAACTCTTCCATATACTTCGATGAGTTATAAGTTGGAATTACTAGTGTAAAGTTTTTATTCATTCTTATAATTATATTAATTAATTGACAGAGAAAAAATATGAAATTAAATTTACCAGTAGACTTGATTGCAATATCTACAAATAAAGCCCTAGAAACTGTAAAGGCTATTGAGTTTACAAAAAAAAACATTAATTTCAAAAATGTTTTTTTATTTACTAGTGAAATTATAAATGGTGATTTCAATACTATAAAAATTCCCAAATTTAAAGATATAGTCGAATATAACAATTTCACCTTAAATTTAAATGATTATGTTATGTCGGACTTTGCATTGCTTATTCAACACGACGGTCACATTGTTAATTATAGAAATTGGGATAACAGTTTTTTAGAATTCGATTATATTGGTGCCCCATGGCCCTTAGATGATAATTGGAACAAAAGGTGGGACCTTTACCCAAAAGAATTATCAAATAAAATTAAGGAAAATTTGAAAAAAAATAGAGTCGGTAATGGAGGTTTTAGTTTAAGAAGTAAAAAATTTTTAGAGTATGCATCCTCATTTGAACGAAATTTTACTAAACATGGAGTGCCTGAGGACATTTATTTAAACATTTACAACTATGAAAAAGCATTTGATTTTGGAATAAAATACCCCACGGTTTCCAAAGCTTTAGAGTTTTCTTATGAAACACCTTTGAAAGGGTCAAATTTATCAAAAGTAAAAAAATATCATTTTTTTAACAAACACAAACATCTAGGTTGGCACGGAAATAAATTTTTAAATTCAAAAAAGCTTGATAATCTTAAATTTTTATAATCCTATATTATATTTTCAAGAAGTAGATTCTAAAAATTATTAAAATATTAATTAGTGAATCTTAAAAACATAAATGAAATAATTGATTCCGAAAAATTTGCACAATTAGCTGATTATATTTTTTCTGAATTTACGTCGATTGAAAATTTTCAAAAAATTATTGAAAATGAAAATAAAACTATTTTAGAAACTAAAAACGAAAAAAATATAGGCTATGTCTGGTATGTTTCAGATGAATTAAAAATAAAAAGCAATTCCATCGTCTTTTGTCAAGCAGACTTGGTCGAGTATTTTTTCGCAATCATAAAAGAATATTCAGATCTCAAAAATATCATTTTAATTACACATCAATCTGATAGAGCCATTACAGGGGGACTATTTAGATCAAAACCTCACTCTATTACAAAATGGTTTGCAACTAATGTTTGTTATTATAATGAAAATTTAATTCCCATTCCTTTAGGAGTGAATAATTTATTTTATAAGATTCATCCAAATAGGAATGATATTCAAAAAGTTGAAAGAAAATCACTTGATAAAAAAGAAAATTTAATTTATTCAAATTTCAATATTAACACTAGACATTTTCACAGGCATAATGCATTACGCGAATCCATTAAAAGTAAATTCTGTAAAGTTGAAACTAATAAATTAAATAAGCAACAGTATCTCAACGAAATCTCTAATTACAGATACATACTTTGTCCTTGGGGAAATGGATATGATACCCATAGAGTTTGGGAATCAATGTATCTAGACTCCACACCAGTTGTAAAGAAAAATCGTAAATTCAGACAAATATTAGATATTCCTTTAATAGAACTAGATACTTTTAAAAATCTAGATATTAATAAATTAAAAGTCAAAAACGATGGCATATATGAAAAGCTAAATTTTAGCTATTGGGCTAATTTCATCAAAAATGAAGTGACTGCAGAATCTAATGACTTTGAAATTAATAAAAATATTAATTTTGAAAATCAACATTTTAGGATTAATAAGACCAAACAAAATAAATTCAAAAGTCTCAAAAAACAGACAAAGTATTTTATATTTAGGGTTTATAAAAAATTTTTGAAAAATTAATTATTACCCTTTTTTTGTCTAATTTTTAATTTTTATAATAATATTTTTTAAATCTTCTACCAAAAAAGCCAAGCCCTCAAAAGATAAGTGATTATCATCAGTATAAAAAATTTCTTTGTCAGTAGATGCATAGCAAAAACCCTTTTTGTATTTATCACAAAAATAATTTTCAGTCTCAATTCTTAATATATTTTCTGATGATAAGTTATTTAAGAAATTTTTAGTACTTTTTATATACTGATTCCACTCATCATAATCTAGAACAATTGGTTTGCCCCACTCAGATTGTTTATATAAATAAGATTTAGCTATTGGAAAGTCATATGTTAGGTGTGGATAAAAAATAATTAAATTTTTAGAAACATTTGCTAACTTATTTATTCTTTCAGAAATCTCATCTTTGTAATTGCATTCTTTACATTGCAATTGTTCTTTACCAATTTCATCATTAAGCCATAGGTCAAATCTTCCTGTAATAACGACGATGTCATTTTTATTTATTCTTTTTATAAAATCTTCAAAGTATGAACGCTCACAAGCTCCCACATACTCAACTGAGTCTACTTGACCGGTTAGAAGGCAACGACCTCCGACTCCATTTTTTATACTAATATTATATTTTTGGCTTAATTCATCTAAATTTCTTAATACTGAAACTGATAAAGTGTTAGCATGTGAATCACCAAAAATATAGATTGTATTTTGTAACCCATCATTAAAAAAATTACATGTACCATCAGTACATTTAAAGTTTTTCCAATTATTTAAATTCATAGAATCATTATTTGGATAAAAATTAGTATTTAGTGAATAGAAAATAACTTCTTCTGGTAAAAAATTATACCTATCCTTAAACCCTAGAGAAGATTCAGATCCTAAGTAAAAAATAGAAGAAATAAAAATTGTAATAAAACTTAAAACTATAGAGTTTGTTACTTTTTTATTATTTATAAAATATAATTCAATATATTTCCAAGATAAAAAACCAAGTATGATGCTTAAGAATATTAACAAATAAACATCTAAATTATTGAGGCTTTCAAAAGTTCTTTCACGATATATCCTAAAAAAACTGAATAATGGTTGATGGATTAAGTATATTGAAAAAGAAGACAGGCCAATATAATTAATTATTTTATTATTAATTACTTGTTCATAAACACCATGTGAATCAAATAGGAGATAAATTGTAGTACCAAGTAAAACAAATAATTTCGGTTCAATTTGATTAATATCTGAGTCTTGAAAATAGTATAAAGAAAAAATAATAAAAATTACTGATATATTTTTAATGTACTTTGTTTTGAATGTTGCGCCAAGAAACATGATCATAACTCCTAATAAAAACTCCCAGGCCCTAAATTGTAGAAAGTAAAATTTATCGTTAGTTTGATTGATACTGTTTAGAAATAAAGATAATAATAAGAAAAGCGAAATAGGGATTCTGTATCCTTTTTTGAAAAATTTATAAATAAAAAAAGCTAGTAGCGGAAAAATTATATAAAATTGCTCTTCTACACTTAAGGTCCACATATGTAATAGAGGCATTTTTTTTGCAGGAGCTGAATTGTAAAAATCTAAGTTTCGAAAGTAGTAATTTGAATAAAAAAATAACGAGGAAATTAAAGAACGAGAATATTCGAGAAGTTCTTTTGGAACTAAAAGAAAATAAGAAAAAGGAATTGTAATTAGTAAAGTAGTCATCACTGCTGGGAGAATTCTTTTTATTCTTCTTTTGTAAAACTCAACAAATGAAAATGAATTATTTTCGAGTTCTGAAAAAATTATATTTGAAATAAGGTATCCAGAAATTACAAAAAATATATCAACTCCCAACCAGCCTCCATTTAGAAATTTGAATTCAGCATGATAAAGTAAAACGGAGCACACCGCCACTGACCTTAATACTGTAATATCTTTTCTATATTCGATTCTTGTTACAGGTTTTTTTAAAAATTTATGAAAATTATTAATTAAATTAAATTTATCTATTACTTTTATGTTTTTATTCAAATTCGCTCTTAAAGTCTTTAAATTCTATAGCATTTTCATCTTTTTTAGAAATAATAGGATTTTGTACTTTCCAGTCTATATCAAGACTCAATGGATTTATTGATGCATCACATTCTTCATTGAAATCATCTGATTGTAGATAAACTACAACTGCAATATCAGAAATGACAGAAAAGCCATGAGCATATCCTTCTGGTATAAATAAAGCAGTATCATCATCTCCACTCAAATTTTGATGACCATAACTACCATAACCTTTTGAATGTTTTTTAATATTTAAAAATACATCAAAAATTTCTCCGTATATACATGTAATAAATTTACTGACTTGATGTGGCGGATTTTGAAAGTGCAGCCCTCTTACAACGTTTTTTTTTGAAGTTGATGTTAAAACTTCAGACGGGTTAGGCATAAGATTTTTTAAATTTTCACCATAGATTGTCTTTTTGAATGTTCCGCGCGAATCTTTAATATTTTTTCCAGAAACTACAAAAACTTCTGAATGTTTATCAGAGTATTTTTTAATTCTCATAATCTAAATAAGTTTCTACTAGGCCATTAGAAATGTCTTTGATGTTAATGTTTTCATAATCAATTTCAAAAGGAATATTGTCGTAATCATTGCCATAAAATTTTAAAATATCTTCTTCAATAATTTTGTTTTTTTTATAATTTAATAAAAAATCATAAATTGATACCAAGCTAACTGATTTTGTATCAATAAATAAACTAGATTTATCCTTGTTGTTCGATGCACTTTTAGCAAGTCTTTCAATAATGTTATCTACGTACATTAAATTTATTTTATTATCTGGATTTTTAATTGGGTTACTATTTTCTAAATGAATACTTTTCATAATGATTGGTATAATTTTATTTCTTTTATCTAAACCTCCATAAGTATTATCCAAATATATTTCCTCATAAAGTAAATTATTTTTTTTACAAGTGGACATTAAATATTTAGAAAATATATTTTTAGTTTTTGTGTATGTACTTTCTCTTTCTTTTTTCGCTTTATAAAATCTATACATAGAATTTGTGTAAATTATTTTTTGTATATCTACATTCTCTAAAAATTTGATTACCTTCTTTCCATAATCAATATTTACATTATTAATAAGTTCATCTGATTCTTTATCTATTGAAAAATGCGTTGCCAAATGTATCAAAGTACTCGGTCCAGAAATAGATTTGACTATAGAGTTATCTTTAGAAATAATAATACGATTATCAGAAGATCTTTTTAAACAATATGTATTTGGGTGTTTATTAACAAAATTACTGCCTATATACCCTGAAGATCCTGTAAGAATAAAATTTCTTTTAATCATGTAAGAATTGTAGCTTGCTTAACGTCTAAAATAGTTAGATGGAAACTATTCATCAAGTAGTAATTCTAGCTGGTGGCAAAGGTACCAGAATGAGAGAGGTCACGGAAGAGCTTCCTAAGCCAATGGTTAAGGTAGGGGATATTCCTGTAATTGAACATTTGATTAATATATTTCAGCAATATGGAAATTTTAATTTTTTAATTTGTTCAGGTTATTTGGAAGAGATAATTTTTGATTACTTTCAAGATTGGCATAATGTAAAAGTGCTCTCCACGGGAGGCGAAACAAATACAGGTGGAAGAATATTTAAAATTAGACAACACCTAGATGATAATTTTATAGTTACCTATGGAGATGGATTAGCAAATGTCAATATCAATAATCTAATACAGTTTCATATTGGTCACCAGTTAACAGGAACAATCACTGTTGCAAACCCAATCTCTAGATTTGGCTTAGTAGAGTTTGATAGCACAAGTTTGGTAAATGATTTTATTGAAAAACCAAAACTTGAAGGATTTGTAAATATTGGATTTATGGCATTTAAGAAATCTTTTCTAAGTTATTTAAACGAAGACTCTATTTTAGAATTAGATCCAATTATTAATTTAACTAAAGATGGAGGTTTAAAAGCTTTTGTACATGAAGGATATTTTGAACCAATGGATACATATAGAGAATATTTAAGCATGAATGAACTATGGAGTGCTGGAAAACCACCTTGGTTAAATTAATACTGTTGTGGGCGCTACAGGATTTGAACCTGTGACTTCTTCCTTGTAAGGGAAGCGCTCTGCCGGACTGAGCTAAGCGCCCTAAAAAAACTATTATATTCTTATTTACAAATTTATACTTTAAAAAATCTTATTATTATTTTTTTAGCTAATTTCCTCGTGGTATTCTCCATCAATATTGACATCCCAGGGGTCAAAAGAACCCTCTCCAAGTAGAGTTCTTGAAGCATAGATGCCAGTCGCCATTGCATGATCCTGATTGTTGTACTTAAACATACCAGATCTACCAATCGCAGTAATATTATTAAGGCTGGATAGCCAATTTTTTATAATTTCTATGTGGTTTTGATAACCAGTTTTAATAACAGGGTAGGCTTTTCTATTTCTACTTACTTCTGAATGAATTACATTAAACTCTTCATCAAATATTTCTCTTAGTTCAAGTAGTGCGAACTCTACAATTTTTAAATTATCTTTATTCCAAATTTCATCATCCTCAAAACAGAAATACTCAAGGGTCAAAGGGTGCCTCCCTTCCGAGCTCATATCTTTGGAAAAATTTGTAAAATCTGCAATTCTAGCCATTTTAAGATTTGGTGAGTGAATATATATCCAGTTATCTTCAAAAAGCTTTTTGTCAATTGTTATGTGTACACTTATATGGTTTCTATAACTTAAACTATTTGCTGCTTCAATTACCTCTTTAGGTATATCTACATTAAAACAGTCAATAAACTCTAACAGTGGGTTACTAAAAAATATATTATTTGTTACTACCGTGTGCTCTTCACCACCCACGTCTTCATACGAGACATGATATTTATTTAATTCACCTCTTACACCAACAACCTTACAATTTTTTGTTACTTCAATACCATTATTTAATACATAATCTTCAAATTTTTCCCAGAGCATTCCAGCTCCAAGTCTTGGATAATAAAATTTATCTACTAACGTTTTTGGTCTTTTTTTACTATTAGGAAATAAAGCAAACTTAATTGCGGTTGATAAGCTCAAGCCTTTAATTCTTTGTGCTGCCCAGTCAGAACCAATATCTTTACAATCAATACCCCATACTTTTTCTGTATAATTTTTGAAGAAATTATTAAATAGTTTTCTTCCAAATTTATCAACTACCCAATCTTCAAAGTTATTGATTTTGGATATATTCAAATAGCTTTTAATTCTTGCAAAAATGTAAGAAAAACCGATTGATACTGATTCGAAAAAGCCAAGCCCAAACAATGCATTGATAGGAGTTAGTGGATAGTCAAAATAACTATTTTTGAATAATATTCTTGTTTTTCTTTTTACTTCAACAGCATCTTTTCCCAAAATTTTTAAGAACAAATCGTAAACCTCTTTATTTTTTGTAAAGAACCTATGTGGACCAATATCGTACCTATACTTCCCAAAAACTTTTGTTTCAGCTAAACCGCCTACCTGTGATTTTTTTTCAATAACCAAAACTCTTTTGTTGGATTTTGAAACTTCGTAGGCTGCAGTTAATCCTGCTGGTCCAGCTCCAATAATTACTAAGTCATACATATTTATTATCAATAAGTTTACATTCACCTATTAAAGAGCAGATGATTTTAATTAATATTTATTTAATTTATTTTTTTAAATAATAATTTTGTCATAAAAAGAATGTGATTTTTGATGGAATTAAAAATTCTAATTTTTGAATCTCCATACTCCCTAATTTTAAGAACACAAGGAAACTCAGTTACTCTAGCACCATTTAAAATGCTTTTTATAAAGAGTTCAGATACAGATACGAATCCTTTTGTAGTTATTTCAATGTTTTTGATTTTAGATGTTCTATATAACTTGAAAATGGAAGTGTAGGTATAAATATTTTTATCGATCAAAAATCTATAAATATAGTTTGCACCATTACTAATTAGCAACCTTCCCTTTTTAACCCCTTCTATATCACCGTTTGGATGATAAGGTGATCCATTTACAACATCAATATCAGAATTAATTAAAGGTAGCATACCCAATATATATTCTGGTTCAAAAGTACAATCTGAATCTAAAAAAACAACAAACTCTGTATCACATGTAGTTAATATCGTTTTTATAAAACCATCTAAGTTTAAATTTTTTTCATGTTGAATTATTTCAAAATAGTCTATATCAGAAAACTCTTTAAATAAGAGTTCAAATGTGTTGTCTGTACTGCCGTCATCAACAAGTAAAATTTTTAATTCTGTTGTTTCAATATTGTTAATTGTTTCTAAAAGCTTTTGTTTAAGTTGTTTTATTGTTTCTGATTCATTGTAGAGAGGTATAGCAATTGTCAAAGATTTTGTTTTTGTCATGTATTAATACTAATCTTTTAACACCTCAATTATTTTTTCTACAACATTACTTCCATAGGGATTTGTTTTAATTTGTTGATTTTCTTTATCAAGAAAATCAATATTTTCAATAATATTTGAACTAACTAATTTTCCGTAACCACTTTCTATAGTTTCTGGCCTCTCACTTGTATCTCTACATATGAGTATGTTTTTTTCAAGGCATATAGCCTCTTCTTGCAAACCTCCGCTATCTGAAATAATTCCATCAGTATAATTTAATGCATAAACCATATCTTGATAATTAAGTGGTTGAAGTTGAGTTATGTTATTATCTAAATACTTTTCTGAATCCAAGACTGAAGGATGTCTTATGTAGATTATCTTCTTAAATTTAGAGATTTTATTTAACTGATTCCACATTTTTTGAAAGTTATCTCTATTTTCTCTTCTGTGCAATGTACAAATAAAGTAATTTTGATTAAGTTTAACAATATCCTTCAGAGCTTTACTTGTGTTTCCATGGTTCAAAATATAATCACAGCTGTCAACAATTGTATTGCCGACTAGGAAAACGTTTTTTGATATTCCTTCATTTTTTAAGTTTTCTAAAGACTGTTCTGTTGGACAAAGGTGGATTGAACTTATTTGAGAAATCATTTTTCTAAAACCTTCTTCAGGAAAAGGACTCTTTAAGTTATTGGTTCTCAAGCCAGCCTCAAGATGCACTACTTCTCTATTACTATTGAAAGCGCTCAACGCAACCGCATAGGAGCTCGCAGCATCCCCCTGGACTATTACTTTACAATCAAAGTCATTTAAAATTTTTCCAGCTTGGTCAACAATTTTTGAGATTAATGAATTAATTGATTGACCATGAACCATTGTATTTTTTAATATAAAGTCTGGTTTGTGAGTTAAATTTTCAAATTCTAAAATTAGGTCTTTATGTTGACCCGTAAACAATGTTTTATGTTCAACCCCTAATTCTTTAAATTTGTTAATCAAGGGAAAAAGTTTTATCAACTCTGGTCTTGTACCGTAACCAATTAAATACATATCGCCATGTTAATTCTTTGCTTGTATAAAAACATACCCATTATTTAATACTTTTATAATTTCATCTTGATTTCTAATACAATCTGTATTTACCCAGCATTTATCTGAATTATTTTCAGGGACAACACCAAAACCATTTGGGTTGCTTACATATTTAGTATTTTGCGACTTCATTTGTCTTATTTCAAATGAACTTATATTTTCAATAAGCATTCTATGGTTGTTAACTTGAGGCACTAAAAGTAAAGTAGAGAAAAACAAAGTTAGTAATAAAATTTTGTTATTAACAATACTAAATCGCAATTCTTTAGAATTGAGTAAATTTGGAATAACAATGTATAAAAGTAACAAGATTCCAATTCCCAACCTAATACCAGGAGAGGAGAGTATCCAAGCAGTAAAAGAAAGCAGTACAAAAACTAGAAGCAATCTAGTATTTACCTCTTCAATATTTGATTTTTTATAGATGAAAAATGAATAAATAACCAGTACAAGCATTGTAAAAAACATATTGTAAAGAACAGTTTGATTGATATCTCTTTCTATCCAAGTTGAAAACCAGTTGGAGATATTTAAATCCCTTAAGGGAGTGTGAACGTTATTGAGATCATATAAGGCAAACTCTACTGAAGCATTTTTTGTTGCAGAAAAAGGCATATCAAAACACGATGATTTAATAGGATAAAACAGACAAGCGGTATTTATAAAATTTTTAACTATCCATGTAAGTAGAAAAGCTATTTGCAACACAGAGCTCTGAATACTTAATTGCAAATGCTTTTTTCTCAACATCACAAAAAAATAGAAAAGAATAGTCAATGCTCCAAAAATTCTATATTGGAATGTAAGAAGGCTTAAGAGAGACAAAATAAACAACTCATCTCTAGACAGAGAAGACTTCTTACTAATTTCAAAAATAAAAATTGTAGTTAAAAAAAACAATACAGCAAATACTGTGTCAGACTTTGTGACAGCTTCAATTTCAACAAAGCCATTTTTTCCACCATTAAATCCGAAATTATCTAAAAAACCTACAATCAAAATTCCAGTAAATGCTTTCCTGTACGTTGCATCTTTATCATTAAAAATATAATGAAAAGCAACTTGAAAGAAGAAAACTAAATAAATTAGATTTAAAAAATGCAATAACAATAAGTTTTCATTTATCCAAAAATTTGCTCCAATCCATTCAGATATTGAAGAAAAGCCAAATCTAAAATGTGCATTTACTAAACCAAAAACAACTTTGCTTGATCTCAACCATTCTTGATGATTAAGGTGATAAAGACCAGCATCTCCTGCTAAGCCCACTCCTAAACTACTTATTGCAAGAATTCCTGGAATTATAATAAGTTGAATAAGTTTATTTTTAATATTTATTGTTTTATCACTTTTAATTAAGTTCAAAAAAAATAAAGAAATTAAGAATACTCGTGCAAAAGGGTTGGTCAGTTCAACAAAAAAATTTAACAACACACTTACATTTCCAATAAAGAATAAGCCAACTATTGGATAAAAAAGTGGAACAGGTATTTTAAAAATTGTAAAACTTGAAATTTTAAAGAGTCTTATAAACCCTCGTCCATAAAAATAGATTGCAAAATAAAATATTAAAAAGAGCAATATTGTTGTCATAAAAATATTTTAACTATTTAAAATTGAATTAATTGTTTTAATTAACTACAACCCAAAGAATTACCACAATTTAGACACTTATAGCATGAGCCATTTCTAATAGTTATATGACCACAGTCAGGACAAGCAGGTGCATCTCCCATCATGTCCCCTAGAACTTCTTGAACAGTTGAGACGGAATTAGAAACAGCTTCAACTATTTCATTCTCTTTAAGTTCTTCAACTTTTGTTACAAATTGCGTCTCTTGTTTTTCTATTACAGGTTCGCTAGTTTGAACACTATTTGATGGTTGAGTGTCTTGAATAGGTTCCTCGACTTCATTTTTTTCAACTAGCTCAATAGGTTCAGCTTCTTGAACTGGTTTTAGTGTTTCATTTTTTTTTTGAGCAGGCTCAATTTCTTGAATAGGCTCTACTGTTTCAGTTACCTGGCTAAGTGAGTCTTTTGGTGGTACTTGAACAAGATCTGTTCTATTAAGATACTCAAGACCCAATGCTCTAAAGACATAGTCAACAATAGAATTACTCATTTTGATATTTTCATGGCCTTCGACCATACCTCTTGGCTCAAAAGTTTGGAACGTAAATGTGTCTACAAACTCCTCAAGAGGAACACCATATTGAAGCCCTTTTGAAACAGCTATTGCAAAACAACCCAAGACACCTTTTAGGGTTGCTCCTTCTTTTGCTATATCAATAAATACCTCACCAAGTGTTCCATCAGGGTATTCACCTGTTCTTAAGTACACTTTATGTCCAGCAACCCTTGCTTCTTGGGTCCAGCCGTCTCTTCTTTCGGGAAGAAGGAATCTTGGTCTATTTACCCCAGCATAAGCCAATGATGGACTTGTTCCTGGAGCATAATTACCCTGTACAAGCATTGCTTCTTCTTCAAGAATTTTATTTACTTCTGGGTCACTTTCATCGGAGTCACCCTCATCAGATGAAGCAGAGAGAGGTTGTGATGCTTTTGATCCATCTCTATAAATAGCAATAGCTTTAACACCAATTTTTGCAGCTTCAAAATAGCAA
>MDSV01175567.1_pt1 | contig 68970 bp, 76 predicted proteins | sample 810851 | NCBI WGS metagenome assembly MDSV01 (sample SAMN05326640, study PRJNA326480) | marine metagenome | isolation source: seawater | place: Atlantic Ocean: North East | collected 2012
TTGGCCTTCGAGCGCGGCGTGCCGACCATCGGCGAGATCTATCGCATCACAGCCTCGGGGGGCGACAAGCAGAAGGAATATTTGAAGCGTTCTCAGGAAGTGAAGAACAAGTCGGCCAAGCTGATCTTCGAGCGCATGGCATCGACCAACAACGACACCCTCACTTCCTACCTCTCCCTCCTGATGACATCGGGTCTCGACACTTGGGATAACCGCGCGATCGACGCGGCCACCGCGACCTCTGACTTCTCATTCCGGGATATCCGCCGCCGCCCACATGCGATCTATCTTGTGGTCGAATCCGAGATGATCCGCCCGCTTGCCCCGCTGATCCGCCTCTTCTTTTCGGACCTGATTGCCTCGCTGCAAGCACAGGAACCCGGCGATGATGAGCCCTGGCCGGTGATGATCATGCTCGACGAGTTTGACCGGCTCGGGAAAATGCCGATCGTCGCCGAGAGCATCAAGACGCTGCGCTCCTTCGGCGGCAACCTCGCCATCGTCACCCAGACGATCCCCGCGCTGGACGAGATCTATGGTGAAAACACCCGCAGGTCGCTGCAGGGCGGCGCCGGGGTAAAGCTCTACCTTACCCCGTCCGAGCAGAAGACCATCGAGGAATTGAGCCAGGCTGTCGGCAAGACGACCAAGCGCGTGGTGACCCGCTCCCGTGCTGTTGGACGCAATCCATTCGAAGGGCGCAGCGTCTCGGAAAGGACAGAAGATACCCCGCTTCTGACCGAGGATGAGGCCCGACGCATGGACCTAGACGAGGTCATCCTTGTGATCGACGCGCAGATGCCGATCCGGGCAAGAAGGGTGAAGTATTTCGAGGACCCGGCTTTGAAGGTTCTGCACGCCGGTCAATCGGGAAGCTTCCCATATCCGGACGAGGACGGCCTGCGGCGGGATCGGCAGATCACCGAGACTCGCGAGACAGTGGAGAAGCTGAAGCAGGAGCTGCAGGAGGTGCGTGCGGCTGCGGGACCGCGGGAAGTCGGCCCGAATGCGCCTAATGCATCGAAAACTGACCATGTCAGTGCAGCGAAGGCCCGCGGCCGCGCGGCTCGTGCTGCTGCAAGCGGAGGTGGCCAAGGTCAACTGGCGCTGAATTTTGAAGGATTGGGGATCACGAGAGCGGACCGAACGATGCTGGCTTCTGCGGTTCAGACCACGAGGGCGATCATCGCCGAACACCGTTGAATTCTCTACAGCGGACCTTCGTGCAAGGCGCGGCGAAACCTAACTCTGAGCCCTCATTGTCTGTTCGTCAGGCCGCAGCGAATGTCGGCTATGCTCGCAGCTACTAAGCGACGAAAAGCCGGAGGTTTTGTTGTGCGCTCTGCTCTGCCTAACCTACTGGCGACTATTGCGGTGCGAGCCTGTCGCCTATCCGGCCTGAGGATGTTTTCATCAATCTGGTGCCCGTGGACAAGCCAGATTGGTCCTTCGGTCGGGGCGAAGCTTCCTTGGTTCAGGAATAGGGCTGCGCGTCGTGATCCTTGCGGCCGAAAACGGTGAGGTCGTGGTTCGCTCAGAGGGGCAGCTCCCAAGACTGCTTCACGTTCTGCATCGGGATATCGGACTTGATGTCCCGAATGCATGGAATGCGACCCAGCCTTTCCACCCTGAACCGACGATAGGCGTCGAGGTCCGCTGCGACGATCTTCAGGAGGAAGTCGTAGTCCCCAGCCATCATGTGTATCTCGACGACCTCGGGCAGCTTTGAGACCGCGTCGATAAACGCCGCAATTGTGTCTTCGTGCGGGCCTGTCACCCACACGCGAGCAAAGAAGGTCAGGTCATAGCCCACCTTCTGCGCACTCACCCGCGCGGAGTAACCCTCGATCACACCCGCTTCTTCCAGAAGGCGGACGCGTCGAAGACACGGCGACGGAGACAGACCGACACGATCCGCGAGTTCGATGTTCTGGATTTTCGCCTCGCGTTGAAGCGTGCGCAGGATGGCGCGGTCAATGGAGTCGAGGTGCATTGGCATTCAGAGCTACAAGAATCGAAAATGTTGGCTTCAGATTGCCCAAAATATCACTTTTATCGCGCAAGAACGCAACCCATTCGCCACGATCTTGGCATAGAACACCACCCTCAAGGACTGAATCATCGGCAGGTGCAGTCTCCAGCTATTGAGGCAAGCATGAATGACCTTTCGAAGCGGAGTGTGATCGCTCCCATCCAGGCAATCGACCTGATGACGGCGGCTTTCGACCTTCAGAGGAAAGGACTCTCAGTCATCCACATGGCGGTCGGCCAACCTGCTGCGCCGACGCCGTGGGTGGTCCGGGAGGCCGCAGAGCGCGCCGTTCGGGATGGCAAAATCGGTTATACCGAGGCGCTTGGTATTCCATCGCTTCGCGAAAGGATTGCATGCTACTACGCCGAGACTCATGGGCTGGAGATCGCGCCTGACCGGGTCGTAGTCACGACGGGTTCATCAGGAGCCTTCAACCTTGCCTTCCTCGCATTGTTCGATGTTGGCGACAATGTTGCCTTGCCTGCACCCGGCTACCCCGCATACCGAAACATCCTTAAAACGCTCGGGCTGGGAGCCATCGAGATCCCGACCACGGAGGATACCCGTTGGACGATCACCCCGGACATGCTGGCGGAGGCCCATGCGCGCCATGATCTCAAAGGACTGATCCTGGCAAGCCCGAACAACCCAAACGGCACGATGATTGCGCCGAAGGACCTGGCGGCCATTGTCGAAGCCTGCAAACGCCTCGGTATTCGTCTCATCATGGACGAAATCTATCACGGCCTCGTCTACGGCTTCCCCACGGAAACCGCACTCTCATTCTCGGACGAGGTGGTCGTGATCAACAGCTTCTCGAAATACTACTGCATGACCGGCTGGCGCATAGGCTGGATGGTTGTGCCGGAACGGTTCACACGCACTCTGGAATGTCTCTCCCAGAATCTGTCCCTTTGCGTGAACGCGGTGGCGCAGATTGCCGGGCAGGCAGCGTTCGATGCTACCGAGGAATTGGAGCAGGTGAAGGCGGGATATGCCGCCAACAGGGACTTGCTTCTGGAAAGGCTGCCTTCTCTCGGTCTTGGCAAGCTCCATCCAGCGGACGGTGCCTTTTACCTTTACGCTGATGTTGCGCACGTGACGAGCGACAGCATGCAGTTTGCGCGCAAGCTGTTGCAGGATACCGGCGTCGCCGTAACGCCCGGCATCGACTTCGACAGCATCCTCGGCCCGCAACATATCCGACTGTCCTACGCAGGCAGCCAGAGAGATGTGAGCGAAGGGCTCGACCGCATTGAGGGCTGGCTGAAATGACCGCCACCGGGACATCCACCGCGCGGCGAGACTGGACACCCATTCTGGCGGGAGGGCTGATCATGGGGCTGGCCCTCGGCGCGCGACATGTGCAGGGCCTGTTCTTGATCCCGATGACGATGGATCGTGGATGGGACCGTGAGATTTTCTCTCAGGCGATTGCCCTGCAAAATCTCGCCTGGGGTCTGTGCCAGCCTCTTTCGGGCTGGCTCTCTGATCGTTTCGGCGCACTATGGATCATCGCGGGTGGCCTGATCCTATATGGCCTCGGACTTGCAGGGATGGTCTACAGCGCATCCGAGGGGGCATTCCTGCTGGCCGCAGGCGTCTGCGTAGGCATTGCGCAATCCGGCACGACCTTCGGTGTGGTCTACGCAGCCCTCAGCCGCACGGTGCAAAGCGATCGCCGCAGTTGGGCGCTCGGTCTGGCAGGCGCGCTTGGTGGGATGGGCCAGTTTGTCATGGTGCCGGTGTCGCAAATGCTGATCGACATGACAGATTGGCAAACAGCATTGTTAATTTTCAGCGGGACCGCTGCGGTCATGTTGCCGCTGGTCTTCACATTCAGAGCTGGCAGCACCTCAACGGCAGAAGCGCCACATCAGGGCGGACCGGGAATTGCCGACGCGCTTCGGCACAAGGGGTTCTGGCTTCTGAACCTCGGCTTCCTCGTCTGCGGCTTTCAGTTGACCTTCGCGCAGACCTACCTTCCGTCCTATGTGTCCGATAACGGACTTGATGCTTCGGTCGGGGTCATGGCCCTAGCACTCATGGCCCTGTTCAATGTCGCTGGCACCTATCTGTTCGGCCTTTGGGGTGGAACTTACCGCAAGAAGAACTTGCTTGTTGGCATCTATCTCGCGCGAACCGCAGCTATCAGCTTGTTCCTGTTATTGCCCATGAGCGGAGCCAGCATTTACGCCTTCTCGGCCGCTCTTGGTTTTCTGTTGCTGGGAACCGTGCCCCTGACCAACGGTCTTGTCTCGCAGGTCTTTGGTGTCCGTTATATCGGCACTCTCTTCGGCATCCTTTTCCTGAACCACCAGATCGGCTCGTTCATCGGAGTGCGCCTGGGCGGCATTTTCTTCGAGGCTTATGGCTCGTATCAGCTCGGTTGGGCCGTCGCTGCGGCCCTCGGCCTTGTGGCAGCGGCTCTCCATTGGCCAATCAATGACAGCCCCTTTGTTGTCTCCAGAACTCAGAAAAACACCGGATGAAGCCTTCACTGTCAAAATGGGAAGTCTCCCTGCCTCTGGTGCTGCTCCTGCCAATTAGTGTCGCCGTAGGGCTGGGCTGGAAAACTTCGGGGCTGGAACTCGCGTGGAGCATGATCGCCAGCATCTGCGGAGCTGCCCCGCGCTAGTCAATCGAATGCCGACAGGCACAACAAAAAACGGAGAAAAATTCATGTTCGATACCAAAATCGCCATCGTCGTTCGGGAAGACCTCGCCACTTGGCAGAAGCTGAATGTCACCGCCTTCCTCATGAGCGGCATCACCGGCGCCAATCCTGAGATCATGGGCGAACCCTACCGCGACGCGGCGGGACACACCTATCACAGCCTTTGCATCCAGCCCGTCATTGTGTTGTCGGCTGACCAGGGCACGCTGAAGAATGTCCACAACCGCGCCCTTTCACGCGACGTGCCTCATGGCCTCTACATCGAGGAGATGTTCTCGACAGGTCACGACGAAGCCAACCGGGCCGTCTTTGCCGAACATGGTCCTGAAGATGCGAAGGTCGTTGGCATCGCCCTGCGGGCAGAGAAGAAGATCATCGACAAGATCACCAAGGGCGCAAAAATGCATGCTTGATTGTGGAGTGAACTGAAATGCTGGAAGTAGGACAAAGCATCGAGAGCGGCACAGCTGCTCTCACCACGGCTGATTGTGTGGCATTCGCGCAGTCGTTTGATCCGCAGCCCATGCACGTCGATCATAATGCCGCCGAAGACAGCTTTTTCGGGCAGCTGGTCGCAAGTGGCTGGCATGTTCTTTCGGCCACGATGCGGCTTGTAGTCGATGCCCGACCTTTTGGCGAACATCCTCTTATCGGTGCAGAGATCAAGGAAATCAAATTCGCTCGTCCGGTAAAACCCGACACGGTCATTCGAGCGCGCGTGACCCTTCAGGAAATCTTGCCGCGGAGTGCCGGCGGAAATTTTGCACTTCTGCTGGTGGAGACGCTCGACGACGGATCGGGGGATGTCTTGGTGAAGCAGGGCTGGAAAATGCTTTTGGAAGACAAAGAATAACGATAGCGAACAAAAAGGTTCCAAACCCACTCGTTTCTGTACGCACGGGAAGCTGCCATTCGCCGTAGGCCCGCTTTGTCCGCATTGTGTGAGTTCATGCACAGTGCGGCGAAAGGCTGCTTTCTCCTTTCTACTCTCGCAAACGTTTTGCCCGTTCCGCCATTCTGACCACCTGCGCGCTTGCCGTTGCCGCGGCGCTTCGCGCAGCGGCAGGCGTCTGCACCGCGCCTCGCCCGATCACTTCGCTTGTCGTGAGCGCACCGATCCGCGCCCGGCCCTTCACGCCGTCGGTATTGAAGATCCCCCGCATGATCCCGGTCGATCCAGCGACCACAGCGGGCGCTGCGGCTACCATCAGGTTCCCAGAGATCCCCCGCACAATCAGGGGTGTTGTAGCGACGAAGCCCTTGGCCAGGAACACCATGACGAAGAACGGCACGAGCGATCCGATGTTGGTTGCCGAGTTCGGATCACCGAGTTGGGCGAGCAGAGAATTCGCCATGCCGACGACGGTCGAAAACATGGCTGCGATGACGATGGGGTAGAAGGCATAGCTGACTGTCGTCGAGACCCATCTGTGGAAGAAATCCTTCGTCGCATCGAAAAGCGACAGTGCGATCATGATCGGAGCGAGGCCGAGCATGAGGGTCAGCATCATCTTGGCGAAGATGAGGACGATGCCGGTCATGAAGCCGAGAAGGCTGAGGAGCACCAGGCCAATGCCGCCGAGGATCGCTCCGGTCATCCAGTTGAGGTTGTTGCCGATAGCGTTAAGGTATTGGCTGAACTCTGTAATCAGTCGGTCGAATTCGGCTGCGAAATAGGTAGCGCCCGCCCCGCCGCCCCCGACTGATGAAATCAGTGCGCCCGCCACATAGTCGAGCCCACCAATGACTGCATTTGCCACAGCGTTGAAGTTGGCCCAGTTGAAAGCGAAGATCCCTATCAGCATCAGCTTGATCAGGTACCAGAAGAAGCTGGCCCCATCCATGCTGCGGAACTGGAATGCCATGTTGATGCAGACGCCGATCAGCGAAAGCGTGACCATTAGCAGGACGATCGTGCCGGTATTGCTTGCCACGGCCCCGAACTGGGACTCGGCCGCATCGGCGAGGAAGCCGTCGGCGGTTCCAACCATCCAGCTGACGATGCTCATTACCAGTTGCCTTGCGCTTCGCAGATATCCTGGACGGCGCGGGCGATCTGGTTCTGTTCGTTGCGGAGGGCCAATTGGGCTTGAGTGTGCTCCGCTTGGGTGTTGCTCGCGAACTGTTCCTCGTACTCGGTCGAAGCGGCATCCCAAGACGGGAAGCGCACATCACAGCCGCAATCGCCACTTTCGTTGATCGTCTCCCATGACCGCAACTCGTAGAGACGCATCAAAGTCAGCGCCTTGTAGGCTTCCCGCGGATTGATTTCGTCCATCCAGGTCGGGCGCGCCGGACGATCGTTGCAGATCCGGTATTGTTGAGGCGACATATCCACTGTGAGATCGTTTGAAACCTGAGGCGAAGTCTGCGCCACAAGGGGGCCCGCCAAGGCGGCAAGCATGAGTGCGAGAATTGGTTTTCGCATCTGGGAGATTCCTTTTTAATCAGCGGCAACGGAGGGGCTCTTGTTGCCTCTGCCGTCGACCGTGTCGAGGTTCAGATCTGGGATTTGACCCGGGAGAAAGAACTCGGTGATCCCGCGCGCGCCTTCATGGCGGCCTGCCTGAATGATCACGTCGATTGAGCCCTCGATATAATCGATCATGTCGGCATAGGTCATCGGCACATCGGTTTTCAGGGCGGCGATGGCGAGGCGGCGAACAGCAAGTTGTGGAGTCTCGGCATGGAGCGTAGTCAGTGATCCACCGTGGCCGGTGTTGATCGCCTCGAGAAACGTCATCGCCTCGCGCCCGCGGACTTCGCCCAGGACGATCCGGTCAGGTCGCATGCGAAGCGTTGAGGCCAAGAGCACATCGGCACTGCGGGCATCCGTGTCCCTGTCCGCGATCAACGTCACGGCATTGGGCTGCTCGGGGCGCAGCTCGGCCGCCTCCTCGATGGTGATGATCCGCTCTTCGGGCGGGATCAGCGAAAGGATCTTGCGCGCCGCGACCGTCTTGCCGGTCGATGTACCGCCCGAAACGATCATGTTGAGCTTGTTCTCGACGCAGAAGCGCAGCGCGGTGTCGATGTCGCCGGAGGCAACCACATTGCGCAGCGCGGCGTTTCGTTCGCGCCGCAGACCTTCGAGGCTGCGCTCCTTTCCATAGAGGAAGCCGAGCCGGATTGCCTCCAGCGGCAGGGAGGAGAAGAACCGCAACGATATTGAAAACCCGCCCTCGACTGCCGGCGGCTGGATCACCTGCGCGCGGATCGGGCGATCTCGATATAGGATCGAGACCGAGACAATGGGCTTCTTCGTGCTGAGCGTCGTCGAGGCGGCGGAGGCGATCTGGTTGCCGAGGTCCTTGATCTCGGTTTGGCTCAGCGGGCTGCCGAGACCTCGCATGAAGTGATCGCCCTGGAATTCGCCCCAGACTTGTCCGTCGGGATTGATGCAGATCTCGATCGTGTCGTCGCGCAGGACCTCGGGGCCGAAACGGTCGAGCGACGCTTCCAGATAACTTGCAGCCATGTCAGAAAATCTCGAGGTCACGATCAACCATGACCGTGATCCGTGTACCCTGATCGACATGTATCACTGGCCGGATCGCCAGATAGTCCTGCATCACGCTTTGCGCGCTATCGCGCAGGTCGGTGCCGACATCACTCGCAACATCGGCCGCCGCCTCGCTGTCGATTTGACCCGCTGCAGCCGCAGGCAGGGCGCCGATCAAGGAGATCAGCGCGGCGGAGCCGAAGCGTTGCGCGAAACGGGTGTCGACAAGCCCGGTGGTGCCAGTACGGCCGAGTTCGTCTCCACCGAAGGCGCTGATCTGCACGGTCTGATTGTCGGGTAAGATGATCCGGTCCCATGCCACCATGACGCGCGATTGGGCGAGTGCGACATCGGAGCGGTAGCGCCCGATCAGCCGCGCGCCGCGCGGGATCAGGATACGGGTTCCATCGAAAGAATGGACGTCTTCCGAGACGATGGCGCGGATCGCGCCGGGCAGTGTGCTGTCGAGAGCCGTCTCTGTCACAGCCTGAATCATGGTGCCCTGAACAACCATGTTCGATGGGTTCGCGATCACTTCGGCACGTGTCACCTGCGCAGGTTGTGCGCCCGAACGAACAAAGGCTTCATCTGCATTCAAACGTGCGGCTTCCAGCGTGTTCTCCCTATCCGCACCCGCGCCCATCCCGGAGAACGCGATCATAGGAGACGCGATACGCTCTGCGCGGGCCTCAGCTTCAGCAGCGCGCCGCCTTTCGAGTTCGGCCAGCCGCAATTCTTCTTCACTTGGTCCCAATGAGGTCGGCTCTGGTGGTGCAAGCCGTGCAAGTTCCAAGTCCATGCGGAGCTGATCCAATTCGCGGTCCCGCTCGGTCAGCTGCCGCTCGAGGGCACGCTGAGCCTCGGCGGATGCTTCCTGTAAGGTGGCAATTTGCGCCGTCAGGTCCGCAATAGCCTGCTCCGCCCCGCTATCCGCGGCCTCGGCCGGTCTTGCGCGCAGGTCCTCGAGTTCCGCTCTCAATGTCGCAAGACTTTCCATCAGCGCGAGTTCCGACTCGCTCGGACCTGTGTCCGCAGGCGGGGCTTGGCTGGGCTGCGGGGCAGAAATCGGCGCCAGATCTCCGAATCCGGGGCCGCTGCTCTGGAACTCCTCCGGCGCGGCGGTCGCCATTGGTGCTTCTGCTGACGGCTGCAGGGCAGCCCACGCCAGACCGCCTGTTGCCGCAATGCCGACGACCCCAAGGATCGCGGCAAGCGGCGCAGGCCGCTTGCTTGCCTTCGCTTTGCCTGTCGAGCCTTCGAGGGCCGCGAGGCGCGCGGCGAGGTCTTCCGTACCTTCGGTCATGATGTGGCCTGTCCTGCGTCCTGGACGCAAACCACCTCTTCGCCAAGGCGAAGAACCCATTGTCGGTCGACGCCGGACACGCGGATGACGCCGTCACTCAAGGCCTGGCTGTTCACCGCGCGTTCCCTGCCGTTCGAATATCGGAAGATGGCGGGCACCGGCGCATTCCGTGCGAACCGGAAATACGTGAAGGTACCATCATCCCAGATGGCCGTCGGCGTGAACTCTTCTCGGGCACTGACCGCATAGTTCGCGTTCGGCGCATCGGCCGCAACCGCCCTAGTGGGTTGCACGCGGTTTTCAGGGTAGCGGAACTGCACGACATAATGCGGCGTCTCCCGGGCTTCGACGACATGGAAGTAGTAGGAGCGGCGGTTGGTGTAGACGGTGATGTTGGTGGCGACGCCAGATGCTGTCGGCTTGATGGCGAAGGCACGGCCACCCGGGACACCGTCGAATTGAAACCCGACCGTATCGCCGGCGATGATCGAGCGGATGGTTTCACCCTCACCGAATTCGACTGTGGTGACGCGGGTCAGAGTCGTGACGACACGGTACACCTGGCCCTCAGTCCAGGTCGCCATGCGCACACGATTGTCGTGCGAGCCTGGGCGGGGGGTGGTCTCGGCCAAGGCAGTTGTTCCCGCGAACGCGAGAATGCTGGCGGCCAACAGCGTAGAGATTAGAGTGCGAGTCATTCGGAACGGTCCGATCGGATGGCATATTGGGTAACAGTGAAGCCGAAAGGGTTTTGCCAGACATCGTCGATCGCGCGGGTCCGCTCGGGCCGGAATTCGAACATCAACGTGGCAGTGAACGATCCATCCTGTACCCCTTGCGGGCTTGTCAGGCGCTTTCTGAGCCGCACCTGGGCGCGGCTATCGCCAATAAGGGTGATCGATGCGATCTCAACGGCCATCTCGGCCGCAGCCCCGTATCGCGTCGGCGGATAGTTCTCCTGACCCGATGTCCACATCGCGCGCATGCTGGCCTCGGCCGACCCGGAAGACTGTGCTAGGACACGGCGGACACGAAGATCGTTGTCGAGCTGGTTGTAGGTTTCGCGGTCGAGAATGTAGCGGTAGATTTGCGCTTCGATCACGGCAGGGCGTTCGGCGAGCGACACGGTTTCAACCGTGGCATTGGGGAGCGCCATCCCGGTCGCGGGATCGTAGGGCACAACCACGGGAGGCGGCGTTTCGATCATCAGCGCGACAGCCGCAGCCGTCAAACAGCCGAATACGCCAAAGCCCGCCCCGGAAAGGCCGATCACTCGCCAAAGCTGTTCACGGCGCAGGGCACCATAAACAAGTTCCTCTTCCACGAGTTCGCGCGCAGTCATCACGCCTGCCCCACTCATGGCTCAAGATCCGGCAAGGTGAAGTCCATGTAGCGGCGCTCTTCGGCGACGGTGGCGGCATCAACCACGCCTGCATTGCCTGCGCCGAGGGTCTGGATCGCTTCCAGCTCCCACATCCGGGTCATGGCGATGGCGAGTTCCGCCGTGACGCGTGTGTTATGATCCATCGAGGCTTTGAGATCTTCCATGTCCGGGATCATCTCGACCAGACGTTCCACCCGTTCGAGCGACTGTTCCGCCTCTGCGTGGCTGTTCTGCGCCGCCGCCGACATCACAGCACCTGTGGTTGCCCGCGTAGCCACGCCTTCGGCGCCCGGATTGCCGCTGGTGGCGATCTCGCGGAGTGAATCCTCGTCGAACCCGGCGCTTGCTAGCGCCTGTTCCATCTGCGTGCGCATGGGCCCGGCATTGGGCCCGATGAGAGCGCTCCAATCGCCCGTCTGGATGCCTCGGATCAGGCCGGGGATGTCTTCGAAGTTGGCCTCAAGCAAGGTGTCGAGGTCCCCGCCCATGGCAAGTCCGAGGATGCTGCGCGGCCCGGTGAGCGAGGCATACATCTCGTTCAGCTGATCGAGTTGGCTTTGCAGCATGTCCAGTTGCTCCAACGCATTGTCCAGAAGATCCGTCTGGATCCCGAAATCCTGCAGCATCTGCTGAAGCTGACGGATTTCCTGGGCAATGTTCTGAGTGTCCACCGTGGGCACACCCTGTGCCGCGGCAGGTCCGGTGACATTGAGGGCAAGCGCGAGAGCGATGCTACCGGCGAAAAGGGAACGGGGCAGGCGCAGGTTCAACGCAAATCCTCCTGACTGAAATCCATGAATTGCCGCTCGGCAGCCTGGGCCGCCGCCAAGGCGATCTGCTCGGCGCTGAGTGGCTCGGTTCGGGCGGCCTTGATTCGGGTGCGGATCGCGACCAGCCGGGCCAGTTCGGCCCGGGCATAGGTGTTGAGCGCGATGGCATCGTGGAGATCCTCGGTCTCACCGATGCGGGTGATAATGTCCTGCACCCGCAGGGCGGCGGCGCGGACCGAGACCAGCGAATAATCGCCATAGACCCCTGCGCCATGGGCCGAGAGGCTGAAACTCGCGTTGGCGAGGAGCACAGGGTCGATGGTGCCGAGCGCATCGATGCCGCCCACGGCCGCGAGGTAGCTATTGTACTGCTGCGGGATCACCACGACGTAGTGTTGGGTTTCTGCGAAGGGCGGTACACCGCCGTAGTTCTGCACATTGCCCGGACCCGCGTTATAGGCCGCGAGCGCGTGGATGATGTTTCCATCGAACATGTTCAGCATCTGCGCGAGGTACCGCGCGCCGCCTGTGACCTGCAGGTACGGGTCGTCGTAATAGGCCGGGTTGATGCCAAGATCGCTAGCGGTAGCGGGCATGATCTGCGTGAGCCCGAAAGCTCCAACGGGGGAGCGCGCTCCGATCTGGAAGCGGCTTTCCTGCCAGATCAACGCCTGCAGAAGGCAGCGCCATTGCACGAGCGAGAGGCCCGCACGGCTCACGCCCGGCAGTCCGTGGGTGTGGCGCGCCGCGCGGATGATCAGTTCCTCGATCCCTTCCCGGGCATCGCCAAACATCCGGGCTGCGGCCGGATTGTTGTCCTCGGGCGCGTAGAGGCTGGCGGCTGCGCTTTCGACGTCACCAACCGCCCCCTGCCCCGCCTCGAGCCCGGCCACGGTGCCAGCCACATCGCCCGAGCCAAGGGACATGGCATCCATGAGCCCTTCGAGCGCGGCGAGTTGCTGGCGTTCGATCTCGGCCAGTTCCTCTTCGCGGGTCAGCCGGTCTTGCTGCAGTGCGAGATCCTGATCGGTCTGCTCAAGGATGGCCTGCCGCTCTGCGAAGAGGCGCAGATCGAAGGTCGGCACGCCCTGGGCGACCGCTGGCCCCGCCGTGGGACCTGCCAGCGCAAAACCGATCATCGAGAGAGGAAGCCAGGTCCGCATTGGTTCAGCCGCCCGCCCCCAAGAGGACGAAATCGCAGGCCGTGTCGCGGCGCGTGACCTCCGCCCCCATGGTCGAGATCGTGGCGGTGGCGGTTCCTGCCTGCGCAGGAGCCTCGCGAAAACTGAAGCAGTTGGCTTGCGGGGGGTTATGCTGCGCACAGGCTGTCAGCGTCAGGCCGAACCCGAGCAGCACGACGCTGCGAATGATGGTACGGGTCATGTCACTCTCCAGAAATCAGGACGTTCGCGATAATCGGCGCCGACAAGCGCTTCGCCCTTCTCCATTCCGCCAAGGATGGTCACGAGCGGGCCGAGCGCGCAGAGATCGGCATCGATCACGACGGAACCACGGTCGTCGCGTACAAGCGCGAGCCGCGAGGCCGAGCCGACGCCCAGAAGCACGTCGAGCTCTTTCTCGGTCAGGCCGAGCATCGCGTAGTCAGCGGCGGAAGCACGAATGTTGGGCAAGAGCACCTGCGTCGGCACCGCTTCCACGATGGTCTTGCCGGTGCGCGTGCGCTCGAGCTGGCTGGCATATTGGGTCATCATCACGACGACGGCGTTCTGCTTGCGGGCGGTCACCAGCCAGTTTGAGAGCCGCTCTGCGAAGTAGGCGTTGTCGAGGGCTTTCCATGCCTCGTCGATGACGATGATGGTGGGCTTGCGGTCCTCGATCACCCGTTCGACCCGACGGAAGAGGTAGGACAGGACTGCCATGCGTTCCCGCTCGCTCTCGGAATCGAGGATGCCGGTGAGGTCAAAGCCCGCGACGTCACCGTCGATGCTGAAACTGTCCTCGGCATTGGCCCCGAAGATCCAGCCGTAGCGACCCTCGGCCGTCCATTCCTGCATACGCTCGAAGAGATCGCCTTCGTCATCGGTCGAGACCAGCAGCGAGGCGAAATCCGACCAGTTCCGTAGGCCCGCATGTCCTGCGCTGGCGTTCTGGCGCACGACTTCCTGCAGTCGGTTGGTCTGAACCGGGGTCAGCGGTCGATCGCGCCGCTCCAAGAGGCTCGCGAGCCAATCAGCAAGCCATGCCTGGCCCCGCACGTCGATCTCGGTCTGGAGCGGATTGAGGCCCGTGGGGCGCCCCGCCCGCACGGTCGAATAGCTGCCGCCGAGCGCGCGGACGGCCATCTCCATCCCCGCGCGATAGTCGAATACGAAGACCCGCGCACCTGCCCGCCGTGCCATGGTCATCAGGAAAGCCGCCAGGACGGATTTGCCGGAGCCGGGACGGCCGAGGATCAGCGTGTGGCCTCCCGTGGGCTCGCGATCCGGCGCGCCCTGTTCGTGGAAGTTGAAGCGAAAACCACTGCGCTCGGGCGTCGGAAAGAGCGTGATCGGCATGCCCCAGGGGACTTCCCGCCCTGTCTTTCCGAGCGGGGTGCGGTGGAAGGTAGCGAGATCGGCGAAGTTGTGGTTCGTGATTGCGGCCTTGCGGCTGCGCGCCCCTGTGTTCCCGGGATGCTGCGCCATGAAATGCGCCCGCGCCCCGAAGGCTTCCGAGATCAGGTTGATCCCGGAAGTGGCGGAGATGTTGCGGATTGCGGCCGCGATGTCGTCAAGCGCCGTCTGGGTGCGGGCATAGACGGCCACGGTCATGTGGTGCTCGCCGAAGATCAGGCGTTTGGATTCCAGATCGTCCTGCGCGAGTTCCAGTTCCTGGGCGAGACTGAAGGCTCCGTCATTGGCGGCCTGCATCAGCCGCAGCTGCCGCTTGATCCGGCCCGCCATGATGTTGGCGTTGATCGGCACAAAAGAGTGCGTGACCACCATGTCGACGGGCAGATTCAACTCGTCGAGCATCAGGCTATCGGACTTGGCCGGGTAGTTCTTCACCGCAAAGATCGCCCCGAGCTTGTCGCCGACGGCACCGTCCGAGAGTGCGATGGTCGAGCCGCGGAAGGTGACGCGCGTATTGGCTACGTCCTCGGCGATCACACCGATGCGCGACCGGGGGAAGAGCGGGTGCTCCTCGCCCGTGTTGAGTGAACCGAGGAAGCCCAGAAGCTCGCCGGTGCTTGCGGCCAGCAGGCGGGGCTTCAGCTCATCGAAGGAGGACAGCAGAAAGCCCACAACCTCGTCGAGCTTGCGCAAGCGGCGGGTGGTGTCGGCCGCATGTCGCGAGCGAGACGCCCCAAGTCCGAACGGCAAGCGGCTGCCGGTCTCCGGGCGCTTCAGCACCGTCAGGGTCAGCGTCCTGTCGCGCAAACCCGCGCGGCCGAGATGCGCGTGCCATCGTTTGTCGACGGCAGCCGCAAACCCTTCGCCCGGAACGGGCGGCAGGGTCACATCGACCGCTTTCGACACCTTGTGCAGGTAGAACGAGAACTCCGTCCCCACCTGCGCGACGATGCCAGCCAGCAACCCTCCGATCCGGTCGAGATGCCCGTCCTCGCTCGTGGTGCTGTTCACCCCTTCGAGGCGGATGCACTGCATCAGCTCGTTGCCGCGTGTCCGGATCGTTCGGTCGTTTACGAGGCTCACATAAGGCAGCATCATTGAGAGCCGCTTCTCGCCCTTGACCCATGCCGGCAGCGCGGTCAGCGGATCGATGGCGTTCTCAACCTCATCGGCAATTCCATCACGGGGCATAGCTGTCGCCTCCGTGCAGCTTGCGGTTCGTCGTGGGCGGGGTTTCCTGCAAGGTGATCACCAGGACATCGAGGAAGTTCGGATCCCAGTCCGCGGCCTTCCAGAGCGCCGGCCAGGCCAGCCCCGCGAAGACGGCCACCACCCAGCTCTGCACCCAGAGGAACAGAAGCGTCGAACCGAAGAGCCAGACCATTGCGTACATGATCGGCAGGCCCATCAGCTTGGGTGGCCTGAGAAGACCGATGAATACGCGGGACTGGTCAGCCATGGATGGAGCTCAGGTGGTCCAGATGGCGGCGACGATGGTGGGTGCTGCGGCGATGCCCGCGATCGCAACCACGACCCAAAGCGCCTGACGGAAGTCGAGGATGCCAAAGAGCCAGGAAAGGAACACCCCGATCAGTGCGAGCGTGCCAATCACGATCCCCAAGGGACCGGTGATCGCATCGACAATGCCTTGAAGCAGGGTCTGTACCGGCGAGAGGTCGATGCTCTGCGCAAGCGCTGGACCCGCCAGCACGATAAGGGCCATCGCGCCGAGCGCGACGATCGAAGGTCTCGATGTCATGAAAGATCTCCTCTGAGCCGCTCAAACACGGCAGTCACACGGGCCACATGCCCTTGGGTTTCTCGAAAAGGGGGGATGCCGCCGTGGCGTGTGACCGCCTCAGGGCCGGCGTTGTACGCCGCAAGGGCCAGAGAGCCCTCGCCGAACTGCTCGAGCATCATCAGCAAGTAGCGGGCTGATCCGTCGAGGTTCTGCGCAATGTCATGTGGGTCCACGCCGAGGTCGCGGGCGGTATCCGGCATAAGCTGGCCAAGGCCTATGGCACCGACAGGGCTACGTGCAGCTGGATTGTATGCGCTCTCGACTTCGATATTGGCCCGGTAAAGGAGCGCCCAATCAGTGACTGAAAGCCCTGCGCGACGCAGCGCACCATGCCCGGCATACCGCAGAGCCGTGGTCTCGATCGCATGGAGGATTTCTGGGGTGGCGCGGGCGGCGGATCGAGCCGGGATCGCTGTCTCGCTCGTTGCGTCAGGAACGCGAGGTTCTGCGAAGAGAAAAAGGCGCCCGTTTGCCTCTTGAGAAGTGGAAATCAATTGGCCGTCTGGGCCAACCGAAAAGATGAAACCGTCGGCCAGGGCCGGGGGCGCGGAACAAACGCCTGTACCCAAAGCAACGACGAGCGCAGTCGCGCGGTCAGCTGCCTTTGACCGGCGGCGCGGCGTGGCGCTCGCGGCCACCTTCTTCAAGTGGGATGCTAGCGGTCGTACAGCCCATGTCGGCCAGGAAACTGACAAGGCCAACGATGGTTTTGAAGTCGCGGAGCTTGAGGACGCTTCGGCTGGTGACGAGCATCTTATCGTCACGCTCATCAGTGGCGACGGCGCGGATGACCCACGAGCCGTACCAGCTGTTATGGCGCTTCTCTGCTCTCTCCTTGCAGACCACCTCAATGAGGTAGCCCTCGGCGAGCAAGCCGCGCAGTCCGTCTTCTGTAACCACATTCGGGGCTTCTTCTATCATGGCCTTCCCTTGGGTCCTTGTTCTGCCTGGGTGCAGTATCAGGCCCACGGGGTCGCAACACCGTGAGCGATACAAAACAACATTAATGATAGCAAGACAATAATAACGTGTTGACGAAGTTCGCCTTGCTCCGATAACGGTGATAGCCGACAGAATGATAATCTTAAAGGCGGCAAAGGAGTTTTGCCCTGCGCTTGTTTATTGCGCGCAACGCACCGTTGCTGTTCGCGTTCCTGCTTGGAAGCATGCCGATAGCCGCGGCAGCAGATTGCGTGCCTCCCGAACGACCGTTCTTGCCTCAGTCGCAAGAAGACATGCGTGCCTATGCCGATCTGCTGCGTGCTGATTTCGAGAGCTACATCGCCGACATCCAGGAGTACTTCCGCTGTCTTGATGCCGAGCGCGCCCGCGCGCTTCAGGAGGCGCGCGAGGTCAGTGAAGACTATGGAAGACTGGTCGAGCTATTGGACTGAGCAAACGCATGGGCTTAACCGCCGTCGAGATCCTCGTAGTAGACGAGCGCGGGCATGTTGCGGCGCTGGTGCACGATACGCAGGATGACTGCCGCGCCATCCGCCGCATCGAGCCGCTTGTAGAAGATCACGTGACGCTGGCAATTGACCGACCGCATCCCCGGGACAAAGAGACTCCTGTCCCGGCCCCGGTCGGGATCGCCAGTGATCCGCTCGAAGGCGGTGACCAACTGGCGGTAATAGACGAGCCATTGGTCCCTGCCCCAAGTTCCGACGGTGTAGGCACGGATCTCTTCAAGGTCGGCTCTGGCCCGACCGGAAAGTCGAATGGTCATGCGGGTCAGCGATCAAACGCATCCGGTTCGAAGGCTTGAGCATCGAACTCGGCGAAATCCCCATTTTCGGCCAGGGTGGCTGCCATCTCGAGGTCGGCCTTTAGGGCGTAGAACTGCCGCGCGCCGTCCTTCTCCATCAGCATCCTCACGCCGGCGCGCACGACTTCGCTCAGATTGGCGTAAGCGCCGGACTCGATCTGCGCCTGCACATATTTCTGCATCGGTTCGGTCAGGTGGACGTTTGGCATCAGACTCTCCTATCCATGCTCAATCGTATCAGATACTGACATAAATCTTCAAGGTCATGTTCGGTCCCAACATAGGCTCGTTGCTCCACCCCGTCCTTCTGCGCCCGGATTCCCGCCGGGGAACCAGGCGAGACAGTTTTCCGTTCTGCCATTCCTGAGACCATGAGCGCTGCGACTCTCCGTGTGACGGGCTCATGCGGCCTGTTCTTCCATGACCGCTTTCGTGGCCGCATTGAAATGCTATATTTGTATTTTTTTACAGATATTTGAGTGAAAGTTAACATGAAAGAGGTCCGCAATTTTGGCCACTTTCAAGACGCCGAAGCAGCCAGAACCGACGTCAGTTCTTGGAAGCCATCAAGCTAGACAAGCGAACAATCGCACGCAACCATCAATCAAATCTCCTTGCTATCATTAATGTTGTTTCGTATCGCTGCACCATTATAGATGGAGTCGGCATCATGAAGCACGTGATCCACGGCGTGGCAACAGCCACGGCAATAAGCATATCCGGACTAATGGCCTCGTCAGCTCCGGCTCAGGCCTATCAGGTGGATTGTGCGATCCTCCTCTGCCTTGCGGGCGGTTGGCCTGCCTCTGCGCCCTGCGCGCATGCCAGAGCGGTCTTCATTCGGCGGATCACGCCATGGCCGATCGAGCCGCCCTTACAAATCTGGCGGTGCCCAATGGGTGTGTCGTTCAAAGACCCCAGTCCAATGTCGCCTATGGAACGCCTTTATGACATCACGTTCCGCAATCCGCCCGAACCGCAGGCCTCGAATCCAATTCCCCTAGTCCGCGTCCAAGCGGATGAGCAAGCCGACATCGACATTTCGGGCGACGCCTTTGATTTCGTGCGCAGCATTCGCGTCTATCACATCGAGTATAGCCAGTACGAGAACCGAGATGGCACATGTCATCATAGCGATCTCACGCGATTGGGGTCCTACGGCGTGCAGGGCGATTACCGATGGACAAGATCCAACGTTGGCCAAGTGCCGGCCGCAGCTGGCCTGAGCATCCCTGATCGGTGTGGCAGCTATTTATACCGATCCGTCTTCGTCGACTGGCGAGATAACGCAGGCAGCTACGGATTCGAAGAAGTTCACTACTGACAAACCGGCCCGCGCTTCGTCGTTCTTGCCCTGACGACCAAGCGTGGCACCCCTTAACCCCCAAGAAAAGGATACGACGCCAGACCGTGAAGCCTGACGCCGCGCTAGAAAACTCCGTGAACAAGAGTTTCCTAGCGCACCGCTAAAACACCTGCAACCAGCAAAGTTGTTTTGCTGGCAAGAATGTTGTTGTCTCACGACATGGCGTCGGATCTCCAAGGAGACCTCGACTATGGAACCTACGACCGGCCTGATCCTGCGACGGATTACACAGACAAATCTCTCTGTCGCAGCGCACAAGCTTGCCACCCTCATCCTCGACGCCATCGCCTGGAAGGATGGCTACAACGGTTTGTCGCGCGGAACGGCAGCCTTCACCCTCTCGGCCCTGGCGGAGAAGATGGGTGTCTCACGGCAGTATCTTACGGTTCTTCTGAACGAACTTGAGGCTTCGCAGTTGCAGCTCGAGCGGGCGAAGCCGAATGGCAAGTTCGCGCCCTGGATCTTTCGGTTTTCCGCCTTCGACGAGGAGCGTGAAACCCATGATCTCGTGTCAGGTGAAGGCGACACATCACTATCTAGAGATAATAATAACAAAACTATCTTCTCAGGGCTGATCGATATCACCGCGAGTTCGAACGTTTTTCAGACCAGTTGGGCAGAGCTCATCAAAGCAGTGAAGGCCACGTTGCCCTGCTGGAACATCGACACCCAGGTCATCTGGGATCGCTTCCTCGCCTTCAACCGGTCGCGAGGCAACGGCAGGGTGCCGGCCGGCTTCCTGCTTGGCTTCATGCGCCGGTGGCGAAATTCGTCGGGAACTCCAACTCGTCCCGCGGTCAAGCCGCCCGCGAGACCAACAACGGACCCCAAAGAGCGCGAATTGCTGAGACAGATGCAAGCCGCACCAACGGCGAACCGCCAGTTCCACGCGTCCGACTTGTGTCGCTTGATTGGACACGCTGCCTACGAAGCGCGGGTCCTCGATGTGATCCGCAAGTTTGAGTGCCAGAGGTTTTCAGCGACCTTGGCGGTGCACGGACTCGCGGTGCTGGCCGGCGAGATATCGAGATGACTTGCGGGCCCAATCCATTCTGGCCTGCCCTGCATCGCGGCAGACAGGCATTGAGTACCGAAGTGTTGGCCAACCAAAACGTGGTCACTCGCGGGCGCGCCGCCAACCCAACTGGCACCCAATATCCGGTCGAATGCAGCGCGCCCGTCAAACATCGCAGATAGTCATCGCAAAAGAATACCTGCGTGGTCGGCGATATGTCCGCCGACCTTGGTGGGCTCCGAACGGGTTCGCCGCCATCCCCACCTCCGCGCTTGATCCGGCCCACAGTCCGGCGTCTCCCGCGGTCCCCGCGCTTGAACTGGGTCCGGGTCCCCATCGTCAGATTGTTCCAGAATCCCTTAATCGTCCGCCTCGTCGGGCCCTTCCGAAGACGGTTCCGGTCGAGACAGGCCCGCCACGATTCGACCTAACTCGCCGAGGATCTCTCCATGGTTCTTTTCGAGATAGCGATTGATCCGTTCATTCGTGAGCAGCCGTTCGACGTAGCGACCCGCTACCACAAGGCGTAAATGATCGGGGCCAAGCGTCCCCTCGATCAACTTGATGTTCTTCTGCAGGCTGGCCATTTCGGCCTTCATCCGCTCCGCCTGTTCGCGCGTAATGCCAGAGGTTTCTTTTTTCATTTCCGGATCGACAAGGTCTTCGGCATCGGTCGCGGTAAGGATGGCCTCGGTATAGGCCACCGTGTAGTTGTTCGCGGCGATCATAAGTTCCGCCGCTTGAATCTGCCGCAAGGGCTTCATCTTGCGCAGGGACCTGAAACTGTTGACCGGGCAATGCTTGTCCTTCAGGAGTTCAGCAGCCTCGGGGCAGATGCCGTTCAGCAATGTCCGCTTTCGCCGGATCAACGCCACATCCACATTCAGTGCAGCAGCAATACGGGCCTCTGGCACGCCACGCTCAATGGCCCGCAAGATCATCTTGTGTTCCTGAATTGTCGCGAGACGGCTGATGCGCTTGTTGTAGGTGAAAGACTCGTCGTCTGTGGCGACCAGGGAGGTGACGGTTTCCTCGCCCATTTCCTTCAAGACATGCAGACGGACATGACCATCGAGCAGGATGAACGTGCCGTCCTGACCAGGAGCGCGCGCAACCACGAGCGGTTCGATCAAGCCGGCCTCGCGGATCGATGCGGCGATCTGTGCATACTTCTGGCCCTTGGGAACCGTGATCGGCAGTTGCTTCACCGGCAGGATGGTGGCGATCGGGATCTGACGCAGGGTCGGCTCAAATCCTGGCCCCTTGGGCGGGGGCGTTTTGCCCATATGTGTCATGCCCGAGGTTCCTTGAGACCGTCGACCACCATGCTCGGCAGGGAATCCAACCCCTCGGCACGGAGCAAAGTGAGGAAATTCTCATCCTTGAGCAGGGACTGGAACGCTGCGTCGAGGAACAGCAGGTTGCCGCGCGTCGACTGGGCCCTGCGGATCATGTCCTGCTGGCGTTCTGCCTCGATACGATAGGCCCGGACCAGCGCCGCCGATGTCATCCGCACCCCAGATCGTTTTGTGCGTGTGGCACCCTTTTTCTTGCCGTGCCGGTGGCGCAGTTCCACCAGCCGCCGTGCTTCAAGCAGCTTCTTGCCGCGCAATTCACCCGAGGCATAGGCCGCTTCCAGCGCCTTCTGCACATCCTTCTCTTCCGCCCTCGTGATATACAGTGCGACGCTGAGGGGCATCTGACCGGTCTCGACCGCGATCAGCAGTCGTTCCTCGCCGTTGGCGATCAACTCGCCGATTTCGTGAACGTACGACCATGACAATCCGGTTTTCTCGGTGATGTCGTGGTCCGAGTATCCTCGGTCGCGCAGGATGGCGATGTCCTGCAGCAGCTCGAGCGGTCGCTGCTGACGGCGGGCGATATTCTCGATCACGCTACGCAGAAGTCGTTCGACCTCGTTCGCGTCCACGACGATGGCCGGGATGTGGGTTTCGCCCAGTGCAACATAGGCCTCCATCCGCCCCTGACCGCAGACCAGCCGATAGGCATCCCCTGACGCCGTGTCATCCTGCGCGACGGTGATCGGCTTCTTCAGCCCGACCTTGCCGATACTGTCCACCAGCGCACGAAAGGTCTTTTCAGATCGTTCTCGCGGATTTTCCACGGTGATGGCCGCAATGGGGATAATCTGAACCTCGGCGTGGGTTTCGATATCGCTCACCATGGTGTCACCTCGGAAACGGAAACGCGCCGGGCCATGTCGAAGAAAAAGTTCAACGTTTCAAAGCGGAAGGCGTCCAGCATCAGGCCATTCTCCTCTGCAAGCCCCAGAGGTTTGCTCCGCATCTCGAATTGGGGCAGCAGGTAGTAATCGAGCGCGTCAGTGTTCGTGCGGTTCATCCTGATGGCGATGGTGATGTCGGGCGCGAGTCCGGTGTCGAAGCGGATCTTCCAGCGCAGGCCGCCTGAGGAGGTTTCGCGGCAGCGGGCGACGACGACGGATGCCGTGAATTCGCCGTTGATGGTCAGCAGGTCCGTCGCAGGGTTCCTGATCACAGCACCGCCAAGCAGGGTGATTTCGTGGATCACGCGCTCAATCTCGTCGCCGTGAAATTGCCGCAACAGGCGGTTGGCTTCGATGTAGCGATAGTCGCGATCCGGGGTGAACCCGACAAGGGAATAGGCCCTGAGCAGGCTGCCGAAGCGATGGGCATAGGCGCCGCTGGACGGCATGCCATCTGCTTCGTCGATCACCAGCCCGGAAATGTAACCATGACGCTGGAAGAGCCGGGCAAGGCGCTCCAGCATCACCTCATCCGAGAAGCGACGGTTGCGTGCCGCGATGATGGCCTGGGCCTTCTGAAACTGTTTCGGCTCGACGATGGCATCGAAGGCGCCGTCCGAGCGGATCCACATCTCCGGGCCGTTTGCGACCCGCTTTCGCTTCAGCTTGAACGAGCGCCGGTTGTAGACGTTGTTGCCGATGTATTTCTCATTGGTCAGGATCTGATGGACGGTCGCGCGGGTCCAGGCCCGCCCGAGATCGGTGAGGATGCCGCGCGCGTTCAGTTCTGTCGCAATTTCGGTTTCCGACAGGCCCTTCTTCAGAAACTGGCTGTAGATCCAGCGCACCGTCCGGACCTCATCGTCTGGTCCGGGAACCAGGACGACGCGATCCGTCTGAAGGCTCTTGTGCTCACCGCGCTTCAGTTCGGTTTTTACTTCGCCCCGCTCATTGAGCAGGGCGCGACGCAACCCGAAGCCCGCCGGGCCGCCCTGACGATAGCCGAGCTCAATCAGACGGCATTGGCCCGCGAAGACCTTCACTGAAAGCTCACGGCTGTATTCGCCCGCCATTGCCCGCTTGACGCTTTTGACGATGGTAGAGGTCGGAGAACCATCGTTCTCGAATTGCTCGGCGCAATAGGCGACCTGCATTCCCGCCTTTCGGCAGCGATATTCGTAATAGGCAGATTCGTCGGTGTCCTGAAAACGTCCCCAGCGGGTGACGTCATAGACCAGAATCACGCTGAAGTCGGCCACGCCGGATTCGACATCGGCGATCATCTGCTGCAATGCCATCCTGCCGCCGATGATCAGGCCGCTTTTCGCATCATCCGAATAGGTTTTGACAATCCTGATGCCGCGGCGTTCGGCGTATTCGCGGATCGTCTGCGCCTGGTTCTGGGTTGAATACTGTTGATGCTCGGTCGACATCCGGACGTACTCCGCAGCCAGCAGCTGCGCGGACGGCTCGGTTTCTCCTTCGGATAATGGTGCTTTTCCCCGAGCCACGCCCGCCTCCCAAGAAATCATGTGGGCTGCTTCGAGCTGATGGCCCTCTACCGCAGATTGGGCGCAAATACGAACTGCCGCTTTTCATGTCCTTCCCAGAGTATTATCGAAGGAGGACGCAGAGATGCGGACCAAGACGGGCACATTTGTGCCGAAAACGGGCACAAATGTGCACCTTGAAGCCGATGCCGCCGACTACCGGACCGCCATTGCCGCGGCGCTTCGGGACGAACTCGGCTTGACGCATCGAGCAGTCAAGACGGCGATGCGGTGGACGGGCGCCAGCGAGCGAACCGTGAAATACTGGATTGCGGGCGAGCGTGGACCCAGCGGCGAGCATCTGATCGCACTGGCCAGGCACTCGGATATCGTGTTCCACATGGTCTTGCTGCTGGCCGATCGGCACGACGGCGCGGATGCCGAATAAGGTCAAGCCGCCACTGAGGCGGCGGGGAGGCCAAATTGCTCCACCGCCGCCAGACTTGATGTGTAGTGTTTTTTGGTTATATTGAATACGCGCCAAGCATGAGGAGCCTTCCATGTCCCGCACCACGACCATGACCGTCCGTCTGAGCGGTGCGCTCAGCGATTTCGTCGCGGCCAATGTCGGCGAGAACGGCTCCTACGAGAACATCAGCGAATACGTGCGCGACCTGATCCGGCGAGACAAGGAGCGGGCCGAGCAGGAGGCTTTCGACCGGCTGAAGGCCGAGCTGACCCGCGCCTTCGCAGCGCCCGAGACCAGCTACAGGCCGCTGACGGCCGCCGAAGTCATCGCTCGCAACCGGGCCTGACCAGATGGCGATCCGGGTTCAGGAGGCGGCATCACTCCGCCTCGATGACATCTACCGCTATACGCGCGACCGATGGGGCGAGGTCCAGGCGGACCGCTACATCACCGGCATGTTCGAAGCGTTCGAACGGATCGAGGCCCATGGCGTCGCCTCAAAGCTGATCCCGGCAGAGTTCGGCGTCGAAGGGTTCTTCTTTCGGTACGAACACCACATCGTCTATTGGCGCCGACTGTCCGACGGCGATATCGGTATCGTCGCGATCCTGCATGAGCGCATGCATCAGATCGACAGATTCAAGGAAGATTTTCACGGCTGAACGCGCAGGTATCTGCGTCGGCGACGCCCACATAGATCAGCCTGATCGGTTTCCTTTGTTTGCGGAAGATATCTGTTCGCCTCGTGCCGCACGGGTCCGTCATACAAGGCGTTTCGCAGAGACTTTCAGCCAATCCAGCAATTGCGCCACTGCCGGGCGCATGCCATGCCGCCCCAGATGTACGGCGTGGATCACGCTTGGCATGGGCGCCAGATCCAAGTTCAACACATCGAGGCGTCCGATCCCGGTCATGAAGTTCGAGGTGGGGGCGCGAGCCCCCAATCCCGGCCCTTGGTTCCAATTGAGTGGAGACGCCGAGCGCCGGCTGAAAAACTGGCCGCTGAAGAGGTGGCTGCTCAATGCTCGACCTACTGCACGAGCTCGAGGTGTTCCCGACCGTGATCGGTCTCAAGCGGATCGACCCGGCCGTCAACATGCGGCGCTTCTACCGAATGAGCGTCCAGAGCGATCCGGGCGGTCGAGGTCATCTCAAGCAATGTCGGCGACGCCCCGATGCTGCCGAACCTTCTCGCCCAGATCTCGGCGAACGAGGACATCGCCACTGTCTCGGCTGACGGTGCCTGCGCCACACGCGCCTGCCACGATGCCATTGCGGCCCGTGGAGCAACAGCGATCATTCCACCCCGTCGAAACGCCCGGCCTTGGAAGCCGGACACGGCAGGAGCTCGCGCACGCAACGAGATCCTGCGAGCATCGAAGCACCTGGGCCGGGCACTCTGGCGGAACTGGAGCGGGTACCGCCGGCGCAGCAGGGTCGAGACGAGAATGAACTGCGTGAAGCTGCTCGGCCAGCGGCTGATGTCCCGGGAATTCGACCGCCAGGTGGCGGAGGTCCAGATCCGGGTGGCGGTCCTCAACCGCTTCACGGCACTCGGCATCCCGATGACCGTGGCCGCAGGGTAAGTGTGCCCGGGGAAAGGGGGATTGCGCTCGCCAGCTGATTTATCCAACAGCGCCCGACGGATAGGCCAGAACGCCCAGCACGCGCGCGTCGTTGCGCTCGGCGAAATGCGCGTCGAGAACCGGCGCCCAGGCTTCGGACACGGCGCGGGCGCTGGCCAAGTCGGGGGCGATGCCGGCCAGGTCGATGGCTTCGCTCATCGGGTCGTCGGCAGCCAGGTAGCTCAGGATCGGCGTCGCTGCATCAGCCACGCCTTGCTGCAGCAGGCGCAACAGCTCGGTGCCGTTGAGGCCGGCCTCGTTGAACGCGTTGAACGGGCGCACGTCGGCGGTGATGAGCCCGTCGGATTCCTCGGCCAGGGTCTGGGTCCAGAACGGCATCTCCCGCTCGGCATAGAGGGGCATGAAGCTGGCCGAGCCGATGATGTTGAGATGCCCTTCGATCAGCTCCTGCGCCAGCGCGGGGCCGGTGAAGGCACCTGCGAACAGCACGGACGAAAGCGCGGTGGTGATAAGGGGCTTTCCGGTATGGCGGATCATATTGACCTCCCTTGTTCTATATTGTAGAAAGCTTGTACCGTAATTTGCGACTAATTTTTCACATTTCTTTCCGTCAAGTAAGGCGTGCGGCATGACCGACGAAAGCCCCGATCTGCCCAACAATAAGGCAGGTCTCGACAAGTCCTTCTCGAAGGGGCTGATCCTGTTGCGGCACCTAGCAACCTGCGAGGCGCCGGCGGGCATCAGCGACCTGTCGGCGGCTCTCGGCATGACCAAGAGCAACGTGCACCGCCTGTTGCAAACCCTTGCGGCGTATGGATTCGTCCACAAGAACACCAAGTCCCGCTACAGCCCTTCGCTGCGCTACTGGGAGATGGGCTACGAGGTATGGCTGCACTCGCGCGCAGGACAACTTGCGCTGAATGACGCGGACGGGCTCGCGCTCAAGGCGAACTGCCTCGTGCACATCACTTTGGCAGCCGAGGAACGCCAGGAACTGACCCTCTATGATCGGATCGGTACGCCGATCGCCCATCCCATGCGCAGGCTTTGGCCCACGGGCACCCGCGTGCCGATCTGGCGAATCATCTACGGCTGGTCCGATTTCGTGGCCTTCCAGATCGCCTATATCGCCGCCAAGCCCGAGGTCGAGCTGACCTCGCGCCGCGATGAGATCAGCCGCCACCTGGAAGACAGCGGCCTGACCTACGAGGGTCTGGCCGAGCGCGTCACCGCCGCCCGCGACCTGGGTTACGCCGAGAACCTCGGCAGCGGGCTGGAGAACATCGAGGGCACTGCCTGCGCCTTCCGCGACGAGACCGGCGCGCCGGTGGGCGTGCTCAGCACGATCTACGACCGCGACGGCAGCCGCGACGGCCGGCGCGAGGATACCGGGCGGCTCAACCGCCTCTATGCCCATTCCATATCCCGATCCCTGGGCTTCCGGGATCCAAACTGAGAGAAACTTCATGGACGAACAAGCCTTCAAGGCCCGTGGCTTCGGGCAGACCATCGGTTTCGGCCGCCGCTCGGCGCTGGTGGTGATCGATGTCATCAAGGGTTTCACCAATCCCGACCTGCCGCTGGGCGCGGACCTGTCGTCGCAGATCGTGGCGATCAACGCACTGATCGCCGATTTCGCGGCCCGCCGCGAGCCGGTGTTCTTTACCACCGTGCGCTACGACGAGCCGGATCTGTCGGACGCCGGGATCTGGCCGCTGAAACAGGGCGGATTGAAGACGCTGGCCGCCAGCGGCGACGGGGCCGAGCTGGACCCGAGGCTGAGCCTCGCGGCCGGAGAACGCACGCTGGTGAAGAAATACGCCTCGTCCTTCTTCGGCACCGATCTGTCGAGCCGCCTGGTAGCCGAGGGTGTCGACACGCTGGTGATCACCGGCTGCACGACCTCGGGCTGCGTGCGCGCGACGGCGGTGGACTCGCTGCAGAACGGCTTCCGTCCGATCGTGGTGCGCGAGGCGGTGGGCGACCGCAGCCAGCCCGCACATGAGCAGAGCCTGCTGGACCTGCAGGCAAAATATGCCGACGTGGTCTCGCTCGACGCGGCGCTGATGCGCGAGATGGCGGGCGCCTGAACGGCGCCCTGCCCCACCAACCCGCCTGCGCCCCGGTCAGAAGCTCGACCGGGTCGCGGGCACCTTGATCCCCTGCTCGGCGGCGGCGTTCTCATCCGCCTCGAGATTGGTGATGATCGCCAGGAGACCCTTGCGCAGCACGCGCACCTCGTCCTCCTCCAGCCCCTTCAGCGAAATCAGGTTGACGTCATGCGCCATCGGCTCCAGCCGGTCGCGCAATTCCCAGCCCTTGGGCGTCAGGAAGATCTGCAAAGTCCGCTTGTTGCCGTCCATCTTCTGCCGCGTGATCACGCCCTGCTTCTCCAGCTTGGTCAGCGCGGCGTGCGCGGTGGGTTCGGTCAGATGCGCGCGCTGGCTCAGCTCGCGCTGCGACAACCCGTCATTGTACCAAAGGATGCGCAGGAAGATCCATTGGCCGAAGGTGATCCCCTCGTCCTGAAGGCGCATCTGCAGCGAGCGGTTGAAAGCCCTGGCGGCGAGACGAACGAGACGCGCGAGGCGTTCTTCGGTCAGCTTGGGATCGAAGTCTTCATGCCCCGAGGGCGCGGTTTCATCCATGTGGAACGGTCTCAATCGGCCAGAAACGAAAGCCCCGTCGCCAGCGCGATGCCGGCGACGGGTCGCTTCCATTTGTGCTGATTTCCCGTGCAGGACACAAGGGTTAGATGTCTTTTCAACCGTTTCGTGTCACCCGTTGCCCATCCACGACGCCCCGCATAGCCATTCTGTTCAGCCGTCCTGTTCCGCGGTCATGCCTTCGGCCATCTCCTTGACGTAGCCGCGCAGGATGCGGGCGTCGATCACCACCGACTTGCCCGCGCGCACCTGCGCCACGGCATCGGCCAGCGCGGCCTCGAAGGCGGCCACCGTCGCGACCGGGCCGATGCCCACCGCGCCCTGCGCCCGCGCGAGGCCGGCGATGTCGATATCCGGCTCGTCGATCGCCTGGCCGATATGCTTGTTCTCGACCGGGCGGTCGCGGTCGCGGGCGACGCGTTCCTGGTGGATCTCGTCGTTGAAGAACGAGCGGTTGTTGGCCACCACGATCAGCATCGGCACGCTCTGATGCGTCCCGGTCCACAGCGCGGTCGCGCCCATGATGAAATCGCCGTCGCCCAAAACCGCGACCGGCATGCGGCCCGTGTCCTTCAGTGCCAGCGCCGCGCCCACGACCATGCCGGGGCCCGAGCTGATGCCTGCGCCGCCGTCATAGCCCAGATAATCGAGCGGCCCGGTGAAATCGCAATGGCGACCGTCCCAACCCAGGGGCAGACGCACCAGCGTGTGCGGATCCTCGGCCAGCCCCGCGCGCAGCACATGCGAGAGCGCGTCGAGCGACAGCACGGCATCGGGCTCCTGCCCGTGCGGCGCGGGTGCCGTGCGGGGCGCGGGTGCGGCGGGTTCCAGCCCCAGCCGTTCGCACAGCGCCGCGACCAGCGCATCGGCCTCGGTCAGGATGGTGAGATCGCTCGCCACCACGTCCTGATGATCCATCGACCAGCCGTTCGTCAGCATCGGCTCGAGCGTGGCGTTGACCACCTTGGCCCCGGCGCCCAGCTTGCCCTGCGCCAGCGTGCCGGCCGGGTCCACCCAATCGAGGCACAGCACCAGATCCGCGCCCGACAGCGCCTCGACCGATTCAGCCGACAGGAAGAACCCGGGCGCGCCCGCGTGCAGTTTGTGGCGCGTCGGGAAGGCGGCGCCGGTCTTGATGTCGGTGATGACGCGGGCGCCGAAATACTCGGCCAGCGCCACGCGCCGCGCCCAGTCCCCTTCATCGCGCGAGACGCGGCCCATCAGGATCACCGGCGATTGCGCCTCGGCCAGCATGTCGGCCAGGGCCGAGACCTGCGCGGCACTCGCACCCGGGGCCTGAGGGGCTGCGAAACGCGCGGGATCGGGCAGCGCGGGCATGGCTTCGATGGCGGTTTCCTGCACCGTCACGTCGAAGCAGACATAGGTGGGCGCCATCGGGGCCGAGGTGGTAATCTGCATCGCCCGCATCAGCGACGACAGCGAGGCGGCCAGCGACGCCGGTTGATCATCCCATTTCACATAGGGCCGCACCACCGCCGCCTGATCGCGCGAGGTATGCAGCCAGTCGATCCAGGGCCGACGCTTGGCCGCGTCGACCGGGCCGGTCGCGCCGAGGATCAGCATCGGCACGCGGTCGCACCAGGCGTTGTAGATGGCCATCGCGGCGTGCATCAGGCCCACATTCGCGTGCAGCACCACGGTCATCGGCTTGCCGGTGATCTTGGCCCAGCCATGGGCGATGGAAACCGCGTGTTCCTCATGCAGGCACAGCAGCATGTGCGGATCCTGGTTGCCGAGGTAGTTGACCATGCTGTCATGAAGGCCCCGGAAGCTCGAGCCGGGGTTGAGCGCGACGTAGGGCGTGTCGAGCCGGCGCAGCATCTCGGCGATGGCGTCGCTGCCGTAGAGCGTCTTCACCTCGCAGGGTGTGGGGCGGTCGGTTTCCCTGGTCATCTGTCTCTCTCCCGTTTCGGAATTCTTGTGTTATTTCAGGTGCGCACCAGCGCCAGCACGATCACGCCTGCCATCGCCATCAGCGAAGCCAGCGCGAAGATCGGGCCGGGGCGATCCTCGGTGCGCAGGACCCAGGCGGCCAGCCAGGCCGCGAGGAACATCTCGATCGTGCCGATGATCGCCACGGCGGTGACGGTGGTGAAACTGAGCGCCACGAATTGCGCGGTCTGGCCCAGCGATACGAAGGCGGCCGCCACCAGCTGCCAGCCGGTCGGGCGGCGGAACAGTTCGCTCAGGTGGCGGCGATAGGCGGCGCTGAACAGGGCTGCGACGGCGAACCACACGAAGGCGGCTACCGCGCCAATGAAGGCGCCGATCAGCGGATCGGGCAGCCAGCGCATGGCGAACTTGCGCGCCACGTAGGATCCGCCATAGCTCGCCGCCGACATCAGCGCCAGGACACGGCCGGTGTTGCGCTCGCCGGCCGCTCGCCGGGCGTCCTCGTCATCGGCGACGATCTGGCCCCTGTTCGACAACACCACCAGCGCCACGGCGGCGAAGACCAGCACGAAGGCCAGCGCGCTGGCGATGGTCAGGCTCTCGCCCAGGAACAGGATCGCCAGCACGGCGGCGAACACCGGGATCAGCCGGCGGATGAGCCCGGTCTCGATGGCGCCGGCCAGCTCGATGGAGCGGAAGAAGAAGATCCGCCCCAGCACCGTGGCCAGCATGCCGGCGACGACGAAGATCGCCACGCCGATCCAGAAGCCTGTGTCAATCGGCGGCAGCGACGGCCCCATGATCAGCCACAACCCGCCCGAGAACAGCGCCGTCAACACGATCGACAGCAGCACGGCATTGCCCCGCCCGCCCTTTTCGCGCGCGTTCTTGGTCGCGGCGACCGAGCCGAAGGCATAGCAAAAGGCGGCGAGGATGGCGAAGATCTCGCCGATAAAGGGGATCATGGGGACCTGTCGTGTTTCGTGCTCAGGCCGGGGCCTGCAATTCCTGCAGCAACCTGGCTGAGGACATCACCTCGCGCAGCGGCAGGCTGTCCTGGATCGCGTCCAGCTCGACCGAATAGCTCAGCCCTTGCCCGTCCCAGAACCACCAATAGACAATCTCGCCCTGCTTGTCGCGGATCGGCATGCGGAAGGTGGGGAACTTGCGCTCGTCCTCGGGCAGCGCGGCGCTGCCCGCCTTTTCATGCGCCAGCCCCAGCCGGTCCAGCGCCTGTTCCAGCGGGATCATCGCCGTCAGGCGCGGAGCCTGCGCGACATGCGCCTCCAGATCGGAGGGGCGGCTGTCGCTCAGCCCCCGGAACAGGCGCACGACGGGCGGGTAGCTTTCGTGCTCATGGGTCAGCTGGGCATAGGCGAGGCCCTGCTCCAGCCGGATCTCGACGATATCGCCGGGTTGGTAACGGCTCATGGGGCCTCCTTGCTCACAGGCTGTAGGCTTCGAGGGTCGAGGGGTGGAACAGCTCGTCGACCTGCACCCGGCGCGGCGAGAGGCCCTGCGCGAAATGGTAGTCGAGGAATTTGTCGAGCACATGCGCATTGGCGCCGACGCCATAGCTCCAGGGATCGGGGCCCATCAGCGCGCGGGCACGGTTCAGCGTGTCCTCGACGAAGGGCATCGTCACCTTGGTGGCCGAGGTGTCGTTCAAGGCCTCTTCGGCCAGCTTCTTCGACTCCGAGAACGCCTTGAGCAGCGCTGCGGGCAGAAAGGGGTATTCCTCGACCAAGGTCCGGCGCACGCCCAGAACGTGCATCACCGGGAAGATGCGGGTCTGGCGGAAATACTCCTCGGCCGCGCCGATGCTGTCGCGGAACAGGCGGCCGACATGGGGATGGCCCTCGGCAAAGCAGCGCGGCCAGCGCGGGCCGATGAAGCCGTCGATCTCGCCCGCCGCCAGCATGCCGTTCAGCGTGGCACCCTCGGGCGCCTGCTCGATGGTGATGTCGTCGGGCAGCGTCAGCGCGATCTTTTCCGGGCGGCCCGGCGTGTCCATGCCGCCGCGCACCCAGGTCACGTCCGAGGGTTTCACGCCGAAATGCTCTTCCAGGATGCCGCGCACCCAGACGTTGGCCGACAGCTGGTACTCGGCGATGCCGATGCGCTTGCCCTTCAGATCCTCGGGCCGGTCGATGCCGCGGTCGGTGCGGATATAGACCGAGGTATGACGGAACGCGCGGCTCAGGAACACCGGGATCGCGACGTAATGCGGGTTCCCGCGCGCGACCGAGATCGAATAGGACGACAGCGACAGCTCCGAGATGTCGAAGGCCTCGTGCCGGAAGGCGCGGAAGAACATCTCTTCGGGCGACAGCAGCATCGGCACGGGATCGACGCCGTCGATCTTGACCCGGCCGTCGACGATGGCCCGCGTGCGGTCGTAATTCCCCATGGCGAGGGAGAGTTTCAGATCGGACACGTGTTCCTCCTTTACGTGATGCCGCATTGGCGCTGCAGATCCACCGGCTGGCCCGAGGCCGCCGATTCCAGGATCGCGTGACAGATTTCGAGGCTCGCGCGGCCCCAGGCGCCGGTCTGGGCGGGCGCGCGATCCTCGCGCACGGCGCCGACCAGCGCGTCGATGACAGGTCCGCGCGGGGCGGGGCCGAAGGGCACCTCGACGAAGCGGCGCTCGATGTCGCCGAAGACATCCAGCCCGGCAGGCGTCAGCCGCAGGTCGGCGCGGTCGCACAGCGCGATCACCGGGCCGAAATGCTCGTTGTTTTCCGCCTCGATAAGCCCGGCCCCGCTGCCGTAGGTGCGGGTCTGCTTGAGCGCGGCTTCGGCCTCGGCGTCGAGCCCCTGCAAGGCGCGACGCGCCTTGCCATAGGCGGCGGGGTCCTTGCGCTGGCCCAGCTCGCCCACATTATCCATCCAGACGTCGCTGTCGAAATGCGCGTAGCCGGAATAGGTCAGGCTGGCGAAGGATCCATTGGCAAAGGCGATGAGCGCGCTGAACGCGCCTTCCGTCGGGCGCGCGGGATCCCAGGCGCCGGTCATCGCGGTGACTCGGGTGGCAAGGCCACCGGCCAGCCGGCGCACCACGTCGATCTGGTGGATCGCCTGGCTGAACAGGATGCCGCCGCCCTCTTCGGTGCGCAGTTCCTCGGGGCGCCGGGGGCGGTAGAGGAAATCGGTGTAGTTGAACGCCTGGATCATCCGCAGGGATCCCACCTCACCGCTCTCGATCAGGCGCGCCGCGGCCTCGACTGGCGGGTCGAAGCTGTGGCTGGGGCCTACGATCAGATGCTTGCTCGAGGCCTCGGCGGCCGCGACCATGCGGTCGGCATCCGCCATCGAGATGGCGATCGGCTTGTCGACCAGCACATGCTTGCCGGCGGCCAGCGCGGTGCAGACGTGGTCGGCGTGCATCTGGTGCGGCGTGGCGATATAGACCGCCTCCACCTCAGGATCGGCGCAAAGCGGCACGATGTCGTCATAGGTCCGACCGCCGAACTCGGCCTCGAACGCCGCGCGGCTTTCGGCGCGGGGGGCGGCGGCGGCGACCAGTTTCACGCGCGGATCGGCGGTGAAGGTCGGGATCATCAGCATGAAGCCGCGACCCAGCCCGACGACGCCTAGCCTGACGGGCATTTGCGCGGGCTCAGAGGTCAAGGACCAGCCTCCCGCCCGAACAGGCGCGCGAGACGCAGATCATGATCTTGTCGGCCTTTTCCTCGTCCATCAGCACCATGTCGCGGTGATCGGCCTCGCCCTCCAGGAGTCGCGTCTTGCAGGTGCCGCAGGTGCCGCTCTCGCACGAGCTGACGGTCGGGAACCCGGCATCGCGCATAGCCTCGAGGATCGAACGGTCGGCGGGCACGGTCAGCGTGATGCCGGTCTTCTTCAGCTCGACCTCGAAGGCCTCGTCATCGGCGCGCACAACGTCGACGGGCTTGAAATCCTCGAAGTTGACGCGGCCTTCCGGCCAATGGCCCGAGATCGCCTCGATCTCGTCCATCAGGGGCTTTGGCCCGCAGCAATAGACATTCAGCTTCTGCGGCTCGGCAAAATGGTCCCAGAAATCGTAGATCTTCTCGGGGTCGCCCTCGTCGTGATGGGCCAGGACACGGTCGCCGTAAGCGGTGGTCAGGTCTTCCAGGTAGGCCGCCTCTTCCGCGCTGCGGCTGAGGTAGATGATGTTGAAATCCTTGCCTTCGCGCTCAAGATGCGCGGCCATGGCCGAGATCGGCGTGACCCCGATGCCGCCCGCGATAAGCAGGTAGCGCGGCGCGTCGGCCATGGGGAAGTCGTTTTCCGGCGCCTCGACGTTCAGCTCGAACCCCTCGACCGCCTCGTCATGCATCGAGGCCGAGCCGCCCCGGCTGGCCGGCTCGCGCTTCACGGCGATCTTGTAATGGTCCGGCGCGGTGCCGTCGTTGACCAGCGAATAGCGCCGCATTGCCCCCGAGGGCGTCTCGACCGTGACATGCGCGCCGGGCGTGAATCCGGGCAGCGCGCCCTCTTCCATCGGAACCAGCGTGAATTCGGTGATCTGCGGGGTCAGCGCGCGTCTTGCACCGACGCGCATCCTGATGAGCTCCATTCGCCCCTCCCAAAAAACGTGTATCTGCCCTTGCTCGTTTAGATAGCTAAGTATATGTTGTCAAGCATTCGAGATTGGCCTTCACGGGCCCGGGCCGCAGGAGGAGTACGAGATGCTGACCCCCGAAGAGAACGAAGTCCTGACCCGCGTGACGGGTGACGCGCCGATGGCGAAACTGATGCGTCAGCACTGGACGCCGGTCTGCCTGATGGAAGAAGTGGCGGAGAACGACGGCAAGCCGCTGCGCGTCGAAGTGCTTGGCGAATCCTACGTCGCGTTCCGTGATACCAAGGGCCGTCTCGGCATGCTCGACGAGCTCTGCCCGCACCGCAAAGCCTCGCTGGTCTACGGTCGCAACGAGGATTGCGGCCTGCGCTGCCTGTACCACGGATGGAAGATGGATGTGGACGGCAACGTCGTCGCCATGTCGTCCGAGCCCGAGGGAAGCCCGCTGATGGACAAGGTCAAGGCCCGTTCCTACCCGGTGCGCGAATGGGGCGGTTTCGTCTGGGCGTGGCTCGGCGACAAGACCGACATGCCGGAGTTCCAGCCCCCCGCCTTCGCCCCAACCGAAGACACCCCGGTCGCCATCCTGAAGATCCGTGTCCCCGCCAACTGGGCGCAGATCCACGAAGGACAGATCGACAGCGCGCATTCCTCGTCGCTGCATTCATCAACGATGAAACCGGCCCGCGTGGAAAGTGCCGCAGCCGATGACAAATCGTGGTACCGCCCGTCGACCGACAAATCGCCGCGCATGCAGACCGAGACCACCAGCTACGGCTTCCACTACGCAGCGATCCGCAAGCCGATCAAGAACGCAGCAACGCATCATTACCTGCGCATCACCGAGTTCGTGGCGCCATACTACTCGCTGATCCCGCCCAACAACGCCTACAAGGTCGCCAGCGTCATCGTGCCGATCAACGACGACGAGACTGCGTTCCACTTCCTCGCCTTCGGCGGCCCGAAAGTGCCCTCGACCGAGGAATGGCGCGCCTTCAACCACGCTGTTCCGGGCAAGGACCTGGATGAGAAGTGGCGCACGCTTCGGACGCTGGACAACGACTTCAAGCAGGACCGCGAGCTGATGAAGGAAGGCCACTTCACCGGCGTTCCGGGCATCCCGAACGAGGACATCATCATGTGGGTGTCGATGGGCAGCCGCGTGCAGCGCCATACCGACGTGCTGGGCGCCTCGGACCTCGCCATCGTCGAGTTCCGCCGACTGATGACCGACGCCGCGCAGAAGGTGGCCGAGGGCGGCCCGGCGATCGGCACCGCGAGCTTCGCGCTGCAGTCGCGCATCGCCTCGCACGAGGGGGTCTATCCCAAGGATGTCGACTGGCGCACGCTGGTCGCCCATGACCCGGCCGAAGCGGCCGAGTGACGCGCTGGCGCTTTCCTCCCAAGGCGCACGCAGGGAAGGCCCGCACGAGCAATCGTGCGGGCCTTTTTTCATGGTCTTGTTCAGAGTTGCGCGCGCCTCTTCAGACGGTTTCGAGGCGCGCCGCCAGCTCCGCCGACGTCCGGCGCAGCAGCTCGGAGAGTTCATCCGCGCGGCGTGATATGCGCTCCGTCGGCCCATGAATCCCGATGCCCAGCGGGCGTGCGTGCCCCGGCGGCACCGGGATCAGCGTCGACATCATAGACGCATCCCAATGCACCGTGCGGTGCGTCGGAATGTCCAGCAGGTCGCGCGCGTGCAGGATCGACACGTCGGTATCACGATTGGCGTCGAGCACCGCCTCGAAGGCCGCCTGGGGGTAGTCGCGCGGCGAGATCAGCCCCTCGGCCACGGTGCGACGGTAGATCTGCAGCGCCACCGGCCGCGGCGCGCGCGCCAGCATCAGCCAGCCGGTGCCGTTCTGCACCATCAGCCGCCGGTCGCCCGCGCGGATATGGGTGTTGCGCCCCTCCTGCCGGTGCAGCGAGGTGACGTAATCGACATGCAGGTCGGCGGGCGCGGCCAGCACCACCGGCTCGCCCGCAGCCTCGCGCAGACGGCACAGGGCATCGAACAGCACGGTCTGCTCATAATCGTCGACCTGCATCCAGCCCGTCAACGTCTGCAGCCGGGGCGCGGGGAGATAGGCATGGGTCGCGGGATCGAGCGTCATGTAACCCATGTCCAGCATGGTACGCAAAAGCGCGGTCAGGCTGGAAACCGGATAGCCGAGCGCGGCGCCCAGTTCGTGCAGCCGGGCAGGCTGTCGGTGACTGGCGAAGAACTCGAGGATCTCAAACACCCGCGCAGCGGATTTCACCTTGTCTGCGGTCATCTCCCCTGCCCTTCCGATTCACACGGCTCGGCGACCCGTACCGGCCCGCTCCGCCCTGTCACAATCTAGGCGAATCGGGGCGCTGCGGAAAGGGTTCGCGACGCGGCCCCGGCGGATGTCCCGCAGCCGGCGCGCGGGCCTTCGGGCAGAATTCACATCCTCGAAATATCCGCCATGCGGGGCGGTTCGCGTTGACCGGGGGCCCGATTTCGCAAGGCTGTCGGCAAGGGAGACGGCAGGATGCGCGCGCGATTGCGCAGTGGCACGGCCCTCCCCGTTCATCCCTTTCGGCAGGCGGCGGGCACGCCCCGACCGCGCCCTGACACCAGACGAGGTTCCATGCCCGACACCGCCCCCTCCATCCCCCTCCCGCCGTCGTCCGGCACGATCTGCGTCGTCGGCGCGGGCTTCATGGGCTGCGTGATCGCCACGCTCTATGCCCACCACGGCCATGATGTCGCGCTGTGCGACATGAATACCGAGTTGCTGGCCAGCTTTGCCGAGCGCGCGCGCCCGATCGCCGCGACCTTCGCAGACGACTCGGCCGCCGTCGACGCGATGCTGGCACGCGTGCGCACCGAGCCCTCGCTGGCCGAGGCCGTGAAGGGCGCCTTCATGGTGCATGAGGCGGTGCAGGAGAAGCTCGAGACCAAGCAGGCGCTGTTCGCCGAGTTGGACGCGCTCTGCCCGTCGGAGGTGGTTCTGGCCACCAACACCTCGTCGCTGTTGCTGTCGGACATCGGCGCCAGGGTGAACGGCAAGGAGCGGATACTGGGCCTGCACTATATCACGCCCGGGCACATCATCCGCTCGATCGAGGTGATCCACGCCGATTTCACCCCGGCGTCGCTGGTGGAATGGGGCCGGGCCTTCGTCGAATCCATCGATCACGTGGGCGTCGCCTGCGGTGAGCGGCCGGGCTTCCTGATCAACAAGATCCAGTTCGCCATGCTGACCGAGATCTATCGCCTGATGGACGAGGGCATCGCCAGCCGCGACGATATCGACGCGGCCGTGCGGCTGAGCATCGGGCCGCGCCTCGCGCTGTGGGGGCCGCTGCTGACCGAAGATCTGATCGTGTCGAAGGCGACGGCGCTGGCGGTCACGGACTCGCTGTACCACCAGACCGGGGACGAGAACTACAAGGGCCGCAAGGCGCTGCGCGACCTGGCCGAGGCCGGGCACATGGGCGCGATCACCGGACGCGGCTGGTACGAGTACGACGCGCCCTATGCCGAGATCGTCGAGGAGCGCGACCGCCAGCTGACAGACCTCCTGGACTGGCTGCGGGAGCGCGACCCGGTGGGCCGGCTGGCGCCCCGCTGAGACACGAAAAAGGGGGCGGATGATCCGCCCCCTTTCCTTTTCCCACAGTCCGGATAAAGGCTTACTGGCCGCCCAGGTTGATGTGGATGTTCTTCTCCTGCGTGAACGAGATCAGCTCGCCGATCCCCTCCTCGCGCCCCAAGCCCGACTGCTTGTAGCCGCCGAAGGGCGCACCCAGGAAGTGCCGCCCGACCTCGTTGATCCAGACGAAGCCGGCCTCCGCGCGGGCCGCCGCGCGATGCGCCGTGGCCAGGTCCTTCGACCAGATCGAGCAGGTCAGGCCCACGTCGAGGCCGTTCACCTCGTCCATCATCGCCCCCTCTTCCGACCAGCGGCGCAGCACCAGAACCGGGCCGAAGATCTCTTCCCGGGCGACGCGCATGTCGGGCGTGACATCGGCAAAGATCGTCGGTTCGACGAAGCAGCCGTCCGCCATCGCGCCCTCGGTCACCGCGTTGCCGCCGGTGACGACGCGCGCGCCCTCTGCCTTGCCCGAGGCGATGTAGCCCATCACCCGGTCGAAATGCTCGCGCCCGACCAGCGCGCCCATCGTCGTCGCGGGATCGGTCGGCATGCCCGGCTTGAAGCGCGACACATCCGCCTCCAGCCGCTCGACGACCGCGTCGTGCAGGTCGTCATGCAGGAAGGCGCGGCTGGTCGAGCCGCAGCTCTGCCCGCACCAGCTGAAGTTCATGCCCGCGACGATGGCGTTGGCCACCTTGTCGGGGTCGCTGTCCGGATAGGCGATCAGGGCGTTCTTGCCGCCCAGTTCCAGCAGCACCGGCTTCAGCGTGTCGCTGGCCGCGCGCATCACCGCGCGCCCGGCCCCCACCGAACCGATCAGCGTGACCTTGTCGATACCCTTGTGCGAGGCCAGCGCCGCGCCCGCCTCCGTCCCGCCGGGGAGCACGGTGAAGACACCCTTGGGCAGCAGGCCGTCGATCAGCTCGGCCAGCCTCAGCGCCGAGAGCGGCGCCTGCACCGGAGGCTTGATGATGACCGCGTTGCCCGCAGCCAGCGGTGCGCCCATCTTGCCGCCGCAGAACATCAGCGGGTGGTTGAACGCCAGGATCCGCGCCACCACGCCCAACGGCTCGCGCAGGGTCATGTTGATGCGCTCGGGGCCCATCGGGATGGTGTCGCCCTTCATCTCGGTGACGAGGCCGGCAAAGAATTCCATCTGCGCCGCGGCGACGCCCGCGTCGCCGCGCATTTCGGTATAGGGGTTGCCGCAATTGGCGGAATCCAGCAGCGCCAGCTCGTCGCCGTGCTTGCGGATGATGGCGGCGATCTCCTTGAGCACGCGCGCGCGCTCCAGGGGCGCCACGTCGCGCCATTCGCGGAACCCCGCGCGGGCGCTTGCCACGGCCGCGTCGACATCCGCCTCGCCCGCCGTGGCCACCTGGGCCAGCACCTTGCCGGTTGCCGGGTCGAAGGTCGGATCGGTGCGCCCGGATTGCGGCGCGTGCCAAGCATTGCCGTAGTAGAGGCCCAGGTTGTCGGGCAGGATCGGTTCGAGCATGGAGCCCTCCTTGTCTTGCAGGGGGCGGGCGACCGGGGCCGCCGCGCCGAGGGTTGTCACAGCATCGACGGCAGCAGCGTCGTCAGCCCGGGAACCAGCGCCAGCACGATCATGCCCAGCAGGTACAGCAGCACGAAGGGCCAGGCCGAGGAGAAGACCTTGCCGAGGCTGGCATCCTCCCACGCGCTTTTCAGCGCGAACAGCGTGTAGCCGAAGGGCGGGGTCATGCCCCCCACGGTGATGTTCACCAAGAACAGCAGCCAGAACCAGATCGGATCGAATTGCAGCTCCTCGATGATCGGCAGGTAGATCGGGATGACGATCAGCATCAGCGCGATCTGGTCGATGAACATGCACAGCACGAAGGGCAGCAGCATCAGCAGGATCAGCATCACCCAGCGTGACTGTTCCAGCCCCACGACCCATTCGGTCATCGCCGAGGCGCCGCCGGTAAAGGCCAGCAGCTGGCTGAACAGCTTCGAGCTGGCCATGATGAACAGGATCATCGCCGCCACCTTGGCCGAGGAGACCAGCGACTCGCCGATCATCTTCAGGGACAGGTTGCGATAGATCGCGGCGGTGATGAGCGAGCCGATGACCCCCATCGCGCCCGCCTCGGTCGGCGTGGCGATCCCGGCCAGGATCAGACCCATCACCATCAGGATGATGATCGAGAACGGCACCACCCGCAGCAGCGCCCAGCCCTTGTCGGCCAGCGTGGCACGGGTGCCGTCGTCGGGCTCGTCGGGCGCCAGCGAGGGGTTGAGCCAGACCCGGATGAAGCAATAGCCCAGGAAGATGCCCGCGAACATCAGCCCCGGGATGATCCCCGCGATCAGCAGCCCGGCGATCGACACGCCGGCCAGCGTGCCAATGATGATGACCAGGACGCTAGGCGGGATCAGCGGCGCCAGGCTGGCGCCGGCCAGGATCGTGCCGGCCGACAGCCGCGCGTCGTACCCGCGCGCGATCATACCCGGCAGCAGCGAGCGGCCCAGCATGGCCGCCACGCCCATCGCAGCACCCGACAGGGTGCTGAACACCGTGGCCAGCAGGATCGACAGCACGTACTGGCGCCCCTTCACCCGACCGACCAGCGTGTCGATGGACCGGAACAGCACCTCGACCGAGTTCGAGCGGAACAGGATCTCGCCCATCAGGATGAACAGCGGGATGGTGACCAGCGATTGCGTGGTCGTCGTCTCGTAGAGCGAGTTGACGAACATGCCGTAGCCCATCGGTCCCATGATGACCGCGACGGCCAGCAGGTTGACCAGCAGGAAGGCCGCGAAGACGGGCAGGCCTACGGCCATGAAGCCCAGAAGCAGCCCCACGCCGGTCGCGACGGCGGCGATACCTTCAACCATGGGTCACCTCGGGTTGGGAGTCGGTCTCGGAAAGCGCCTGGCCGAAGGCGAGGCGCAGAAAATACAGGCCGGAATTGGCCACGCCATAGGTGATGAAGGCCACCAGGATCCATTTCGGAATGCGCACGGTGGTCAGGGTCGCCGTCCCGCGCGAGGCCAGGTGCTGCACCTCGCCGATGCAAAGCCAGGCAGCCCAGAGACAGGTCGCCGCCGCCACCAGGAAGCCCGCGCGCAGGATCACCTGGCGCAGCCGGCCGACCAGGTCGGGCAGGATAGTCACGGCCACGTGCCCGCCTTCGCGGGTCAGCCAGGGCGCGGTGCTGAACACCGTGATCAGCAGCAGGAAGGAAACGAAATCGCTCGCCCAGAGGGTCGGCGCGCCGAAGGCATAGCGCGAGACGACCTCGAAGGCGTAGATGAGCACGATGGCTGCCAGCGCACCGACGCCGATGAAGAACATCAGCCGGGTCAGCACGTCCTGAAGCGTCAGGATCGGTCGCATGGAGGGAAGCTCCTGGAACGGAAAGGCCGAAGAGAATGGGCCGAGAAGGACGACCGGGGGACGGAAAGACGCGCGGCACCAAGCGGCCGCGCGTCGGAAGGGGCCGGGCCCCGATCAGCCGTCGAGATCGGCTTCGGTTGCCAGACGGCGAATTTCCTCGATCGCCTCGCCCGATTGCGTGGCCGCGAGGTCCATCACGCCCGAGAACCAGGCCGAGCTGAGCGTGCCCGCCAGTTCCTCGGACAGCTCGGTCACGCTCATGCCCTCTGCTTCCAGGGCGGCGCTCTCTTCGGCGACTAGCGTGTCGAACAGGCCATTGGCCTCGATCTCGAACTCGCGCGCGGCGGTCTCGATCTCGGCCCGGGTTTCCTCGGACAGGTCGTTCCAGGTGTCAAGGTTCATCAACACCAGATGGCCGACCTGGCCGAAGGTCGGGCGCATCATGTAGTCGGCGACCTCGAACCAGCGGTAGGACAGAGCGCCGATGGTCGGCCAGGCCGCACCGTCGATCACACCGCGTTCCAGCGCCGGGTAGATCTCGCCGCCCGGCAGCACCACGGGCGAGCCACCCAGCACGTTGATCGCCGGGTGGTAGATCGGCGTGCCGCGCACGCGACGTCCTTCGAGGCCGTTCTCGCCGACCGGCTCGTTCAGCATGATGTGGTAGCCATTCAGGTCGTAAAGCACAGCGATCAGCTTCAACCCCTGCTCCTGGTAATCGGCATCCACCGCGTCCCAAATTCCGGCTTCGCGCAAGGCCTCGGTATCGCCCGACAGGCCGTCCAGCGCCATTCCCACCGAAGTCTGGTTGAAGTGATAGGCACCATTGGTGAACAGCAGGTCGAACAGGCCGCGCGACACCGGGTCGAACTGCTCGAACGGGGGCACGGTCTCGGGGCCCATGACGTTGACGCCGAAGCCCTCGGTTACGGCTTCGTCGAGCGTCTCGATGAACGACGTCAGCACGTCGACCGCAACATAGCTGGAATCCCAGCCCGACAGCAGGCGGAAGTCGCGTGCCTCGGCGGCACCAGTCAGGCCCAGCGTCGCGGCCGACAGCGCCGAAGCGCCCGCAAGGGCACGCAGTTTGTTGGTGAATGTGGTGGATGAAGTCATGTCGCTCGCTCCTCCCGTAGCGTTCCGACTGCGCCGCCCCTGGGCGGACAGTCTGGTCTGGATTGGCTGCTCAACCTAAAGGGTAAGCTATCTAAGCTTATTTGGCGGAGAGCACCTTGTCTTGATTGCCGGCGGGATCATTGCGACATTTCACATATATGAAATCGTACCGCCCTGCCCGTTCCGGCTTCAGCGCGCAGCCAGCCAGCGCCCCAACTTCCTGTTCAGGAATGGCAGGATCAGCCCGACATTCAATCCGGTCAGCAGCAGCGCCACGATGAACAGCGAGACCGCCATTGGCATGCCCTGGGTGAAGGGCCGCGTGGCCAGCACCAGGACGATAAGCGCGGGATAGACGGCCAGCATGCTGACCGCCCAGCGCTTCCAGAACTTCGGTTGTTGCGGCGGCACGGCGGAGGGGCTCTGCGTCGTGAGTCGCTCTGCGGTCTGGGTCGGATGGGTCACGTCGGTCTCTCTTGCAAAAGGACGCGCGGCCCGGAGGGGTCCGGGCCGCGCGATCTGTTAGGCTGCGCCAGGGTGGCATCAGCCGGCGGCGTTCTGTTGCACGCTGGCCCGGCGCCCCGCCACCAGGTGCCGTGCCAACATGGCTGCCCCGAGCGCGATGCCCGCGACCGCGAGCAGCTGGAAGGGCGCGACCGCCGCAACCGCACTGCCTAGCAGAAGTACCCGCTCCGCCGGCGATACCGGCTTGCTGGCGAAGGCCTCGACCGCGGTGGCCACGGACAGCGTGGCAATCACGCCCCCAACCACGGCCAAAGTATTCGACAGCGGGTCGGCCAGCAGCATCAGTGCCGGGTTCCAGACGAAGGCGAAGGGCAGCATGAAGCCGATCGAGGCCAGTTTCACCGAGGTGAAGGCGATCTTGAACGGGTCTTCATGCGCAATCGCCGCCGCCGACAGGGCCGCCACCGCAATCGGCGGGGTCAGCGCCGAGAGAACGGCAAAGTACAGCAGGAACATGTGGCTCTGCAGCACCGGATAGCCCAGTTGCGCCAGCGCCGGACCGACCAGCACGGCAGCCAGGATGTAGGCGCTCGGGGTCGGCATGCCGAGACCCAGGATGATCGTCACGACAGCGGCGATAACCAGCGTCAGGATCGGCTGCGAGTTGCTAATCACCAGGATCAGGTTCGCGGCCTTCATACCCAGCCCCGTCATCGACAGGCCCCCGATCACCAGACCCGCGGCGGCACAGGCGCCAGCCACCGGCAGGATGCGCAGCGTGGTCTCGCCCAAGCCCTCGATCACCTGCCACGGCGACAGGCGCGTCGCCTTCAGCAGCGTCGAGGCGATGATGACACCCATCACGCCGATCCCGGCGGTGAAGGTCGGAGAATAGCCCGAGAGCAGCGCCACCACGATGCCGATGATCGGCAGCAGGAAGACCCAGCCCGTGCGGAACGTCTGCGCTACGGTCGGCATCTCGTCCTCGGACGGGCGCAGGTCTTCGCGCACGGCGCGCAGGTGGACCTGACTAAAGACGCCGAGGTAGTAGAGCAGTGCGGGCACCACGGCGGCGACGACCACCGCCTTGTAATCCACGCCGGTATATTCGGCGAGAATGAAAGCGGCCGACCCCATCACCGGAGGCATCGCGCTGCCCCCCGTCGAGGCCGCGACCTCGACCGCGCCGGCGAAGCGCGCGCTGTAGCCCAGTCGCTTCATCACCGGGATGGTGATCGAGCCCGTCGCCACCACGTCCGAGGTCGGGCTGCCCGACATCGTGCCGTAGAGCCCTGAGGAAATCACCGCGATCTTCGCCGGACCGCCGCGGGTGCGCCCGGTCAGAAGCGCCGCGAGGTTGAAGAAGAACTCGCCCCCACCCGCTTTCGACAGAAAAGTGCCGAACATCACGAACAGGAAGACGTAGCTGGCGACCACCTGGATCGGCACCCCGAACACGCCATCCGTGGTGAAGACCAAGATATCGAGCAGGTAGGTGAAATCGTCGACGCCATGCCCGAAGGGCGGCGGCAGCAGGTAGCCGAACCAGTTGTACGCCAGGAAGGCCACGACCACGATGGTAAGTCCCATGCCCGTGGTCCGGCGCGTCGCTTCGAGGGTCAGGAGCAGTAGCGAGATGCCGAAGAAGAGCTGCGCGGGCGTGAACGGATCCAGCAGGCTGATGCGGTCCGCAATGGCGGTGGCGTTCACGAAGAAGAAGATGCCCGCTGCCAGGCTGAGCAGCGACAGGGCGATATCATAGAACGGGATGCGGTCGGGAGCGTTCGGCGTGGCACCGATCGCCGCGAACATGATCGCGTAGATCCCCGAAACGAAGAGGATGCCCAGAACTAGCGGATCCGAGATGGTGAAGAGGTTGGCGTAGATCACCCAGGCCGAGAAGATCGCGGCCACCACGACGATGGCCCGTTGCTGGCCGGCCGCAAGATCCCTCCTGCGGCCAGTGGAGACGAGTGTCCCGATCATTGCGACAGCCCTGCCTCACTGTAGGCACGGGCGGCGCCGGGGTGGAACTCGAGCACGCTGGGCGTGGCGAGCAACTCGGGCGTCAGGGATTGCATCGCGCTGTGAACCGCGCGCACCTCGTCGATGTTGGTGATTAGGGCGTTGGTCAAGGCATAGGCGTCGTCGTCGCTCATCGCGTCGGTCGCGGCCAGCAGCGCCCCCAGCGTCACGGTGTTCACGTCCGCCTGCTGGTTCGAATAGCTGCCAGCGGGAATGACCATCTGGCCGGTGCCGAAGCGCTCGTTGGTGGCGTCGATGACCTCCTGCGGGACCGACAGCAGCACAACGTCAGCATTCGTGTCCACCGCGCGAAACGACGAGTGGTTGATGAAGATGCCGTTGGTAATCATGTCGAGCCGTCCGTCCTGCAGCAGCTCGCCCTGCTCATTGGCGCCGGCGCGCACGAACTGGCCGCCAGCTTCGGCCAGGGATTCGTCGGTCACCCCCACCAGCTCGAACATCATCAGCGCGATGTTCGAGGTGATGTTCCCCGAGCGATTGATGCCGATGCGGATCGGCGCGCCGCTGCCGGCGATGTCGTCCAGGCTGTCGATGCCGTATTGCTCGGCCATCGAGCGGTCGAGGAAGAAGTGCATCGGCGCCCAGTTGTACATGTAGCCGATGGCCCGCATGTTCGTGATCGGCCCGCGGAAGGGCTCTTCGCCTCCCAGCGCGAGCTGCGCCTCGGCGTCGTGCACCAGGCCCAGATCCGTGCGCCCGGCGCCCAGCAGGCCGATGTTGGCGAACCCGCCGCCCGTAGCCTGATAGGTCACCACGGCCGAGGTGTCCGCCACCTGCGCGGCGCGGTCGATGCCGGCGCCCAGCAGCGACCAAAGGCCGCCCGGGTTCCCGCCTGAAAGAGTGAGGTTGAGCGATTGGCCGTGACCAGCCGTCGCCGAGACGGCGAGGCCGGCAGCCATCGCGATTGCAGTGAAACGCATAATCATGTCCTCCCGTTTGGCCCTGCGTCGCGCCCCTCTCCCGTCCGACATCCGGAACACGGGGGCCGGATCGGTGGTTTGCGAAACATAGCTTAGACATCTATCTTTAAAGCCCTCGCTAGGAGATTGTCAACGATTAGATACCAAAGCTTGCTATCCCCCCACTCAAGCTCGACGCGGAAGGCGTTACGGTCCCCCGCGGCGCTGGAAACCGGGTAATGCCGACACTCACGAAGGCAACATACATCATGACGAAGACCCTGTGCGGGCGGGCGCCCTCGCCCATCCTGCAGCAGCACTATTGCGCCTACCGGTGCTACGACGCCGAGGCGGGCCGCGCATTTCATGAGGATTTGCGGCTTTGATGGTGTGCCCCCCCGACGGCATCGATGTGCCAAGGTGGGTCTGCAAGGATCCACAAAGGAGAGCGGTCATGTCGGAGATTATCACGGTCGGGCTCGATCTGGCGAAGAATGTGTTTCAGGTCCACGGTGCCGACGCTACGGGCCGGGCGGTGCTGCGCAAGAAGCTGCGAAGAGATCAGGTCTGGCATTCTTTGGACAGCTGCCGGCCTGCGTCGTCGCGATGGAAGCCTGCGGTGGCGCCCATTTCTGGGGGCGCGAGATCGGGAAGATCGGGCATGACGTGCGGTTGGTCCCACCCGCCTACGTGAAGCCATTCGTGAAGCGCCAGAAGAATGATATGGCTGATGCCGAGGCGATCTGCGAGGCGGCGACGCGCCCGACGATGCGCTTCGTGCCGGTGAAGAGCGAGGAGACCCAAGGCGCGGCGATGGTCTTTCGCATCCGCGAGTTGCTTATCCGGCAGCGAACCCAGACCATCAATGCCCTGCGCGGGCATCTGGGCGAGTTCGGAATGATCGTTCCGCAGCGCGCGGCCAACATGTCGAAGCTGATTGCCATTGTGGAAGACCCGGAAAGCGGTCTGCCTGCCGATGCCATCCCCACGCTCAAGGTGTTGGTGGCGTCACTCGCCCATCTCGGAGCGGAAATCGGCAAGCTCGATGCCGAGATCGCCCGGTGTGCCAAGGAGAATGAGGTGGCGCGGCGCCTGATGACAGTCCCGGGGATAGGTCCTCTGATTGCCACGGCCATAGCGGTTCTGGCTCCGCCCCCCGAGACGTTCCGCAAAGCGCGCGACTTCGCGGCCTGGCTCGGGCTCACGCCCCGTCAGCATTCCACAGGAGGCAAGCAGCGTCTCGGGGCCAACACGAAGATGGGCGAACGGTCGTTGCGGCGATTGCTGATCATCGGGGCCAACAGCGTCATCATCAAGCGGCATGTTCATGCCGCTGCCCGGCCGGGCACATGGCTTGGCGAGATGCTGACGCGCAAGCCGCCGATGCTGGTGCGGGTCGCGCTGGCGAACAAAATGGCGCGGATCGTCTGGGCGCTGATGGCCCGAGGCGGCGCCTACCAGTCTCCGACCGCTGCGGCGTAAGCCGTCACTGGTCGCGAGGACGTCGGAGCGGAAGAGGGCAAGGAGACGTTTGGCGCACGGTCGTGAGACGGGATCGGGAGGACCAGAGCGCAACAGAGTGCCATCGAGCACGCGGCTTTGATCTGGACCCGACCTGCGAACACCATACGGGCCCGCGGCGTGATGATGGCCGCAACAGAGGCCGGATACATGTCAGCACCCGACACCGCGCGAAACTGATCCAGAAACCCTCTTGCGCAAGGGGCGGTTATACATGTTGCGCAAATGCTGTGAAGGTTTCACCTTGCGAATCCAGTCTGTTAGTCAGGCTGCATGAGCAGACCCATACCCCCGACCTACAAGACCAGGAACTGGCCAGCCTACAATGAAGCAGTCAAGCGCCGGGGCTCGCTGACGATCTGGTTTGACCCCGAGATGAGCTGGGATGCCGCGCCGACAGGCAGGCGTGGCCGCCAGCAGACCTACAGCGATGCCGCTATCCAGACGTGCCTCTCGATGAAAGTGCTGTTCGGCATGGCGCTCCGGCAGACGACCGGGTTCGTCGAGAGCCTGCTACGGCTGGTCGGCCTGAACTGGACGGTGCCCGACTTCAGCACGCTATCTCGCCGCCAGAAGACCTTGGCCGTGAACATCCCCTACCGCGGCTCCAAGGGGCCGTTGCACCTGCTGATCGACAGCACCGGGATCAAGGTCGAAGGTGAAGGCGAGTGGCACGCACGCAAGCATGGCGGCCCGAAACGGCGCGTCTGGCGCAAGCTCCACCTTGGGATCGATGAAGAAACGTTGGAGATCCGGGCCGTCGAAGTCACCGGGAGCCACATCGGTGATGCGCCCATCCTACCCACCTTCTCGACCAAATCCCGCAGGACCAGGAAATCGGTAGCGTTACGGCTGATGGCGCCTACGACACGCGCAAATGCCACGATGCGATTGCAGATCGCGGTGCCCATGCCGTCATCCCGCCCCGCAAGAACGCGAAGCCCTGGAAGACGATCACCGCCGGAGCCGTGGCGCGAAATGAGGCCCTGCGCGCGGCGAAATACCTGGGCCGCGCGCTCTGGCGACGATGGAGTGGATACCACCGCCGAAGCCGCGTCGAGACAAAGATGCATTGTATCAAGTTGCTGGGCCAGCGGCTCATGGCACGGGACTTCGACCGACAGGTCGCCGAACTCCAGGTCCGCATCGCCGTCCTGAACGGCTACACCGCGCTCGGAATACCCGTCACGGAAGCTGTGGGATAAGTCCGTCCGGGGAAAGGGGAACCTCGGCCTTAAGCCGATTTGTGCATCAGAGCCCTTGACACTAATAATTAGCTATCTATGTTTTTTCCCGGCGATGGTTCCCCGGAAGAGGAGCCGGATTTCATCGCTGCATCAAACTGGAGGAAATTCATGTCACGGACAGCCAATTTGGCCGGCCCGCGTTCGCGGACCGGAATGGTGGTGCTTTGCCTCGCTCTGACCGCGGGCTTCGCCCCGCTCGCGTCGGCGCAGGAGCAGCCCGCCTTCAACGAACATGCGGGAACCCTGCCGGACGGGACGGCATGGCTGATCCGCGTGCCCGAGAACTGGAATGGTCGACTACTCAGGGATCTGGATTTCGCCAGCAACGTTTCGGTCGCGTCAGCGGTCCAGCGGTATGACGACCTGCTCGGTCGTGGCTATGCCTTCGCCGGGCTCGCCCGGCACCCGCTGCGCCTGTGGCAATACGATCCGCAGCGTGAAATCCTGAATCTACAAGCTGTTCAGGACATTTTCACGGACCTGGAGCGCGCTCCTGACATGGTGCTGCAATACGGCTGTTCTGGCGGAGGGCTCGACAGCCTCGCTTCGGCCGAGGATTACCCGGACAGGATCGACGGTGCCGCCGTGCTTGCCGCCCATACGCCGGTCTGGATCATGAGCAGTTTCCTGGATGGCTGGTTCGCCATGCAGACCCTGCTGGGCGAAAGCTATGAGGCCGCTGGGCACGGTCCGGCCAGCGATCTCGCCATCGTCGGCCTGCCCAATGCCGGAGCGGGTGGCGAGCGCAGCCTTGACGCGATCCGTGCGTCCTGGATGGCCGCCATCGAAACGGCGGGCGAAAGCCCGGAGGGCCGCGCGCGGCTGGCGCTTGCCTTCGCCATCGGACAGTGGTCGCCGTGGATGGTCGAGGGGACCGAACTACCCGACACCGCGGATGCCGGCGCCATGGCCGACATGATCGTGGCCTCGGCGCTGCGCATCGGCGGTAATGTTGGCGGGTCCTCGCGGCTTCTGTTCGAAAACGCCGCATCGGGGCAGCAACTTTCCGGGAACGAGGGGGTCGACTATGCCGCCTTCTACCAGAATGCCGCACCCGCGATGGCGCGGACGGTTGAGGCGCTCTACGAACAGGCCGGTTTGGACCTTCAGGCCGACATTGCCAGGATCGACGCCGCCCCCCGCATCGCGGCCTCGGATTATGCGCGCGATTTCTGGGCCGCAGACGGGCGCACGACGACCGGCGATCTGCAGGTTCCGGCGATCCGCATCCACATGCTGGGCGACTGGGCCATTCCCTACACGCTGATGGAAGGCTACGGCGCGCTGGTGCAGGAGCAGGGTACCGGCGATCTGTATCGGCAGTCGCTGGTCCAGGGCACGGGCCATTGCGAGTTCACGGCTGCCGAAAGCACGGCCATCGTCGAGACCCTGGTCGAACGGATCGAAACGGGCGCCTGGCCCGAGACATCGCCCGAGGCGCTGAACGCCGCAGCCGAGGCGCTGGAAACCGGGAGCGCCCCCCGGTTCATCGAACACGGTGATTGGCGCGTGGCAGCCTATAACCGGCCCTGGGTTCCGGCAGAATGAGCCGATGGGGAACTGGCGCTGCGCCGGTTCCCCCACAGGTCCGGTGGCGCAAGTCATTGGTGGACCGTCGCCAACGCGCAGTGGGCATCTCTGGCGAGGGCAAGTGTTCCCATGTCTGGACGACCCCTGCTGCGCAAGCTGGGAATTGACGCGCCTATGCCGAAAGCAGTCATGTCTACGGCCTTTGTGGTGCGGTCTAGCCGCTGGCCCAGATGAAGTCCGCGGATCGGGTCCCAATCAAAATTGCGCGCTTTCTGCGCCTTGACCCCCTGGGGTGTCCCGATCCCCGGTTCGACCGGTTTGTCATCTCTTCTCAGCTTCACGCATTCCGTCAGCGGTTCCGCGCTCAGGAGACAGGGGCCGCGTAGATCTCGTTGGCGTTGTTGCAGAAAGTCGGCCTGAGTTGTGAGTGCCCCTTTCCCATTCAGTTTCATGCCACGCGGACGACGTGGGCGGTGCCGAGCGCGTTGAAGCGATTGACAAGGGCGACCCGGATGTGGATTTCGGCGGTTTGGCGATCTGGATCCCGCGCGGCGATGCGCTCACCGAAGGCCTTCAGGCATCGCATCTTGGCCTCCACTCGGCTACGGGCGTGGTATCCGGTCCACCGCTTCCAGAATGCCCGACCGTAGTGACGCGTGGCGCGCAGGGTTTCGTTGCGCGCCTTGGCAGCCGGGCAGTCCTCTTTCCAAGCTCGACCGTTCCTTCGGGTCGGTATGATTGCCGTGCCACCGCGTGCGATGACGGCGCCGTGGCAGCGGCGGGTATCGTAGGCACCATCCGCGGTCACGGTGCCGATGTCCTCGTCCTCGGGGATCTGGCCCAACAGGTCCGGCAGGACTGGGCTGTCGCCTTCCCGGCTAGGGGTGAACTCGACGGCCCGGATATCCGAGGTGGCGATATCCATCGCCAGATGCACCTTGCGCCATTGGCGGCGGCCCTGAACGCCATGCTTGCGGGCCTGCCATTCGCCGTCGCCAAGAAACTTGATGCCGGTGCTGTCCACCAGAAGATTCAGCGGCCCTTCGGCACGGCGATAGGGGATCTGCACCTTGAGGGTCTTCTGTCTGCGGCACAGCGTCGAGTAGTCCGGAACGGGCCAGTCTAGCCCTGCCAGGCGCAGGAGGCTCGCGACCATTCCGGCTGTCTGCCTGAGCGGTAGCTTGAACAGAACCTTGAGCGACAGGCAAAACTGGATCGCGGCATTCGAAAAGACCGGCGGGCGCCCTGGGCGTCCCTCATGCGGCGCGTGCCAGGTCATCTCCTTGTCCAGCCAGATCAGCAGCGATCCGCGCTTCCTGAGCGCATCGTTGTAGCTGGACCAGTTCGTCGTGCGGTAGCGGGCGGGCTTGGGCTTGCTCATGCAGATCGTCTAACCGCATGGATTCCCGATGTGAATCCTTCACCGACTGAGTTCTGCAACAACGCCCGTCCGGCCTGAGATCAGCCTCCCGGATGCGACAGGTCCGTTCGTGTTGGCGCAGGCCGATGAACGCGCCGATATCGACATCTCTGGCAGCGCCTTCGACTTCGTTCGGAGCATCCGCGTCTACCATGTCCAGTTCAGCCAACATCAGGATCGTGACGGTGATTGCATCCGCTACGACTCGACTAGGCTCGGCTCCTACGGTGTGCAGGGCGATTATCGCTGGCAGAGATCGAGCGTGGGAGCTGTTCCACCTGCCTCGCTTCTGCCCCGTCCCGAGCACTGTGGTTGGGTGAGTTATCGCTCGGTCTTCGTCGATTGGCGCGACCATGAAGGAAACTACGGCTTCGAAGAGGTTCGATACTGAACCCCATGCGGGCCAGCGTAGCACTGGCCCGCTCCGATCAACTTGCACCGGAGGCAGTGCATCACCCCAAAAAAGGGAAACGACGCCAGACCGAGAAGCCTGACGCCGCGCTAGAAAAAAACCCCTGAACACGGTCTTTTTAGCGCAGTGTCCGAACCCCTGCAACCAGCAAAGTGTTTTTGCTGGCAAGAATGTTGTTTGCTCTCGACATGGCATCGTCTCTTAGGAGATACGACCATGGAACCAACGACCGGCCTGATCCTCAGGCGAATCACGCAGACAGACCTCTCCGTTTCGGCGCACAAGCTGGCCACGCTCATCCTCGACGGAATTGCGTGGAAGGATGGGTATAACGGCCTGCCCCGCGGCACGGCTGCCTTCACCCTGTCCTCTCTGGCGGCGAAGATGGGCGTCTCGCGCCAGTACCTGAGCGTTCTGCTGAGTGAGCTTGAAACTTCTGAACTGAAGCTTGAGCGCGAGAAATCGAACGGCAAGTTCGCCCCCTGGCTTTTCCGCTTCGCGGCCTTTGACGACGGCGAACAGACCCACGATCTCGTGTCAGGCGGAGGCGACACATCACTATCTAGAGAAGAATCTAACAAAACTATATTCACAGGACAGATCAACATTGACGGTTGCTCGAACGTGTTCCGAACATGCTGGGCCGAGCTGATCAAGGCCGCGAAGAGCGCCCTACCCTGCTGGAACGTCGATACGCAAGTGATCTGGGAACGCTTCCTTGCCTTCAACCGGGCCCGTGGGAACAGCAAGGTTCCGGCCGGTTTCCTGCTCGGCTTCATGCGCCGGTGGCGCACCTCGCTTGGAGAAGCGACGCGCCCACCGGCTCTCCCCGCACCACAGCCGGTTCAAGAGCCACGAGAGCGCGAGCTGCACGAACAGATCAAGGCTGCGCCAAGCTCGAACCGCCAGTTTCACGCGTCAGACCTGTGTCGCGTCATAGGGCAAGCGGCGTACGATGCGCGCATTGTCGCCGTGATCCGGCAGTTCGGTTGCCCGAGGTTCACTGCTACGCTTGCAGTCCACGGGCGTGCAGTCCTGGCGGGCGAAATCTCGCGGTGATGATGGATCGGGTGCCACAACTCTGGCCAGAACGTATTCAGTCAGGGCAGTTCTGGGATCAAAGCAGGTCGGCGAATTGCTCCAGGTCGGCAACCGTGGCGACCAACCCCTGCTGTGTCAGGATCGCGAGATACTCGTCGACGCTTTTGAGCGGATTCTTGAGGCGCGCGCGAACTTTCCGCAGCGCGGAACAGACCAGACCGGGCGCGAGAGACAGTTGGTTCCGGAAAAAGTCGTCAGGGTGTTGGGTCTCGATGCCAAAGGGCGCAAGTGCCGCTGGTGGGAAGTCCTTCAGGTTCTGCGTGACGATCGCGTCACAGCGCCCAACGATTGCCGCCGCCAGAACGTGCCGATCGTCAGGGTCCGGCAGTGTTAGGGCCGGCACCAATGCCTCGTAGCCGGTGACCAGACAGTCGCGTGTGGCCCTGTCCATCAAGTCGCGAGTTCGTTCCAGCGCGGCGCGCTCCCGATGAGGTTCATTGCGCAGAAGCGCATCAATCCACTCCCGATGGATATCGGCCGTCCACTTGGCCTTGAAAAGGTCTGTGACCGCCAACTGCATCAGTGCATCGCGCATCGGCGCGGGATAAAGGACGTTCGCATCGAACAGGACCGTGTACTGGCTCATTTCGAGCGGTAGCCCATGTCCTGCTCTTGAGCGTCGGCGGCCAGTTGATCGAGCGCAGCTTCACGCTCGGTATCGATCGCGGCCTTGTAGGACATCACGTCTTCCATGCGGACGCGGCGATGCTTGCCGACCTTCCGATGCGGTATGGCACCATCCTCGAGCAGCTTGATCAGGAACGGACGCGAGACGTTCAGAACCTCAGCGGCCTGTACGGTCGAGAGTTCGGCGTTCTCGGGGATGATGGTGACCCCCCGCCCCGCTGCCATCGCCTCGAGGATCTCCATGAGCAGCGATACGGCGCCCGCAGGAAGCTCGATCGGCTCCATCTGCTCGGAGTCCGTCACACGAAGTTTCAACGGCGCGCGCGCCTGGGCGAAGCGTGACAATGCCTGGCCAGAGACGCGCGCAATCGCTGCGTCCTGCGGCGTGGGCGGAAGATGTCGGTGTGCCAGCATGTTCATGGTGGTCTCCTCTCCGGTTTCTGTTCTCTACCACCATATATGAAATAAGTGCAACAAATGCATTAAGTGTTGGTGAGTTTCTGCGCGCCCTGCCGCGTGCTCGCGGTTATCGCTGCTGTCGAGTGAGCGGGTGAGACCCACGCTAACCTTCAGTTTGTCGCCTTCCACATCCTGAACCGCCCCTGTCCTGTCACCTCGCGGATCAGACCCCGCTCTTGCATCCATGCAAGGTTGCGCTGAACAGCGGCGCGACTGGCACTCGTCAGGGCCTGGGCCATTGGCGCAGAGACGAGCGGCCATTCGGTCAGCACTGCGCGCAAGGCCGGCGGCGTCCTGCCCGAGAGCAATGTCATTTCGGCTTCCGCCCGCGCCGACCATGCCTCGATATCGTCAAGGTGCCGCACCGCGGTCAGGCACGCGGCTTCCATCCCGTATAGCCAGCGTTCCAGACGTTCGAACGGTGAACCACCGGCTCGTAGTCCCCCTGCCCCGCCCATGGCCAGAGGCGTGAAGACTGCGCCTCTTCCATCGCTGGCCGCGATCCGCGCAGCTGCGACAGCCGCTTCCATACGGTCGTCGTGCTGCCCGAGCCCCGCGAGGCGCCAGAGGTGAAAGCCCGCGCAAGCGCGAGTGATCGGGTGCAGGTCCGTGGCCTGCCCCATCAGATCCAGCCAACCGCTCGCGCGATCCACGAACGGCTCGGTCTCATCACTGATGTTCTCGGGGTCGCGACGGTCGAGGAAGGCGGAAAGGTCCTGCTCCGGTCCCGGTCCACCCGTCAGTCGCCGAATCGCCCATCCGACTCGCGCCAGCGCCGCCGTGTCGTCCTGGACACCGGACAGGCGCAGCGAGATCCAGAGCGCCAGCCGGTCTTGGCTGATGCGGTCACCGGTGTGCCAGCTCAAATCTGCGGCCTCCATCAGCGCAAGCCGATGCCGCCATCCTTCCGGTCCGCGCTTCAACCGGTCGTCCAGCGCGCCGACGCGACCGGCCACACGGGCAAGACGCGCGGCCTGCCCGCCCTCTGCCTTCCGCCATTCGTCGAGGACCTCGGTTTCACGCGGTTCGGCCCGTGGTCCCGGCGGCAAATAGTCCGGCTCGTCGTCCATCGGACCGGGCAGAAACCACATGTCGCATTTTCTTCACCATTTCAGCACATGATTATTACGTGATTTCTGGAAGATACCGCGATATTGCACATCATTTTTCAGCTTAAGGTTTCAATTTTGGTTCCGTATTTCAGCAAGTGGCCGCCCTGTTGGCGCACTGCCCAGCCGGTTTCGAAAGTTTCATATCGATGACGTCCGGCGGAGCGCATGCCTCGGATGAAGCTTGGGCCAAGGCGACGCGGATCGCGCGCGAGTTGGACCGGATTCTTGACGGGGCGGCGCCCGTGCGTGAGGCCGTGATGCGCGCGGCATCCGAGCTGCGGCTTTCGACACGCCAAGTCTACAACTATCTGGCGCGGTATCGGGAAGAGCGCAGGGTATCGTCCCTGCTGCCGCGAACGAGTGGGACAAGGAAACCAAGGATCAGCCCCACGGTCGAGAGCATCATCGCGATGACCCTGCGGGAGATGTGGTTGCGCCCGGAGCAGCCGGATCTTGCGCCGATTGTTGAAGAGATCCGCGCCCGCTGCGCAGAGGAGGGGCACTCTCCGCCCGCCTATGTCACTGTCGCCCGGCGGATCACCATCCTGTTCGCCCCGGAAGAAATTGCCCGCCGCCGCCTGTCAGATAGTAAACACCTGAACCGGCTGAAGCCGCGACCCGGCTACATCCGGGCCAACCACGCGCTCGACGTTGTCCAGATCGATCACACGCCGGCAGACATCCAGTTTGTCGAGGTGATTGATGACCACGGCGTCTTCGTTGGTCGCCCCTATCTGACCATCGCTGCAGATGTGGCCACGAGCGCGATCATCGGCTTCTGCCTGACCCTCGAGCGGCCGTCACGACTGTCTGTCGCGCTTTGTCTGGCGCACGCGATGTGCTGCAAGACTGCCTGGCTGGCAGAACGCGGCATCGATCATGCCTGGCCAATGCATGGTCGCCCGAAGCAGATCGTCGTCGATTCCGCCAAGGAGTTCCAAAGCAGCACCTTCAGCAGAGGATGCGCGGACTATGGCATCGCCATACGCATGCGGAACAAGGGCACCGTGCATCGGGGCGGAGTCGTCGAACGCCTGCTGGGGAAAGTGAACACGGCGCTGCGGGCTTTGCCGGGCAAGACGGGGCGTTCCATCGCGGATCGGGGCGACTATGCCTCGGAAGCGCGGGCACGGCTCAGCTTCGCGGATCTTGAACGCTGCATCGCGCTCGCGATCATCGACCACAACCTGAGTCAGAATGCGCGCAAGCTGACCGTTCCGGCGAAAGAGTGGGAAGATCGGTTCCAACCGAAGGATCGGCCGATCGATGCACCTGTCGATGTGCTGCTGAATTTCCTGCCGCGCAAGACGCGGAAGATTTCGCCTCAGGGCATCAGTCTCTTCGCCATCGACTATTTCGAGCCCTGGCTGGGCCCGCTGGTCGCGCGTCGTGACCGGCTGAACCCGCTCGATCTGTGCTATGATCCTCGCGACATCAGCCATGTCTACGTCAAGGATCCGGATACCCAGGCTTGGCGGCCGGTCAGGCGACGGGACGGACTGGCCGAGCCGATCACGCTCTGGCAGCACCAGACGGATCGACAGCGGCGGCGCGAAATCCAGCGGCGCCCTGTGCAGGAGGCATCAGCCATCCGACGCGAAATCGCCGCAACCGTTGCCGCCGCCAAAACCCCCAAAAGCCGGTTGAAGGAGATGACCCGCGCCCGGCATGCCACCGAGGCAAAGAAGCCTTATGCCGACTTCGCTGCGCCTTCCGCCTCGGCCCAGGCAAAGCTCGACCCGGATCGTCCGCGGCGGGTCTTCCCTGTCGAGGATTGGTAAGGTGCCGGACCACCTCATGCCCGCCATAGTGCCACTCTTGCAGGCCGATGACGCAGTGCGGATCGCCCATGTGCGCGCGCCGCGCTGGATCAGCCATCCGGCGGCCGGCGCGGCGCATGACGCGATGCGACTGCTGCTTGAGCGACCGCCATCGCTGCGCCCACGCGGTTTGCTGCTTGCCGGTCCCTACCATAACGGCAAGACCATGATCGCCGAACGCTTCGCCGTCGAACATCTGCGTGCCGCCGACCAGCAAAAGGTGTGGGTGATCCAGACCCGGGAAGGTGCGGGCCTGTCGCATTTCTACGCCAGCATCCTGTCCGGATTGCGCGCGCCACAAGCCGCGGGCTGGCGCAGCCTGTCCCGCGCCGGCGATCAGGTCGATCATCTTCTCGAGCGCCTGAAGCCGCGCCTTTTGATCTTCGACGAGTTCCACAGCGCGTTGCGTGGGCGGCGCCAGGATGTGAAGGCCATCTTTTCGTTCTTGCGGCGGATCGCACGGGTGCATGACATCTCACCCGTCCTTGTCGGCGAGATCGCGATCTACGATGCGGTGCATGACACCGACGAAATGGGCTCACGTTTCGATACGATCCCCATTCCACGATGGGCGTATGACGAGGAGTTCGCGACGCTTCTCGACAGCCTGGAAGCCAGTCTGCCGCTCGCCGACACCTCCGATCTGTCGCGCGAACCCTTGGCGAAGATCATCCACGATCTGTCAGAGGGGCTGATCGGCGAGGTTGTCGAGATCGTCACCCGGGCCGCAGTTGCGGCCATCTCGCGCGGTGAGGACCGGATCACGGGCGCAACCCTGTCGGACCTTGGCTATGTGCCTCTCTCGAGGCGCCGCAATTCGGCTTTGCGTCACGAGATGACATGAGGTTTGGGCCGACCGGGATCTCCGTCACACCTGCAGAGCGGTATGAAAGTGCGGCGGGAAACCGTTGGCCCATGAGCATTATGCCCGCACCAGGTGAACTTCTGTCGAGTTGGCTGCACCGCCTCGCTTACGCAAACGGCATACCTCCGCACTATTTTGGTGCGCTTCTCGAAGCGCCGGGTGAGAACTGGTCGGCGCGGCTTGATCGGGCATTGCCCGGTCGCATCCTGCAGCTTTTGGAAGAGCATACCCACATACCTCTGGAAGACATAACGGCTCTGACTAATGCTCCCGACCCTTTGGCCGTGCTGCGTTTGCCCCTGCGGGCATCGCCTCAGCAGAGTTGCGCACCAAAGACGCAGGCGACCTGGCTGCAATTCTGCCCGGCCTGTCTGGCGGAAGACGAAACGCCCTATTTTCGCCGAGACTGGCGCCTCGCGACACGCGTTTCTTGCTTTCGCCACGGCTGCCGACTTCGGGACAGGTGCCCATCCTGCGGACAAGGATTGGCTCCGTTCAGCCAGAAGCGTCTTGTGCCGCATCAGATCTGCGCCTGGTGCGGCGCGGCCCTCTGCAAACGCACCCGTCCTGCCACCAATGGGGTTCGGCGTCTTGAGCGTCTGATCGACGATCTGCTTCGTCTGCAGGCATCAGGGCATCGAATGGCAGAGGGGCGATCACTCCCGGACCTTCTTGGATCAGCCTGCTTTCAATTTAGTCGACGGCCAATCTCCATCGCGCGCCTCTCTCATCGGGATCGCTATCAGCTGTTTCGGCAATTGACGGACGGGCAATCGACGCCGTTCGGAACGCGAAGAAGTTCCGCGATCATTTATTGGAAACGCGTCGCTCAGGTTGCGCCAGCTTGGGGCGGACTGGTCACATCTTTCAGCGATGCCGTCCTGCCTCGGCCCAAAGCTGGGCCTTGCTCTAACACCGCTGGCCCGAATTTGGCGGATCTCGTTCAGGCGGCCGCGCGGCTCGATCAGCAGCGGCAAGCGCTGTAAAAATTCCCGGTGAGTTTCAGGCGCTCGCGGCCAGCCCGGCATCATTCAGCTGTTCAGGATCCGGCAGGTCCCGCAAGCTCTCCAACCCGAAGGCCGCGAGGAACGCGTCTGTGGTGACGAAGGTATAGGGGGCACCACGACGCGGCGCGCGCGGCCCAGTTCCAATCAGACCGTGTGCATGGAGCCGCCCGATCAGGTCCCGACCGATCTCCTTGCCGAAGATGTCCTTCAGCCCATCGCGCGTGATTGGCTGATGGTAGGCGATGGCCGCCAAAATCGCGACGTCGAACTCGTTCAGGTCCAGCAACTGGTCCCCGACATCCGCTGCGGAGCGGATCGCAGGCGCGTAAACAGACCGCGTCCGGAACATCCACCCCCCTGCGACCATGGCAATCTCGAACGCCCGCCCTTCTAGATCGGCGGCAAGATCCTCGATCAGCAGATCAACCGAGGTCGCCTGCCCCACTATGCGCGCCAGATCCTCGCGCGGTACAGGCGAGGCAGAGGCAAACAGTACCGCCTCGATCCGCCGCATCCATTCGCGCCAGCGCAGCTCCGGCGGCAGGTCGGACAACTCGCGGTCAAATTCAGGCTCGGAGCGATCCTTGGCCATCGTTACACCCCGTAGAGCCGGAAGGTGTCGCGGCCAGTCAGTTCGCGCACAGCGCCGAGATCGACCAGCCGGTCGCAGAGCCGCCGCGCCGCGCGGTCCGGCAAAGGCAAGACTGAGGGAGCGACCGCGTCCTGTTTCAGGAATAACTCGACGGCGTCGGCCGCCCCCTTGGCCCGAAGCTTTGGTGCGACCGCCTTCAGATGCGCCGCCCGGCGCGCGAGGTTGGTGGAGAGACGCACGGCCTCGGCCGCCGATGACACGAGCGCCCGATGACAGGCGAGCTTCAATTCGTCGCCTTGCTTGCGCAGGTCGGCACGTTTCAGGCCAGCCGCCAGCAGCGGCACGACATGATCCCAACCAAGCGCCTGGGCGAGTGCAGCATCCGCGAGGATCAGCGCAGCTTCGTCAGCACGTGGCGCCTCGCGCAGAACAGCTTCCAGCACCAGTGCTGCTCGTTTGACCGGCGCCCCCACCCCCGCATCGAGCCACGTCGCGATCTGGCCCGGCTCGAAGGCCGACAAGGCTCGGCCCAGAGCCTTGACCGCCACCGGCCGCTCCACCGCGCGCCGCCAGATCAGATAGGTTTCCCCTGCCGGTCCGGGTAGATCGCCGGGACGCAGAAGGTGCGCTGCATCGCGCAGTTCCCCTGCCCGCTCCCGTCGGCCAGAAAACGCAACACAAGCCTCAGCTGCGCACAGCGCGAGCCGCTCCCGCAACAAGGCTTGGGGCACCTCCGCGCATCCCAGCACAACATGCAAGTGGTTCAACGCAGCGCCCGACAAAAACGCCACATCTTCAAGGGTTTCAACCCGTGCCGAGGTGACCCAGGCGGGCATCCGGGGTAGAGTGTCTGTGTCGATGGAGTGTTCCGGTCGGGCAAATGTCATGACTGAAGCCTAAACCATCGCGGCGCTTTTCTCCAGAAAATAGCACAGAAAACGCCTCACTCTATCTTTTGCCATAATGTCCGATAATCTTGCATTATCATTCATTATATACATTATAAGGAAAAACCCCATTTTGAGGCCCGAAATGCCCGAAAACGACGCCGATCCGCACGCCAGTCCGTCTCCCGGCACGGGAGCGGAGGATGCCTTGCACGTTTCCGGGGCGTCGGGCGCAGTGGCCAGCCACCTCGCGCCGCTGGTCGAACGCGCCCGCGGTTATGTCGAGGCCGCAAGCGCGGCCAATACCCGACGCGCCTACGCCGCCGACTGGGCCCATTTTACCGGCTGGTGCCGGCGCAAGGGACTTGTCCCCCTGCCCCCGGATCCGGCGACCGTCGGGCTCTACATCACGGCGCTCGCCTCGGGCGCGGCCACTCCCGGAGCCAAGCCCAGCACGGTCTCCACCATCGAGCGGCGGCTGTCGGCGCTCTCATGGAATTATGCCCAGCGCGGCCTCGTTCTCGATCGCCGCGACAGGCACATCGCCACCGTGCTTGCCGGCATCCGCAATCGCCATGCAGCACCGCCGCGCCAGAAGGAGGCGATCCTGCCCGAAGAGCTGATCGCCATGGTCGAAACGCTCGACCGGGGCACGCTCCGGGGCCTGCGCGACCGGGCCATGCTGCTGATGGGATTTGCCGGCGGGTTGCGCCGCTCGGAAATCGTCGCGCTCGATTGCGGCCGCGACCAGAGCGAGGACGGAAACGGCTGGATCGACCTTTTCGACAAGGGGATGCTGGTGACCCTGCGCGGAAAAACCGGCTGGCGCGAAGTCGAGATCGGCCGCGGCTCCTCCGATCTCACCTGCCCGGTCGCAGCCGTCGAAACCTGGCTGAAACTCGGTCGGATTGGTCATGGTCCCCTGTTCCGCCGCGTCACCGGCAAGGGCAAGACCGTCGGCCCCGCGCGTCTGAAGGATCAGGAAATTGCCCGCCTCATCAAGAAGACCGTGATCGCCGCCGGCATTCGCGGTGAACTCCCGGAGGCCGAACGGATAAAACTGTTCTCCGGCCATTCGCTGCGCGCCGGCCTCGCCTCCTCCGCCGAAGTCGACGAGCGCTATGTCCAGAAACAGCTCGGCCATGCCTCCGCCGAGATGACGCGCAAGTATCAGCGCAGACGCGACCGGTTCCGCGTCAATCTCACAAAGGCTGCGGGGTTGTAGCAGCCCCTCCCCTGCCGTGGCTCTCTCAGAGCTTTGGGCCGTGTCGGGAGCGCTCCGCAATACGCGACAGATCAACTTTCTTGCCCGCGACATCCGCGACGATCTTCAATGTGCCGCCAAGGGATTCAACATAATCGCGAAGCGTCGACAGCTTCATGTCGGCCCGCTTCTCCAGTCTCGAAACATTGTTCTGCTTGATACCTGTTCCGACGGACACATCCTCCTGCGTCCGTCCGGCAAGTACGCGCAGTTCCCGCAGATTGTAGGCCGTAACAAGCTCGCCGGCACGCTTTTGAATAGCGCCTCGTTCTTCTTCAGGAAGCGTCTGCATTATCTTATCGAGATCATCCATGTTTCTTCTCCAACTCGCTCAAATGCTCATCGTACCGTTTGTCCGCCAGATCGATCAGGCGCTTGTAAAAGAGTTTCTGGCTCACGCCGCTCTTTGCACCGCCGCAGAGGACTACAGCCTTTCGCTCCGGATCGAAGGCAAAGGCGAACCGCCATTGCACCTTCAACACCTTGACGCGCAGTTCCTTCATGTTCGCGTGTTTGGAGCCTTCGAGTGTGTCGACCTCAGGCCGCCCCAGTCGAAATCCCTTTTCGCGAAGCAGCACCAGATGCGCGAGCAATTCGACCCGAACATCTTCTGGAAGATCTGTGATCTCGCCTTTGAAGCGGTCATGAAACGCGACCTTCCATTTCGTCATTTAATATCCTAAACGATATAGATACTTTGGGATATATAGCTCATCTTTCTCCCGGAGACAACAGTAACTCTTCCTCTGGAGAGGCCAGCAGATGATAAATTATCCGTAGCTTCTATGTTTGAAAATTGGCCTTCAACGAACTCACAGGCGCTGGCACATGGCAACTGACACGCACAACCGGCCCTCCCGGTTCGCACAGCCCCCTTACCGGCTATGGCCAAGCAATCACCAATGCGCCGCTCGACATATTCGGCGGTCTGGTCGACTCGGCATCATAGAACGGGGCCGAACGTTCGATATCAATGGTTCCCACCTTTACGTGACTGAACATAGGCTTGCATTGCAAATCATCTCCGAGGCTTCTTTAGCGAGCGTGCCAAAGCGGGCGAAACCGAAAGACCGCCCTCCCCTGTGCTATCGTCATCGGGTTTTGGCGGCGGCGGGCTGTTTCCGGCCTCGATCCGAGCCCTCAACAGGGCCATCACCATCGGCCAGACGGAGAATTGGCCGTCTCTCGCCCGTTCCGTCAGGTTGCGCAGATACCCGCCGGCGCTGATGATCTCGTTGCCGCGCTGATAGATCGCGGCAAGGGTGATCGCGGCCTGTTTGTCGCCCATCACCTCCGCCGCCTCGCGCCAGGCGCTGGGACTGACGCCCAGCATCGGCCGGGCGATCTCGACGATGCCCAGAAACTCCCGCCAGTTGCGGATGGAGCCGCCCTTCGCCAAATCCCGCCAGCCTTCGCAAGCGTCCAGCACCAGTGCCAATGGCATTTCCCGCTTCGGCAGGCTGTGCAGGTTGTCAGTTTCGCCGGCGTTGCCGCTCACGTCTGATTTATTTCTAAAGCCGTATTCAGATTCAGATTGTGAGTCTGGGTTTGAATTCTGTTTGTGGCGCTCAGAATGAGACTCATTGGCGCTCTTATTTTGCAAATTCACGTGATTTTCCAATGTCTCACGCACTTCCTCATGCAGAAGGGCCAGGGCATCGCAAATATCCTCCGCGATCGCCAGGTCAGGGACGCGTGGAAGCCGGTCGATGATGTCGCGGTAAACACGGCCCATCTTCGCCCAGTCGCCCGGAACGCCCTCATCGAGCCCGGCCTCGATCATCTTGACGATATCGCGACGCAGAAGCGTCAGCCGTTCCCTCGCGCATTTCAGGGCCCGACGCTCCTCGGCGATCGTCTCGGCCATCGCGGCAAACTCCTCGGCCCGGGCAACGAGCGGCGACAGGTCGAAGCCATAGGCCTGCTCCACCTGCCCTCCCCTGCCCTTGCGGGCGAAGCGCTTGCCGTTCGGACTATCGCGGCGGATGATCAAGCCGCACTCGACCAGGACCGCCAGATGACGGCGCAGCGTCGCCGGCGAAATGCCGTTGGCGCGGGCGATCAACTGCTCATTGGAGGGCCAGACCACGAAGCCGGTTTCCTCCGAAAGCTCGTTTTCGGGATAGAAGGTCAAAAGCGCGTTCAGGATCGCAAGGCCGCGATCGCTCGCCCCCAACGCTTCCCGCGCTTCCCGCACTGTATGAAACAGTTTCCACTTGTTGAGCCGCGCCCCCTTCGGGGATTCCCGCGCCGCTTTCTGGCTTGAAAGCATCGCGAGCGACATCGGCCGCCGCCCAAAGGGCGTCGTTGTTGCAGTATGTGTTTGCATCTTTGTTCACCTGTTGCCAGGCAATAGAAATCGGATCGCCGAATCGACGCTCGTCGCCCAAAAGAGCTTGACTGAGATTCCAGGAAGTGCGATTCTCTAGCTACCACACGTAGAGAAGGCTTCCGGAAGCGATTTCGGGGCCTTTTTCTTTGCCGTTCTCTCTTTGACCGCGGCTAGCGGCCCGTTGTTCGGTCCTTTTCCTCCTTTTGCCTAGCTTCAAATTCTCGATACAGTTCATCCAGTTTACCCGAAACGAACTGCGCAAACGCGGGAACGACCTTATCTTCGAAGATCAGCGTCGTTTTAGCCTTGTCCGTCTGGATGCGCGCGGCACGCTTACCAGATGGCGTTTTCCATTGCTCGACACGGCTACCCTTCGGCCGCGCGTTTTTCACGTCCAAGGCCTTTAGTATAAGCTGGAACCGTCCGTCGCTACCGGCTGAAGCAAAGCCCTCTTCCTCAAGAATACGCTCAAGCCGATCGCCGTCCTCTTCCTTTTCTAGAGCTTCAACGAGCTTCATCCAGCGTGCCCGTCCAGCTTTGGGCGCCGGCCCAATCCGCCCGACGAGCCTCTCTGGCACTCGCCGTGCGATCGCTATATATCTGCTGACATCCGATTTGTCCGAGCAAAGGGCAGCTATGATGGTCGCGCGGTCACATCCAGAATCTTCGAGATTCTTCGCAAAGAAAGCCTTTTCGATAAAGGACAGGTCCTCGCGATCCAGGTTCTCCCGTCCCTGAGCCACGAAAAGCTCTTGGTCACTGAGGCTGCGAACGATAGCACGAACCGGTCTGCCCAACGCCTGCGCCGCACGCAATCGACGACGACCATAGGCGATCTGAAAGCGCCCGCGACCGGCCGGGCTGGGACGGACGAGAATTGGAACTTGCTGCCCGTTATCGGATATCGACTTCACAAGCTCATCGAATGCGGGGTCAACATCAATCGGAATACGATCTGCGATTGGCGAGCGCTCAATTGCCTCTGGCTCGAGCTCAACGACGACATCACCCTTTTCCAGCTGTTCCTGAAGACGAGTTGCCAGCTTTGCGCCATCGGTCATTTGTTTGAGCGATGTGCCCATGGCGGAAATGGCACCCGTTCTTACCCGTTCACCAGCCTTATCGCTTTCTCCGGCGGTCGAAGTCGGCTTCTGCAGATAGAGCGAGTTGATCGCGTCCTTGCGGCTCATGAGAAAAGCTCCTGGAGAGGATCGTTGGAGCGTCGGCGGTGTCCATGTTGGGAGCTCCCAACAAGTGGATCATACGCGGTAGCCATACTGTTGGGAGCTCCCAACAAGTCGCCAGCGGAGGAGGCGAGGGGGGTAGTCATGTGCGCCCCCAAGCCAACTTCATCAGGTCCTCGATCTCGCCGTTCACCATTGTCAATGACTCCATTGCGCGATCGTAGGTCGATCTCGTAAGGTTGCCCGGACCGATTTCATAAAGGGTTTGCTTCGTCAGGCCTGCGTCCGAGATCGCCGCCGATTTCACCATCGGACTGGTCAGGACATGATCGTCGAATAGATTGCGGAGCAGCGCGACCACTTTTGTTTGGGGCGCGTCCTGAGGTTCATAACGGGTGAGCAGATAGCGCACGAAATCAAACTTCAGCGTTCCCCCCGCATCACGCACAACGCCTAAGAGATCGCGCGTCATCAGTAAGAACTGACTCATCGACGATACATCCAGCATTTGCGGATGCACCGTCACAATCATGGAGGTAGCCGCGCACAGGCTGGCAAGTGTCAAGAAACCAAGCTGGGGAGGGCAGTCAATCACCACGACATCGTAATCGTCCGCCACTTCGTCAATTGCACTTGCCACACGCGCGAAAAAAATCGCGCCCGCATCCGACGCACTGCCGTCTGCCAAGACCTTCGGCGTGGTATGCTCGAACTCCATTAGTTCCAAATTACCGGGGACAAGATCGAGGCCATCAAAATATGTATGACGGATCACATCGCGCAGGGGACGACGACCCTCATCATACCGGATTGCTGCGTAGAGCGTCTCGTTGTGCCCCACATGCAGCTCGGGCAGCACGCCGAGCAGGGCGGAAAGACTTGCTTGCGGATCGAGATCGATTGCCAATACTCGATAACCCGCCAATGCTAGATATTGGGCGAGATGTGCCGATGTCGTGGTCTTTCCGCTGCCGCCCTTAAAATTCGTCACGGCAAGCACCTGCAAGTGCTCACCCTCTCGGCGGTGCGGAACAAAGTCGATTGCTTCGCGGCCGCGGGCGTTAGCTGCAAAGATTGCTCGAATTTCGTTGATGTCGGAGAGGGAGTAGAAGCGCCGGCCGTTGCTCGCAGTTTCAGGTAACGGACCGTCACCCGCGAGAGTCATCTTCCGAAGCGTAGAGTCAGACACGCCGATGAGCTTGGCAGCTTCTCCAGACGTGAAACGGCGCAAAGCCTTACTGGCGGTTGGCGGAAACAGAGTTTCGCTGATACTCTGAAGCTGCGACCCCAAAAGCTCAGCATGCGCGCCAATGACATCATCAACGTTTGGTAGTCGCGCTCTGTCAATCTGCGCCGAAGCGTTCACGTTAATCTCTCCAATCACGTTTTTTCCGCAGAAATGCCGAATATCCGTGATGATACCTGCGAAGCGTTTGCGAGCAAGGCGATTTTAGTTAACAAAACCTTAACGCGTCGCCATCCTTCGTCAGCGGAAATCTCCGGAATGCCTTTTAAGTGCATATTTTTCAGTGCTTTATCTTCTTGGCATCGATAGTTTCAGAACGAAAGCGCTCATTTTAAATTTTCGATTTGGTGTGCGCTGACATCAGGGCAAAGCCCCTTAACTCAATGCTTTTTCAGACAGGTCTGCGCGAAATCGGCCCTCTTCTACCGAATCGCTATTCGAAAAAGCTCCACCCAGAAGACCCTCGCGCTGCGTGGAAAGGAGTTTGAGGGTGGGAGCTCAAGGGGTTTTCCTAATATCGTCTGGCCGGCCGCAATGGCCAAGCATTACCGTGGATTTCGCCACCTCATGGCCTGGGCCATCGAAGGCACAGCTTTCATACTTCCCGTCGCCGATGATACCCTCATTAGGATCATGCAGGAAAAGACCATGGCCGCCCGTTTTGCTCAATTAAGTCGATATAGCTGGAAATGCCGAAACCAATTCAGATTACGAGAGCACTGGCGTCCCTATTCATCGTCTTCACGCTGGTCAGCTGTGTCGCTGATCCTCCGAATGAGGTGACTAAATATGCCGGCCTGCAGAAAAGGGGCGGCGGGCCATCGCTGACTAGCTTCAAGACAACAGAACCGCCCGGAACAATCATCGTAGAGCCGGATGTCCACAAGCTCTATCTCGTCCAGGATGACAACACGGCACTGGCCTACAACGTCGCGGTCGGTCGAGAAGGCCATGACTTTTCGGGAAAGGCTGTCATCGGGAGGAAAGCCGAATGGCCGACCTGGACGCCAACAAGCTCAATGATACGCGACCGTCCAAAGGTCAACGCACCTCTAGCTGCGGGACTCCCCGGCAGCGAGACGAATCCGCTCGGCGCTCGTGCCCTATACCTCTACCAGGGCGGCGCCGACACCCTCTATCGCATTCATGGGACCAATGACCCAGCATCCATAGGCAAATCCGTATCCAGCGGTTGCATCCGGCTGCTCAACAGCGATGTCATTGATTTATATGATCGTGTAGGTCAGGGCACGCATGTCATCGTCCGCTAGGACTTATACGAAAGTCTTAGTGAAAACTGTCATCGAAATGTCAGGTTTTGTTGACACCCCGCATCTTAGTCGCTTGACTAAAGGGTGTAAATCACCCCCTGAAATGCATCGAATACGGGAAGACATCATGCCTCAAGTACGCAATTTTCTTCGCTTTACGAATGAAGCAGGCCTTGAGGGTGAAATTCATCAAAACGGTACGCTGTATCATATTACTGGCGAACCTTCAGGACCGTATAGCTTCTATATGTTCGGATACTCACCGCGCGGCCGAAAGGTCGCGATTGGCGGAATTGGAAAGCGCTTCGACGCGAATGGCGATGAATATCTGCACCTACGCGTGTCACTCCCAGATGGCCCGTTCGAAGCAAACTTCACCGAAGATCCACGAGCAGTCGCATTCCTGCCTCTTTCTTCACAAAA